>Ga0302140_10000150_pt1 | contig 78481 bp, 80 predicted proteins | sample I_Bog_E1_1_FD_202095 | JGI IMG/M metagenome (GOLD analysis project Ga0302140, IMG submission 202095) | Peat permafrost microbial communities from Stordalen Mire near Abisko, Sweden - I_Bog_E1_1 | ecosystem: Environmental > Terrestrial > Soil > Wetlands > Peat | place: Sweden: Abisko, Stordalen... | reverse complement strand
CAATTTTATAAATTGTTTAAGATTACCGTTATTATCAACTAGCATTAAAGTAACAACAGTGTTTGGAGTTATAAGTTTGGTAGTAGCACGATACCCATTAAAACTAGAGAGATCATAGATACCTTGTTTATAAGCATTTGAAATGGCGGGAATTGGTTGTGCTTGTGTAATTGTAGCAAAGGTAAATATAGATATTAAAAAAACTATTAGAAACTTCTTTATTTTCATAACGCACACCTCCATCTTACTAGTATTTTGTTTTTTAATATAGAATATACACTGATTTATGAGGACTTTAATGGGCTTGAAAATATAGAAATTGAACCATTAAAGTAATGCATCATACTATTTAAGGATGCAGTTGTATCCTATTAAATTGAATGGGTTATAATTACAAAATATGTTATAATAAACAAAAGCATAAATAGTAATTTGTTGAGGTGATAAATATGTTGATTCAAGGAGCAACGCCAGAAATGGTTGAGAGGTGGAAAGAAGTCTGGAACGAATATAAAGACAAATTACTCCCAAATCGGAAGTCTGGCAAAGAAGTTGTGGAATATTTAAAAAATAAGTATCTTCTAGAGGAACTGCATGATGATAATGCAAAGCAGGTAGTAATTAATAATGTACTTTATAACAAACCATATGCTGATAAATTACCTATGGGAGCAGAAATGTCAGCAGTTACTTTTATTGTAGAAAATAAAGATAATGGGAAATTTCTTTATGAAAATCAAGACGAGGTTTTTAAGGGAAACAATGTCTTTGTTGGAGTTGAGCTAGAATCAGGATTTTTCTGCGTTGAAGGTAGTAGTTTACTTTGGGATGAACTATATGTATTTCGAGGCTTGGACGAAAAGGACATTCAGAATTATTTTTGTGTTGCAGAGTATATTTTCTGTCTGAAAAAATTTGGACTTCTCGAAAGTGTAATAGGTTAAATTCCTAGTTTAAGATTAAGTATTATAAATAGTAATTTAGAAGGAGGATTATATGTAAATATGAGTGATATTATTAGAATTCCATGTGGAAATGTAAATGCCTTTTTGATTAAAGAAGAAGACCATGCAGTTCTTGTTGATACTGGACGAGCAGGATATGTAGAAAAAATCTATGATGTTTGTAAAGATAGCCATGTTGAATGTATTATACTGACACATGGACATATTGACCACATTCAAAACACAGCAGTTTTGTCTAAACGGCTAAATGTTCCAATTGCTATTGGAATTGGAGATGAGGATTTAGTTGATGATAACACATTGCAATTTATGTATGGAAGAGGAGCAATTGGGAAAATATTGTGCTACTTCTCTCAAAAAGCAATTAAAAGTAATCCTATAGAAAAATTTAAACCTACTATATTTTTGAAAGATGGAGATTCTTTAGAATGCTTTGGGATTAAAGGGAAAATACTTGGGCTTCCAGGGCACACTAAAGGCTCAATAGGTATTGATATTGAACACAGAGATTTGATTGTTGGAGATTCCTTAATGAATATGTTAAACCCAACACTCTCCTTGCTTTATGAAAATAAAATGCAACTTGAACTTAGTGCAAGAAAGATTAGCGATTTGGGAAATAGATTTATTCATTTTGGACATGGAAAATCGGTACCAAATAGAAAATGGATTTAAAATACAAATTCCAATTTGTAGAGTTGGTTATAGATGTTATTATTATATATTATTGATATCTGAAAATTTAATACTAAATTAGAATATCACACTATTCAGAAAGAAGAATAGATTTGCGATATTTTTTTGTGCGTAATACTAAATCAATATGTAGATTTGACGTATTAAAACATAAAATTGCATATTGGAATATTTATAACTAATCTATAATTCAAATATATTTGTATAGATTAAATCAAAAGAGTAGAATTAATAGTTTTAGAGTGGTTAATACAGGAGTCTAGTACAAACTCCTGTAAAAGGTAATTTATTTTATAGGGACATTACCTTATATAATTTACTACATTTAAGTTTCTTTTAGGTGCAATTATTTCTTTGGTTATTGATTTGTAACCTAAAGCTACCCCATAATAAGGTTCATATCCTTCTGGAACACCAAGTTTTTTGACTTCATCTTCTAGTTTTAAGAAAAATGTTATCAATCCAATCCAAACAGAACCAATGTTTAAGCTTTCAGCTGCTAAAAGCATATTTTGTATTGCAGCTGAACAATCAGTTTTTGGTGAAAGTGCACTTTTATTACCCGATACAATAATTAATGTTGGAGCATTATATGTCAAATTTATTTTAGGGTTTAAACTCATATTTTTAACCCAATTAATTTGTGATTTTGCCATTAACTCTTTAGATTTATCACTAATATGTTGTATTATTTCTTTGTTTTGAATAACAGTAAAATGCCATGGTTGATCATTATGGCCAGAAGGTGCATAAATACCTGCTTCAATAATTAAATCTAAATCTTCCTGTTTTATTTGTGTTGGTAGATATGATCTTATACTTCTCCTATTTTTGATTACCTTTAAAATTTCATTCATATAACTTCTTCCTTCCTTGTTAGCTTTATAAAATAATAGCATTAAAAATCTTATCCTAAAAGTACACACAAATTTGATATGTAATATCAAAAATGATACTATTAAAGTAATTAAATACAAGATAGAGTATTATAACTATAAATGAGCAAATTTGCTAACATTTATTTACATGCTAAGTAAAATCAACGGTTTAGGCATTGTCTATAATAAGTAAAATTTAAATTGAAAAGACATCCGAAGTATTGAATTTACTTGTGTTGTTAATTAATGGATGCAAAAACGCCCATTTATAGTATTATAAAAATGTATTAGGAGAAAAAATTAATGTCAAAATCAATTGATTTAGAATCAGATTGCCCTATGAATTTAACTATAAATATACTTAGTGGAAAGTGGAAATTAGCAATTCTTTGGCATTTGTCAAGAGGAACTATTAGATTTAATGAATTACAAAGATTATTAGCTAATATTACTCAAAAAACATTGACAATGCAATTAAGAGAGTTAGAAAGAGATGGAATAATTTATAGAGAAGTCTATCCAGAATCACCACCAAGAGTAGAATACGGACTTACAAATATTGGAGAAAGTATGCAGCCCATTCTAAGTGCAATGTGTGAATGGGGAAAAGATTATAAAAAATTAATGAATGAAAACAATACTGTTAGTTTGTAAAATTATGTAGTAATTAGTGAAAAGTGTTCTTTACGATATATAGATTACATTTTAAATTTCAATTTAAGAGGAGTGATTATAGTATGGAAGATTTTCCTGAGTTTATGAAAAAAGAGATGAATAAAGTTCCATCGAAACAACAAAATACGCCAGATATTGATGGGTATTATTTTGAAGGAAAAGATGGTAGCCAAATGGTATTCTGGACGTATTATTCTGATAGAGAATCAAAAGAACAAATACATGAATTTGATGAATATACTGTTTGTGTTGCTGGACAATATACAGAAATATTTGATGGAATAGAACATGTTTTAAATCCTGGTGATGAACTTTTAGTGCCTAAGGGAACACCACATCATGGTAAATGCATTGCAGATACTAGGACAATTCATGCGTTTGGTGGAAAAAGAATTCAGAATGATTGATAGATAAATTCCAATGTAAGCTTAAGTAATATAAATAGTAAATTTGAAAGGAGGTTTCATTATGGGAGAATTATCAAAGCTGCCTAATATCGGAAAAGAAGTTGAAAGGCAGTTGAATAATGTAGGTATATTTACTTATGATGAATTAAAAGATATTGGTGCAGAACAGGCGTGGCTGAAAATACAAGAAATAGATGTTTCTGCATGTATTCATAGATTATTAGCACTGGAAGGTGCAATTCAAGGTGTTAAGAAAACAGCGTTACCACAGGAACGCAAAGCAGAGCTGAAAGATTTTTATAATTGGCATACAGGTAAAAAGTAATTTAAGTTTGAGTATTATAAATAGTAATTTGTAAAGGAGAAAACGATGATTAGAGTTGCTACGGTAGATGATATTTGGGAAATAGAAAATATATATAATGAGATTTTGGATTATGAAGAGCAAACAGTGTCTTATACCAATTGGCAAAAAGGGCTTTATCCAACAGTTGATTATGCTAAAAATGCTATTGATAATAGTACAATGTTTGTTGGAGAAAATGAAAAAGGAATATATGGCTGTGTAGTGCTTAATAGTATTCAACCTAAAGAATATGATAACATTTCGTGGGTTACAAATGCAAAACCAAGCGAAATTATGGTCATTCACACTTTATGTATTCGACCTTCCGCAAGTGGTAAAGGTAAAGCAAGAATAATGATGGAATTTAGTGAGAAATATGCCAAAGAGCAAGGATATAAAGTTATCCATCTTGACACTTATGAGGGTAATATTCCAGCTGGAACTCTATATCCTAAGATTGGATATCTTTATGTAGGTACTACAAAGTTTCATTTTCAAAATGTAATATGGGAAAATTTAAAATGCTTTGAAAAATCATTATAGTATCAAATCCCAATTTAAAGTTGAGTGTTATAAATAGTAATTTGAAAAGGAGATTAAAATGGTTTTATTAGTAGTTGATACACAAAAGTTAATAACCAATGAAAAATTATATGAATTTGATATGTTTGTATCTAATGTTAAAGAAATAATACATGAGGCTAGGGCAAATAATATTGAAGTAATATATGTACGTCATGATGATGGAATAGGAAATGAATTAACAAAGGGAACTGATGGCTTTGAAATATATGAAAAGTTTCAACCGATAAATGATGAAAAAATATTTGATAAAAAGGTTAATAGTGCTTTTAAAGGGACAGGATTATTAGAATATTTAATAGATAAGGGAGAAAAAGATATAATCATTGTAGGGCTTCAAACAGATTATTGTATTGATGCTACTATAAAATGTGGATTTGAACATGGACTTAATATTATAGTTCCAGCATATGCGAATACAACAGTTAATAATAAATTTATGTCAGCAGAACAAAGTTATCAATATTACAATGAATTTATGTGGAATAGCAGATATGCAGAATATATTTCGTTGGATGAAACAATTAAAAGAATGAAATAGCTAAATTCCAATTTGCATTGGTACATAATTCTAATGGTTCAAGTATAAGTGGTATAAAAACATTTATTCATTATAAAGAAAACTTCCAATTATTCATATAATAGGTAATTTCGATTGAAGTGAAAATTTATATCAAAATTACAATGTAGTATATTATGAAGCGTATTATTAATGTTGAGAACATATTATAATTTGGCACATTAAAAAATTGTTTTTAAAATTAGCAATTGGTTTAAAAAGATATTAGGCACATGAAAATAAATAACAGGTCCAAAGTTGCCATGAATATTTTTCATCAGGCAAGGAGACGAATTGCCCTCATAGCGGGCCTATTAGGTCAATTTGCCGACGCAGCATGATGGGAAATAGGCTGGCAAATGGACTTGTTATTTATTTGATTGTGCCTTATGTCTTATAAGATATAATATCTTTTTTTATCGAAATTTATCCGGTGTAAAAAAATTGTAGTATTTTAATAGAAAAAAATTATGAATTATCCTGTGATTTTATTTATTAATGCATATATATTAATTAGGAGACATAATCAAGTGAATCTTAGTTGAAATTATACCCTCAAGGGGTACCTCGTCCAGGAGCGTGCAGCCGTTATCTCCCACTTAAAGAAATGGAAGTGTTACGGATGCTAGCTATCGGATAAAAACAACATATTTGATAGTAATATAGTAGCAAAAATAAAATATTTGAGGAGAATGATATATATGAGAGAAAGAAAATATGTAAAATTCAGAGTTGATATGCATGAGGATACTAAATTTAAAATAATAGATATGAAGCCAGAAAGAGATGTTATTCATTATGTATGGACTAGAATTGTAATGTTGGCAGGGAAGGTTAATTTAGATGGGGATTTATATCTTTCAAAAAACATTCCATATACAATAGAGACTTTAGCAATAGACTTTAATAGGGATATTGCTCAAATTAAATTGGCATTAGATGTATTTATAGAATTAGAAATGATTGAAATTACTGAAGATAAGATTTATAGAGTGAAAAATTTTGCTAAGCATCAAAATATTAAGGTTAAGGAAAAAGGTATATCTGAGAATAAAGAGGATGACGTAAAGAGCATAGAAGTTCAGGCAAATGATAATTCAAAAGTTGCAACAAATGAGGATGAAGATAAAGAGTCAGATAATAAAATAAGTGAAAATGAAGTAGAAAATTTAGGGGATTTTAATAGAGGGGATTTAGAAATTACTAATGAAGATATTAGCAAAGTTAATGATAGCATGAATGATCAAAATAGCAGTGGTAATTTACAAGATAATGATACTATAATTTTAGAAACTAAAAAAAGTAAGAAGAACAATAAAAAGGAGAAAAGAGATAAAGTACCAGATATTAATACTATAGATGAAGAATTTGAAGATAATTCAATCTGCTATTTAACTGATGGAGTCAGACCCTTAGGAGATGGTGAAAGTACTATTTTAGAATGGTCTTTTGGGTAGGATATTATGATTCTGTTAGGTTTTAAAATCAAAAATACAAACATTTTATTTAAACATTATGTTTAAATAAAATGTATTTTTGATGAAGAGGATAAATTGATATGAAGAATATTAATCTTTTCTTGGATTGAGCAGTAAATGTGAGTCAAAGAAATTATAAGTCCATCTTTTATTATGGATACAAGGTGGAATATTATTGCATGGAATAAAGCAGCTAGTGTTGTATTTGCTGATTTTAGTAAAATAGATGCAAGTAAACGAAATATGGTTTGGATGATGTTTAACTATGATGATTATAAGAAACTATTTATAGATTGGGAATTTCATGCACAAGGAATGCTCGCACGATTTCGTTCAACTTCTGGACAATACATTGAAGATCCTTGGTTTGTTAAATTTATTGAAAATCTTAAGAGAGAAAGTGAAGAATTTAATTTATGGTGGTCAAGGCATGATGTGCAGAGAAATAGTGAAATTTATAAGAAACTCAAACATCCAATTGTAGGTGAATTGATTTTTGAGTTTAGTAGTTTTGATGTTTCAGATAATTCTAACTTAAAATTGATTGTGAATACCCCCTTTTCAGAAACAGATACTGATGTAAAAATAAAGTTATTGCTAGATAAATGAGGTGAATATTTTTAAATGTAACATATAAAGTGGATTTCTAATAAAATGCAACTGCCTATTATCCATATACTAATTAGGCTAATAGGCAGTTGATGTATATAAATATATTTTTATTTGAAAATATATTGAAGTTTAAAAAATTATAGGAGAATAAAATATTGAAAAGTAAAGTTTTGTGCTCCACAGGAGCATTTATAGGAAGAGTAAATGAAAGAAATTATAAGTTAATCATAGAAAATGCACAAAAAATTCATTGTGATGGATTCGAATTCATGCTGTATCCTTCATGGTATGATGTAATTGATCAATTAGTATACGACTTGAAAGCTACAGATATTACGTTTCCTATAGTACATGTAGATAAGCAAGTCGGTGAAATGATCAGCCGTAATGAAAAGAATGATATTGAATCTGCGTTAGAGCTATTTGATAAGAATTGTAGAATAGCAAAGGTATTAGGATCAGAAAAGCTTGCTTTGCATTTATGGGGAGGGATTCCATCAGATAGAGATATAAATAACAATATTGAGCAATTTGAAAAACTTCATGCAATTTCCAAAAGCTATGATTTGCTTCTTACAGTTGAAAATGTTGTTTGCAATCAACAAAATCCTATGACACATTTACAGGCATTACAACGATGCTATCCGAATATTTCTTTTACATTTGATACTAAGATGGCTGCATTTCATAGTCAGCTCCCATTGGTTTATGAAAATGAATGGGAGTGGCTGTGGGAAGGAAATCATATCAGACATTTGCATATTAATGATTATTGTGGGTGTCACATGGATTGGGAATGCTTAAAGGCATTACATATAGGAGAAGGCAATATCGATTTTGATAAATTTTTTACATTTTTAAGAAGCAAAAGCTATTCTGATACAATTACAGTAGAATCTACTTCTATGAGAAAAGATGGAAGTATAGAGATAGAAAAGTTAAATCGTAGCCTTGATTATATTTACGGAAAATTGGAGGAGTGAGGTATCAGTCACAACTTGATTTAAATATTGGTATATTAGTAGTATTATCTAAATTTATACCTTCTCAACATGATAATCATAAGGTGATTAGTGTAACAGACTTAAAAAGAATGAATATTGCTGGAACAGCTTCTAATTATTCATACAATGGAAAGTTGAAGTAACTAGAAAAACACATTGAAGATTACAGCAAGGAACATGAACGGTATATAAGGGATATTGAAGAATATATAAGTGTTCTGCGTACAGTATTTTATAAGGAGGGCAGATAGTATGAAATTTGCTTATAGTTTTAGTGACATTATCAATGAAGCACTTGGCTTTGTGGGGGGAAAGGGAAGTTCCCTTTGTAAGATGTACGATGATAGAAAAGAACGGACGAGCTAAGTCCGTTCTTTTCTATTCTCCAGAAACATTTTTAACAAATTCTTTGTAATTATTTCCCCAGTCAGTTAAAACATCAAAAATAGGTTTAAGAGTTTCACCCATTTCACTTAAACTATATTCTACTTTCACAGGAATTTCATCAGCATATGTTTTACGATTTATAATTCCATCATTCTCTAAGGCACGAAGATTTTCAGTTAGTACTTTTTTGCTGATATTTTCAATGCCATTGAGTAGGTCAGTAAACCTTTGAGGTCCTGTCAATAGGTTTCTTAAAATTAATAATTTCCATTTGTTACCCATAACGCTAACAGCAGTTGCTACAGGGCATTGTGGCAAGTCTTTATTAACTACCATAATTTATCTCCTTTCATGTCGCAGGTTACAAAAAGGTAACAAGGGCACATTAAAGTGCCGTATTTACTATTATAACTGATGCAATTATTATATAAACAGAGGCAAGATAAAGCAACTAAAAATTAATGTTTGTGAAAGTCTCAACAATTAAATAAAGAGATGGAGGTGAATATAATGGCGAAAATTAATATGTTAAATGCATGGTCAGGAAACAGCGAATTCTTTGGAAAAAGAAGTGCACAAAGTTATTTCAATTCTGGTAAAGCTTCATTTGCTGTAAGCGGTGGATGTGGTTCAGCTTGTGGAGCAGGAGATGACAAAAATCCAGATCCAAAACCAAGTTCATGTGGCTCTGCATGCGGTGCTGGTGACAAATAATAACTAGCAAAGCAAAGAAGAAGTGGTATCCTCGATTTTGTCAGAGATGTCTGAATCGAGGATATCAAAGTATAAAGAGTTAGAGTGATGCATCTGTTGGTTGTGAACTAACAGTTTAGATAAATTTAGTATTACTAAGAAAGGTAAGTGAACACTATGGAACAGTATTTTGCATTTCAATGGCATATCACAGACACTTGTGATCAGCGTTGTCAGCATTGTTATATTTTTTCTGAAAATAATAATATTCCTCTTATTGAGATGTCCTATGAGAAAATAGAGTCTGTATTTCAAAACTGTATGGACATGTGTAAAAAATCAAATCGAATACCTTATTTCTATGTCACAGGTGGTGATCCGATTTTACATAAAGACTTTTGGAGAATGATGGAGATGTTTAAAGTTCATAATATTGCGTTTGGCATATTAGGGAATCCATTTCATTTAAACGATGAGGTCTGTAAAAAATTGCGATATTATGGGTGTGATAAGTATCAGCTTTCAATTGATGGAATGAGAAATACCCATGATTCTATTCGAAAGCCTGGGTCATTTGATACTACCATAGAGAAAATAAAATGTATTCGAAATGCTGGAATTAAATGTGCAATTATGACAACTGTATCAAAAACAAATGTTGCGGAGATACCAGAAATAATTGACCTTGTAGTTGAAAATAATGTTGATATATTTGCTTTTGCAAGATACTGTCCTACAAGTCTTGAAAAGAGTACACATATTGAACCAAATGAATATAAGGAGTTCCTTGAGGTAGTTTGGAAAAAGTTTGAGGAGTATAAGGATTCTGACACAACCTTTAACTTAAAAGATCATTTGTGGACACTATTTCTCTATGAAAAAGGATTATTCACCATACCAGAAGGTTTAGATGAAAATAAAATCTATGATGGCTGTAACTGTGCAAACTGTCATATGACAATTTTACCTAATGGTGATATTTATGCCTGTAGAAGAATGGAAAGCTTAATTGGAAATGCTTTTTTAGAAAGTATGAAAGATATTTTCTTAGGTGAAAAGATGGATAAATATAGAAAATACGATAAGTTTGAGAAATGTTCAAAATGTGAATTATTAAGGTTCTGCAGAGGATGCCCTGCTGTAGCATATGGATATACGCACAATTCCTATGCTGCAGATCCACAATGTTGGAAAGAGATTTAAGTTTGTGAAATGAGATTGAAAGGAGAAGTAAGTGCTATGAAGGCAGTTGTTCTTGAAAAAACTTGTGCTGCAAATGAACTAAAAGTAAGTAATGTGTCTATTCCAAAAGTGAAATCAGGATGGGTACTGGTTAAAATAAAAGCATTTGGTGTTAATCGTGCTGAACTAATAATGAGAAGTGTGGAAGGTAATGCTCCTTATATAACTTTACCTAGGATACTTGGAATAGAATGTGTTGGCGAAATATCAGACCCATCTGACAGTCAGTTCAAAAAAGGACAGCGTGTAGTTGCTTTGATGGGTGGTATGGGACGTAGCTTTGATGGTGGATATGCTGAATATGCCTTACTTCCAAACAAAAATGTATTTGCCATAGAAACTGACATGAGCTGGGTAGAACTTGCGGCAGTGCCAGAAACATATTTTACAGTATACGGTTCTCTGTTTGACTCTCTGCAAATAAAATCTTCTGATACACTGCTTATTCGCGGAGCAACAAGTGCAGCTGGACTTGTTGCAATACAATTAGCTAAAAGCATTGAATGTATTGTATTTGCAACAACAAGAAAAGCTGAAAGATTTGAGCTTTTAAAGAATCATGGTGCTGACTATGCGCTTCTTGATGATGGAACAGTATCAGAGCAGTTACATTCTATTTATCCAAGTGGTGTCACAAAGGTATTGGAATTTATAGGACCAGCCACGTTAAAAGAGTCTATGCAATGTCTTTCTGATCATGGAGTTATTTGTGTGACAGGGATTTTAGGACATAAAGGGACATTAGACAATTTTGACCCAATTAAAGATATTAAAAACGGAGTTTACCTATGTTCTTTTTTTAGTAATTATCCAACTCAAAAAAGTATAGATGATATTTTTAAACATATAAAAAAATATAACTTGAAACCACCAATTGCAAAGGTATTTTCACTTGAATATATCGGAAATGCACATCTTCTGATGGAAAGTAATAAGGCAAATGGTAAGGTGGTTATCTTAGTTGATTAAAGAGGTGAATGTTATGAATGATATATTAGATATTGAGAAAATGAGATATACAGTACGCAGTTATAGCGACAAAGAATTGGAACAAGAAAAATTAGCCAAAATAACTAAGGCTTATAATCTTCTTTGCAAACATGTGATACATACCGTTAGACCTATTGTAAGGTTTGGATTAACAAAGGAACTTTAAGAGAATTTACATTCTTGTTATAGGTAATGTTTAGAATGTGCAGTCCAAAATGAAGTCAGCACTATAGCGTTTTGTTGTATATCTAGCGGAAATTGCAATAGAAACAGTAATACAATTTTTTAAAGAAAATGAATCAAATATAGGCAGAGTTATATTTAATGGATATAAAGATTTAGATAATAGAATCTATAGGAATTTAGCAAGTTTAGAATCAATTAATAATTGAAAAGTGATCATAATTAATTGAGATAAAAAATAGAGAAATAGCAAGGGTATAAGTAACGTATTAGTTATATACACCCTTGTTTTTTATAGAGAAAATTTTGTTAATTGTGCTTTTAAAATTTCCAATCCTATTTTCAATTCATCTAGAGAATTAGTAGATGCAAGTGCGATACGCAAAAACTTATCAGGCATATTTGAACTACTAAGAAAGCGGTCTGAATGAAATACACGAATACCATTTTGCAACAGATTTGCTTCAAGCTCTTGAGCATTCATATTATCGAATATTGGTAGCCATTTAAAAAAGCTAAGTGGATGCCCAATGCGCGGAGCTTGTGGAAAATATTCTGCAAAAATGTCGCTTGCAGACTGAGCAAGCCTCTTTTTTTCTGCAACAATTTCATTTACTTTGCCAGATAAGATAATATTAGTAATAATTTCTGCATCCAAAGAGGAGGTTTTGACATTGATATTGAAAATTGCCTTTAATATCCTTTCTTGGAATGTGTCGCCGAATACAATATAAGCTACTCGGAGTCCAGAACAAATGGACTTGGAGGTGCTACAGATATAGATGGTTTGTTCCGGTAGAAGCTTAAAAATTGGTTGTTTATAATCGGCGGCGATACCAGCAGTCAAAAAGGCGTGAATATCGTCTTCAATTACAATTAACTGAAATTTTTTGATAACACTAGCCAATTCCTTTTTACGGGTATCAGAAATCATTATAGTAGTAGGATTACAGCAAGATGGCATCAAAAATATGCCATGTATTTCATTCAAACTGCATTGATTTTCAAGTTCATCTGGTAACATCCCATTTTTATCACCGGGAATTGGCACTAATTGAATGTGAAACATTTTCGATAACTCTATAAAATTTGAATAGGTATAAAAATCAACTGCAATGCGGTTTCCAGGTTCGAATAATGCAAACAATGTAATTGCTAGTGCATTTTGGGCTCCTGAAACAATTGCCATATGTTCAGTGTCAGCATGGATTCCAAAGGATTCCATCATGTTTAACCCAGCCATTTTTTGATGAGGTATTCCGGTAGGGTCATTGTAATTGAAAAGTTGTTCCAGATAGTGCGTTTCCATTACTTTCTTAGTATTTTCTAATATCATATAATTGCACTGCTCAAAAGACGCAACAAAACCAAGATCAATGCAAGCACCTGAAAATTTTTCTGTTGAGATTGTGATAGATCGAGTTGCATTGGGTGAAACAAAAGTACCACTCCCAGTAACAGCATAAATTAGCCCTTTTAATTCACATATCTTGTACGAACGTGTAATTGTTGTAAAATTAATATCTAAAAAATCGGCTAATTCTCGTTGTGGCGGAAGTTTTGTGCCTGGTGCTAAAAGACCATTTGTTATGTCATGTTCTAGAAATTGAGCAACGGAAAGATAGAACGGACGCTTCAGTATCGATCTGTCTGGTTTCCATGACATTGGGTAATTTTCAAAAGAGTTAACAGGCATAATACACCTCCTGTATTCCTTATTAGTAAATAATCATTATAAATGATTATGCCTTCATAAAATTGTACTGCATACAATTATATAGTTGATTGTATGGATTGACAATGATAGAATTTTATTGATTACAGGAGGTGTATATACAAGATGGGAAAAAGAAATAAGATTAAAAAAGCTTTTTGTGCAGCGTTTCCGCATACTATTCCTATTTTTGCAGGATTTTTATTTTTAGGGATTGCTTATGGAATCTATATGAATGTGTCGGGCTTTAGCCCCGTGTATCCAATGCTTATGAGCTTTACGATTTTTGCAGGATCTGTAGAATTTGTAGCAGTGAATCTTTTACTTGGTGCATTCAACCCGCTTAGCGCACTTATTATGACCTTAATGATAAATGCACGTCATTTGTTTTATGGAATTTCAATGCTGGATAAATACAGGGGAACTGGTCTCAAAAAGTTTTATCTGATTTTTGGTATGTGCGATGAATCATTTTCAATAAACTATACAGCGAACATTCCAAATGATGTGGACAAGGGATGGTTTATGTTTTTTGTAACTTTGCTTAACCATGCATATTGGTTTTTTGGAGCTACTATTGGTGGTGTTTTTGGAGCATTGGTAAAATTCAATACGAATGGGCTTGAATTTGTAATGACTGCACTTTTCGTGGTGATTTTTCTTGAGCAATGGATGAAAGAAACAACGCATCATAGCGCATTGTTAGGATTGGGGATTTCGTTATTGTCTCTTATTCTATTTGGAGGAGAAAACTTTATTATTCCTTCTATGCTTATGATTCTTGGTACTCTTACTTTGATGAAAAAACCACTAGAGAAAGTAGGTGTATGTGAATGTCAATGAATTTAATGCAACAAGTTATCACGATTTGTATGGTTATATTGGGTACTATAATAACACGGTTTCTTCCATTTTTTATTTTTACATCCGACAGACCAACACCTAAATATGTGCAGTTTCTTGGGAGAGTACTTCCCTCAGCTGCATTGGGAATGCTGGTAGTTTATTGTATAAAAGATGTGAGTTTATTTACGGGAGACCATGGTATTCCAGAGCTGATTTCAATTATTATTGTTATATTACTGCACTTGTGGAAAAGGCAAATGCTAATTTCAATTGCAGGGGGAACCATTTCCTATATGATTTTGATTCAGCTGATATTTTGATTAATGGAGCATTGTTCTATCTCATATATGTGACTTGATGGTTATACTTGTAATAGGAATTTTATAGATTATTATTGCTGAGTAGGACAAGATAGTAATAGAATTTTTACAAAATAACATGGGATTTTCATGGAAAGAGTTAGTAGTATTTTTATTACCTATGTTGCCCAATACTCTCTTTTTTATATTGCCGAATCCAAATGGTTCGTTGGTAGTATCCAATAAACATTTCTTATTAGATATTGTTGAACACGTAAGTTAAGCGGTATTTGTTGCACTTTTGATATTTGGGGTGAGTAAGAAAGAGTCTCCAGTATTATGTGGATATACAATTTTTATGGCAATATTATTATTGCCATACTATGGATTTTGGTTGGCATACTTTACAATAGGTACTAATTTTATTATGCTTATGTCAATGGCTATTTTTCCTGTGATTTATTTCTTTTTAGCAGAAAAGTGGCTTCACAATCTACTTGCTATTGCACCTTTAACGATTTTCGGAATAGCACATATTATAATTACTTATCTATAAATGAGCGTTTTTGCATCCATTAATTAACAACGCAAGTAAATTCAATACTTCAGATGTCTTTTCAATTTAAATTTTACTTATTATAGACAATGCCTAAACCGTTGATCTTACTTAGAATGTAAATAAATGTTAGCAAATTTGTTCATTTATAGTACTTATATAAATTATTCACCAACAACAATAAGAAAGATTTTATGCACTTGTTAATAAGAGTAAAGAAAAAAGTAAGAGCCAGCCCTTTGAGGTATAGGCTACTTATGCTTTAAAGAATCTACTAACATTTCAATTGTGAATTTAATAAATCCTTCCTTGTCTAAACCAAAATGATTTGTATAGGTATTGCCTGATAAAGAAAGCATTTGGAAAAAACCTGTAGCAACAAAAATTGAGGAAAAGGCAAGTGTAGATATTTCTAAATCAGAACGAATACTTCCGTCAATTTTTCCCTCCTGAAACATCTTTATTAGTTCTTCAAATAAGCACTTATCCAAATCTGTGAATTTCTCACGATAAGGAACGTTCATACCTACAGAGCTAGATTTTATAACTCCACCCATATTTGTTAATTGTACCAGATCAGGAAATTTACAAAAATAATCATAATAGGTATAGTAAGATAAACGAATTTTTTCAAGACCTGTATTGCCTTTCTGACTTTCGCTTTTTATCATATCCAAAAGACGCTTATAACCTCTTAATGCAATAGCAAAAAATAAGTCTTCTTTACAGGTGAAATATCTGTAAATTGTCCTCTTAGTAAATTCGCATTCCTTAGCTAGATTGTCCATAGATGCTTTTTCAAATCCATGCTTGCAAAATAGTTCTTCAGCTTTGGAAACAATGGCTTCTTCTCTCTCTAACTGTTCACGTTGGCGTTTTGTTAATTCCTTCAAAAAACATCTCTCCTATCTATTGACAAATAAATGAGCAATAAGTATACTGTGGGTATACAAGTATACTACTAGTATACGAGTGTGCTGATAGTATACTTCCATAAGCAAATTTTGTCAAGTAATTGAGAGTGAAGGAATGGGTAAAATGAAGAAAAACATCAGACTTAGTAAAACTTACATCTTTAGATTATTAGTTATATTGATTTTTATTTCAGCTTTGATGATCATGAGAAAAATTGAACCAGGTTTTCTAGCTCATAGTAACGGAGCAAAGATGTTGGATATGCGGTTTGGATATGATGCTACCAATGTGTTTGAACTGTTTACAACTTTGGGCGTAGTGGGTAGATCAATTTACGTAAGGTATTTATGTGATGACTTCATATTTATTGCCAGTTTTGCAATAGTACAGAATTATATTTTAGAATTCATCATGGGCAAAGCTATGCTAAACAGTAAGTGGCGTGTTTTATTGGCTATAGCCTATTTACGTGCTTTTTTTGATGTTGTAGAAAATATTATAATACTTATCTTATTAAATAGTTTTCCAACAATGCTATCATCTCTTGTAACACTAGTAAGCAGTGTAACCAGATTAAAGTTTATATTATTAGGAATGTGGCTATTTGCCATACCTACTTCATTTATTGTAAGGGTAATGATGAGAAAAAAGGAAAAAGTGGAGGTGCTATAATATGAAATCAGTTGTGATTTATTACTTTTCAGGTACAGGAAATACTGAGATTGTTGTCAACATGGTTAATGAAGAAATCTCTAATTATGAGTATAATGTGACTGTAATACGTATTGAAGATATTCTTAAAAACAATCTAAAAATAGACCTTGAAGGATACGATTTGGTTGGAATTGGTTGTCAAGTTATTGGCTTTGGTATTCCTAATATTGTACGTGATTTTATTCCCCTTCTTCCTAAAGTGAAATGTAAAAAAGTATTTATTTTTCGAACTGCTGGTGGTGTAGCACCTATTAATTACAATGCTTCAAAGCCAATGATAAGAAAGCTTTCAAGAAAAGGTTATGAAGTTTTCTATGAGAGAGTATTTTCCATAGGCAGCAACTGGATAGTTAAATTTGATGATAAGATTACCAAACAACTCTATGAGGCAACAGCTAAGAAGGTAGCTATCATGTGTAAAGAGGTGATCCATGACGAAAAACGAATACTTAAAACTGGCATTGGACTTAGGGTGCTTATGGAAGGTGTGATGTTTATAACTCCATGGATATTTCCTTTGGTGGGAAAAGATTTGAGTGTTAGTGAAGCCTGTTCTCATTGTGGACTTTGTATAAGGAATTGCCCTGCCAGAAATATATATGAAAAGAACGGCAAAATTAAGTTTAGACTTTCCTGTAACAGTTGCATGAGATGTGTTTACTCCTGTCCAAAATCTGCTATTAACTTTAGGTTCTTCGCTTTTTTTCCTGTACCAGGCGGATATAACATAGAAAAAATACTAAAACAACCACCTGATGAGAGTGAAATAAAGAATAAAGTTCCTCAATTTTTTAATAATTATATTGAAGATGACACGCTATAAATATAATTTAGATATAAGGAATAGAATTTTCAATTGTTCATGGCGCTGGACGTAAGTGTCAAAGAATGTACAGATCTAGAAGTAATATTATATAATTTAAGTATAAGTTCAAGATAGGAAAAAGCGGATATTACCACAACGCCATGGGTTTAGTGATATCCATATAATTATTAGGTTAATAACAAGAATTGGGAATAAAAGTGATGAAGTTCTCTTTTCATCTGATAACTAGCAGCTGTAACATTCAAATATATATGAAATTCCTATAGAAAGAACTTTATTTGTTATTGATAAGAAATACAAAAATGATAAAATAGAGTTAACAGCTTAAAGTTGAATGTTATATGGAGTATTAGGAGGAATTTTAGATGGTGTCTATCAGCATAACCGTAATTTTAATAGCAGTAATTTTAATAGCACTTATTTTTGCACTTTCCAATGGGTTGCATGATGCAAGTTCTGTAGTTGCAACTTGTATTGTTTGCGGTGCAGCAACGCCAAAGCAAGCAATTGCAATTGCATCAATTTTTGGAATGATTGGTTCTATTTTCGGTGGAAGTGCAGTAGCGGATACTATATCTAAGGTTATAGATTTACCAGTAAATACGACCATGCTCACAATACTTTTTGCAGCAATTATGGGAGCAGTTATATGGAATTTAGTAACCTGGAGATTAGGATTGCCTTCAAGCTCCACACATGCTTTGATAGGAGGAATTATTGGATCAGTATGGGTATCTTCAGGCTATAAACATATACTATGGGGCTGGAATGAACTAATTGGTGGACAGTATCAAGTTACTGGAATTGTGAAAGTAGTCGCAGGTTTAATTATTTCACCGATGCTTGGATTTATAATTGCATTTATTCTTCAAAAAGTTACGAGATTGTTGCTAAGGAATGCAAAATATACTATAAATAATAGTCTAAATAAGCTACAATTAGGAATAGCAGCAGCACTTGCCTACAGTCATGGTGCTAATGATACTCAAAAAATAATTGGAATAATAACTTTAGCACTGATGGCATGCAAGGGTATAGCTACAATACCGCTTTGGGTAAGAATAGCTGGCGGACTTGTAATGTTTATTGGAACAATGCTTGGAGGATGGACAATAATGAAAACTATCGGTAGAGGAATATTTAAAATAAGGGGTATTCATAGTGTAAACTCTCAATTAGCTTCTTCAGGGTCATTACTATTAGCTACTTTTATTGGAGCACCTGTTTCTACTACTCATGTAGTAGTAGGCAGTGTTATGGGAGTTGGTGCAGCTGACGAATATAAAATGGTTCATTGGGGTGTAGCAAAGGAGATTATTTTAGCTTGGTTTATTACAATACCACTATCTGCGGTAGTTTCTGCATTGATATATAGTTTATCTAATTTTATTTTCAAAGTAATATAAAGTGAGGGCTAACAACAGTTAAAATAAAATTATAAAACTTTATAAATGCCTATAAAAGTTAATTATAGTTTATGAAATAATTAATTTGAAGTGAACTTTATGAAGTTGTATGCAATTGGTGAATTTTCAAAAATCATAGGAAGAACAACTCAAACATTAAGAGATTGGGATAAAAAAGGAGTATTAAAACCAGCACAAGTTGCAGAAAGTGGATATAGATACTATTCACAGGAACAACTTAATCATTTCTTAGGAATAAAAAATTTAGAAGTAACTAAAAATAAAACTATAGGTTATTGTAGAGTATCTAGTAATAAGCAAAAAAATGACCTGAAAAGACAAATTGAAAATGTTAAAACATACATGATTGCTAAAGGTTATCAATTTGAAATTATTAGTGATATAGGTAGCGGAATAAACTATAACAAAAAAGGTTTAAATAAATTGATAGATATTATAACTAATTCATAAGTTGAAAAAGCAGTAGTTTTATATAAAGACAGATTATTAAGATTTGGATTTGAATTAATAGAAAATCTTTGTGAAAAATATGGAACTGCTATTGAGATAATAGACAATACTGAAAAAAACAGAAGAACAAGAATTAGTTCAAGATATCATACAAATAATAACTGTTTTTAGTTACAAGGTAAAAGGGCAAATAAAGCTAAGAAAATGATTAAGGAGTTAGTAGAAGATGATAACGTCAATGAAAGTTAGATTAGAGCCTAACAATAAGCAAAACACTAAATTATTTCAAAGTGCTGGAACAGCAAGATTTATTTATAATTGGACTTTATCAAGACAAGAAGGAAACTACAAAAATGGTGGTAAATTTATATCTGATAATGACTTGAGAAAAGAAATAACACAGCTAAAGAAAATAGAACAGTACCAATGGTTAAATACAGTATCTAACAATGTAGCGAAACAAGCTGTTAAAGATGGTTGCGAAGCCTATAAGAAGTTTTTCAAAGGATTAGCTGATAAACCAAGGTTTAAGAGCAGAAGAAAGTCTAAACCGTCTTTCTATCATGATACCATGAAAATTAAATTTACAGAAACTCATGTTCAATTAGAAAAGTTAGGCAAAGTCAAATTGTCAGAGTTCAACAGAATACCTGTAAATACAAAATACAGTAATCCAAGAATCACTCATGATGGGATACGTTGGTATATTTCAGTGGGCATTGAGGTAGCTAAGAAGTCTATAGAATTAACAGGCGAAAGTATAGGTATAGACCTTGGAATCAAGGATTTAGCCATATGTTCTAATATTGAAGAACCATATAAAAATATCAATAAGACTAAAAAAGTTAAGAAATTAGAAAAGAAACTACGTAGGTTACAACGTAGAGTATCAAATAAATATGAAAAAAATAGAGAAGGGAGTAGTTATGTTAAAACAAGTAACATTATAAAACTTGAAAAGAATATTAGGAAGTTACACAAAAATCTTGATAATATCAGAACTGATTACAGGCACAAAATAACTACAGAGATAGTGAAAACCAAACCATCAAGGATAGTTATGGAAAGTCTAAATGTTAAAGGTATTATGAAAAATAAGCATTTATCTAAATCAGTTGCTAAACAAGGATTTTACAAATTTAAAACTATGATTCAATATAAAGCTGAAAGATATGGTATTGAGTTTGTAGAAGCAGATATTTGGTATCCATCCTCAAAGACTTGTAGTGAGTGTGGTTATATAAAACCTAAACTATTGCTATCAGAAAGAACTTTTGTATGTGAATGTTGTGGCTCTCAGATAGACAGAGATAAAAATGCTAGCATAAATTTATCAAGATATAAAATATCATAAGGCACTTTAACGAATTATGATATTGTGTAGGGTGAGTTACACCCGAATTTACGCCTTTGGAGTGTTGCAGCAAACGAAAGTAGTATATTCTTTGGAATTACAAAATCGGATACATTGAAAAAGGAAGTAAACTTAAACTTTTACCTGTGCCCCTTGTGGGTATAATGTTCTTATGGAGTTTTATAAGTTTTACGTAACGGCAGGAAATATGGATAAAAGAAATATTTTTGATAGGTTTTTTCCAGTAAAATATGATTTCTACGGAATGTTAAATAAACAGGCACAGCTTAATATGTTAGGTATTCATATGTTACACAAATGGTTGAGTACTAGATCAAAGAATGAAAAGAAAGAGCTTCTACGGTATGTTAAAGAAGCAGATGAAGTTAGATTGGATATGGAAAGTAAACTGATAGAGGCGTTTATAACACCTTTTGATAGGGAAGATATTTATTCTATTTCTGTTGAAATGGATAAGGTAATTGAGTTTGCTAAATCAACATTAGAATCAATGGAAGCATATGAAGTGGAGCCAAATGATGTCATTATTAATATGGTGGAAAAGCTTAAGGAAGGTACGGATTTTCTATTTGAATCCTTAACAATATTGGAAAGCAATCCAATAAAATCGCAGCAAAACATTATTAAAATGAGGGAAACATATGTTGAAGCAGAACGGCTTTATCGAGATGGAATGGCTGAAGTGTTTAAGTGTAATGATCCAATGCATGCTCTTAAACAAAGAGAAGTGTATCATCATATAAAAGATGCATCAACTAATTTAGAATATACTGTTGATATATTTCACAGGATAATTGTAAGAAGAGTATAATTTTTGGGGTTTTTATTGTAAGGACCACAGAATTATATAAAAAAAGCTTATTATTTAACTTATCATTATTCTTGAATTATGAAGTTGCTATAAAGTATGTAAGATGGCTTACCTCAAAGAGTGTAAGCCTATATTTATGCCATATTTTTTGAGGAAACTAATTCTAAACAATGTTAAGGAATAGTTTTTACATTTTGAGAATAAAAAAGATGTATAATATGATGTGAGAATTAGACTTTAAATGAAAGAAAGGGATAACAAATATGAACTTATATAGTAAGTACTTTAAAAAATATAAATTTCCGTTTGGGGTAGCTGTTTTTTGCGTTGCACTTGAGGCAATTTGCGATTTGCTTGGTCCTACGCTTATGTCAAATATCATTAATACAGGAATTGAACAAGGATCACTTTCCCAGGTTTATTATTGGGGGATGCTTATGCTTATAGTCACTGCTGTTGGAGCCTGCTTTGCGGTTACGCGAAATATTTTGGCAAGTAAAGTCTCGCAACGCATGGGAGCAGATTTACGATATGATTTGTTTGAAAAAATTGTTTATTTTTCCGAAGTAAGTGCCGATAAAATTGAAAGTGGTTCTCTTATTACACGTATGACAAATGATACGACGCAAATCATACAGTTTGTTAATGGAATTATGCGAATTTTTCTGAAAGCACCTATTACATGTATCGGCAGTATCGTACTTGCTAGTCTGCTTAATTTTAAGCTAAGTCTTATTATTTACAGTGTTGTTGCAGTAGTTGCTGTTCTTATTATAATTAGCATGAGGTTAAGCTATCCCCGTTTTTATGAATTACAAAAAGCTATGGATAAGGTAAATTCGGTTGTGCAGGAGTATCTTATAGGCGTGCGCTTGGTTAAGGCCTTTGGAACATATGACAAGGAAACTGATAAGTTTGAAGATGCAAATATGAATTTAATGCAAAAAGGTATATCCTCTCAGATGGTTATTACTTTAGTGTCACCACTTATGACACTTACCGTTGGGATTGGTACAGTAATTGTAATTTTTAGTGGGAGCAGGTTGTTTTCTTCAAATCTTGCAAACCCAGGTGATATTACAGCATTTACAATTTACATGGCGCAAATTCTTACATCTTTAATTATGATAACAAATATATTTAATACCTTTGTACGAACAAAGGCTTCTACTGCGCGTATTAAAGAAATAATTGATTGTGATGGAGATTTTACTCATAGTGGAGAAGAAAAAGAATTAAATGGTGACATTGAGTTTAAAAACGTCACATTTGCATATCCTAATGGCAGTGGTGTGCCTGCATTAAAAGATCTATCATTTTCTATTAAAAATGGTCAAAGCTTAGCAATAATTGGACCGACAGGTAGTGGTAAATCTACAATTGCTTGGTTGCTTTTGCGATTTTATGATGTAAACAGCGGAAAAATTTTGGTTAACGGTTGTGATATTAAAGAACTAAATATTGATTCAGTACGCAATAATATTGCCATTGTACCACAGAAACCGATGCTTTTTTCAGGTTCTATTGCTGAAAATATTAGATGGGGGAACAAGGAGGCTACAAATGAAATGCTATACCAGGCTGCAAATAAGGCACAAGCGGTTTTTGTCGAGAAGATGCAAGATGGCTATGAAAGTCTTTTAGGAAGCGCTGGAGTTAATGTTTCTGGTGGGCAAAAGCAACGTATTTCAATAGCTCGTGGAATACTTAAAAATTCTTCAGTAATTATACTAGATGATGCAACCAGTGCACTAGACGCAGTAACTGAAGCTAAAGTTCGAGAAAATCTAAATTCTAAAACAAGAAATCAGACGATAATTACCATTACTCAACGCTGTGGAACAGCCATGTTTGCAGATAAAATTTTAGTTATGGACAATGGGGTAAAAGTTGGATACGGAACACATGATGAGCTTATGCAGAATTGTGAAATATATCAAGATATTTACAAAACACAAATAGAAAGTAGCAAGGAGGCGTAAAATATATGGCAGAACAATTTTCTAAAGCGGAAGCAAAAGTACCATCTATTGGTGGGAGAATGGGCGGTGGCGGTGGGAACCGTTTTGCACCAACTGCAAAACCTAAAAATACAAAAGGTACACTAATGCGTATTATAAAAATATATATGCGCTTTGCTAGAACCATCTTTGTGGCTATGATACTTACAGCTTTTTCGTCAGTAATTTCCGTTGCAATTCCTTATTTTATAGGAAAAACCTTTAATACCTTTAAAATTGCAACTAGAACTGTGGATACGAAAATGCTTATGTGGCTTTTAATGATAATTATGGCCTTATATGCAGCCAATTGGCTCATTTCATGTCTAAATGGAGTTATTATGCTTAAGGTTTCACAAAAACTTGTCCTTGCAATACGCACAGAATTTTTTGAAAAGATGCAAAAACTTCCATTGAAATTCTATGATACACGCTCTCATGGTGATACAATGAGCAGAAGTACAAATGATGTAGACAATATTAGCTCTACTATTGCACAAACAACTACACAATTAATATCAAGTGTTTTAACACTAGTGGGCTCTTTTGCAGTCATGATGACACTAAATGTGCCTCTTACCATCGTTGTTTTATTATGTATTCCTCTTGTGATGCTTTTAACACGTGTAATTGCATCAAAAAGTCGTGCTTATTTTTTGTCACAACAACGTAGTCTTGGTTCACTCAATGGAGTAATTGAGGAAAATATACTAGGTCTAAAAATGGTTAAAGCCTTTAGTAAGCAACAAGATGTTCTAAAACAGTTTGAAGAGATTAATGAAAAACTGTATGAAAGCAGTAATAAGGCACAAATATGGTCTGGATATATGATGCCACTTATGAATGTTATTAATAATTTTATTTTCGCAATTGTTGCTATTGTTGGTGGTGTATTGTCAGTAGGATACGGCTTGGCAGTTGGTACTGTGGTTAGTTTTATGAGTTATTCAAAACAATTTTCGCAGCCACTTAACTCAGTTGCGGGTATGTTTAATACTATTCAATCGGCACTTGCCGGAGCTGAGCGTGTTTTTGAAATTTTGGATAGTGAAGAAGAGTCAGCTGATATGGAAAATGCTATTGATATGGCGCATCCAAATGGCGATGTTACTTTTGAAAATGTATGTTTTTCATACGACAAGTTTACTCCTATATTAAAGAATGTAAGCTTTAGCATCAAAGCAGGAGAAACAGTTGCTTTAGTAGGTGAAACCGGTGCAGGGAAAACTACTATTGTCAATCTTCTTACTCGTTTTTATGATGCAGATAGTGGAACAATTTTAATTGATAATGAATCAATTACAAATTTAAAACGAAATAGCCTTAGAAAATGTTTTTCAGTAGTGCTACAGGACACTTGTCTTTTTACTGGTACAATTATGGATAATATTCGTTACTCACAAAAGGAGGCAACTGATGAACAGGTAATAAATGCTGCGAAAATAGCTCATGCTCATGATTTTATTGATAAATTGCCAAAAGGGTACCAAACAATGGTGTCTGGAGCTACAGATAATTTAAGCCAGGGACAACGCCAGCTTATATCCATTGCACGAGCAGTTTTATGTGACAGTCCTATTTTAATTTTAGATGAAGCAACAAGTAGTGTTGATACAAAAACTGAAAAAGACATCCAGCATGCATTACTAAGATTAATGAAGAATCGCACAAGCTTTTTGATAGCGCACCGTTTATCTACTATTAGAGATGCAGATTACATTATGGTAATTGGTGGTGGAAAAATATTAGAAAGTGGAAATCATAAAAGTCTTATGATCAAAAAGGGGCAATATTATAAAATGGTTATTAGCCAAATGGGAAAATTGCCTGAAGTATTTGTAGTTTAAGTGGCAGCAAATCCAATTAAATTCTTTCATATGTCTAAAAACTACATATTTTAAACCTATCATCGAGTAGCATTTAAAGACAGGACAAGTAAGCAGAAAACATTTAGTATAGAAATAGAGAGGAGTGGTTTTATGAATTGGCTTGACTCAATGAACAAGGCAGTAGAATACCTGGAGGCTAACATTACTGAAAAGCTTGATATTGAAAAGGTGGCGAAAATTGCATTATCATCCACGTTTCATTTTCAGCGTATGTACCATATGATAACCGGTGTTACAATAGCTGAATATATACGCAGAAGAAGGCTTACACTCGCTGCACAAGATATTATATCTGGTGAAAAGATCATTAATGTAGCTTATAAGTATGGCTATGAAACGCCCGAAGCATTCACAAAAGCTTTTAGAAAAATGCATGGAATGAGCCCCTCAGCTGCGCGCGAGCAGGGAGCAAATCTCAAGGCATATCCAAAACTATCCTTTCATATTTCAATAAAAGGAGATAAAGATATGAATTATAAGATTGTTGATAAAGGAAGCTTTAAAGTAGTAGGTAAACAAACAAGGATAACTATGGTGGACGGAGAAAACTTTAAACAGGTACCTGAATTCTGGAACGATTGCATGAAGGATGGTTCATACCAGTGGATTAGCTCAAAGGTAGGCAAGCTTGGTGTCCTAGGTATATGTAAGGATTTCCGTAAAGATGAATTTAATTATATGATAGGAGTTGAGGAAATCAAAGATACCCTTCCGAAAGGATATGTTTCGGCAACTATACCGGCAGCAACTTGGGCTGTATTTGAATCAGTTGGAGCACTGCCAGAAGCGATACAAAATCTTACCCAAAGGATATTTACAGAGTGGTTGCCATCTACAGGATATCAGCATGCTTGCGCACCAGAGCTTGAGGTTTATCCTGAAGGTGATTTATACTCCAACGATTACAAATGTGAGATTTGGATTCCTATTAAGAAGTAAAAGGGATGGTTAACTGCGAAGGAACCGATGGAGATGACTTCTTCCAATAGAGTAAATTTCAAAATACTGGACAGAGCAGGACATAATCTCATTTATATTGTAAAATACGGGCTAAGAGAGATTTGAATAATACGGTATTTAAGAATGAGCTCAGTCATTCATAAATTTATGCTCAACTAAATAAACTAGTAATATAGTTATTTCTTTATTGGAGGTTATAAATGGGCTACTATATTAAAGTAGAACATAATGTAAAAATTTATGTAGAGGATCTTAACCCTGACGGCAATAAGACAATCTTGTTTCTACACGGTTGGCCTGGAAGCCATAAGCTGTTTGAATATCAATTTAACGAGATTTCAAAGATGGGATACAGGTGTATCGGAATAGATACAAGAGGATTCGGTGATTCAGATAAGCCTTATAGTGGCTACGATTATAATACGTTGTCAGACGATGTTAGATATGTAATTGATACACTAAAATTATGTGATATTACACTGGTAGGACATTCAACTGGAGGAGCAATAGCCATTAGATATATGGCTCGCCATAAAGGCTATGGGGTATCAAAGCTCGCTCTTTTTGCTGCAGCGGCACCAAGTCTTATCAAGCGTCCTAATTTCCCTTATGGTTTAGAAGAACAAACTGTTCTACAAATTATTCAAGGAACATATACTGATCGTCCTAAAATGCTGCAGGATTTTGGCGATATATTTTTCTATCAGCATATAACTGAAGCCTTCTCAGATTGGTTCTTCCAATTGGGATTACAGGCAGCAGGGTGGGCAACTGCGGCCATTGCAAATACTTGGATAAATGAAGTACTGTTTTCTGAGTTAAGAGTAATAAATGTTCCAACTATAATTATTCATGGAATTCATGATAAAGTTGTACCCTTTGAACTAGGAAAAGTACAAGAACAAAATATTAGAAATTCAAAGCTTATACCATTTAAATACAGTGGTCATGGATCTTTCTATGATCAGCGTGAGAAATTTAACGAAGAATTGGTCAAATTTATTGAAGAATAAAGTTTTTGAAATGTAGAGAGTCTTAATAAAAATATTAATTGTTTAGGTAAGCTTCTGCTATTTGCAGCATATCTTGTCTATTTTATAAGGAATAACTAAATAATTAAGGCACATGAAAATAAATAACAGGTCCAAAGTTGCCATGAATATTTTTCTTAAATGTACTAAGGTTTTCTTTAGTAAACCATATATTAAGGGAGATGCTATTTCTAAAGAAATTAAGGAACGTGCTCTTAATGTTAAAGAAAAAGGTATTGAAGCACAAAGAATAGCACAAGAAATTTATAACGAAAAATCTAAGAATATTAAAAAGGCTATAGAAACTGGAAAAGTAGTTGAGGATATAAATATAATGGCTAAAGCCATAGGAGATATTACTGAGCAAACTAACCTATTAGCATTGAATGCTTCAATTGAGGCCGCACGTGCAGGTGAGCAAGGAAAAGGCTTTGCAGTTGTAGCTGATGAAGTTAGAAAACTTGCAGAACAATCAGCGCAAGCAGTTACAGATATACAAAGTGTTATACACGAAGTAAAATCTGCATTTAGCAATCTATCTGAAAATTATCAAGATATACTGAACTTCATAGAAAACAATGTTTATAGTGATTATAGATTACTTGCTGAAACAGGTGTTCAGTACGAAAAAGATTCTCAGTTTATAAATGAGATTTTAGAAGATATTTTTTCTGCTTCTAAATCAATGACCGAAACAACTAATCAAGTAAGTCAAGCAATAGAAAGTATTTCCGCTACTACTCAAGAAACAGCCTCAAGTACAGATGGAATATTATGTAGTGTAGGCGAAACTACTCTATCTATAGAAGAGGTAGCTAAATCAGCTCAATCTCAATCTGAATTAGCGGAACAATTAAACAAATTGATACAACAGTTTAAAATATAATTTGTGAACATAAAAAAGACCAGGATTTTTGATTTATCCTGGTCTTTAGCTTGACTTCTAAAGAACACAAACAGTTATTAATTTAACGATGGTTCACTAATATTATTATAGGCAGGAATTAATTCCTGTCTATAATAATGTCATCAGCACCAGAAACTTCTGATTCTGATGAGCGAATCTTAGAAGGTTTTTATAATTTTATATTTCACCTTTCTTTTCAAATTCATCATCATCTTTATTCATATCATAATACTTTGCTAATGTAGGTATTCTTTCAGTAATATCTGAACTATTTTCACTTGAATTATAGCTATCTTTTGAGGTTGAAACATTACTAGTAATTTGCTTTATATTTCTAGCATAAGAAGAAGGATCGGATTCTGATGAGTGGATATCAGTTAATTTATCCGTATCATAATCTCCTGGAGTTGGATTATAGGGTGTTTTTTCTTTGTTCATAGCAATCACTCCTAACATAATAATTTTAAAATTTATCCATAGTATCTAATAGCCTAAACCAAAACATAACCAAATTAAAACAAATAAAATTTAATTATAGAATTATTATTTGAAAAAATAGATCTATTAATTCGTGAAATATTTAGATTTTAGACAGTATAATGGTAAAATTATTTTATAATGGCATAAGGGGAATTTTATGAATAAAATTAGATAATGAAAAAACAAGTTGCAACAAATGATACGTATTTTTAGAATATGTCATATTTGATTATAAATTGATATGGTATAATCTTATAAATATTATGATTTTAAGATAAAGCTTATCAGTAATGAAAAAACTAAGAAAATGGGTTATTTTAATAATAAAATAAAAACATTATAAAAATAGATATATATGTTGCAAAAATAAAAATTAAACTTTTATAAGTTTTATGTAATGGTGGTGATATCATATGTCAATTACGGTAGGAAAATTATTTGGAAATGGAGCTGTTCTATATCAAATGAAGTTGCTTGCGGGGCAGAAAGGACTTAATAATCTTGTAGAGTGGGTACACATCGTTGAAGATGATGATGTGAGTAAATTTCTTCATGGGAATGAGGTTGTATTTACTGCTGGCATTCTCAATAAGAATGAGGGGTGGCTGTTAGAATACACAAAAAAACTGTATAGTGTAGGAACAAGTGCCTTTGTTGTAAATATTGGACCATATACAAAATCAATACCTGAGGATCTAGTAAAATACTGTAATGATGTGAATATGCCTCTTTATACTATTCCATGGGAAACAAGAATGGTGGATGTAACAAGAGATATATGTTATCGTATAATGCAAAAAGAACAGGTAGAAATAAGTATTGCTACAACAATTAAGAATATTATATTTAAAACAGGCGATTTAGAGACACTGATTTTGCAAATGGAGAGATATGGATATTTGAGAGATAGTCATTTTTGTTTTATTGTTATGTCATTTGAAAATGAAAAAGATAAACAGGAAGAATTTAATATGAATAAAATAAAGATGTATGCGGAAAGAATTGCTAGAAGTATTCATGAATTATATATATCTTTTTCATATAATGATTGCTTGGTTTTACTTCTTGTTAATTATAGTAATTATGATATTCAAAATTTAGTAAGTACTTTCTTTAAGAATTGGAATGAACCTTCCTGGAATGTACATATGGGTATAAGTGAAAATAAGGATGGAATTAAAATACAAGATGAGAATTTTAATAATGCATATACAGCTATGACAATAGCAAGAAAAAAGGATAAAGAAGTAGTTTTTTATGATGAACTTGATATTTATAAGTTGCTTTTAAATACAAAGGATAAAGATGTTTTAAAGGAATATTATGACGACACATTAGGCAAGCTAGAAAAATACGACAAAGAAAACCATAGTGATCTAATGGATTTTTTATATATGTATTTAAAAAATAATGGAAGTCAAAGTCTTGTGGCTGAAAAACAATTTATTCATAGAAATACAGTTAATAATCAGTTAAAAAAGATTGAAAAAATTACTGGATACAACCCATCAAATTTAGAGGAGAAGTTAAGGTTTTATTTAGGATTTTTCATTAAGGATGTTATGTGAGGCATATTCAAAAAATAACTAGTTAGTATGCTTGTTTATTTTATGTCATATGTCTAAATGTGCACTTGCACAAATAAAACTAGTCATTTATTCATTGCAAAGCATAAAAACATTAGTATATAATATAAACAGATTAAAGAAAGCAAATTATAAAGAGAAACAGCAACGGAGCTTGTTCAATTGAATAAGTTCCGTTTTTTATTTGAAAGAAATGTATAAATATCAATAAGGGAGTGTATAAATATGAATGGTGAAGAAATTAAGAGCACATTAAAAAAGTATAGCTTACAATCTTGGAGTAAACAAAAAAATATAAATCCAATTTCAGTTGAAAAGGGAGATGGAATTTATTTTTGGGATTATGATGGGAATCGTTATTCAGATATGTCATCTCAACTTGTTAATATGAATCTTGGTTTTGGAAATAAAGCAATTGGAGATGCAATTAAAGAACAAGTTGATAAATATTGTTTTGTAGGACCATCTTATGGTGCTGAATCTCGTGCAAAGCTATCTAAGAAAATCATTGAATTAATGCCTGACAATATGGGCAAGGTATTTTTTACAAATGCTGGAGCAGAATCAAATGAAAATGCAGTAAAAATTGCAAGAATGTTTACTGGCAAATCAAAGATATTTAGTCGTTACCGTAGTTATCATGGATCTTCATTTGGAGCAGGTAATTTGACAGGAGAGCCTAGAAGATATGCATTGGAACCTGGAGTTCCTGGATTTGTTAAATTTTTTGATCCTTATATTTACAGAGAAGCAATAGAATTCGAATCTGAAGAAACTGCAACAAAATATTATTTGGCCAAGCTTAGAGAACAGATTTTATATGAAGGTTGCGATAGCATCGCAGGAATTGTACTTGAGACTATTACTGGTTCTAATGGAATTATTATTCCGCCAAAAGGATATCTCCCTGGAGTTAGAAAATTATGTGATGAATTTAATATTTTAATGATTTGCGATGAAGTAATGACAGGGTGGGGTAGAACTGGTAAGATGTTTGCATTTGAAAATTTTGATGTAAAACCAGACATTGTCACTTTTGCAAAAGGTGTTACTTGTGGTTATGTTCAGCTTGGTGGAGTTATAGTAAGCAAAGAAATTGCAGCTTATTTTGATGATAATCTATTATCTTGTGGATTAACTTATAGTGGACATCCCCTAGCTTGTGCAGCAGGTGTTGCTTGTGTTAATTATTATGAAGAAGCAGATATTTTATCTAATGTAAATAAAGTTTCAAAAGTACTTGGTGAGAAATTAGAGGAAATGAAAGCTTCTCATCCATGTGTTGGAGATGTAAGATATATTGGATTATTTTCAGCAATAGAGCTAGTAAAGGATAAAGAAACCAAGGAACCAATGGTGCCATATGGTAAAGACCCACAAGGAATCATGGGAAAGATTATTAATATGTTAAAAGAAAAAATGTTTATGACTTATTCACATGAAAATATGATACTTGTAGCTCCTCCACTAATTATTACAGAGGAACAATTAGTGGAAGAACTTGTTAAGTTAGACGAAGTACTTGGACTTGTAGATAAAGAATTTATTTAAATGAGGTGAAGAAAAATGGCATATGAATTCAGTTTGCCAGGACGCACAATTATTGGAGATAACGCATTAGAAGATAGTGAAAAAGTGATAAAAAGCTTTGGAAAAAAAGCATTTATTGTATCTGGAAAGATTGTAACTAAAATGGGAATAGTTAAGATTTTGACAAACTGTTTAACACAATGGGGAATTAGTTTTGAATTGTTTAATGATATTACAGGAGAACCAACAGACACCATGATTGAGAACGGTGTAGAAGCCTATAAAAATGCAGAATGTGATTTCTGCATTGCTATAGGAGGTGGAAGTCCTTTAGATAGTGGTAAGGCAATTGTAGCCATGACAAAATTAGAAGGTGCAATATGTGATTATATGGGAGCAACAATGGATGGAGATTTTCCACCATTGGTACTAATACCAACTACAGCAGGAACAGGCTCAGAAGCTACTAAATTTACAATTATTACAGATTCAAAGAAGAATATTAAGATGCTTCTAAAGGGAGAAGCTTTATTACCAGATTTGGCAGTTATTGATTCAAAGTTTTCTATGACAGCACCTAAAAGTGTGACTGCAGCAACAGGTATGGATGCACTAACTCATGCAGTAGAAGCATATACATCAAGAAAAGCAAATCCATTAAGCGATACATATGCATTATCTGCAATTAAAAGAATTTTTACATATCTACCAGTAGCTTATAAAAATGGAGAAGATAAAAGGGCAAGGGAAGAAATGGCTTTAGCAGCATTTGAAGCAGGAGCATGCATAAATAATTCGTCTGTAACAATAGTTCATGGAATGAGCAGGCCAATTGGAGCTATGTTTCATGTATCACATGGAATTTCAAATGCTATGCTTATAAAAGAATGTTTGTCTTATGTATTGGATGGTAGTTATGAAAGATTTGCACAAATTGGAAGAGCAATTAATGCAGCAGATGATAAGAAAAGTGACAAGGAAGCAGCAGAGGCTTTTTTAGAAAAACTTACAATGATTTGTAAGATATGTGAGATTCCTACTTTAAAAGAGTATGGAATTAATAAAGAAGATTTTGATGTTGTAGTAGATAAGATGGCACAAGATGCTATGAATAGTGGAAGTCCATCAAATACTATAAAAGATGTTACAAAACAAGACTTATTAGCTATATATAATAAATTATGGTGAATATAGAATATTTGCAACGGTGCAAAACAATATGTTTTGTGCTGTTTTTCGTTTAAAAAAGGAGGTATAAAGTAATGAATATACTAAATGAAATAGATGCAGAATTTCAAGAAAGAGATTATTCAAAACCAAGAGAAGAAAAAATAGAAATCAAAATAGAAGATGTAAGTATGGTTTTCCAAGATAAAAATGGAGGAGAACCAGTAACAGCACTTAAAAATGTTAACTTAGACATTAAAGAAGGAGCGTTTATTTCATTGTTAGGTCCTTCCGGTTGTGGAAAGACAACATTGCTTAGAATTATAGGTGATTTGTTGCAGCCTTCTATGGGAAAAGTTACAGTAAGAGGAGAAACCACAAGAGATATAAGACTTCAAAAAAAATATGGTATTGTATTTCAAAATCCTGTTTTATATGATTGGAGAACCATTAGAAGAAATGTGTGTATGCCGATGGAACTTTTGGGAATGAAAAAAGCAGAACGTACTTCAAGAGTTACAAAAATGCTTGATTTAGTTGGACTTTCTGAATTTGGAAAAAACTATCCTTATGAGTTAAGTGGTGGTATGCAACAAAGAGTTGGTATTGCAAGAGCACTCGCAATTAACCCAGAGATTCTTCTTATGGATGAACCATTTTCTGCATTAGATGAATTTACCCGTGAAAAGCTTCATATTGATCTTCTTAATATTTGGAGAAAAACAAATAAAACAATAGTGTTTGTAACTCATAATATTTCAGAAGCAGTTTTTTTATCAGACAGAGTAGTGGTTCTTTCACCACATCCTGGACGTGTATCAGCGGTAATTGATATTAATATACCAAGACCAAGAGATATGGAATCAAAGCAAACACCAGAGTTTTATGATTATATAACAAAGATTCGAAATAGCTTTGAGGGGGTGTGAGAATGAAAGATAAGAAAGAAAAATATAAGGTTAATTTAGTTTGGACTATTGGTATTTTCGTAGTTTGGGAATTGATTGCTTTCTTTCTAGATAAAATAGCCCATGATCCTATGGCAGAAGCAAAGCTACCTTATCCGCACATTATTATTGTATCAATTGCACAGAATTTTACAGAATTAATCAGTGCAGCCGGACTTACTTTTTCTAGAGCTGTTATTGGATTTGCACTAGGAGCAGCAATAGGAGTCGTATTAGCTATTATTATGAGTTTATCAAAAATTGCAGAAAAGATAGCATTACCGTATTTGATTGTATCACAAATGATACCTGTTTTAGGATTAGCTCCTATTATTTTTACTCTTGCAAGGAATATGAATACTTCTAGAATAATTATTGCTGCTTATATCACTTTTTTTCCAGTTGCTATTAATATGCTAAGTGGACTTAATAGTGTTGAAAGTGATAAAAAAGAGTTGTTATATTCTTATGCGGCAAAGAAAAAAAGCATTTACTGTAAGCTTATGATTCCGTATTCTTTACCTTATTTATTTGCAGGATTAAAAATAGCTGCACCAATGTCAATTACAGCATCTATTTTAGTTGATATGCTAGGTTCAAGTGGTGGAATTGGAGTAAAACTTCTTTATGCCCTATACTCAGGAACTAAAGATGTGTTTTGGGCTTCAGTAATAACAAGTGCTTTTATGGGTATTCTCAGCTACTTTATTGTTATTTTCTTTGAAAAAATTTGTATGCCTTGGAGAAAACAAATGTCATAACACAAAAGCGAATAACATACTGAATTGTTATTTTGGGGAATATGCCTTAATGAAAGGAGATTAATATATGACAGAAAAACTTAAAAATGTATTATGGCCATTAGGCTTTGGAATATTAGTAATCGCTATTTGGCAGGCAGGTATTCTTCATGATGTATTAGGTTTTAAACCCTTTCAATTGCCTATACCATCGCAAATTGTAACTACATTACATGATAATTTTGCTAAAACTCTATCTGATACGATGATTACAGTTTCAGGAGCATTGGTTGGACTTGTTCTAGGATGTGCAATTGGATTTATTGTTGCTGTAATAGCAACACAGTTTCCCAAATGGGGTTATACAGGACTTAGTGTAATGGCTGCAGTTAATGCAATTCCAATTGTTGCATTATCTCCTATTATGAATCGTTGGTTTTATAGTGGTTTTGCACAAAAGGTTGGCGTTGTAACAGTTGTATGTATGGCGGCTATGGCAATTAATGCTTATCGTGGATTAAATGATTTGAAACCATTCGCAAAGGATTTGTTAGAGTCATATGCTGCATCAAAACGAGTTATATTTTTTAAGCTTCGTTTACCTAATTGCTTACCCAATGTATTAACAGCATTAAAAATTAATGTGGCTGCAGCAATAATGGCAGCTATGATTAGTGAATATTTTGCTTCATCTACATCAGGTATTGGTTTTGGAATTAAAGATAATTTAAGAAAGGGAATGATGGCTATGGGCTGGTCTTACATAGTTATGGCGGCTTTAGTTGGAATTGTTTTTTATTTGATTATTCTATTGGTAGAACGCAGAACCATAAAATGGCATATTTCACAAAGATAAAATAAAACTTAGCTTCAGAGGTAGTTTTATCTACTTCTGAAGGTTAGTTGAATTAATCTAGGGTCGTGCCACTGTTATACTTCCTATAATAAACTATAATACATCCTAAATTAAACGAAAGGAAGCATTACAGTGGCTAGACATCAGATAAAGTATTTTTTTATTTAATTAAGGAGGAGTTTAATATGAAAAAAAAATTATTAGCTTTAGGTTTAATTACAGTAATGATGGGTATGATGCTTATAGGGTGTGGATCTAAGTCATCAGACACAACAGATGCAAAAGACACAACAAAGTCAGCAGATACAACAAAAGGAAAAGATGGACAATTGGATAAGGTAAATCTTCAGTTAAAATGGCTTCCACAATCACAATTTATGGGATATTATGTGGCAGCAGCAAAAGGTTACTATAAGGATGAAGGAATTGATATTAATATTCTTCCTGGAGGGAGTGATATTATTCCAGAACAAAATGTATATAATGGTGTAGCAGATATTGGTGTTACTTGGGTATCAAGCTTAATGACTTATCAAGCTCAAGGATATGAATTACAAGAAGTCGCTCAAATGTTTCAAAAATCTGGATTATTATTAACCTCAAAAAAGAGTAGTGGAATTAATTCACCAAAGGATTTAGCAGGCAAAAAGATTGGTAACTGGTTTGGTGGTAATGAATATGAAATTCTTGCATTATTACAAAAATACAACCTAGATAAAAACAAGGATTTAAAACTTGTACAACAGGATTATACAATGGATCAAGTAAAAGAAGGTTCCATTGATGCAGCTTCAGCAATGACTTATAACGAGTTTGGATTATTGTTAGAAAGTGGTATTTCAAAAGATGATTTAAATGTAATTAACATGAATGATGAAGGTGTTGCAATGTTGGAAGATTGCTTGTTCGTAAATGCTGAATGGGCATCTAAAAATAAAGATTTATTGGTTCGTTTCTTAAGAGCTTCTATTAAAGGATGGAAAGATGCATGTGCAGATCCAGAAGCAGCTGGAAAAACAGTTTATGATGTAGATAAATCAGTGTCTTTAGATCATCAGGTTTATATGGCAAAAGAAGTTGCAAAACTTGCAAGCCCAGAAGGCTTTGATTCTTCAAAAATTGGATACATGGATATGAATGCTATTAAACAAACAGGAGATTTCTTAAAACTGTATAACCCTGATTTAGCAAAAACTCCAGTAGTAGATGAAACAACATTTACTTCAAAATACTGGGATGAAGCAACAAAATAATAAAATGAAAGTTAGCTTTAGAGAGAGTTTTAATACTCTAAAGAGCTACCTTATCTAGGATCTAGGCCACTGTTAGCACTCTCAAAGAGGACTAATAAAAGATGAGAGTGTTACAGTGACTGTAAATTATAAATAGGGAGGAGAATATTTATGGATTTAATTATAAAGAATGGAACTATTGTAACACCATCAGAATCTTATGTTGCAGATCTTGGTGTAAAAGATGGGAAAATTGTAGCAATTGGAACAGGTTTTTCAGAAGAAGGAGCACAGGTGGTGGATGCTTATGGCAAACTGGTATTACCTGGTGCCATTGATGCACATACTCATTTAGCAATGCCATTTGGAGGAACAGTTTCTGCAGACAGCTATCTTGCAGGAACAAGAGCTGCAGCATGCGGTGGTGTTACAACAGTTTTTGATTATCCAATGCAAAGAAAAGGAAGTGGAATAATTGAAACTATTAAAGCAAGAAAAGAAATGTGTGATCCAGAGGCTTGTGTTGATTATGCATTCCACTGTTGTATAACTGATTTAAATGGAGGTGCTATCTTAGATGAATTTAAGGCAGCAGTTGATTATGGTGTTACAAGTTTTAAATGCTTCTTAGTATATAAAAAGGAAGGCATGATGGTAGATGATGCTACCTTGGTAAAGATCTTGTTAAAATCAAAAGAAGTTGGTTCTATTACTAATATTCATGCAGAAAACCCAGATTTAATTGATTTAAATATTGAACAATTTTTAAAAGAAGGAAAAACTTCAGCATGGTACCATTATTTAAGCAGACCAGAATATGTAGAAGCAGAAGCCGATAAAAGAGCAGTACACTTAGCAAAATCAGTAGGAGCACCATTGTATCTGGTTCATATGGCAGATAAAGAAGGATTAGAAGCTGCAATTGCTGCCAAGATGGATGGTAATGAGATTTATATTGAAACATGTCCACAATATTTGGAATTTACATGTGATGTGTATAAGAGAGAAGATGGAAGAAACTTTGTATGCTCACCACCTATGAAAGGACAGGAGAGTCAAGATGCACTTTGGAAAGCTATTAAAACTGGTGCTATTGATACTATTGCTACAGATCACTGCCCATTCCAAAGCTATGAAAAGGACTGGGGAAAAAATGACTTTACAAAGATTCCCAATGGATGTGCTGGAGTTGAAAACTTATATCCTTATATGCTTTCTGCAGCAAATAAAGGAAAATTAAGTTTTAACCGTGTAGTTGAATTATGTTCATCTAATCCAGCTAAAATATTTGGATGTACCGAAAAAGGTTCCATATGTGTTGGAAAGGATGCAGATATTGTAATTTATGATCCAAATAAAGATTTTACAATTTCTGTAGAAAATATGCATTCAGATTATGACCATACTATTTGGGAAGGAAAAACACTTCATGGATATCCTGTAAAGACTTTTGTACGTGGAAACTTAGTATACGATGATGGTGAGTTTGTTGGAAAACCAGGAATTGGGCAATTTGTAAAACGAATGGGACGTAAATAATTAGGCGCGTGAAATAAAATAACAAGTCAAAGATGCAATGTATATTTTGCATCAGACAAGGAGGCATTGAAATGAGTAGTTTATTTTATAAAGATATTTCTCTTAAAGAAGATGTGGCAGGGTGTTTGCTCTGCAATGACGCACCCTGCTCAAAAGCTTGTCCTCACTTGATTGAAACGGATAGTATTATTCGTTCATTGATATTTGAAAATAAGCTTGGGGCAGTAAATAAACTGCCAAATCCACTTCCATGTGAAACTTGTGAAACAAAACCATGTAAAGTGTTGTGTTTAAAAAGAAAAATTAATAAACCAGTACCAATTGACCGAATAATGAAGACAATTTCAACTGAACCTAAAACAAAAGAGGACGAAGTTGATTTATCTATAGATTTTTGTGGCATTCATTGTGAAAATCCGTTTTTTCTTTCTTCATCAGTAGTTGGAAGTAATTATGAGATGGTAGCAAAGGCATTTGAAATGGGATGGGCAGGAGTTGCTTTTAAGACTATTGGTATGTTTGTACCAAAAGAAGTCTCACCAAGGTTTACTGCTCTTAGTAAAGAAAATGTACCTTTTGTTGGATTTAAAAATATTGAGCAGATTTCAGATCATACATTGGAAGAAAATATTGAATTTTTAAAACGATTGAAAAAAGATTATCCAAATAAAATTATTGTAGCATCAATTATGGGACAAAATGAGAAAGAATGGACTAAACTTGCAGAATTAATGACAGAGTCAGGAGCAGACATTATTGAATGTAATTTTTCATGTCCACATATGACAAGCAAGGGAGTAGGCTCTGATGTTGGACAAAATCCAGATTTAGTAGCTTTATATACCAAAGCCACAAGAAAAGGAACTCATTTGCCTATTCTTGCAAAAATGACACCTAATATTGGAAATATGGAAATACCAGCAATGGCTGCAATGGAAGGCGGTGCAACAGGAATTGCTGCTATTAATACAATTAAAAGTATTATGAATGTAAATCTATCCACTTTTGTATCAGAACCAAATGTGGAAGGAAAGACTAGCGTTGGAGGATATTCAGGAAAAGCAGTAAAGCCAATTGCATTACGTTTTATTCATGAGATGAAAAATTGCAAGGATTTAAAAAATGCACCAATCAGTGGAATGGGAGGCATTGAAACATGGAGAGATGCAGCAGAATTTTTAGCTTTAGGCTGTGAGAATTTACAGATAACCACAGCAGTTATGCAATATGGATACAGAATTATTGAGGACTTAATGGAGGGAATGAAATTATATTTAAGCTCACAAGGCTATAAAAATATATCTCAAATTGTTGGAAAAGCCGTGCCTAATATTGTACCTACCGACAAGCTTGACCGAGATAGTATTTGTTATCCAAGATTTGATAGAGAAAAATGTTTAGGCTGTGGACGATGTTATTTATCTTGCTTCGATGGTGGTCATCAGGCAATCAAGATAAATGAAAATACGCTAAAGCCCATTCTTATAGTAGATAAATGTGTAGGATGTCAATTATGTGTTACTGTTTGTCCAGTACAGGCTATATCACCAGGGAAAAGAGTTAAAAATAAATTTAATTAAATATGAGAAAAACTTAAAGGGGGATATTGATATGTTAACTTGTAATAAAGAAAGAATGGAAGACAAAATCACAACTTTTAGTAAATTTGGAGATACAGGAAAAGGCGGAATCACAAGATTGTCTTTATCACCTGCCGCTTTAGAAGCAAGGGAAGAGTTTTGTAAAAGGTGTAAAGCTCTTGGAATGGATATAAAAACTGATGATATGGCAAATATTTATGCTACTATTCCGGGAGATGAAAGCTTACCTGCTATTATGATGGGATCTCATATGGATTCTGTTAAACAAGGTGGAAATTATGATGGTATTTTAGGTGTTCTTACAGCTTTAGAAGCAGCAGAAACTATTATTACAGAAAAAGTAGATCACAAGCATCCAATTACAGTGGTTGTATGGACAAATGAAGAAGGCGCACGTTTTGATCCAGCTATGATGTCATCAGGTGTTATCACAGGAAAATTTGATAAAGACATTATGCTAGCTTCTAAAGATACAGAAGGAATTACTTTTAAGGAAGCATTGGAAGCCAGCGGATATATGGGAGAAGTTGCAAATAGAATGACTGCTGAAAAATATAAGGCGTTAGTAGAATTGCATGTAGAACAAGGACCTGTATTAGAAGCAGAGAAAAAAGACATAGGTATAGTAGAAGGTGTCTGTGGAATGGTTAATTATGAATTTTCATTTGTTGGACAAGCGGACCATGCAGGAACAACACCTATGAAATATAGAAAAGATGCATTATATGCAGCTACAAAAGTAATTCAATATATTCATGATGAGCTTGATAAATTAGATAGTAAGCTTGTATATACAACTGGAAGAATGATTGTTTCTCCTAATATCCATACTATTATTCCGGATAATGTTAAATTTACCCTTGATGCAAGACATCAAGATCCAAATGTTATAAAGCAAGTAGTAGAGATTATTAAAAATGTACCAAGTGAAATTGAAAAATGCGTAGTAAGTTACAAAGAATTGTGGTCACGTAAAACAGTACAATTTTATTCTGAGTTTATAGATTATGTAGAAAAAAATGCAAAGGAATATGGTTATTCTGCAATGAGAATATACAGTGGACCAGGTCATGATGCCCAGTTCATTACAGATATTATTCCAACTACAATGATTTTTGTTCCAAGTGAAAATGGGCATAGTCATTGTGAAAAGGAATTTACACCTCTTGATAACTGCTTAAAAGGTGCAAATGTATTATTACAAACAATTTTAGATATTGATAAAAATTAATTAAGTTTAAAAAATGCTAATCTTATAATATTGTTATTATAAGATTGGCATTTTTATTAGTGTTTTACTGATTATATAATTAGCTTATTATAATTCAATAACGTTTAAGAGTATTTGATGAATTTTGGAAACCCTAAGAAACTAGTGAATATTTTAATATTACCCTAAATTTTTCTGCATTTACCATTAAAGTTATAATTGTTGTTGACAAATGTATAATTTGCAGTATAATGTAATTAAGCACAATGGTTGGTGTAAATTCACTAGCCATTTTTTTTATAATAATTTTAACGTTAAAAATTCATTATATAAGAGCCATTCACAATTTATCAAAACTATAACAACATATATATCATTATACAAAATATGGTACCAGCTATAAAATAGAATAAAAAAATATTTAAATATTTAAATATAAGACAACGGTGTCTATAAATTCAATTAAGATTTTATAGCACCTTTTTTGTATAAAAAAAGGGAAAAATAATAATTAAAAGTAATTTTAAAAATTTAAGATGTGGGGGAGATTTATTATGATAAGAAAAACATTTTTAAAAAAAGCATTAGGGGTAATGACAACAATGGTAATTACAATGACAATGATTGCTGGTTGTAGTGAAACATCAAAAGGAGATTCAGCTAGCGGAAATACAATTAAACTGGGGGGAGTATTCCCATTAACTGGTGATGTTCCTGCTCTTGGTGCAGCAATGGACAACGGAGCTAAGCTGGCAATAAAAGAAATTAATGCAGCTGGTGGAGTTCTTGGTAAACAATTAGAGCTTACTGTAGAAGATGATCAAAATCAAGCAGCAACAGCACCAAATGCAATTACAAAGTTAATCGACCAAGATAAGGTTAAAGCAGTAATTGGAACTTATGCAAGTAAATGCTCAATTCCAATGGCAGCAGTTGCAAAAGAATCAAAGGTAGTTATGATTACTCCAGGATCAACAAATGAGAAGGTAACTACTGAGGGTGGGGAATATGTATTTAGAGCATGCTTTATTGATCCATTACAAGGTAAGATTGGTGCAAAATTTGCAACAGAAAATCTTAAAGCTAAAAAAGTAGCCATGCTTTATGATGTAGGTAATGATTATTGTGTAGGTATTTCAAAAGAGTTCAAGAAAAACTTTGAATCTCTTGGCGGTACTGTAGCATATGAAAAAACTTATAATGCAGGTGAAAGTGATTTTAAGGCATTTTTAACTGAAATTAAAGAATTAAATGTTGATGTATTGTATCTTCCAGATAACTACTCAACTGTAGGGTTAATTGCAAAGCAAGCAAGAGAAGTTGGTATTAACGCAACTTTATTAGGTAGTGATTCATGGAGTGATCCAGGACTTGTAAAAGTTGGTGGCGATGCAATTGAAGGAGCTTACTTTACAGATCACGTATCATTAACGTCAGATAATGAAAAAATCAAAAAATTTGTTTCAGATTACACTGCAGAGTATAAAACTGATCCAAGTGCATTCTCAGTACTTAGTTATGATTCAGTATATATTGTAGCAGAAGCAATTAAAGCAGCAGGTAGTACAGATGAAGCTGCAATCAAGGATGCAATGAAAAAATTAGATGTAGATTGTGGAACTACTCATTATAAATTTGATGATCTTAATAATCCAATTAAGAATGTAGTTATCAATAAGGTTGAAAATGGAGAGTTTAAGTTCGAAACTGAGATTGCACCAAAATAACAAGGTACCCCTTGAGGGTATAAAGTAAAACTTGATTCAAGTCGGGTTTTGCCCCCAAGATAAATCTTAGTTAAGACATAAGGCACAATCAAATAAATAACAAGTCCATTTGCCAGCCTATTTGCCATCATGCTGCGTCGGCAAATTGACCTAATAGGCCCGCTATGAGGGCAATTCGTCTCCTTGCCTGATGAAAAATATTCATGGCAATTTTGGACCTGTTATTTATTTTCATGTGCCTAACTAATGAACGAGCGAATCAGAGAAAAAGAAAATTTCATGAATTTAATATTAAACGACTGTATCAATGGCGATACGCAATAGTATGTGTAAGCTTGTGATGCAGTCGTTTTTATATTTTCAAAAAATAAAGGAGAGATTTATATGAATACTTTATTACAACAAATTGTAAATGGTATAAGCCTTGGTAGTGTATATTCGTTAATAGCGATTGGTTATACCATGGTATACGGTATTATTAAATTAATTAATTTTGCTCACTGTGATATTTATATGGTTGGTGCTTTTGCAGGTTATTATGCAGCAACAGTATTAGGCTTTGGATTTATTGGATGTTTACTTTTTTCTATGATTGTATGTGCAGTATTAGGTATGACTATTGAAAGAATTGCATATAAGCCACTTAGAAATTCACCAAAGGTAACATTATTAATAACTACAGTGGCTATGGAACTTGTATTACAAAATCTTGTAAAGGCTGATTTTATAGCAGGCCCAAATACAAGAACCTTCCCACAGGTACTTCCTTTAGTATCTTATAAAATTGGAGCAATTACAATTAGTAACCTACAGTTAATTGCACTTGCTGTTACAATAATATTATGTATTGTATTACAATTTATAGTTAATAAAACCCAAACAGGCAGAGCTATGAGAGCAACTTCTTATGATAGGGACGCAGCTGCATTAATGGGAATAAACATTAATAAGGTTATTTCATTAACTTTTGCTTTAGGTTCAGCACTTGCAGCAACTGCTGGAGTACTAGTTGGTATGCTTTATCCTAGACTTGAGCCTGCTATGGGCGTTATGCCAGGACTTAAATCCTTTGTAGCAGCTGTTCTTGGAGGTATTGGTGTTATACCAGGGGCAATGTTTGGTGGAATTGTAATGGGTCTTATTGAAACCTTATCAAAGGTATATATTAATTCAGGTTTATCGGATGCAATTGCATTTTCCATTTTAATTATAATTCTTCTTGTAAAACCAACTGGTATATTTGGTAAGTCTGATAATGTGAAGGTGTAGGTGATAATTATGCAAACAAAGATAAATGATAATGCAAAAAATATAAATATAAATTTAGTTAAAACTATATATACCCAATATGCACTTACCTTGATAGTTCTTGCGATAGCCTATGGACTTTTAATGTTACTTGTATATCAAGGTATAATTGATAATTACATACTTAGACTTATGAAGGAAATTGGAATTTTCGTAATTGCAGCATTAGGACTTAATCTTATCTTAGGTTTTACTGGACAGTTCACTATGGGTCATGCGGCATTTATGTCCATTGGAGCATATGGTTCAGCAATAATGACAAAAAACTTTAATATGCCATTTCCAATTGCTTTGATTGTAGGAGTTGTTTTAGCAGCAATTTTATCAGCAATAATTGGATATCCAATATTAAGACTTAAGGGTGATTACTTAGCTATTTGCACCTTGGGATTTGGTGAAATCGTAAAGGTAGTAATTCAAAATGTGGACTATCTTGGTGGTGCTAGAGGTATTTCAGCAATACCAACAAAAACTTCATTTGCAATAGTATTTTTTGGAGCAGCACTTTGCTTTGCAATACTTAAAAATTTGATTAATTCCTCAAAGGGTAGAGCAATCATGTCTGTTAGAGAAGATGAAATAGCAGCAGAAGCTATGGGTATTAATACTACAAAATATAAAATGATTTCTTTTATTATAGGCAGTAGTATGGCAGGTCTCGCAGGAGGTTTATATGCTCATTTTAATACATTCATTGATCCAGCAAGTTTTAACTTTGCTAAATCCACTGAGTTAATTACTTATGTTGTATTAGGTGGTATGGGAAGTTTATCTGGTACTGTACTTGGAACAGCAATTCTTATTTATTTACCTGAAGGATTAAGGGGACTTGGTACTGTAATGAAGGATTATCGTATGCTTATATATGCTATTATGCTTGTACTTATGATGATTTTCCGTCCACAAGGTATTCTTGGAAAAAGAGAAATTTCAATTGTAAGTATTAAAAGGTTTATCAAAGGTATTAGAAATTTTTCATTTAAAAATATTCTAAAAAGAAAAAAGGTAGGTGAGTAGTATGTCTTTGCTTTCAGTAAAGAATTTAACAATAACTTTTGGTGGTCTTACTGCTGTTTCTGATGTGAATATGGAGATTGGTGATCATCAGTTAATTGGTTTAATTGGACCCAATGGTGCAGGTAAGACAACCCTTTTTAATATGCTTACTGGTGTTTATAAACCAACACATGGGAAAATAGAAGTAAATGGAGAACGTATTGATGGAACTAAACCTTATGATATTACATCAAAACGTATTTCTAGAACCTTCCAAAATATTAGACTTTTTCAAGAATTAACAGTACTCGAAAATGTTATGATCAGTTTTAACTTTCAATCAAAAGCTAGTTTATTTGAGTCTATTATTCATACACCTGCTCAGATTTTAGAGGAAGAAAAAATGAAACAAGAGGCGTTAGATATATTGAAGATTTTCAGCTTAGATGATAAGGCAGAGGAACTTGCTAAAAACTTACCTTATGGACAGCAAAGAAGATTAGAAATAGCTAGGGCCCTGGCAGCAAAGCCAAAGCTATTACTTCTTGATGAACCAGCAGCTGGTATGAATCCTCAAGAGACAATAGAACTTACTGATTTGATTCGTTGGATAAAAGATGAGTTTAAAATTTCTATTTTACTGATTGAACATGATATGAAACTTGTAATGAATGTGTGTGAATACATTTATGTACTTTCTTTTGGTCAAATTATTGCAAAGGGACTTCCAAAAGAAATTCAGAAAAGTCCTCAGGTAATAGAGGCATATTTAGGAAAGGGGGCTGCGAAATAATATGTTAAAGGTAAAGAATATAAATGTATCTTATGGTGCAATTCACGCAATTCATAATTTAAGTCTAGAAGTAAATGATGGAGAAATTGTGACTTTAATCGGTGCAAATGGTGCTGGAAAAACAAGTACACTTAGAGCCATTAGTGGTTTAAATCAAATTAAATCTGGTGAAATCAGCTATGATGATAAGGTGATTAGTAATCTCGGAGCACATAAAATTGTAGCAAGAGGTATTAGCCAAGTCCCAGAAGGAAGAAGAGTATTTGGTGATCAAACAATAGAAGCAAATCTTTTACTAGGAGCTTATCTTAGAAAAAATAAATCTGAGGTTAAAGAATCAATGGAAAAGGTATTTAAGTGGTTTCCAAGAGTACTGGAAAGAAGAAAACAGCTTGCAGGAACCCTATCAGGTGGTGAACAACAAATGCTTGCAATTGGCAGAGCATTAATGGCAAATCCTAAGTTACTATTACTTGATGAGCCATCTATGGGACTTGCTCCAATTGTAGTTGAAGAAATATTTGAAATCATAAAAGAGATCCGTAAATCTGGAACAACAATTCTTTTAGTAGAGCAAAATGCCAATGCAGCGCTTCAAATAGCAGATCGTGGATATGTTGTAGAAACAGGTAGTGTTGTGATAGAGGGGTTAGCACAAGATTTATTACATGATGATTCTGTTAGAAGGGCATATCTAGGAGAATAATATAATAAAATAGTGATATAATTGGATAGTAATATAAATTTAAAAAAAGAAAAAGGGGAGGATAACATGGATAGGTTTGTAATTGCAATCACAAGAACTTGTGGAAGTGGTGGAACAACAATTGGAAAAATGCTTTCAAATGATTTTAAAATCAATATGTATGACAGAGAATTGTTACGTTTAGCATCAGATGATAGTGGTATCAATGAAACACTATTTGCCAATGCAGATGAGGCTGTGAAAAAGAGTTTATTATACAGAGTGTCAAAGAATGTATATGAAGGTGAGTTAATTCCGCCAGAAAACAATGATTTTACTTCAAATGATAATTTATTTAACTATCAAGCTAAGGTATTACGTGAATTAGCAGAAAAAGAATCTTATGTGGTAATAGGACGTTGTGCAGATCATATTTTAAAGGATAATCCAAATGTATTTAAGATCTTTATTCATGCATCCTACGAGGAGTGTATTAAAAATGAGATGGAAAATCTCAGTATTTCAGAAAAAGAAGCAATTAAGCTAATCAAGAAATTAGATAAGTATAGAAAAGAGTACTATTATTATCATACAGGAAAAAAGTGGGAGAATATAAAAAACTATGATTTATGTATTGACACTAGTAAATTAGGCTTTGAAAAAAGCGTTAAATATATTAAGGAATATATAAAATTAAGAATGGATTTATAATGTTTTATATAGATATTAAAGCTGAAAACTGAACTTATGCGTACAACCCACCGAAATCAACGATACTCTATTGTTCTGGTTACTGAGTATTTGGCTGTGGATTTAAGTGTAAACTTAGAAGTGGGGTATCTATAATAAACTTATAAAATCAAAAGATGTATTATATTAAGTGTTACTACTTTAGAAAAATGCATATATCATACTCTTTTGATATTAGCGATAGATTAGGCACATAAAAAAATAACAGACCAGTATGCTTGTCTGATATTTTCTTTAATGTGCCTAATATAATATTTATGTATATTCAAAAAACAACAAGTCAGTATGTCACCAAAATTATTGTGTTTTAAAGTGATAAGGCACAATCAAATAAATAACAAGTCCATTTGCCAGCCTATTTTCCATCATGCTGCGTCGGCAAATTGACCTAATAGGCGCGCTATGAGGGCAATTCATCTCCTTGCCTGATGAAAAATATTCATGGCAACTTTGGACTTGTTATTTATTTTCATGTGCCTAAAAGAAAGTTTTTAGGAATGTGCAGATTAAAGATAATAGTCGTAGGGGGTACTTATGGATAAAATGGATTATAAAATATTAAAATGTTTGAAATCAAATGCAAGAAATAAAGCATCTGATATTAGTAAGGAAATTCATTTGTCAGTTTCAGCAGTTATTGAACGTATACATAAAATGGAAAAAAACAATGTGATTAAAAATTATACAATAATAGTAGATCAAAAAAAATTAGAAAATGATGTGAGTGCTTTGATGGAGATAAGTCTTGAGCATCCAAAGTTCTATGATTCTTTTACTAAGGCTATTGAATTGAACCCTAATATTGTTTCATGCTATTATTTGACTGGAGATTTTGACTTCATGCTTAAAATAATTTGTCAATCATCTGATCATCTTGAGAAAATTCATCGGGAAATAAAAAGCCTAGAAGGGGTATCATCAACAAAAACCCATTTTGTTTTGAAAAATATAAAAAATATATTTTGTGTAATACCAGAGACAGAAGATTAAATTATTAGATTGGAAAATTCATAGTTATATAGTAGTAATAGTTTATATGTAAAAATTTCATATTTTTATTCTAATTATTAAAATAAAAGAAAATATTTCTGAAAATAGTATAAATAACAATAAAATTAACGGTAATTTCTAAAGTTATTGATAAATATTTTGGAATGATATAGAATGTAAATATAATATTAGTTTGTCATTAAAAACCAGATATATTTTAGACGAAGAAGTCAATTTCCAATGTCTAAAATATGTCTGGTTTTTTATTTTATAAATTATGGGGGGAAAGTAAAATGAAAAATTTAGGTTATTACAATGGAGAGTACGGTTTAGTGGAGGAAATGAAAGTACCGATGAATGATCGTGTATGTTATTTTGGAGATGGAGTTTATGATGCTACTTATAGCAAAAATCATATAATTTTTGCTTTGGATGAGCATATTGATCGTTTTTTTAATAGTGCTGGTTTATTAAAGATTAAAATTCCTTACACAAAGAATGAGCTTAAGGAAATTCTTAAGGAAATGGTTAAAAAGGTTGATTCGGGAGAACAATTTGTATATTGGCAAGTTACAAGAGGAACTGGAATGCGTAATCATGCATTCCCTAGTGAAGATGTTCCTGCAAACATCTGGATTATACTAAAGCCTTTAACCATTAAAGATATGTCAAAAAAAATGAAATTAATTACTTTAGAGGATACTCGTTTTTTACACTGTAATATTAAAACATTAAATCTATTACCTAGTGTAATGGCTGCACAAAAAACTGAAGAGGCAGGATGCCAGGAAGCTGTATTCCATAGAGGGGATAGAGTAACAGAATGTGCACATAGCAATGTATCTATTATAAAAGATGGTATTTTAAAAACTGCACCAACAGATAATTTAATTTTACCTGGTATTGCAAGAGCTCATCTTATTAAAAAGTGTAAGTCATTTGATATTCCTGTATCTGAAACAGCATTTACATTAAAAGAATTAGTGGACGCAGATGAGGTTATTGTAACTAGTTCAGGTCAATTTTGTATGACTGCTTATGAAATAGATGGACAGCCTGTAGGTGGAAAAGCACCAGAACTTATAAAGAAATTACAGGATGCATTGTTAAATGAATTTTTACAAGAAACAAAAGAATAGGAGGTTGCAATATGAATCAAGAACAATTAACAATATTTAATATGGGAGAGAATTTAGATAACTTAATGAATTTGGATCCTAGAGGATATGGTGTATGTCGTATTTTATATTCAGCAGCAAGAGAATATACAAAGGAACCTCTAACTACAAATGCAGCAAAAAAACTGGTAGATACCTTAAAAGAGGGAGACTTGGTTTATATAATGACTGGTTTTGTACTACTTCCATTTAAAAAAGCAGAAATGGATGGAATTGTAAGTGCTATGCTTTTGGCAAGATCTTTAGTTAAGGCGTTTAATGTAAAACCTGTAATTATATGCCCTGAGGATAATATGGAAGCAGTAAAAAATCTAGCTAATGTAGTTGGATTACATTTATATGACAATATAGAAGAATTAAAGGAATATCCTATATCAATGGCTGCCATAGCATTTACAAAGGATGTAAAACACGCAGCTAAACAGGCAGATGAAATCATAGCTAAGGGGTTACCAAGTGCAGTTATTAGTATTGAGTGTCCTGGAGCTAATTCAGTTGGTACTTATCATAATGCAGTAGGATTAGATGTGACTTCATTAGAGGCAAAGCAAGATATCTTATTTACTAAATTACAGAACAAAGGAGTTCTTAATATAGCAATAGGTGACCTTGGAAATGAAATGGGTATGGGAACTATTAAGGAACAATTAGAAGAATATATTCCTTATGCAGCTAAAGGAAAATGTAATTGTGGATGCAATGGTGGTATTGCAGTAGCTACAAAGGCAGATAATATTATCACCGCTACTGTTTCGGATTGGGGATGCTATGGATTAATTGCAGCAATTGCTTATTTAAAGAAAGACTTGGAGATATTGCATACAAAGGAAATGGAAGAAGAAGTTATGATTGTTGCTTCAAGAAGTGGAATGATAGATATGTATGGTTGGCTAGTTCCTGCTATAGATGGTTTTGGCTTATCAATGAATCTTTCAATGGTTAATCTAATGAGAGAATCTATAGCATATGCTATTAAATTAGAAAAAACATGTGTTACGTGGTTTGAGAAGGTTATTGAACTCGGATTCTATGAAGATAAGATTCAAGAACAGGAGGCTAATGAACATTTAATAATGTTACATGAAAGGAGAAATAGATAATGAATTATTCACAAATGAAGCCAGCAGAAGTTCGTAGATTAATAGGTGAAGGAAAAATTACAGGACCAACATCTGGAATGTGTGCTGGATATGCACAAGCTAATCTAGTTATTCTTCCAAAAGATTTGGCTTATGATTTTTTATTATTTACTCAAAGGAATCCGAAGTCTTGCCCTGTATTAGAAGTTAGTGATATAGGAAGTAAAAGTCTTAGATATATAGCAGAAGATGTGGATATTACTCGCGATATTCCTAAATACAGGGTGTATGAGAATGGTATACTTACTGGTGAATATACAAGTGTAGAGCATTTGTGGAGAAACGATTTTGTAAGCTTTTTAATAGGTTGTAGTTTTTCATTTGAATCAGAATTAATCGATGCTGGAATACCTATAAGACATATTGAGGAAGATTGCAATGTACCTATGTTTAGGACTAATATAGAATGTGAACCAGCAGGCATATTTAATGGGAAAATGGTTGTTAGTATGAGACCTATTGCATATGATCAAATTGTAAAATCAGTAATGGTAACAGGAACAATGCCAAAGGTTCATGGAACACCAATTCATATTGGAGATCCTTCTGTTATTGGAATTAGAGATATTACTAAGCCGGATTTCGGAGATTCTGTGAAAATAAATGAAGGAGAAGTACCAGTATTTTGGCCTTGTGGTGTGACACCACAGTCTGTAGTTATGAATGTAAAGCCTAAAATTGTTATTACACATTCTCCTGGACATATGCTTATAACAGATATTAAAAATATAGATTTAAAATATTGAGGGATGAGAGGAGAAAGCTATGTATCAGATAGACTTAAATTGTGATTTAGGGGAAAGTTTTGGAAACTATAAGATTGGTTTAGATGAAGAGGTAATTTCATATATCTCTTCTGCTAACATAGCATGTGGTTTTCATGCATCAGATCCGCTTACAATGAATCACACAGTAGAATTAGCTAAGAAAGCTGGTGTGTGTGTTGGTGCACACCCTGGATTTCCAGATTTAGTTGGCTTTGGAAGGAGAAACATGGATGTTTCTCCAAAGGAAGCCAAAGCTATGGTGCAATACCAAATTGGTGCATTAGATTCTTTTTGCAGAGCACAAGGAATAAAAATGCATCATGTAAAACCACATGGAGCTTTATATAATATGGCAGGAAAAGATTTAAAACTTGCACTCGCAATTTGTGAAGGAATATATGAAGTGAATCCAGAATTGATTTTACTTGCATTATCTGGAAGTAAAATGATTGAAGCTGCAAAAAGTATTGGATTAAAAGTAGCAAGAGAGGCCTTTGCGGATCGTGCTTATGAAGAAGATGGCTCTTTAGTTTCAAGAACTAAAGAAGGCGCAATGATACTTGACGAAAATGAATCTATTAAGAGAGTTAGTAGAATGATTAAAGAAAATAAGGTTAAAGCCATTACAGGAATAGATATACCAATTAAAGTTGACTCTATATGTGTTCATGGAGATGGAATCAAGGCATTAGAATTTGTAAGAAAGATTAAGTCTAGCTTAGAAGAAGAAAATATAAAAATAGTTTCATTATGTGAAATAGTTTAATATATAGTAAAAATTTTAAGTGTAGTTTTGAAACTACCAAGAAAAAGGAGCCAATATAAGGAAGAAGGATTTTTTATGGAAAAATATCTTAGGACTTATGCAAAAATAGATTTGGATGCGGTCCTACATAATATAAATGAAGTAAAAAAACGAATAGAACATAGTGTGAAGGTTATGGCAGTAATTAAGGCAGATGGATATGGTCATGGCGCTACTGCACTCGGAGATTTTCTTAAAAATGAAGTGGAATATTATGGAGTGGCTACTATAGAAGAGGCTATGGAGCTGCGTGAACATGGAATAGAACTGCCTATATTAATTCTTGGTTATACATCACCAAGTCAGTATTTAACGATAGTTGAAAATAATATTACTCAAACTGTGTATACTACAAAAATGGCAGAAGAAATATCAAAAGCAGGGGTAATATGTGGAAAGAAAGCTAAAATTCATATTGCACTAGATACTGGCATGACTAGAATAGGACTTCAAGTAGATGAATCTGGTATTTTAGCAATTCAAGAGATTTCAACTCTTTCAAATTTGATGGTTGAAGGTCTGTTTACTCATTTTGCTTGTGCAGATGAGGTAGATAAAAGCTATAGTAAATTGCAAATAGATAGATACGATGAATTTGTAGCTTTATTAGAACAAAAGGGTATACATATTCCTATTAAGCATATGTGTAATAGTGCTGGAATTATGGAGTTTGACCATCATCGATTTGATATGGTTAGATCTGGGATAATTACTTATGGATTGTATCCATCTGAGGATGTTAATAAAAATGCTATTAAACTAAAGCCAGCTTTAGAGTGGAAAACACATATAGTTAATGTGAAGACTGTTGATGCAGGATACGGTGTAAGTTATGGAATAACGTATATTACAAAAAGTAAAACCAAAATTGCAACTCTTTCTGTGGGATATGCTGATGGATATCCAAGGGCTCTTTCATCAAAGGCAAGAGTATTAATTCATGGTAAATATGCACCAATTATAGGAAGGATTTGCATGGATCAGATGATGATTGATGTTACACATATAGATAATGTGGAGGTTGAAGATGAGGTGACTTTAGTTGGGAACGATGGAAATAATATTATTTCGGTTGAAGAGGTGGCTAATTTAGCTGGAAGCTTTAATTATGAGTTTGTTTGTGGTATAGGAAATCGGGTTTCAAGAGTATATAAATAAGGTATATTCAAAAAAATAACAGACAAGCGTATTGGTATGCTATTTATTTGATTGTGCCTTATCATTAAAAATTCTCTTAATGAATTATTAAATTCCTGTAAGATATATAGAAAATCGTTGGAGGTGAAACATCAGTATGGAAAAAGATAAATTTAAAACTGAAATTTTTCAAATAAGTGAAACATCAGTTTTGATTGAATTCGGCAGTAAAATTAGTGAAGATATAAATAAAAAAGTAAGAACATTTTGTACATATCTTGATGAACATCCTTTTAACGGATTGATAGAATATGTGCCCGCCTTTGCAAGTGTTTCTGTTATTTATAATCCTTTGTATATGAATAGTGAATCTCCTTATGAAGTGGTAAAGTCTATTCTAGAGGATATATTATCTAAACTTGATTTTTCTTCCATAGATGAAGAACATATTGTTGAAATCCCAGTATGTTATGGTGGCGAATTTGGACCAGACATTGAACATGTGGCTGAAATAAATAATCTCACTGTAGATGAGGTAATAAAAATTCATTCAGAAGAAAAGTATTTAGTTTATATGATTGGGTTTGCACCGGGCTTTCCTTATCTAGGTGGAATGTCAGAAAAAATTGCTGCTCCAAGACGTGAATCTCCAAGGACAGCAATACCAGCTGGTTCAGTTGGCATTGCTGGAATGCAAACAGGAGTGTATCCTATAGAAACCCCTGGTGGATGGCAACTTATAGGAAGAACACCAGTAAAAATGTTTAATTTAGATGGAAATCCTCAAAGTATTCTAAAGTCAGGAGACATAGCTAAATTTTATCCTATTTCCTATGAGGAATATTTAAAGTTGAGGCACATTCAAAAAAATAACAAGTCAGTATGCTAGTCTATTGGACTTGTTATTTCATGTACATAAAGGAGGGGAAATAGTGAATATATCTGTTTTAAATCCAGGACTTCTTACAACGATTCAAGATTTGGGGAGAAATGGATATCAAAAATATGGAGTTATAGTTAGTGGAGCTATGGATACTTATGCTATGAGACTTTCAAATATTATAGTTGGAAATGAAGAAAATGAAGGTGTGCTAGAAATTACTTTTGTTGGTCCTTCATTAAAGCTTGAGAAAGGAACTTTATTTTCTATAACTGGTGCAGATCTTTCACCTACCATTAATGGGAAAAAGATTTCTAGGGGAAGACCTGTTTATTTAAATAAAGATTGTATATTAAAGTTTGGCTCTTGTATAACAGGTTGTCGCTGTTACTTAGCTGTAGCTGGTGGTTTTGATGTCCCAAAAGTTATGGACAGTAAAAGCACATATTTAAGAGCTGAATTCGGTGGCTTTAAAGGACGAGCCTTAAAAAAGGGTGACATTCTTAGTATTGGTATTAAAAATTCTAAGTCTACTAAAATAATAAAAAAATTGGAAGAAATTAAGGTTAAAGATGACTTTGTAGCTTCAAGTTGGTATATTAAGAACTTCATGAAGCAAAATGTTGAAAGTACAGTTATTAGGGTTTTTGAAGATAGACAATTTCAGAAGGTATCTGATGAAAGTATAGATAAATTCTTTAGCTCAAAATTTAATATAGATACTAGATCTGATAGAATGGGATATCGTTTATCTGGAGAAAAAATTGAGCTTAAAGAAAAATTAGAAATGATATCTGAAGAGGTTTCTGTCGGTACTATTCAAATTCCACCAGATGGAAATCCTATTATTCTTTTAGCAGATAGACAAACTGCTGGAGGGTATCCTAAGATAGCTCATGTAGCTTCGATAGATATTCAAAAGATAGTTCAACTTAAACCTAATGATAAAATTACATTTAAGAAAATTACCTTAGAGGAAGCTGAAAAGTTATACTTTGAGAGAGAAAAAGATATATTGGAATTGAAAAAATCTATAAAGCTAATAACGATATAAAATGTAAGGAGTAAAATTATGATTAATATAGATGATATAGAAAAAATTGTTCGAGTTGTTGATAAATTTAATTTTTCTCACTTTGAATTTCAACAAGAAAATAGCAAAATAGTTATCGAAAATAATGAAATCTCTAAAACAGTAATTAATGAGTCTTCTAAAGCTGAAACTAAAGCCTTTGACTCTAAGGCTGAAAAAGCTATTAATGAAGAAGTTGAAGAAATTAATGAAGAAAATGTGGAAAAGAAATATATTAAGGCTGCTTTTACTGGAACCTTTTATTCTGTAAAGGAACAAGGTGGTCCAAGCTTTGTTAAGCTTTATGATGAGGTTGAATGTGATACAGTAGTTGGACTACTTGAAGTAATGAAGTTATTTAATGAGATTGAATCTGGAGTACAAGGAACAATTATTGATATCTTGGTTAAAGATGGGGAATTTGTAGAATACGGTCAACCTTTATTTGAAATCAAAAGTAAATAATTTAAGGAAAGGAGAAAAATATGTTTAAAAAGATTCTCATAGCTAATAGAGGGGAAATTGCTGTTAGAATTATACGTGCTTGTAATGAGATGGGAATTTCAACAGTTGCCGTTTATTCAGAAACAGATAAAGAGGCAATGCATGTGAAAATAGCAGATGAAGCTTATTGCATTGGAAAAACATCAGTAAAGGATAGTTATCTTAATGTACAGAACATATTAAGTGTAGCTATGCATACTAAAGCAGATGCAATTCATCCAGGTTATGGTTTTCTTTCTGAGAATACAGACTTTGCTGAAATATGTGAGGAGTTTGGAATTACTTTCATAGGTCCATCTTATAAGATTATAAGCAAAATGGGTGATAAATCTAATGCCAGAGATACTATGAAAATGGTAAAAGTACCTACCGTTCCAGGAACTGATGGAGAAATAGAGGATATAGATGAAGCAATAGCAATTGCAAATAAAATAGGATATCCTGTTATAGTTAAAGCATCAGCTGGTGGTGGTGGTAAAGGAATGAGAGTTGCTAATTCTGAGGATGAATTAATAAGCTCCATTGAAACAGCCCAAAAGGAAGCACAAAATTATTTTGGTAATCCTATGGTTTATTTAGAAAAGTATTTAGAATATACAAGACATGTAGAAATTCAAATAATTGGAGATAACTATGGAAATGTAGTTCATCTAGGTGAAAGAGATTGTTCAATACAAAGACGTCATCAAAAACTTGTAGAAGAATCACCATCACCTGCATTAAATGATGATTTACGTAATAATATGGGACAAGCTGCTGTTAATGTAGCTAAGGCAGTAAATTATAATAGTGTAGGAACTGTGGAATTTCTTTTAGATGAAGAAAATAATTTTTATTTTATGGAAATGAATACAAGAATACAAGTAGAGCATGGAGTTACTGAAATGATAACTGGTATTGACATTATGAAGGAGCAAATATCAATAGCAGCAGGAGAAAAGCTATCTTTCACTCAAGAAGACGTAAAAATAAATGGATGTGCTTTAGAATGTAGAATAAATGCAGAAGACCCAGCTATGAACTTTATTCCTTGTCCAGGAAAAGTTGAAAATTATCTATCACCTGGTGGAATTGGTTTGAGAATTGATAGTGCAGTCTATCCCGGTTATGTTATTTCACCATTTTATGATTCAATGGTATCAAAAGTAATTGCTTGGGGTAGAGATAGAGAAGAAGCTATTTCAAGAATGAAAAGAGCATTGAATGAATTTGTTATTGATGGAGTTAAAACAACAATTCCATTTCATAAAAAATTAATGGATAATGAAACTTTTAGAAAAGGAAACTTTAATACAAAATTTTTAGAAATACATAAAGATTTATTTGAAAACTAACAATTGCTACATACTTTGCAGTAAATTTAGTTACAATTATACTATTGTTAAAGTTCAGCAGGCATTTAAAAGTAGCATTAAAATTAATTCTAAGAAAAAAATAATTTAAAAATAATAGAAAACCACCAATTCTAGTGTGAAATTGATTTGCAAACGCCAATTTACTAGGAAAGGTGGTTTATTTATGATCAACGATCAAGAATATATTACTACAGAATTAAAAAAGTACTAGAAAAATCCAATCTTATGATATTGATGGCGTAAGTTTGGCATTTTTAAATTAGAACAACATTCAAAATTTGAGTGTGCCTAATTTCTATGATTCAATAAGACTATTTAAAATCATTCCAATAACCACAAGCATTATGCCTATTAGGCCAATCAGTGTTGGAATTTTATCATAAAATATAAATACTCCTCCAAGCAGCGTAAATATTACTTCGCCAGACTGTGTTGATTCTACAACTGCCAACTTATGTGTATCATTACTTACTATGTCAGTTGCTTTAAAAAATAGTATTGTAGCAATAATTCCTGAGAAAACAGCAACTATTAAGGACTGAACTATTTGTTCTTTACTTGGTAGACCAACAGATAATACTCCTGAGATTGATATTATTACCCAAAATGGCATACTACATAGTGTCATACCAAATACTCTTTGAAAAGTACTAAATTTATTATCACAAACTTCCATCATTTTACGATTACCAAGTGGATAGGCAAATGCAGCTAAAATAACAGGAACAATTCCTAAAAGTGTTTCTAACCAAGACATATTCCTTGCTTCTTCAAACTGCATTAAAAATATACCTAACAAAATTATTGAAGACATTAGCAGAGATTTTTTGGGAATTTTATTTCTTGTTTTATAGATTCCATTTTTAGTGTTAATACTTTTGAAAAATAATGGAGACATGAGTGCACCGGCAACTATAGTTATTTGCCAAGTTCCGGCAACTAACCATGAGGCACCATATACTGAAGCAAAACTCAAAGGAGCATAAAATAATCCAAAACCTATTGTACTCCAGATAATCCATTGAATAGGTTTTTTCATTATATCATTCAATACGTCAGATAATTGATTTTTTATAATCAGGATAATAAATAAAATTGGTAACATAAAAATATATCTAAGTGATGAACTCCAGAGCCAACTACCACCAGAAATATTCATTTGTTGATTAAGTATAAAAGTAAATGCAAAAAAGAATGATGCGCCGATTCCTAATATAAATGCTTTCGTCATTTTGAAACTCCTTATCCAAATATTTAAAATTAAAATTATAAACTAAATAAGTTATATATGTTATATTATATATGTGTATGTTATATTATACAATATGCAATATATAAGATAACATATGTTATAACATACAAAATCCTATAAATACGAGGAGTTATGTGATGAAAAATTTGAATTTAATTATAGGTAATAAATTAAAAGATATACGCAATAAAAGAAACTTAAGTTTAGATGAAGTGGCTAAGTTAACTGGTGTTAGTAAGGCAATGTTAGGTCAAATAGAAAGAGGACAGTCAAATCCAACAGTTTCTACACTATGGAAAATTGCAACTGGATTGAAAGTATCTTTTTCATTATTTATTGATGAAAATCAAGATGATTTGAAGGTAATAAATCAAAATGATATTAGTCCAATAATCGAAGATAATAATAGAATGAGGCTGTATCCAATATTTCCATTTGATGCAAACAAGGGATTTGAGATATTTACTATAGAATTAGAACCAGGTTGTAACCATATATCTACTCCTCATAATGATGGTGTTGAAGAATACATTATAGTTACCGAAGGTCAAATTGAGATAAATATAAATGATGAAAAGTTTATATTACAAAAGGGGAATTCTATTAGATTTATGGCGAATTCGCCACATACATATAGGAATATAAATCAAGATAGGTCAGTATTCCAAAATATAATACTTTATTTAAAATAATATAATGTTGCATATGCTAATCTCAAAAATAACTATAAATAAAGCAAGAGAGATTGAGTCAATAGAACTTAATATTAATGATAACTTATTAATGTACCTAAATAATGGAGGAGAACCAAACCCAGATGGATGAGATTCTCCTTTTTCTGTTGTTTCAAGAAGAATGTTGATGATAAATCCTGTGAATATAAAATTTGTATATAGTTATTGGAGAAAATATATACAAATGTTCTTTGGAAATTGAAGAATATGTTGTTATATAAAAGTACAGTTCTACTAAATTTAGGTGCTTCTCGAAGCAAGTATGTCACAACTTTAAATTAAATTTACATCGTATTGTTCGAGCAAAGTCATTATAGTATTATTGGGCTCAGTTTCTGTAATAATACTATGGAAATCTGTTATATTTGAAAAATTGAAAATTCCATCTAGATTGAATTTTTCATTTGGTGCCAGTAGAAATAATTCTTTAGATATTTTCATAATTGCTTTTTTAGAACCAACATCCTCAGATCCACCAGTACTAATACTTCCATCTCGGAGATCTATTCCACTACAGCCTATAAATGCTTTATTACAACGATAAAGTTTTATTTGTTCAATAGAATGAAAACCTATATTTCCACCTACAAGAGGACTATAATCTCCGCCTATAAAAATAACCTGTATCTTTGAATCTAAGCTAATCATTGATGAGATTTCAATCATATTTGTTATTAAAGTAATGTTTTTATTATTTTGTGTAATTAGTTTTGCAAGAAGATAGGAAATACTTGATGCATCTAAAAAAATTGTATCGCCTTCTTTTAATAATTCATACGCTTTTTTTGAAATGATTTCCTTTAAATCTGTATTCTTTTCAACTCGCTTGAAGAAACTTTCACCATTTACTATAGTACGCTTTATGTTAATAGCACCGCCATAAGTACGTTGCAGCAAGCTATTTTTCTCTAAAACTTGAAGATCTTTTCTAATCATACTTTCACTTACTTCAAATTGTGTGCTTAAATCTTTTACTAATACTTTTCCGTCTCTTTCTAATATATCTAAGATATGTTTGTGTCTTTCTTCAATAAACATAGTTTCCTCCAATTTATTCTCATTTACTTCTATTTTAGCAATTATAATATTAAAATACAATCAAATTAATTGACAAATGAGAATGAGTGAAATAAAATGATATTAAACGGTAATGAATTACATGAAATAAGAATTAATTATATAGAAGGAGAAGAGGAAATTATGAAAAAGGCAGTATTTTTTGATGTTGATGGAACTTTAGTGGACTGTTTAAATGGAATAACAGACATTACGCCTAGAGTAAAAAAGGCTATACATGAATTGCAAGCAAAAGGAAATTATGTTTTTATTGCGACAGGCAGACCATATGCTTTTCTAAATGAAGCTTTACGTAATTTTGGATTTGATGGTTTTGTGCTTACCAATGGAGCATATGTAAAAGTTAAAGATAAATGCATATATAAGGAATCTATTAAGAAAGAACTTGTAAAAGAATTAGCATATAATTTTGAAGAACTTAATATTGAATATATATTGCAGGGAGAAACATATTCATATATTAAAGATGAATATAAAAAGCTACATTCATTTTATGATTCTTATAGCATATCTAAAAAATATTTAGAAGGTAATTACAATCTTGAAGAAGTAGACATATATAAAATAGAAATGTTATGTAATGATAAAAAATCAATAGATCATTGCTTATCCTTAGGAAATGGCAATTTTGATTATGTTCATAACGTAGAGGAAGGTTCTTTTGAATTATATTCAAAAACAAATTCAAAAGCATCAGGAATTTTAAAAGTGCTGGATTGCTTAGATATTCCTTTAGAAAATAGTTATGCTTTTGGTGACGGAAAAAATGACATAGAAATGTTATCTACAGTAAGCTGTGGAATAGCAATGGGAAATGCCAATGATTATGTAAAAAGTTATGCTAAAAAGGTTACAGATACAATACAAAATGATGGAGTAGCTTTAGAAATAGAAAAGTTTATTTTATAATACGTTATTTAGCAAACAAAACTGTAAGAAATAAACAAGTCATTTAGAATTAAAAACAATTTTAAATTTGATAGTGAAATGTGGTGATTATATTGTTAAAACCTTTAAATATTGAAAGAACAACTAAACTTGCTCAATTAATTATGATAAAAGGAAGTATATCCTTACAATAGTAGAATTTTGCGAAGGAAGGCATATAGTTGATTTAATATTAATATTATGCTAAACTTAGTTTACAATTTTAAACTTGCAAATCATAATTTAATTATATATTTAAGTTTTCTAGGGTTCCGCAGTTTGTAACTGGCAGGTCCGAGAGAAAACACACAGTTGACTGTGTACACGGAAGGATAAAAGCCTGGGAGATATTGAATAATATTTCTATAGGCTTTTTTTATTTTCAATTATTCTAATCTAGGAGGCTAAATGATTAATAATCATTTAGTACAGAATAAGGAATACAGGAGGGATTGTAATGAAAAAGTTTGTCATTGAAGATTCTTTTTGGAGTCTATTTCCTAATGCAAAAATCGGGATTGTTATTTGTCATGGCATAGATAATTCTATAAGAGATAAAGAGCAATATGCAGAAATGATTTTAGAGGCAGAAAAGGAAGCATTAAAACATTTACAGAATGCAGAATTTAGTAATAACCAGGTAATAAAAATATGGAGGGAAGCATTCCAAAAATTCAAAGCAAAGAAAGGTGCAAGGGCTTCAATTGAGGCATTACTAAAGCGAGTTAATAATGGAAATCATATAGGAACTATTAACCCACTAGTTGATATTTACAATTCTATTTCATTAAGATATGCATTACCTTGCGGTGGTGAGGATATAGACAAATTTGTTGGTGGTATAAGATTGGCTACAGCTGTTGGAAATGAAGAATTTATTCCACTCGGAGCAGATGAAAACTCACATCCATATGAAGGTGAAATAGTCTACAAAGATGATAAGGGTGCAATTTGCAGATGCTGGAACTGGCGTGAAACAGTGAGAACAATGCTTACTGAAAATACAAATAATGCATTTTTGTGTATTGAATTAACTGATGAAAGTAGATTAATAGAATTTGAGAATGCATTAAAAGACCTAGCAAAAACAGTAAAGGATAATTTAGGTGGAACAAGTAAAATTTCAATTCTAGATATTAATAATAAGGAACTAGTAATAGAGTAATTTTAGGAGGATAAAGTAATGGGTGGTTTCAGTTATAAAGATATTTATATTGAGGATGGCAAAAGGGTACTGGAAGTGAACATACTTCCTGAAAAGCACTGTAACTTTGACTGCATATTTTGTCCTATTGGAAGGTCGCAAAATAAGGTAGATACCCAAAAGTCATTTGACAAAATAGATAGTTCATTGATTGAACTAGAAAGCATGATAGAAAATACAAAAGCAGAATTAATCTTTATTAACTCAAAAGGAGAAGCCTTAGTAAATGACAAAATTAGTGATATTGTTGACCTTATCAAAGTCAAAGGTTTAGCAGTAAGATTACTTTCTAATGGATATTTATTAGGTAGAGATGAATATATAAAAATTGCTAATAAATGTGATGAGGTTGTTGGAGAGATAAAAGTAATAACAGAGGAAGATTTTCAAAGAATCCAAAGACCGATTGAAGGGTATACGTTAGTAGAATATATTTCAAACATGGTTTCCTTTAATAAACAATACAAAGGGAAATTTATATTTGAAATTACTATCATTAAGGGCTATAACGATGATGAAGAATCAATTCAGAAGATAAAAAATATTATTAAGGAAATATGTCCGAGCAAGATAATTGTTGCAAGAATGGAAGATGAAAGATTTAAGAAAAAACTTGGTATAACTGATGAAAGATTTGAGGGAATTTCAAAGGAATTACTAAATAAAGTGTATCGAAATTTGCCCCGTGACACAGCTATATATTAAAAATAGTACTGAATTTAACTTTAAGAAAGGAAAATATAATGAAATTTATTAAATGTTCATTATACAATAAATTAATATGGATGAAAATTTGAAACAAGAAAGAAAAATATTAGTAGAAAAGAAAAAACTAATAGAAGAAGAGTTACATGAAAAAAAGAAAAGCATTGAGGACATAGAAAAAAAGGTTAGATTGTTAAGCAAAGAAGCAAAAGGAAGTTATAGCGAAGAAAAGCAAACCGTTGAAAAGATATTTAATTATGTATCTCAAGATATAAAAAAATATGAGGAATCATTAAATGAGCCTTATTTTGGTAGAGTGGATTTTAGAGAAAGTAAGCGATTTACGGAGAGTATATACATTGGGAAAAAAGGCATAAGTAATAGTAAGGATGGAGAAGAAGTAGTTGTTGATTGGAGAGCACCTGTTGCTGATCTTTATTATAGTGGAACAGGTGGAGATTCATATTATAAAGCACCAGAAGGAATCATTGAAGGAAAATTAGAATTAAAAAGGAAATTTCTATATAAGGATGGAGATATAGAACAGTTATTTGATGAAGGAATAAACGATATTATTATAAATCAAGAAGAGGGAAATAATTTAGTTGATGAATTTCTAAAAATAAACCTTGAAGAAAATAGAGGGAAAAAGTTAAAGGAAGTTGTTGCCACAATTCAAAAGGAACAAAATGAGATAATAAGATGGCCTAAAAATTTACCTATAATAGTACAAGGTTCAGCAGGTTCTGGAAAAACTACAATAGCATTACATAGACTGGCATATCTCATTTATATATATAAGGAAACAATGAGTGGAGATGAAATTTTAGTTTTAGCTCCTAATAAATTATTTTTAAATTATATTTCAGATATTTTACCTAGTCTTGGAGCAGAAGAGGTAAATCAAAGTACTTTTGAAGAATTGGTATTATCAAAGTTAAAATTAAAAGGGAAAATATATAATAAAGATGAAAAATTACTAAAAATAATAGAGGAGAGAGATGAAGAACAGAAAAAATTAATAGTGAATTCTAGTAAGGTTAAAGGAACATTATTATTTAAAGTAATGATTGATAGGTATATTTCATTAGTTGAAAGAAGTACCCTTGATATAAGGGACATTAAAGTTGGAAACGAAATATTATTTGGTAAAAATGAAATAAAGAGATTATATCTTAAAGACTTAAAATCCTATCCTATAAATAAGAGAAAAAATGAGATAAAGAAGTATTTGAATTTAAAAATAAAAGAAAGCATTGAAACTGTATTAATACAAATAGATAAAGAATGGGAAAAGAAAATAAGTGAAATTAGAAATAAATATGAAGATTGTGAAGAAAGAAGAAAATCTCTTATAAAGCTGTATGAAGAAAGAGATAAAATAAAGGATGATGTAAAGAATAATAGTAAAAAAGAATTTAATACTTATTTCAAAGAATGGAAAGAAGTAAATTCAAGGGATATTTATTATAATTTTTATAATGATGATTTATTTGAAATAGCTACTGATAACAAAATACCTAAAGTTTTAGCACAGTATATGAAGGAACAATTTAATAGTAACTATAAAAATAATATAATTGATGAAGATGATTTAGCAGCACTTGCATATATAAGAATTTTACTAGAAGGAATAGATGAAAACGAAAAGTTTAAATATATTATAGTAGATGAGGCTCAAGATTATAGCCCATTTCAAGTTTATTTGGTTAATAGATTTGCTAAAGGGAATGCATTAACCTTAGTAGGAGACTTAGCACAAGGAATTTATTATTATAAAGGATTAAAAACGTGGGGAGATATAACAGAAAAAGTTTTTGATGGAAATGCAACATATATTCAATTGACACAAAGTTATAGATCTACTGTTGAAATAATTGATTTTGCAAAGAAGACATTAAATGCTCAAAATTTGGGACTTAAGAATGCTAAACCAGTTTTAAGACATGGCACAAAGCCTCAAACAATAAAAATTAAAGATGATGAAGAATATTGTACTGCAATAGAAGAGATCATAAGTAATGTAAAAGAAGAGGGAAAACGTACTGTAGCCGTAATAACAAAGGATAGCTCAGAAGCATCAAAAATACATAAAATTCTAAAGAAGAAAAGCATGTATACTTTTGAATTAATAGAAGGTAAAGAAAAGGAATTAGATGAAGAGTTAATAGTAATTCCTTCATATTTAACAAAAGGGTTAGAATTTGATTGTACTATAATACTAAATCCAAGTGAAGAAAATTATAAAGACAATACCTTAGATCAAAGATTATTATACGTTTCATTAACTAGAGCTCTGCATTTAGAGTATATAATTGAAAAAGATAAGATTACAAAGTTGATTTAATAATTTATAAATAAGTGTTTGCTTAATTATTGCTCCTATTTTGTTAAAATTGATGGTAAATTGGCTGGCGTTGCAGTTTTAAGGTTTGATGAAGAAACTAATTATTTTGGGAATTTTTTATTTTCTGTAGTCACGATTAAAACCTAAACAAGATACATGTATCATATGTATATATAAAAACACTATCAGAATATATATATGTTGCATTATAATGTTAATATTTATATACTTAAATTATAATAGTATGAATTTAGTTAAAAATTGAATATGTTTATAAATACCGACAATAAATAAAGATAGGAGGTCAAGTTATTATGAAATTTTTTAAAAAAGCACCTTGTGATGAAGCGGTTTGTATAATTAAAAATGTTGAAGATAGGCTTAGTGGGAAAGTAGTTGAAAATCCTAAGGTAGATTATCCTATCCACAAAACATTGTTTAAACACTTTGATAGACTTTTAGAAAGTGAAAAGAAAATGTCAATAAGCTCTAAAAAAATGTTAAGTAGTACATCTTCTTTAAGTGACTTTGATGTTAAAACAACATATTCTGCTAATAAACTAATTGATTTTGCAAAGGATATGTCAATGGTAAGTGAATCTAATCTTGCTATAGTAGAGGAAATTACTGCAAGTATGGATCAGGTAAATAATTCAATAAGTCATACTTCAGATACAATGAATCAGCTATCACAATCTTCAAAGGCTTTAGTTCAAAAAAATGATGAAAGTATGTCTCAATTAAATGAAGTGAAGTCATTAAAAGAAAATGTTATCGAAGATGTAACTACAATGAATGAACAAATAAAACAGTTAGTTGACATGGCTGTTAAAGTAAATGAAATAGTAAATGGAGTTGAAGAAATAGCAGAACAAACAAATTTGTTAGCGCTAAATGCTTCTATTGAAGCTGCACGTGCAGGCGAGTTTGGTAAAGGTTTTGCAGTTGTGGCTGATGAAATTAGAAAATTAGCAGATAGTACTAAAACAAACTTAGATGATATGAGAGTCTTTGTGAATAATATACATAAAGCAGCTACTGGTGGTAGAGAAAGTATGGATAATACAATGAAATCCACTAACAATATGAATTCAAAGTTGGATTCAATAAATAATACAATCGAAGAAAATGTATCGCTGCTTAAAGAGACAATTAAGGATGTTGACCAAATATCAGAATCAATGGGAGATATAAAAGAAGCAACAAAACAAATAAATTTAGCTATGGATTCATCAACAAAAGATGCAGAAAAGCTAAACTATATGACACAAGAGATTCATGCTGATGCTACTCAAAGTGCTGAAAATGCAAAACAAATATCAAAAATTGATGAAGAGTTTAGTGATATTATAAGAGATATGATATCAGCTTTAAATGGTGGAATCAATGCAATAACAAATGAGGAATTGCTAAATAATCTTTCAAAGGCTAAAGAAGCTCATAATAATTGGATGATAAATTTAAAACGAATTGTAGATGAAATGAAAACTTATCCTATTCAAACTAATTCAAAAAAATGTGCTTTTGGCCATTTTTATCATTCTATTAACATAACTCATCCAGATATAGTTAAAGATTGGACAGCCATTGATAAAGTACATCATGAGTTACATAGTATGGGGATAAAGGTAGTTGATGCAGTTAATATGAATAATCAAACACAGGCAAATAACTTATATTCACAAGCTGAAAAACTATCAAAAGAGATATTTGTCCATATGGATAATACTATCAATGCTATTGAAAAGAATTCCAAGCTAGGAGTAGAAGTATTAAATGTTATTTAAAGGTTCAGAATTCTTTAAAGGATTTCATAAGCAATGTAGCAATGTGAATTGGTATAGAAATTTAAAATTTAATATCGTTTCTTGAGAGAAAAGAAGAGCTGCTGCAAAATAGAAATTACATTTTTATTTTGAAACAGCTCAATTTTTTTGCTAGCAATTTTAATTATTTGACGTTGTCTGCTTATAAAATTTCCCCCACTCACACAAGGAGCTTAAAATAGGTCTCATACTTTCACCTAGATCTGTAAGTCCATATTCTACTTTTGGTGGAACTTCTGCATAGATTTTTCTATAAATTATGTTATCACTTTCTAATTCTCTTAATTGCATGGTTAAGGTCTTCTGAGTGACAGTAGATAAAAGCCTTTGTAATTCATTAAATCTAACTATACCCTTATTTGATAAATGCCAGAGAATAGATAACTTCCATTTACCACTTAAAATATTTAGGCACATGAAAGAAAATAACAAGTCCAAAATGCCATGATTATTTTTCATCAGACAAGGAAGTAGATTGGTCTCATAGCGAGCCTATTAGGGCAATCTGCTGACGCAGCATGATGGGAAATAGGCTTGGCAGATGGACTTGTTATTTTTTTGATTGTGCCTTATAGTAACATCCATAGGACACTGGAGATCTATATTTTCTGATTTTCACATGTTTTTTCCTCCATAGAAACGTAATAATGATTTCATAGTACCATTAATGATACTATATTTCAAATTTGTGCGTACTTTAAATTGATTATTATTTGATGTATTCTTTTCATGAGATAAGGCACAATCAAAAAATAATAAATGAAAGGATGTTTTTAATGATAATAGATAGTCATGCTCATGTTATGCTGCCAATAGAAAAACAAATACTTATGATGGAGGAAGCATCTATAGATAAAACCATATTATTTTCTACAACACCACATATAGAAAAAGCTTATGATATGGAGTCACTTGAAAATGAAATGGAAGTATTAACAAATATACTAGCAAGCAATACTACTGTAGAAGAAAGGATTAAGAATATTAAGAGAACTACAGAAGAACTAAAAGAAGTGATAGATAACAATCCATCAAAATTTATAGGGTTTGGCCAAGTCCCACTTAAGTTAAGTTATGATGAAACTGAAGAGTGGATATCAAAAAATATAATTGAAAATAAATTTTATGGATTAGGAGAATTATCTCCAGCATCAGGAAAAATAAGTGATTTACAAGTTATTTTCAAAGCTTCACAAGAATTAGGGAAATTACCTATTTGGGTTCATACATTTCATCCACTTAAGATAGATGATATTAAGGAATTAATAAAATTATCAAAAAAATACGATGAAGTTCCATTAATCCTTGGACATATGGGAGGTACTAATTGGCTTCAAACAATAAAAATGGCAAAGGAAAATAAAAATATATATTTAGATTTATCAGCTACATTTACAACTTTAGCACCTACAATAGCAATAAAAGAATTACCAGACCGTACTTTATTTAGTTCAGATGCTCCCTTTGGAGATCCATTATTAGTAAGAACAATGATAGAAAAAATAAGTCCTAATAAGGAAGTTACAGATAATGTCCTTGGTGGAAATATATCGAGATTGTTGAATTTGTAGGTAAGAAATAGATCATTTCAATGATAATGTAGATTCATGCGTAATAAAGATATGACCTTAATCAAGCTTATAAATATGCTGCTATTCTGAAAGGAATTTTACAGCATTTTTATAAGCTTAAGATGTCTTCCGTCCAAATATAACTCCAAAATGATAATATCTATAAACACAACTAACATCACAAAATCCTGATTTTTTAAGCCAATCTAAGTGCTGTTCTAATGTAGCTTCTTTATCTAGCTTCATTCTTTTATAGCATGATAATATTTCTTCAGTTGATAAACCACTTTTTTCAACATTTGATTTCCACAATCTCTTATTTAATTCTTCTGTAAAAGTTGTTTCTCCAAGAAATTGATCAGAATTAATAAACATACCATTAGGGCTTAGAATAGAATAACATTTTTTAAACAATTTAAACTTTTCAGCATCTAAAAGGTGATGAATGGATAATGATGAAATAATAATGTCATATTTTTCATCAAAGTTATATGTTGAATAATCATGAGCAATGTATTTTATATTAGAAAAGTCTTTAAATCTTAGTTTTGATACTTCAAGCATTTTTTCTGAAATATCAATTAAGCTTAAAGCAGCTTTAGGATACTTTTTTAATATATATTCAGAAAAAATACCAGTACCGGCTCCTATATCTAAAATTTTAGGGGTATCTGAATGTACTTCAGCAACAGCTGTGGAAATAGTATAAAAGTCTTCAAAACAAGGGATTAGTTTTTTTCGTTGACTATCATAATTTCGAGAATTTTCATTAAATTTTTCTTGTATATCTTTATACATAATTTACACTTCCTAATTCTATTATTACTACTCTGAAACTTATCGTAAAACAATAAGCATATGTCTAATTTTAATTATAAACATTCACATAATATAATTAAAATACATATTAATTATATTTACAATAACTGAAGGTTATACTACTAACTTTAAATTATAACTACATTATAAAAAAATGAATTATAACTAAAGTGTGATTTTCAATGTGGGTATCTATCGAGATTTATTGTTCAAAATCATTTATCTATGATAAAATATAGTAAAATATTGAAAAACAGGTGATAATAATGATATATTCCTTAAGTAATGATGCATTAACTGAAGACTCTATTGATAATATAAGTTTAAATAGTTGTAAGCTATTTGTTTGTGTTATTACATTTGATCAATTGGAATCAGTGGCTGAAAAGCTTAATATAAATGAAAAAATATTTTATGAATGTTTGAATGGAAGATCATCTAAGTTTGAGAGTTATGAGGGATTTGATTACATATCTCTAAAAATTCCTGCAATTAATAATGTATTGAAGCCATCAAAAAAAGTATGTATATTTTTCACAAAAAATCTTCTTGTATTTATATGTGACAAAGATCCTATGATAGATGATATAATTTCTAAAACTAAGTCTGGAGAAATTAAGTGCACAAATCTTAGTAAAATGCTTTATACATTCTTTGATAAACTTACATCAGAAGATACATATTCTCTTGAAAATATAGAACAAGAAATTGCAAATCTTGAGGAAGGGTTAATAACTTCCAAGAAGGATAATTACTTAAAAAAAATAATTATCCTTAGAAAAAAATTGCTAAAGCTAAAACGTTACTATGAACGATTTCTAAATATTGCAGAATCTATTGAAGAAAATGATAATAAACTTATAGACAAAAAGACAATTAAATATTTTAGAATGTTTACCAATCGTATTAACAGATTGTATCAAGGTGTAAATAATTTAAGAGATTATGTTACACAAGTTAGGGAAGCATATCAAGCTCAAGTAGATATAAATCAGAATACTTTAATGAAGCTATTTACAGTTGTTACAACAATATTTTTACCACTTACTCTTATAGTAGGATGGTATGGGATGAATTTTAATATGCCAGAATATAGCTTAAGTTATGGTTATCTTGTTGTTATAACAATATGTATTAGTGTAGTTGTTATCTGTGTAGTTTGGTTTAAGAAAAACAAATGGTTTTAGCAGATATTGTTGATATTAAAGATAAGAAGGTGTGACTATGGACATAAAAATTCTTATAGCAGAGGATGATCAGATTTTTAGAGATCTTGTATGCGATATAATAAGAAAAGAAGGGTATATTCCCGTTGAGGCATGTGATGGCAAAGAAGCAATAGATATTTTCTTTAGTTCGAATGATATCGATCTTATAATGTTGGATGTAATGATGCCTATATATGATGGGTGGGAAGTCCTTAAGGAAATTAGAGAACATTCAGATGTACCTGTGATAATGCTAACAGCATTGGGAGACGAAAAAAATGAGGTTTTGGGACTTAAAAAGGGAGCAGATGATTATATTGCAAAACCTTTTAGTTATGAGGTATTTATTGCTCGCCTTAATAGCCATGTAAGAAAATTAAAGAAAGAACGGTTTGATGATATAATTGCAGGAAAAATTAAAATAAATCAAGCAACACAAAAAGTAATCGTAGATGATTTAGATGTAGAATTAAATCGTAAAGAATATAGCCTTTTTATTTATTTTGTAAAAAATAGTGATAGAGTGTTAACCCGTGAGCAAATATTAGATAAAGTATGGGGATATGACTTTGCTGGAGATATACGAACTATAGATACACATATAAAAACTTTAAGGGCTAAACTTTCAAAATATGGCGATTGCATAAAGACAGTACGGGGAAGTGGCTATATGTTTGAGGTGCAAAATCATGAAGACAATTAAAACAAAACTATTTTTAATATTTACAATATTTATGATTTTAGTTGTAGTATGTGGTGTACTTTTAAATTCAATCTTTTTAGAATCTTATTATATTTATAAAAACAAAGGTATATTTGTATCAGTAAGTGAAAAGATTAGTAATGAGTATATTAATAATAAAGAAAATAGTGATGAATATATAAATATGATAGAAAGTATTGATAATATAAATACTACAATTGCTGATCAAAATTTAAATGTAGAATTTACTTCTATTCATCAAAAATCAAGTGCAAATGAAAACCGTTTATCTAAAGAAATTAAACAACTTATTTTAGAAAATGAAAAGAAAAAATCTAAGAAGTATATTTATTATACTGAAGAAAAGAACAATACTCAAAATACTAAATTAGTTTTTGTATCAAAAATGAGTAATGGAGAATTTATTATTCTAAAAAAACCTGTTAAAGGCATTCGTGAAAGTGTTTCAATAGCAAATCAGTTTTATATGTTTGCAGGCGCAATAATAATTGTTATTGGAGGTATATTTATACTTATTTTTTCAAAAAAATTAACGAGACCTATTATAGAAATGAGTAATGTTGCAGAAAATATATCAAATCTTGAATTTGACAAACGTGTAAATATTGATTCACAAGATGAAATTGGAAAATTGGGAGAGAGTATTAATAAAATTTCTAAAAAATTAAGTACTAGTATTAATGATCTTAAACAGGATGTAGAACGTCGAAAGAATCTTGTTAGTAATATGTCCCATGAATTAAAAACTCCAATAGGGATAATTAAAGGATATGCTGAAGGTCTAAAATATGGGGTAGTAGATGATAAGGAAAAAATGCATAAGTATTGTTCAGTTCTAGTGAAAGAATGTGATAGGATGGACAGATTAGTACAGGAACTTTTAAATCATTCTAAGATGGAAGCAGGAATGGTTAAATTAAACAGGACAAATTTTGATATTTATGAGTTTATATCTAAGATAGTAGAAAGATTTAATCCTACATTTATTGATAAAGGTATTACTTTTGATTTAAAATGTGTGAATAATTATGTAATATCTGCTGATCGTGATATGCTTGAGAAAGCTATAAATAATTTCATGACAAATGCTATTGATTATGTAGAAGGAAGAAAGTTTATTCAATTGATTGCTGAGAATAAAGAAAATAAAATAAAAATAAGTGTTTTTAATACAGGAAGTCATATACCAATCGAAGATTTCGAAAAAATTTGGGATATATATTATAAAGTAGATAAATCAAGATCTAGAAAATATGGAGGACATGGACTGGGATTAGCAATTGTAAAATCAATAGTACAACTTCATGGGGGGATTACTAAAGTAGAAAATGTAGATGAAGGTGTAGTATTTTCTTTTGAAATACCTAGTTAAATAAAAGAATGGCTTGTACATTTTATTACTTATGGGGTTTTTTATTTTATTATTTATGTTATGCTTTAAATTTGTAGATTTGCAAAATAGTCAACAATTTTTTGCAAAGATTGATTATTATATCAAAATATAATATAATAATATGTATAGAAATGGTACGGTTGGGCAAATTTTATAATTTGCTTTCAAGCAATTTTAGTTTCTGGGGTGGGAAACTCTATTAGAGTGTTCCCACCTCTTTTTTGTTTGAATTTTAATAACTAGAAATGTTTAACAAAAAATAATTATAATTTTTTATTTAAATTAAGCTTTTAGGGTATACCTAATAATATGAAGGAGATTAACTATGAAAAAAAATGTTTACAACAAAATTTTCAATCCATTTTTACGCTTTTTTAAAAATGAATCTGCTAGCGGTATAATACTTTTGATTTTTGCAATTACTGCAATAATAATTGCTAATTCTAGCTTTGCCACAACATACGATAATATACTAAGTACACATATAACTATTGGATATAAAGACTTTTCTCTATCAATGTCAGTTCTTCATTGGATTAATGATGGATTAATGGCTATATTTTTCTTAGTAGTTGGTATGGAAATAAAGAGAGAAGTGGTATTTGGAGAGCTTAAATCTTTAAAAAAAACCATATTACCAATTTCAGCTACTATAGGAGGTATGATTGTACCAGCAATTATTTATGCATTATTTAATTATAAAGAACCAACTATTACAGGTTGGGGAATTCCAATGGCAACAGATATTGCATTTGCTTTAGGTGTACTTTCTTTGGTAGGTAGAAAAGCACCTAAAGGAATAGTAGTCTTTCTTACAGCTTTAGCTATAGTTGATGATTTAGGAGCTATTATAGTAATTGCTATGTTTTATACTAGTCAGATTTCTTGGATTGCTCTCATTATGGGTTTAATGGTATTTATAGCTATTATATTAGCTAATAGATTTAAAGTTAATTTTACATCTGTATATGTTATTTTAGGTATATTACTATGGATTTGTGTTTTAAAGTCAGGTATACATGCAACTATTGCTGGAGTATTACTTGGAATGGCATTACCTGTTGGGAAAACTGTTAATGAATTTGAAACATCAATTTTATATAGTCTTGATGAAACTTTATCTCCATGGTCTTCTTTCGTAGTTATGCCAATATTCGCAATAGCAAATTCGGGTATTGCTATTGATATTAATAGTATTTCAACACTTATAAATAACCCTGTTAGCTTAGGAATTATATTTGGTCTTGTTATTGGTAAGCAAGTAGGTATATTTGGAGTTTCATTTACTTTAGTAAAATTAAAAATTGCTAAACTTCCATCTAAAGTAACCAAAAGACATCTATATGGTGCAAGTGTTCTTGGTGGTATTGGATTTACTATGTCCATATTTGTTTCATCTTTATCATTTGCAGATAAAACTATATTATCTACAGCAAAAATAAGTATTATGATTGCTTCAATACTATCTGCAATATTAGGTACAATAGTTTTTAAACTTATAAAACTTAAAAGTGAAAAACAAAGGTGTTATTATCAACGCAAAGGAGAGAGTTAATTACAGTTTAAATTCCTTTTGCATTTAAACTATCATATATATATAATAACATATATACATCAAGGTCATTAAATTACATACTTTATAAAATTAAAAAAAGTATAACTAATGATTATTCTTGTAGTAATGGAGGCATAAAAATGGAAGTCAAAAACAAACACAATACCTATAATACATTATTTCACTGGCATGGCTTTAAATTAAAGCTTGTGATTGAAGGAATAGGTGTAGGTATTATTACTGGTTTATTAGTTGTGCTATATCGTTATGCACTTGAAAAGGCAGGAGTTCTTTTAATTGATATTTATAAAATTATATCTATAAAACCAATACTTATTCTGCCATGGATTGGAGCTTTAATAATTATAGGATATATTGTAGGGCTAATGGTTAAACATGAACCTATGATTAGTGGAAGTGGAATTCCTCAAGTTGAAGGAGTTCTACTTAGAAAACTTGATATGACATGGTGGAGGGTTATACTTGGTAAATTCATTGGAGGAATTCTTTCAATAGGCTCAGGTCTTTCATTAGGAAGAGAAGGCCCATCCGTTCAATTAGGTGCAGCAGTTGGACAAGGGTTTAGTAGAGTATTTAAAAGAGTAAAAATTGAAGAAAAATATCTTATTACAAGTGGAGCAAGTGCAGGACTAGCTGCTGCCTTTAATGCGCCTTTAGCTGGAGTGATGTTTGCATTGGAGGAAGTTCATAAAAATTTCTCACCCTTAGTTTTACTTTCCGCATTATCTGCGGCATTATCAGCTGATTTTATTGCTAGTGGTTTCTTTGGCTTAAAACCAATTTTTATTCTTGGAAATCTATCTGCATTACCACTTAAATTATACTTGTATATAATTTTATTAGGTGCTTTCCTAGGAGTTTTAGGAGTAGTATTTAATAAGATTCTTTTAAAGACTCAGAATCTATATGTAGCTCAAACATGGCTACCAAAAGAAATGAGAATAATAATACCTTTATTAATTTCAGTTATTCTTGGAATTTTATTACCACAGGTTTTAGGTGGAGGACATGAACTTATAACATCACTAATTACAAACAATTTCTCATTAACAATTTTAGTGATTATAGTTCTTATAAAATTTTTATTCACTATGGTAAGTTTTGGATCGGGAGCACCAGGAGGAATATTTCTTCCACTGCTTGCTATTGGGGCTTTAATGGGGAATGTTTATGGAATAGCACTTGTACATTTCGCACATTTTGACAGTATGTATATTAATAACTTTATAATACTTGCAATGGCGGGATATTTCACAGCTGTAGTTAGAGCGCCTATAACTGGAACAATTCTAATTACTGAAATGACAGGTTCATTTAGTCATTTGCTTTCCTTAGCGATTGTATCTATAGTGGCATATATAGTTGCAGATATTTTAGGCTCAAAACCCATTTATGAAGCATTACTTGAAAAGATTTTACATAATCAAGGAGAAAAAATATCTATTAGTAATAAGAAAAATAAGGCTATATTAGAGTTCGCAGTTTGTATGGGCTCAGATTTAGATGGAAAGCAAATTAAAGATGTTAAATGGCCATCACGTTGTTTATTAGTAGCCGTTAAGCGAGGAGAAGATGAAATAATTCCAAAAGGAGACACTGTTATTTTTACTGGCGACTATTTGATTGTACTCACTAATGAGGATAGAGTATCTAAAATAAATGATGATTTAATAATAATGACAGGAAGCTGTGAGATATTAAAATAAACATTAAATAGATTTATTTTCTTCAATTATTAGGTATTAAAAAAAGACAAGTACGATTTTTATTTTCCTAAAAATCGTGCTTGTCTTTCTAGAATACTAATCTTATTAACTTCCACTAATACTATTTAAATTTCAATATGGTAACTATCTTTGTTAAATAGCATATACATAAAATTAATTTTAAGGTGAATATTAAAGCATAAAAGTAAAAAGGCATAAAGGGGATTGGATGGGGATTATTCTCTGAGATAGGAGTCAATTTAACAGTTATTAGGTGAATGTATAAAAACGCTGAAACGCTGTAAAATACAATGTTAAAGGGATAAGTGGTACTTAATACCGTTTATTTAAACGCGTTGGAGAACTTTCTTTTGAAATACCTAGTTAAATTAAAGATTGTAGAACTGCTGTACTTGGCATCCATGCATATGAGTGTGATGAATGTGGAAAAATTAAAAATTCATATAACTCATGTAGAAACAGGCATTGCCCCAAATGTCAGGCTTACGCCAAGGAAATGTGGATTTATGAGAGAAGTAAAGCGTTATTACCAACTCATTACTTTCATATTGTTTTTACTATACCGAAACAATTAAATTCTTTAACATTGTTTAATCAAAAAGAAATTTACTATCAAAAAAGAAATTTTTTATACCCGTAAAAACCAGCAGAATTTATCAGAAGGTTTACTATGCATATTCTACCAGATAGATTTGTGAAGATAAGACATTATGGTATTTTAGCAAATAGAAATAAAAATTTAAAGCTCAAGCGATGCAAAGAAATATTTAGGATTAAACCTAAAGAAATAGAAAATTTATCGTCAGCGGAGCTATTCTTTAAATTAACTGGAATTAAAATAGGTAAGTGTAAAAACTGTGAGAAGGGAAATTTAATAAAGATAGGTAAAATAATGCCTCGGAGTACTTCACCACCATAAATAAAGATAAAAGTGAATAAGTGCTTAAAATATTAATAGATGCATAAAAATATAGAATTTGGAGTAAGCTGTGAGTTTTTGAATCCCCATACGGGGCAGTCAGCTTTTAGCGACTTCGTTCTAGTAATTGATTGCGATATTCAGGTGCATAAACTTAAGATAGTTATACTACAAAGTTCAGCTATCTCTTAAATTTATGCTATTTTTTTAGTCTCAACATCGCAATCAAGTCAACTCATTTTACGAATTAAAAATTATTATATTGTACTTGATTTTATGTATATTTATGACAATATAAGGAAGAATGTTGCGAGCTATTAGAATGTTAAAGAGTTGCCCGAGGTATTGAAAGTCCTTATAAGCGAAGGACTTTCAAATTTTAATAAGGGAAGGTTAACTGACCCTGACCCAATATTACAATTCTGTCAGTATTTCTAATAGCTTTAAGAGGATGTTTTGATGAGTGTGGTTCTAATGATATGGCTTGTTGTATTTTTTGGTCAGAATCAAATACAATTATAAATCCGTTATAATCAGAAATATTTTGAACATTATAAGTAACATTTTCCATTAAACCTAAAGCATTTATATTATAAAATCCTTCTGAAAAGCTTTTGGGTTGAGCTACAGTAGTTACTGTATTCATACTAAATGATAGAAATAAAAAAATAGAAAATATAGTAATAAACTTTTTCATTGAATTAACCACCTTCCATAATGCGAATACCAAACAATTAAATGGCTCAATTTCTATTATGTGAAGATAGAAAAAAAGATATTCAAAATATGAAAAAATATAAGTAGTTAAAAGTAAAAGTTTTATTTCTCCAATTCTTCAAAATGTTTTTGAGCATATTTTTTTACGTCTTCTTGTTCTTGACCTTTAAATGTTAATACATCTTAGATAATTACTAAATAAATTATAAGCACAATATATAGTTTTCAACTATGTTCTACTTAAGTTTCGCAGCTAGTAAATTCAATAAATAGACCTTGAAAAACAATCGAAAAAAACGTAAAAAGTCGCATGAACACTAGGTTTTATGGTATAATTAGGTGCGAGCCAAATCAACCAAAAAGG
>Ga0302140_10000149_pt1 | contig 79030 bp, 64 predicted proteins | sample I_Bog_E1_1_FD_202095 | JGI IMG/M metagenome (GOLD analysis project Ga0302140, IMG submission 202095) | Peat permafrost microbial communities from Stordalen Mire near Abisko, Sweden - I_Bog_E1_1 | ecosystem: Environmental > Terrestrial > Soil > Wetlands > Peat | place: Sweden: Abisko, Stordalen... | reverse complement strand
CGACGACGAGATCTTGACGAGCCAACCGCCGCTAGGCGCCGCCGACTTGAGGGTGACCGTCCCAGTCGATGAATCGTTCGTTCCGATCGCGGTTGGACTGAGTTTCAAACTTGAGATACGATCACCCGCAATCGTTAGAGTCGCGGTTGCGGATGAGAGTGCATCGCTGGCGGTGACTTCGCAACTGGTCGTAGTTGATGTTGCGAGACCCGTGATTGAGAAGGTTGCGGTGGACGCCCCGGCCGCAACCATCAAACTTGACGGCATGTTCACCAGAGTCGCTGTGCTGGCGGACAACTTCAACACCCATCCACCGGCTGGCGCGGGTGAATTCAACGTCACCGTCCCCGTAGAAATGCCGCCACTGCCTATGGTTGTCGGGTTTAAACTTAAATGAGAGACAGCATCCCCTAGAACCGTCAACGATGTATTGGCTCCGGTGTTCGCATCTGTGGCGTAGATCCCAGAAGTAACTGTCTTTGATTCCGAATGGGTCGCTATTTGGAAGCTAACACTCGTTTCCCCGGCCGGAATCGTTATGCTAGGCGGTACGGATACCGCGCTCGGAACCCCTGCTAAAATCTGTACGACCCAGCCACCGGTAGGTGCTGCGGCCTTTAGCGTGACGTTTCCGGTTACATTCTTCCCTCCGTCAACCGACTTAGGATTCACACTAAATCCTGTGAGGCCTTCCCCATTTACCGTCAGCGTCGCCGTCTTGGTTGCATAAGCATCTGTTGCCGTGATCGTACTGGTGAACGAAGTCGTTACCGCCTGTACTGAGATCTTGAATGTTGCACTTACCGCCCCCGCAGGTACCGTCACGGACTTCGGCAAGGTGACCAGGCTTGGATTTCCGGTAGACAGGTTTACCACCCACCCGCCGCTTGGTGCGGCGCCTCCAAGGACAACCGTACCCGTCGACGCGCCGCCAGCCGTCACAGTCGACGGATTTAGCGTCAGAGAGGATAGTGCGTATCCACCCGTTACGGTTAAGGTTGCACTTTGACTGGAAGTCCCAACGGTAGCGGTGATAAGGCAGGTGTAAGGTAAAGGCCGAGCATAGGTTGCGACCTGAAATGTAGTGCTGGTCGAACCGGAGGGAACAGTGCAGGTTGATGGAACGCCAACGTATGCCGGATATTGGGCCTGGAGGGATACCTGAACCCCTAGTGTGCCGGCGGGATTCGCCAGGGTAACCGTTCCCGTCGTATTGCTCCCTCCCGGGATCGAAGTTGGTGACAGCACAACGCTTACCAGGCTTGGGTTGGCGGTGGCAATGGAGAGAGTTTCCAACTTTGAGACGGTCTCCAGAGATGCCGTGATCGTCGCCGAGGTAGCAACTGAAACGGGCGTCGTTGTGATCACGAAGCTCCCAGTTGCCTGACCGGACGGGATTGTCACCGAAGACGATACCGTGGCATCCGCGTTGCTGCTGCTAAGTGAGACACTTACCCCTGAAGGTCCCGCCAGTCCACTCAATGCAACAAGGCCCGTCGAGCTGTTTCCACCGATGACGGTTACCGGATTTAGGCTGATTCCAACTAATGATGCCGGAAGAATTGTCAGCGTCGCGGACTGATCCGAGTCGCCGAGGCTCGCCGTGATCGTGACCACTTTCTGATTATCGACGCCTTGAGTTTTCACAGAGAACGTTGCAGTCGATGCACCCGATGCGACGGTAACCGTGGCCGGCGCCTTCGCGGCAAGATCGCTTGACGTGATTTTGACGACCGTTCCTCCCACTGGAGATGGTTGCGCAAGTGTAACGCTCGCTATTGAGGAACTTCCACTCTGCACAATCGTAGAGTTCAGGGTGAGGCTACTAATAGTCGCAGGTGTCACAGCCAAGGAAGCCGTCGCGGTCGAACCGCCAGCAAATGCGGAAATCGTGGCATTCGTGTTGCCCGTCACCGGCGTCGTGGCGATAATAAATGTCGCCTGAATCGCTCCCGAGGCCACGGTGACCGATGCTGGAACCGTCGCGCATGATGCGTTGCTCGCGAGTAAGACGATTAGACCACCCGATGGCGCCGGCTGCGACAGCGTTACCGTGCCCGACGATGCGGTTCCTCCGCTTACCGAACTAGGATTGAGCACCAGATTGACTATCGAGTTCCCCTGGCTATATGGATTGGGTGCGACTGCAATCGCTCCATCGGACGTACTGTAAGCCAACTGGCTGCCAAGGGGCGAAACTGCCAGGGTGGTCAGATTGCCGACGCTGTAATAGCTCAACAGGCTGTAATTCGCCATGTTGAAGATTTGAACGCCATCTGGAACATTCACAAATCCAGCGCTCTTTGATGCCCCAGCGTAGAGGGTGGTTCCATCTGGACTGAAGGCGACCGGCGAAAGATAAGCTGTGTTTGGCGCTGGAGTGGGAGTAGCAAGCAGCTTGCCCGATGACACATCCCAGACTTCTAGGGTCGTTCCGGATTCGCCCGAAGTGCCACCGATAGCGATTTTTGATCCATCGGGTGAAAATGCAACTGATCCTACGACCCCTGTTGTGGAAGGTCCGTAGTTGGTCCATGTTCCAGACGAAAGACTCCATGTGCGGATCAGCCCTCCCGCATTCTGGCTCTGGTTCCCAAGGAAGCCACCCCCGACTGCCACGGTAGTGCCGTCCGGCGAAAACACAACGGAGTTGAAAAACTCATTGGAATTCGAGGTTAGGTAGGAGACAAGTTCATAAGTCCGGATGTCCCATATTTCCAAAAAGCCACAGTTTGTTTGACTTACCGGGTCATAGACATAGCCACATGCGACAAGTGAAGTTCCATCAGGAGAAATGGCCACGCATTGATAGGTCGAATACGGGATGGATTCAAATGCATGAATAAAGCCTCCGGTGGAAGCGTCGCATATTGCGACGTCTCCATTGGACTCAATGCCTATGCCACAACCGGCACATATGGAACCATCGCTTGAAAACACGATCGAATTGACATTACTTTCAAGGAATTCGAGATAACCTAGATTTTTGCCAGTGGTCGCATCCAACAAATTCACTAATCCATTACCGTATGCGACTGCAATCTTACTTGCATCGCTTGAAAAAGTAACCGCCGTTATCGGCTGTTCTAGTCCAATTTCGGGGGATAAAATTGGGTATGTAGAGATCTCTCCCCACACCTCCAGTACACCCGCGGTTTCTACCACACCTCCGTCGGCTAGCTTGGTTCCGTCAGGGCTATAGGCTACCGAGTTCACCTGGGCTGCACCCGTTGCAAATGTTCCTTGAAGGGCTCCATTCGAGACGCTTAAGGTCTCAAGGACTCCATCGCTACCAGGCTTAATGCCAGAACCACCCACAGCAAGCGTAGTGCCGTCAGGCGAAAAGACCACCGACAAAATCACTTGGTTAGCGGGGCTAAGTTCGAGCAGTTGATCGCCGCTCGCAACATTCCAAGTCTCAACCACACTGCCAATTGCGGCCCCGCTACCGGTATTTCCGCAGTCCGCGAGCGTCGCACCGTCGGCCGAGTACGCGACCGAGCTAACAAATTTATTGGCGCCAGTCGCAAAGGTTTGGCTCAATGTGCCAGAAGAAACATTCCAAGTTTGAACCACCCCTCCCGGATTGTTGGAGCCACCAACTGCCAGACTATTTCCGTCGGGCGAGAAAGCGACCGAGTCTAGCCATTTTGCGGTGGTTAGAAAGTCTGAAATTGGCTCACAATTCGACCCGTTCAGCAACAATATATGGCCAGCATCAAAGGTATTCCCGGTCATCGCAAGCTTTGTCCCATCTGGGGAAAACGCTGCCGCGCCGAAGTACTCGTTACTGAGGCTATAGCTTGCCATCAGACTGCGAGTTGTCACACTCCACAGTTCTACAGTGCCAACCGGCGCGCCATTTGAAGGTCCGTTGCCCGAGACTGCAAGCGTGCTTCCATCGGGAGAAAAGCACACAGCCTGGATGCCCGTCGAGCCTCCCACAATATTGGTTGGAAGGCACTCTTCCTTACTTGTGGAAAGCGTCCATATCTGTAGCCCGGAAGGTCCGCCAACTGCCAAGAGGCTGCCATCCGGCGAAAACGCAACGCTGCTCGCAGAGTAGATCGAACTCTGAAGCCATTGAACAGGCAAATTTCCTTGCGCCGCTGCAACCGATGGCAGCAGCCATAGTGAAATCGCGCATACCATGGCCAACCACGCTTTCGTCATGAAGCAGAATCTGCCCGTGAGCGGAACACGCTCGACGCAACTCTCTAGGTTCAGAGGCATAGTATATTTTCACCTATTCTTACTGGGATTTGATCGTCGATTTCTTCTCAATCCATGCAGCCCAGCGATCAAACAGATTCTAAACTAAGGGCCAAGTGCTTCGACCTCTTCGCGCTCGCAGCTTGGTCGATCTGCGTCCTCAGATGCTACCTGCTCCGAAGTGTTAGTCCATGTAGTGAATGCGGTTGTGGTTCTCAGCGAGCAAGCGCGCGTTCCAATCGTCTCCTCCATCCAGATTTGAGCTCATAAAGACTGGAGGCTCAATTCCCTGTTCGACCAAGCGAGATACTACTTCTGCTACGAGAGAATTCACGATCGCACACCCGGTCACAGAAGACAACGGACCGACCTTTTGGGGAAAACCGGGGATCTCCACCGCGGCGTCACCCAAGGGGGCGCAATTGTCGATCACGACATCGCACAGGTCGGCTAGCTTTTTCCCAGAGGGATGGCGGCTGCCAACACCTCCTGTGTACGCAAGCGAGGTCATTGCAATTGTCTTCAATCCTCGCTCACGGCCTGCGATAGCCATATCGATCACAACCGCGTTTCTCCCGGATGTGGAAGTTATCAAAAGCACGTCACCCTCTCTTGCGGGCGAAGCAGCCAGCATCTCGGATCCTAGCCCGACAACGCGCTCCATGCGAGAGGTCGCGGTCATTGGTCGGACGAACAAGTTCATGCTATGGGGATATATTGGGTTGATCAGCATCAGTCCCCCCGTTCGATAGACCAACTCCTCGGTCGTAATGAAGGAATGGGTCGCACCGAACGAGAAAATACTCTTCCCCGATACGACGGCGTCCACCAACAAGGCGGCTGCCTCCTCGATTTGGCTGCCCTGCGTTTCGGTGACACGCTGTATTGCTTCGGCGGCCGAAGTCAGATAGGCCAGGTAGGACACGGTTAGTAGCCTCGCTTTTCGTACTGATCCTTCATCTTCTTATAGAACTCCGGGCCACCCTCTCGATTAAAGCTCTGAAACACGGTAGGAGGCATTCCAGCCGCAATCATCTTCTCGATCACTGCCTCCCAGATCATCCACCCGACCGTGATCGCACCGATCCCAGACACGGGCAACGCGGCAACTTCGAGTCCCGGAAACTCACAACTGGCATCCCCATACGGAGCCCCGTTATCGATGACCACATCACCGACATCGCAGAGCTTCTTCCCAGACGGATGCAAGGATTGCACCTGTGCGGTGTAAGGCAGAGACGTGATCGCCACCACCTTTATGCCGATCTCACGACATGTCAGTGCGACTTCGATCGGAACCCGGTTCTTCCCAGACACCGAACCCAACAGCAAAACGTCCCCGTCCCGCATATTGCTTGTTCGAACGGCGAGCCTGGCCACCTCCAAGTCACGTTCGATATTTCTGCCGCCATCTCGCTCTTTCAGGCACTCTGGTGACGGATCGGTCACGCTGAAGCTAAATGCAAAAGGCTGCACCGCCGCCAGACCTCCGGCCCGGTTGAGAAAATCGTGCTGGTTCGCATGCCCGATTTCATAGCAGTAAACGACGCCACCATGAGTCAAACAGTGGGCGATCAGCGAAGCGGCGCGATCTACGGCATCTGACTGGGTCGACTCAAGATGATCAAGTAAGTTCCGGACGGCGGTTAAGTACATGGGAGTTAAGGGAAGCTCTCGGCAGTTGGTAGCATACGTTTAAAGAAGCCCAAATGTCCAAGGTGTCCCACTAATCTGACAAAAACGATGTGGACAAGTGGTTCAAGACAATCCTTGGGTTCCAAGTAAGTGCTCCCTGAAACTCGGGGAATCCAAGTTCAGCTCGCCCGCCATCGCCAGGATGAGACCCAACGCGGGCTGGTGGATCGAACGAACTGGGTTCAGGTCCGGCGCAAATTCTGAAACACGTTCGACAACGCGATTCCAATATGTATCCGAATGAACTGCCACCCCGCCCGAACCTATTAGAGGCATTGTGCTTCCGTTGAGCGACAGCCGTTCCACCACACAAGAAACTGTCTCGATCATGTCATCAGCCGCATCGACAAGGATCGCCTTCGCGATACGGTCGCCGCTCTCAGCTTCGCAATTGACTAGTTTGGCTAACGAAGCAATCTCCGACCGATCCCGTGCCTCTAACATGTAGTGGACCATACTGAAGTCATTCGGTTCCCCCGCTAGATCCTTGCAGGCTACGGGTATCACTCGACCAAGCGACGTAGCAAACCGTTCGTGCCAATCGGATCGACCCGAAGCGCGGACTGCGGCCAATCCGATCTGAAATGCTCCGCCATGGTCTCCGTACAACGGCCCGATTGCATCGAGGAGCAATTCCTCGCCGGTAGGCGATCGGCCAAAAACAAACGCGCCCGTTCCTGCCAAGAGAACCAAGCCCGAGGTTGCGCCAACCAGTGCCATAGGGGCGTCTTGCTCCCTTATCGGATGGTAGAACACCTCAGTCACTAGGTCCCCCAAGCTGTTTTCTACGACTGAACTTCGGCCTGCAACATGTAGTGCCCCAATTCCCTGCGCACCCCTCAGGGCATCTTCGATAGCATCTGAGACGGTCTGATCGGCACGTCCCATCCCACCCAAGTGCCGCTCACCAAGTCGGTTCCGATGATCCCGGCGACCTCGCCCAAGAATCCTGCCCGAATCGTCTGTAAGAAGAGCCTCACACTTCGAGCCCCCCGAATCAACCCCGAGCAGAAATCGACCGCCGCCACTCATTTGTCGTGGGTTGATACGACTGACGCCATGTCGAGGAGCATGCGCTCAAGGGTGTCGAGAGGGCTGAATGAGGTCAAACTGCCCTTTAGCCGGGCATCAGTGTCCGCCACAATCGCAAAGCAGCTTTCGATTTGCGGGAGCGACAAGCGGTTTGCCATCCTCATTACCGAACTCACTCGATAGGGTTGTTCGGAGGATAGGCTAGACTTGGCTGGGAACATGCGAGCGACCTCCGGTTTTGGTTCGGTCGGACTGCACTTTGCCTCGACGCACAATCTGGCTTGCCAAAGGAATCGAAGTTGCCGGGAGACCGTTGGAAGGATCCTCTGAAACGCCGCTTCTTCGGCCTTGTTATTGCTCCCGATAAGGACTCGGAGCTGACGCAACGCCTCCGGAATTTGCCCATTAAACACCGAGTCGACCATGCGATAGACGTTCCATTCTCGAGACGCGACAACTACTTCCCTTACGTCCGATTCCCTAATCATCTCTTGGTCCCCGAGGAACATCTCGATTTTCTTGAGTTCGTCGAGGGCCCGGCTGAAACTGCCCCCCGTCATTTCAACTAAGGCGGTCGCGGCGGGCGGCGAGATCTTCTTGCCGAGTCGTGCCACTTCCTTGCGGATAGCTTCGAGCGCCCCTTTCGGGTCCGGATCAAACGAATAGACAACTCCGCCAGATTTGGTAACTACCTTGGCCCAGTTTGTTCGAGCGGTCTTAAGGGTCCTCTGCCTATCTTCTGTGCCCGATTCGTCATCTGCAACCAGTATGAGGAGAGACGTTGGGGGCAATTTGGAGAGATCGGTCCCCTTCAACTTCTCCACATCGCATCGAAGGAGGTGTCGAATGATCGTGGTCCGGCGCTCGCCCAAAAACGGCGACGTGCTTACCGACGCATACCAATCCACTGGGTTCAGGGTATCGGCCGCGAGCGATTCAAGGTCAAAGTCGTCGTTCTGAATATTGGCGGCAACGAGGATTTCGCCCAAAGCACGACGGCGAAGGGCCTCTTCGTCACCGGCTAACATAATGACTCGGTGCTGCAGCGCTTTCTCGGCGACAAAACTCATTTAAACTTCACCCTTTGGACGCTTAGGCTCTGCCTTGAGCATTTTGATAAACGCTTCAAGATCCTTGCGAACCTGTTGGACCCCATCCGTGGCAACGGTATCGGAGGCATAGAGTAGGCGCACGAACTGCTCATTCAGCTCCCTTGCGACACCAAAAGTAGAACCTAGGCTCGGACGTACCGACTCCAGAAATTCGTCTGCCGTCTGACCCACGTGACGCCGATGACCGTTTGCCCGCTCCAACCGCTTGACAAATCTTATGTAACAGCGCTCGACCTCAGATCGAGAGTTCGAAATCGGCAATCGCCATTTGACGACCCTTGATAAAAGTCCGATTATCGCGATGACGGTCAACAATATCGCGGCATCGAATGCCAAGGCGACAGGTCCCAGCGAAAACCACGGCTGCGAGGCCCCCGCATCGCCAAGTCCCTCGCCTTCTTTCGCACTCGCGCCAATCGTCGGATCGAAAATCACCCAGCCGACATCTTTGAACATCAATTCTGCCCAAGCATGATAATCCTTATTACTGATAAGAAAGTTGCCATTCGACTCCAAGCGCCGATCATCGGGCAAATACCCTTGCACGTATCGAGCCGGGATCCCGACTGCACGCGCCATCAGCACCATCGCTGAGGCATAGATATCGCAGTAAGCCTCATGCTTTTCGAAGAGCGCCCACTCAACCGGATCCTGACCGCTAGGGGATGCCTCAACTTCCAGGTTGTAAACAATCCGACGGGTTATCTCGCGTTCGATGCTCTGGGCTTTGTCAAAGTCAGTTTTGTCGCCGGCGGTCACATCCAAAGCGAGCTTGGTGACCCGAGCCGGGATATTCGCCAAGTCAAGCAGCTTCGTATTGCCGACATTTCGAACGGCATCTTTAGGCTGCAAACCGGAGCCCGGTTCAAAGCTCTGACCGCTCACTTTTGTGCTGTACGGCTCAACGATGCTTATTTGGACGGCGCCGTCATAGGACGTAAGAGCTCCACCATGGTCTGCCTCGACTGTCTTAACTTCGGGCGGCAGAGGCAGATACTTTAGCTGTTCCAACAGCGTGATCTCAAAATTGAAGGTGTTTTCCTTCAATACCTGGATGTTAGCGATATCCGTTGGGGTTTCTTGATCTTGGGACGTGCTGAACGGAACGGGAGGGTTTTGCCAGCCGCTCCCTGTATAGCTCATGAACGACTGTTCTCTTAGATACCTTTTCTTGTCCAGTTTGGCTTCAATGACCGGCCTTGGCGATTGATGATTCGGTCCACGTCCAATACGCACCACCCCGTCAGACTGGACGGATCTCGCCGACGAACTGGGGGGCTGATTCTTGATTGGAGGCGGAGGGAGGGTTACGATTCCTGCTACTCCCGACACTGACTCCCGAATAATTGGAGCGCCAAGAAGGCTCAGAAGCACCACCGCCAACGCCGAAAGCAAAGCCCATTCCGGACCTGCAATCCAACGCCAAGGTCCATCCTTCAAACGCCTCGCCAATCCGTGAGTGGTCTCCACGGATGGAACGGGCGTCCCGGGCGCCAAACCTCGTGTGAAATACCCGGACAGTGCCGCTTGCCGCAGCATTTGCCTTCCATGGGCTCGGGCAAACAAGGTTGCCAAGCAGATCAAGAAGGCGAAGAAATTGAATGTCACGGCCCGGTAGGTGTCATAACACCCTACCAATCCAAAGAGGGCCAATGCGGGAATCGCTTGAAACAGAAGGGTTGAGTCTTGCCAAGTTGCGAAACTGCCCAGGATGAGCATCCAAGAGAGCCAGCCCGCAGCAGCGATTTCACGCGGGAACCCGCCCTCCGGCATTAGCTGGGCTAGAGGGCCGGCAAAGTAAATCGATGATATGACCGCCGCAGAATAGAGGAGTCCGTCCCATTTGATGAACTGCGATTTGAGCAACTGAATCCGAATAATGTAGCTCGTCAAGGTCCCAATCAGAACCAGACCCACTGAGAACAAGCCGATCATAGGTTGTTCGATGCTCATGCCGCCCGAATAAACGGCAAGGCAACTGCATATTCCCATGAGCAAGTAGTCAAGCCACCCTATCCGACTGAGATCCCGCTCTTGGGCTTTAGCCATGCTCCACCTCATTAGGCATTACGGTGGGCATCGCTCCCGCATCTCGCAGAGCACCCATGAAGGCAGGATCGGTCGCGGAGATTATCCGAGCCCTCTTATCAAACGAAGCGCCATCGTAGACGAGTGGAACGACGCTTGTTCCCTTAGACATCAAGTGCACCACCGCGTCGATCAACGACCTATCCGCGACCGCCATCATCACATACAACACGCTTCCGGTCGGCAATGTGCCAACCACTGCAGATGCTTGTTCCCCGAGTGTTCGGTCCGAGTTCGCTTGTACTCCAGCAAGCATCTCGTAGATTTGATTGACCCGCTCATGCATCGACGCGTTGGCGACAAAGCTATCCAATCCAGGAAACTCGACTCGCGCGCCTTGCCTTAGAAATGCTTCAGAAAGGAAAACGGCGTTGCCGCAAATGAGTTCCAAGCTTGTGTTGGCGCCGACTCCAACGTCCGTTCCCTTTGTCTGTTGAATGAGGAAAGCAGCCGCGGCATGGGTTCCTGCTTCAAACTCCTTGACCAGCAGTTCTCCGCGCTTCGCAGTTGAACGCCAGTGAACGTGCCGAAGCGAGTCGCCGCTCACGTAGTTTCGAACACCGCGGGGCTCAAGGCCCGCGCCACGAGTTTGGCCGCTCTCCGCCTCGCTGATTCCCCATCCCGCGGCCGCCGGAAGCTCCACTGAAACGGGAATGGGCCTCGGTAAAACGGTGACTTCTGCCGAAGTCGTTTCATATTGCCGTTTCTGCGAAACCAGACCGAGAGCGTCCGTACCCTCTACCGTCAATCCGCTCCACCGATAGTGGCCCCGCTTCAGAGGGCGAAACTGGTACTGGGTTTGGATGGGCAGATCATAGGCCGCTGCAATCGGAAGGCTCGCCGTGAGACCGGCAGACAACATGCTTTTCGGTCGATTGTCGACGATTTCAATGAGCGGACGTCGGATCTTGTAATCGCTCCAAACCGTGATTTCAACTGTTACCAGGTCGCCAACCTGAACAGATTCGGGCGCGATCCGCTCAAATCGCAACCCCTTGACGGACAACCATGCCTGTAAGCGGCAAGCCCCAATGGTCGCCAGAAGCGCGGTCACCATGTAGAACAAGGCAGGCGAATTCAGCATCAAGGCGACCACCGCCAAAAAGGCGGACGCCAACGTCAAAGTGAATCCAGCAACGTTCCTCAAATAGATCTATCCAACTGGTACCGGCGCCGGGACTGCTTCTAGAATTCGGTCGATAATTTGTTCAGTCGTCTGTCCCTTGGTCCGCAACTCAGCGCGAGCCATCACACGATGGGCCAGAACGCAGCTTGCCATTGCCTTCACATCGTCCGGCCTGACAAAGTCAAAACCATTCACTGCCGCGTTCGCTTGGGCTGCGCGCATCAAATAGAGAGAGCCACGAGGGGAGGCGCCAATGAGGAATTGATTGCTTTCCCTCGTCGCTCTAATGACGTCCACCACGTAACCTTTGATCGTGTCGTGCACGAAGACGTCGCGAACGGCCGCTTGCATTTCGAGCATGTCACACAACGAAATCACGTTCTTGACAAGCTCCAAGGGGTGAGCCACCTGCTGGCGTCCCAAAATCGCAGTCTCACTGTCACGATCTGGATAACCTAATGAGATGCGACCGAAGAATCGATCGAGCTGTGCCTCAGGAAGGGGGTATGTACCTGTCATGTCGACGGAGTTCTGGGTTGCGATGACGAAAAAAGGGCTTGGCAGTTTTCGTGTCTCTCCGTCAGTCGTTGTTTGACCTTCCTCCATGGCTTCGAGGAGCGCCGATTGAGTTTTGGGCGTAGCCCGGTTTATCTCGTCGGCAAGGACCACATTGCCAAAGATGGGGCCCTGTCTAAACTCGAACTCTGCTTCCTTTTGGTTAAAGATCGAGCTTCCGGTGATGTCGGACGGTAGGAGATCGGGCGTGAATTGTATGCGCCGAAACTCCCCTCCAATGCTTTTCGCCAACGATTTTGCGAGCGTCGTCTTCCCAACCCCCGGAATATCCTCGATGAGCAAGTGCCCGTTACAAAGTAGGGTTATGACTGCCTTTCGCACAGTGCTCCTTTTTCCGACAATGACTTGTTCAACTTCGTCGATAATGGAAAGTGCGCTAGACGCGATATCCGATATGATCAAATGGTTTCTCCCCTCACCCAATTTACGATACCAAATCTGATGATTGCACCCGCACCTAAGAGGTACGAGACAAAAACGCCTTGAGGTTTATTCCCTAGCGCATCGCAATGATACTAACTCACCCTGCTACAATTCGCCCCGTGGATAGGAACTGTGTAATTGGTATCGACCTCGGGGGGACGAATGTGCGCGCAGGTGCGTTCTATGAGGACGGATCGGCAGCCGGTCAAAGTTTCAGTAATCCGTCGAACGCGCAACAAGGAACCGAAGCGATTCTGGTCGCCGTGGCTAAGACTGCCCACGAGGCCGCCGAGGCAGCCCAAATGAAGCCAACCTCGATAGGCATCGCGATCCCCGGCCATGTCGACGACGATACGGGAATTGTGCTTTGGTCTCCGAACTTCGGCGAGGAAGTCAACGGCGTGTTTACTTCATGGAGGAACGTTGTCGTTCGCGAACCGTTGTCCAAGTTGATCGACCTGCCAATTCACATGGGAAATGATGCCAACTTGGCCGCCCTAGGCGAGTACCGGTTCGGGAGCGGCAAGAATTCCGCCCGATGCCTTGTGATGCTAACCTTGGGAACCGGAGTCGGTGGTGGCGTCGTAATGGCGTCCTCGTCCGTTCAAGGCAAGGCCACGGGAAGCCTCGTCCTGCTTGGCGGCAATAAGGGTGGCGCCGAACTTGGACACACGGTCATCAATTATCAAGGCCCAGAGTGCACTTCAGGCGAGTACGGCTCGCTGGAAGGGTATATGGGACGAGATGCCATAATCCGGCGAACCCAGCACCGCCTGGGACGAGGACGGGAGTCGATCCTGAACTCCCTCGTCAGCGGCGACCTATCGAAACTCACGCCAAAGCATTTGTCGATTGCCGCCGATCAGGGAGACGACGTCGCAATCGAGGTCTATCAGGAGATCGGCACCATGCTGGGAGTATGCATCGGCAACTGCATCAACATATTCGCCCCCGATGTCGTTGCAATCGGCGGACAAGTCGCCAAAGCAGGCGATTGGCTCTTAGGACCGGCTCGTAAGGCCGCTCGAAACATTGGAATCCCAAGTTTGTTCGGAGATGCCACGATTTTGGTGGCAGAGCAGATTGAGGATGCGGGAATGCTCGGAGGAGCGGCCCTCGCGCTTCATGCAATGAGCGGGGCCTAAGAGTGACCCCGCGACAGGCACGGGTAATCTTTACACCGTGTTGACCGGAGGATGGATTAACGGATGACTGAAGTTATCATGCCCAAGATGGGTGACGGAATGGAAGAAGGCACTCTGCTGGAGTGGCTGAAGAAGGACGGCGAGAAGGTGAAGTCCGGCGAAGTCATTGGTACGATCCAGACCGACAAGGCCACCATTGAACTGGAATCCCCTGGTTCAGGGATCCTAACCGGGTTTCTCCTTAAAGGAGGAGAAACTATTCCGGTGGGAAGACCGATTGCTGCCATCCTGAAGGACGGCGAGAGCCTTCCGGCCGGATGGGGATCTGGAACAACGACCCCCTCGTCAAACGGATCCACGCCTCACGTTGAAGCCGGCTTGCAGACGGAGGCAGCCACCGAGGCCAAAGCAGCATCGACACCTGAAGCAGCTCCCGAGCGAGTCAAGGTAAGTCCCCTTGCCAAAAAGATCGCTGCCGAAAAGGGCCTTGACCTAACGTCTATCAAGGGCTCTGGACCGGGCGGCAGGATCGTTGAAAAAGACGTAATAGAGGCCAAACCACAAGCGGCGCCTGCCCCTCCGCCGGTAACGCCAAATGTTTCGGTGGTGGTACCCACGCTGGAAGATACGATTGTGCCGCTGAATCGTCTTCGCCAGATCACAGGCAAGCGAACCCAAGAGAGCAAGCAACAGGTTCCCCACTTCTACGTGACGGTGGAAGTCGACGTCGAGAAGATTCTTGCCCTTCGAGCTATGTTTGAAGAGGAAGAGAGTGGCAAGGTCAGCATCAACGACTTTGTCGTCAAGGCTTGCGCACTTTCGCTAAAGGATATGCCCGAGGTCAACGCGATCTTCCAGGGCGCTTCCGTCATTCAACATGGAGCCGTCCACATTGGGATCGCGGTTGCCATTCCAGACGGGCTGACGGTACCTGTCATTAAGAACGCGCATGCGCTGACCCTCAGCCAGTTGTCAATCAACGCGAAGGAGTTGGCTAAGAAGGCCAAAGAAAACAAGCTTGGACTAGATGAATTGACCGGGTCGACCTTCTCGATTTCCAACATGGGAATGCTTGACGTCGACAACTTCATCGCCATCGTAAACCAACCGAATAGCGCTATCTTGGCGATCGCCTCGGTTCGAAAGAAGGTAGTCGCGACCGATAACGATGAAGTTGAGATTCGAAGCCGGATGAATATCACGTGTTCGTTCGACCACCGGATCGTGGACGGAGCAGTTGGCGCCAAGTTTATCAATGTGGTCAAGGCCTATCTTGAGAACCCAACTCGCCTGCTGGTGTAGTGGCACAGGGATCCTCAGAAGAGATCGTTGACGATTACTCCCGAGGATCCCCTCCTGCGAATCATTGGACCTTCCGAAAGCCTTTGATCATGGAAGGATCCAAAGCAAAATCTCGTGGCGTGATCTTCGCGTTGAAGTCCAGCACGGTCACTTCACCTTGGCACATAAATGGACCGTTCTCGTTATGCCCATTGAGGTAAAAGCGCTTCAGTATCCACTTATCGGGCAGGAACCACTGGATTAGCGTCATCGTCGCCGGTTTGCCCTTAGCCTCATCGGAAGCAATCACTTTTCGCAGCGTGGATGTTCCTTCGTGGACATCTTCAATAGATTTGATCTTCAGCGGTGTATCTGAATCGAATCTTGCCTGGAACCAATCGAAATCCAGATACCAGGACTGCGGCTTCGCACGAGTCGGATGCTTCATCGGACCCGCCATATGGGAGGCATCGTCCGGATATTCGCGATAGATCTTCTTTGGAGCAGAGAAAATGCTCCACATCGTTTGACCGTCGTTCACATCTTCTTCGGTAACCCCGGCGACCTGCCTATTGATGCGGAATCGATCTCCGTCGCGCAGCATCGTAACGTGGCTGCTGACCGATTTGGTGTCAAGACTGAAAACGGTGATCGAATTCATTTCAAGCCGAAAGGACTTGATCCCCCGAATAGCCTCAACTTTTGCACTTTCCAAATCTCGAATTGTCTTGGGAGTCTGAGCGGAAAACCATAAAGCGACTGAGATTACAAGCATGATCGTGTTCTATTAATTGGTCCAACTGACGTGAAACACAAGAAAGGTTATGGGCCGGTAAACAAGGCAGCTAGCGTTTCCGTCTACGATGACCCGGTCGCCTTCGTCCCTGACGCGACGCCTAGGGTGCTACCCAATAGTCGGCAAACTGGCCGCCGCGAGTGCTTGACCATGTCTACGGCTCTTTTCATTCGGTAGGTTAACTTCGATCGAATATTCTGGAAATTCTATGGCGAGAACTTGGAGCGCCTTTTCCAGAATGACGTCTCCGCCTTTTCCACTTGTAACCCGCCCCATCAATTCGACGTTCTCCAGTTCGTAAAACGTTGCAAAGTGGGCGACCGAGTAACCGAGATAAACGCCGATGGTCTCGAAGAGCCTTTCGGCGCGTGGATCGCCAGACGCCATCAACGCCTGTACTTCCAGTAAACGTTCGGGGAACGGCATGGTGTCCGGTAGATCTATGCCAGCCGCCGGACAAAGCCTGGCGACTGCTTGTTGCGTAAGGTATTGGACACCAACCCCGAGGTCCTTCGACCATTCATCCGCGGGCGCATCGGTTCGATAATCCACCGGCACGAAGGCAAGTTCGTTCAGCCAATCCGTGATTCCACCCACTGTATTGACGTAGCCGGCCGCTAGACTGGTGCCGAACGCTACTCCGAGAACTGAGTTGGATCCAAGGGACATTGATGCGGCCAGCGCGGCCACCTCTCCATCGTTTACAACGACAAAGGGAATTCCACCCCACTCCTCTTTTAGGTCAAGGAATATTCGCCGAACGTGTAGATCGAATTGGTCATCTGGAACTCCTCGGAAGAGAGATGCAGCACGAACCTCGTTGTCGATGTACACGCCAGCGGCGCTGCCCCCGATTGCATCTACCCTTGGCAAATGGGCGGCGGCACGTTGAAGACTGTCGCGAATTCCTTGAAGGTGATAGTTCGGATCTGACTGGAAATATGGGTCCCAGACGACTTCTTCGGAGTGAACGATCTTGCCATCGATGAGAGCCGCGCACTTGCGATCGCTCCCCCCGAGGTCAAACCCGATGCGGCACCCGTCCAAGTGACGACCGATTCCAGAAGACAGCTCGTCTGGTTCCGGCGTTTCGCTGAGAGATAGAGGAAGAATCGTTAGATCTTGGCGGTAAATCCGTTGTCCCAAGAACTCCAAGTCAAACGTGCGCGGCCCGGTAGCCGAATAGACCCCCGCCAGATAGTCCGCAATTTCAATAGAACCCGCTACAAACACCTTACACCCGCCCTTGAGCCATAGGAGGGCCTTCAGCAACCGCTCGCAATAGATCGGAGTGCGTGCGTCGCCAGGGAGAATGAACGTTTGGTAAACCGACCTTCTTCCCTTTGGTCGCTCAAGCACAAACCTAATTTCGATACCGTCGGCACTAGCCTTGGCGTCCTTCAAGTACTCGCGATTGTAGAGGCTTGCAGGCACAAAGCCCGGGTCAAGAGGCGGGATGAATTTCGGTGAAATGTTTGTACTCATCTATGGGTCTGCTCTGAAATCGTTCAAGCTAAGCTAAAGCTCTTCACGACGGTAAAGTCTGGCGCAATCTCCAACCACAGCTTGGGCGGAGCATCCAATCGAAGTCGCCGACGGGCATTTAGGCTGCACGAGCGAATGGCAGTCTCGATTCCAAAGTCCTCGGACAGGTTCTTGAACGCGTCAGCCAAAGTGATCGTGCTCCCGGCAAGAGTGCCCGATCCGGCTAGCCGCACGTCGCCAGGGCCAACGACGACCTCATGATTCCACATCGTCAGTTCCGTTCCTACCGGAAGTCCGGCTGCCATCGTGGCATCAGAAATCGCAACAAGGTGTTCCTCAGCCTTGCACTGGACCAACAGACGTGCAGCATCCGGGCACACGTGAACACGGTCATAGATCAGTTCGCAGTCAATGGCTGCCTGAGACAGGGCAAACCCAACCGCACCTGCCTCTCGGTGGTGTAGTGCCCTCATCGCATTGTACGTATGGGTTGCCCCATTCAATCCGGCCGAACTGCCGGTCAGTAACTGAGCGAAGGTTGCATTCGTATGACCGAAATTGACAAGTACGCCGCGACTTGCCAACCGCGAAATCAGTGACACCGCTCCGGGCAACTCCGGCGCCATCGTGATCAACCGTAGTTTCGGGTTGTCAAATACGCGATCCCATTTTGAGCCAGGGTCGGGTGGGTCGAGGATGTATTCCTTGGGCTGGGCGCCTGGAAATGTCTGGCTGATAAAAGGGCCTTCCAAGTGAAAGCCCGGCGCCATGGGAAGGTCCAAGGCTTCAACTGCTCGAACGACAGCATCGAACGATGCTGTCACCGTTGTCGGCAGGAAAAACTCGTAACCTTTCCCTCGCAGACCATTTGCGAGGTCCCTCATTTCAGACGGGCTCGCACTCATAAAGTCGACGCCGAAAGCCCCATGAATGTGCTGGTCGACGAATCCGGGAACCAAGTATGTATCGGGATTTCCGTCGCAAGGAGCGGTCGACAATTCGGTTGACGTGAACTGCGCGGTCACGGGAGACATCCCCTCCGGACCAAGCATAAGATAGCCTTTCATGTCTTGTTTTCGATGAGCCCGTGAACGGGCTCAAGGTCATTCTAGCATCTGGGCTTTCTGTGTTACCGGGCTCCCACGGAGTCAAAACTGGTTTTTGAGTCTGGCTTTAGTAGAAACCTAGAGCGGAATCTCGACAATCTGGAAAGGAATGGCTAAGACTTGAAGACTGAGTCGATGTTTGACCAGTCCCGCAAGTCTTCCCCACTCCAGAAAAACACCTAGCCCATGCCTGAAACTGGCTTGCCATCCATCGTGGTCGCTTCTTTCAGAGTCTTCGAACTCTTTAGTCTCCAGGAGGCGCCAACCTTGATCCATGTATCGTCGCTCTTTGATGTTCCTTCGATTTTATGTGTCTTTCCATCGCCGCCCGCTTTGGTCAGAAGCTCATATGCCGATGTAACGGTTGCGACGACTGAATTCCCACTGTTCGCAATTTTATCGATGTGAGACGTTGACTTTACGACCTTATCAATCATCCCCATCTGCATCGTCATGCTGCCGGTAACATCCGACACGGTCTGTTTCTTTCCTTGTGCAGTGATGAAGACGCAATCCTTGGTTGTGATGCTCGTGAGCATCTTGGTAAGTCCTTTCATGTCCTTCTTAACCGTCAAGGCATCCAACATGGCATAAATCGGAGTGAGCTGTTGAGTGGGCGCACTCTGCGATGCCGCTGCGACTACGGCAAAAACACTAATCGCGATCATTGAGAGAGTTTTCATGAACACTATGCTACACCGCCAAAGGAGCATTTATCATTATTCAGCGGGTTGAAGCTGCATATCCTCATTCACCTGGACTCGATTTTGGATCTTCCAATCCTTTCCCTCCTGTATCCAGGTGTCCGTTTCAACGCTCTGATCGCTTAGGACGTATTTTCGCGAATCGATGGATACGTTGCCCTTAAAATCAGAGACAATGATCGCCACAAAATGGTCTCCATGCGCCTCAACCGAACGGACTACCAAAGTTGATTTGATCACCTTCGTCGTGCTCTGCATGTCCTGGAGTACGCTATTCCTGAATCCCTCTTTGCTGTATCGAACTTTGTGATACGAGGTGTAACTGAATTTCGAGATGCAATTGCTCTTGATCCAAGAGTCCATCGAAACTCGATCGCTTTTCTGGTAGATCGCATTGAATTGCTTGTATTTTGCGATTAGCTGCTCCTTTGGGTTTGGAGCGGAGAAAACAGCGAAAATCACCAGGATGGGTGAGAGCGCCAAACGAATCATAGTATAAGTTTGGCACGTGATACGCGAAGAAGGGTTCAGGGTGCCGTACCCAAGACGAAGGGGGGCTCGGGAACCGAGAGGATACGACTCGACCTGTAGTTTATTGGTTTTCTCTATTCAATCGTATCCGTCCGATATGTCCGATCTCATTAACCGTTCAACGCTTGTTCCCGCTTTGGGAGTATCCTTCATCCTTTCCAATGCGCCTTAAACGCGTCCGACTGTTTGGGTTCAAGACCTTCGCCGACCGAACCGAGTTCAACCTCGACGGCGGCGTCATTGCGGTCGTTGGGCCAAATGGATGCGGGAAGTCCAATCTGGTCGATGCGATTCTCTGGGGACTTGGCGAAGGCAATGCGCGACACCTGCGCGCTCAGTCCAGTCAAGACGTGATTTTCAGCGGAACCCCCCGCCGTAAGGCAGTTGGCTTTGCAGAAGTCAGCCTGCTGTTCGACAACGAAGACGGATCTCTGCCCATCGACACTCCCGAAGTATCCATCACGCGAAGGCTCACCCGATCCGGTGAAAGCGACTACTCAATTAACCGACAAACGTGTAGATTGCGCGACATCTATGACTTGTTGGCTGATTCGGGGTTGGGTCGGGCCGGCTACGCAATTGTTGGCCAGAAGGAAATTGACGCAGCCCTCTCCGCATCGGCAGAGGATCGGCGCGGTTGGATTGATGAAGCTGCGGGAGTCCAGCGTTATCGAGTTAGAAAAGTCGAGAGCCAGCGGCGCCTCGCGACCGCATTGGAACACCTTGAGCGGGTAACCGATATCCTCGTCGAGTTAGAGTCTCAACGACTGCGCATGCAGGAGGAAGCAGAGCTTGCAATCCGCTACAAGACTCTTCTTGGCTCCCTTCGAGAAGTCGAGATTGGTCTTCTTGTGGACGAGGCGGTCAAAGCGATCCGAGAGGTCGTCCAGTTGGAGAAAAACCTGGACGAAGCGGCTCGTCTCATGCGAGAAGAATTGGCTCGAGCAGACGTTCTGGAAGTCGAGGCCCGCCGGACCGGAATCAAGATCTCCGAGATCGAGCAGGAGATGGACAACATCCGGGTTACCCAGCAATCCGCCCTTACGGCGCTGGAGAGGGCTTCGGCCAACCTAAAGCTCCTCGATCAGCGGTTGGCAAGCTTGGACGACCAAGAACGTTCCCTCGCGGACGACGGCAAGGAAAGCGTCGGGCGCTTGGCCGATACAGAAGCCGAGGTCGAAGCTCTTATCCTTGAAGAGCAAGCGGATCGACAGGCTCTCGACGATCTTCGCGCCGAATTATCTGGGGTCGGCATCGAGGCAAAGCAATTGCGAGCGACCCTGTCTCAGATCGAAGTGGAACTCGCCCAAGCTCGCCAGAGGCACGCTCAATGGCTCAAGGCAGAAGCCGAACAGGCCCATCGGTCAGAGCGCCGTAAACAGATAGGTCGCGAGCTCAAGGGCATTGAGGATTCCCTACCTGATCTTACAAATGGGGTGGCCGAGGCCCAGACCGACTTTGACCAGCAAGCAACCATTACGCAAGGTTATCTGGATCAGATCAAAGAATTGGATGTCAAGCTTCTTGAAATAAGAAAGCAAGATGAGGCCGATTCTCAATCGGTCCGACGCTCGATGGCAGAAAAAGCATCGCTGGAGGGTCGACGACGGGGCATCGAGGCGACGATCGATGCTCACGAAGGACTCAACCAAGGCGCACGAGCGGTCTTGGAAGCGGCAGAACGTGGCATTCTTAAGGCTGAATACGTACCGGTCGGGTCGGCTATCGAAGTAGAGAAAGACTTGGCCCTCGCGATCGAAACCGCGCTTGGAGGTTCTTCCAACGACCTCATCGTGAACGATCAAGAAGATGCGAAGACGGCCATCGAGTGGTTAAAGCTGCACCGAGCAGGGCGGGCTACGTTCCAACCCATTCCCCTGATGCGGCCTTCTGAGACCCATCCCGAACTCAGAAGGCTTGTCGGGCAGTCCGGAATCGTGGGTCGGGCCAGCGAGCTAGTAGCTTGCCTATCGAAGCATCGACCTGTTATCGACAGCCTCCTTGGAAGAGTCGTGATCGTCGAGGACATCGACACAGCCTTGAAGTTCGCCAAAACTCAGGGGTGGGGCCGCTTGGTGACCCTTGACGGTGAAGTCGTACATAGCAGCGGCGCCGTAACGGGTGGACAGCAGTCCAAGCAGGGGTACGGTCTAGTCCAAAGAAAGGCTGATCTCGTCGAGATCTCAAACGAAGTCAAACGACTCGAGAAAATCGTTGGGGATTATGATAAGCGGGCAGCATCGCGACAGCGGGCGGGTCAGGAAACCGAAGCTCAAGTCGGTAGCCTTCGACAGAAAGTCGGCATACAGCAGAAGAATGTAATCGACGCTCGTTCGTACCTTCAGACGTTGTCGGACGAGCTCAAAAGCACCCAGAAGTCACGCGACCGCTTGCTTCACGAAGTCGAGAACCTAAACAAAGCAAGCACAGATCTCGGCGGGGACATCGATATCACGGCCATTGAAGTCCGCCGTGACGAAGCCCTCAAGATACTCGCCGGTAAATCTGCCGATGCGGAGCAAGCAGAAGCACGACTTAGGGAAGCCGAACACCGTTTGGCTCAAGCTCAGTCTCGCCTCTTCACCGGAAGGAACCGCCTTCAGCGTTACAAAGAAACCGAAGCGCAGCGCCAACACCGGCTAGCGAATTTGGAACCAGAGCGCGCGAAGATCCAAGCCGAGATCGTACTTGTTCGGCAACGCCACACGGAAGCTGAAAGGGCCAAAATTGAGGCAGAAAGCCATATTGAAAAACTCGGACTCGCTAAAAGGTCGCTGTTGGAGAAAAGCCTCTTACAAACCGAGGATGCAAAGGCGGCTCGTGCCAACGCCACATCCATGGGAGATGCGGCGCACCAAGCTGAGCTCAATCGAGCCAGAGCGGAATCCCGACGTGCCAACTCGTTGCAACGTCTTTTCGAAGAATACGGCCTCACAGAGGACGATGCATTGGAGCAGGAGGGCCAGCACGAAGTCCCCAAAGATGCAGCGACGGTTGTCAACCGATTTCGACGTGAACTGCGGGCGATGGGAGACGTAAACGTAGGAGCCATTGAGGCGTATCAGCGCCTGACCGTTAGAGTCGAGGAGCTTTCAGGCCAGAAAGAGGACATTCTTTCAGGGATCGAGCAAGTCGAGGCGAGCATTTCGGAACTCGATAAGTTGACAAAGGACCGATTCATCTCGACATTTGTGGCAGTGCAAACTGCATTTACCGAGATGTTTGGGCGTCTATTTGGAGGGGGCGAAGGCAAATTGGCCCTTTCCGACCCGGATCATGTTTTGGAAAGCGGTATCGACTTGGAAATCACGTTGCCAGGCAAGAAAAGGCAACCGCTAGCTCTCCTTAGTGGAGGCGAGAGAGCCATCTGCGCGTCGGCGTTTCTCTTCTCTCTGCTCAAAGTCAAGCCCTCACCACTCGTGGTGCTCGATGAGGTCGATGCCCCAATGGACGGTAGCAACGTCGAGCGATTTGCCAATATGCTCCACGAGTTTACGGACCGATCACAGTTCATCGTAATTACCCATAATCCGACCACCATCCAGTCGGCGCCGGTTTGGCTGGGGGTGTCCATGCAAGAGCCAGGGATCTCGATGCTCCTTCCAACTCGTATTTCGGGTAATACTCCGGGATCAGTCGAACAGGTTGGCGCCGGTTGAGCCACTTGCCGACCTAGACCTCGTATGTCCCCATGCTTGTCAAATCATTTCTGATCCCCGATGCCCTAAAGGGCTATGTCGCCGAAAACTGGGTTCATGAACCTGAAGTGCTGCAACGCCTTCGGACTGAGACCAGTCAACTCAAAAACGCCGGCATGCAAATCGGCCCGGACCAAGGCGTTCTCATGGGCATGCTGGCAAAGCTAATCGGCGCCAAGCGCTACCTGGAAGTCGGCGTCTTTACCGGCTACAGCTCCCTCTCCGTGGCTCTGGCCCTTCCGGAGGACGGCATTGTCGTCGCTTTGGATGTCAGTGAAGAATTCACAAGCATGGCTCAGCGCTATTGGAAAGAGGCTGGTGTTAGGGACAAGATCCAACTCCAACTTGCTCCCGCCGTTGAGACCCTGAACAATATGATCGCGGCCGGGCGGTCAGATAGCTTCGACTTCGCGTTCATCGATGCTGACAAGTCCAATTATCGGAACTATTACGAGCGGGTCCTGGCACTCCTGCGACCCAACGGTCTACTCCTTATGGATAATGTCCTTTGGAGCGGCAGAATCGCTGACCCAGCCCACATGGATGAGGACACGGTGGCTCTTCGGGAACTCAACGCTTTCGTCCACGGCGACCACCGCGTGGAAGCATGTCTGATTCCAATCGGAGACGGCGTCACCATCGTAAGAAAGAAATAGCCGCACTTGGAGCTGGCAATGTCGCCTATTAGTTGACGATGTAAGTTCATGAGCATCTCCCGAATGGCCTCACGGAGCGACATTGATGCCTTGGGAGACCGGTGTGGGCGCAGTCTGGAGCGGTGAGGAGGACTTACCGTCTTTAGGCAAGAATGTCAGATCGATTTGACCTGTTGATTGGTTGCCGTCGCTGTATATACGGTATGTCATGTCCTTCTGGATTTCGAAAAGAAACGGTTTGCCAGATAGAGGGTCTTGAATTTCGAGATTGGTGGCGGCATCCGAAAGGGCATTGGGCAACCGACCGTTACGCCACTTGTACGCCTGAATTCTCGCATGCAGACGTAAGATCCGTAGTTGGGCCCGTATCCGAAGTGCCGCCGACAAGGAGTTATATTGGGGCTCCCCATCCAGACAGACTGCCCGCGCCAGGTCATTCATCGAAGTCAAGGGTAGGCTAAGTTCGGTCTCGGTTGGAAGTGCCTGCTCGGCAGACCATTGCGACTCCGGGCCCTGAAACCTCGATTGCATCGCCCCGTAGATCATCGACAATCGGTGATCTACCAACTCTTTCAGTTGAATACGTTCACTTGGACCAAGCGCATTAAGCCGGCGGATACATTCCTTCCCGATGTCCGTTCCCGCGTTATCCTCAGAAAGCTTCATCGTCCCCGTTGTCATCGATTCAAGGTTAGGAATGACGGCAGCCAAATCGTGATCGAGAGCGACGCCGATTGCGTTCGGACGAGCCAGAATGCTTTCAACTCGCAGGGCAATTCGTTCGCAGTCTTTCACCGACCAGCGAGTCTTCTGACGGTCGAAAGACTCCAGCGCCCGTTCTGCAATCTGACTTCCGAATTCGAGAGAAAACGTACTCTCTCTTTGGAGATTGTCCCCGAGGACCACAACCTCAAGCAACTGGTTCGTGCCAGAGGACCAATCTCCTTTTGCGAACGAAACATAAGCGGCATCTGTCGCCAATTGAGCCAAATCGACAAACGCTTGGGGCTCACCTCCCAATTGACTGGATCCTCGAAAAGTCGGCTTCGTGTTTCCAATCGCCAGAAGTTTTAGCGCTTTTCCAAATCGATCGACCTCATATTTCTTGATCGTCAAGGGGGTCGCGTTTGCGGACACTCCGTCTGGCGTAGGCACTCCAGGACTCCTGCCAACTGACAACTCCCAGGCCTTAAACTCCATATATGCACGAGAATTCAGAATGTCAGCTGCCTGCATGTACTCTTCATAACCGTTATGACCGGTCGGACGAGGAAAAGCCTTTGCGTAGAGAGATCCGGATTGAGCGAGAATGCAAATTGCAAGGGTAGCGATCACGGCGCAACTCCTTGCATTCGCGGTGAGCCGGGGAAATTGTAGTCCAAGAAGATGGGGCCCGACTGCTTCCAGCCTTTGCTATAGAGACGATATCCTTCAGGGGTCAACTCGTAGACGAATGGCTGGCTGCTTAAGCGATCGAACGTATAATCCTTCGGGGCGTTCAATTCCTCTAAATTCTTTGGAAAGCGTCCCCACTCCCAGTTGAAGTGAATGATACGGGAATGAAGTCGTGCCAACCTAAGCTGTGTTCGGGATTTGAGTGAACCCAGAAGCGTGCTTGCATTCCGAGCAAATGGCGGCAGCCGATACCAGGCCAGCAGGTTCTCTAAATCGGAAAGGGACTTTGGCACGTCTGAAACAGGCCCAGGGTCCTCGGTAGCGGACTGAGACAGCCAGTTCTCTTCTGGACCGTTCAATCGCGCGAATGCCACGTCTGCCCGATCACTCATTGCCTGCAATACCCTTTGGGTCATCGCTTCGATATCAGAGTCGGACAACGAACTGACCATACGGCTTATCGCTTGCTCCTGCTTGTCGTTGGAGGGCTGCGCGGCAGCTGACCTCATAGTCGAGATGACCTCCCGCGTAGAATTCCTGGCGTTTGCCATCTCGTTATGCAAAGACTCGATACAGGCGGCAGGCAGCTTTAGGATGGCGTCTGTGATGATTTCAAGGCTCTTGGCGTCATCGATCGAATACCGATTCAGATTCTCGCTGATCGCGGCAAAAATGTGGGCCTCTTCGTAAGTGGACACTAGAATTGAAAAGTAATTGTGACGGGCCAGTCGGTCTGACATAACCAGGACTCTCGAAATGTCATCCACCGCCAATGTACCGTTCGCCTCCGAAAGCGCGGTGTAAGAGGAGTCGTCCCCAAGTCGCGCAAGGTCGATCACATCGGAGACCACAGGGAATTTAAAGTTCGACGTAGGGGTGACAAACGCAAACGACTTTGAATTGCCTGAAGCAACCAAGTCGAGCGCTTTTCCAAACTTGGACGCCTCTTCTTGGCGCAATTGAAGCAGATTGAGGCCGTCAAGGCGGTTCACTAATTCGATGTACTTTGGATCTGGGATGGGTTTCTGTATCCCGCGGAAACCTTGAAGCCCGGGTGGAGGACCAGCAAGCCTGTCCTGTGGCGATTGCCAGTCATCATAAGCATTAAAATGGCCGGCTCGCAACAGATCCATTGCCAAGGTGTAGTCTTCCATGCCGTTGGCACCCGTCGGATTCAGGATGTAAGTCGGATAAAGGGCTGGGAGGTTCCATTCCGCTTGAAAGACTATGAGGAGAGTTAGTGTTGCAATCATTGCAGTTTGGAATCAGAGACGTTGAACGGCATCCAAAAGCTCAGTATGGTATGGGAGTTCTAACGTGCATGAGTCGATCGCCACGATTGACTCTATTCCGAGTACGCGTCTCTAGCAAAAACTAAACACCGTCTGAGGACCTGACCCTTTTTAGCTGAGTGCTCATGATCTTGGCCGACTGGGATACCCGAGTGCCTGAGGATCGGTCGAGAGGTGGACTTCCCCGTCGTCACGGTTCAAGACGAACCCGTTGTAGAGCCCTCCGGCATAGGCCCGGCAAAGCCAAATGGACCCCAGCGACGTCGAGTCTCCACTTTCAGTTGAGATTCTCATTCCCGCTGCTTTGGCATTCCATTCCCATGGAATCCGCCGTCGCTCGGTCGTATCAAATCTATCGTAATCCGGTAAATAGGCAATCGACCAGACATCTGGTTTTCTCTTAACGAAGTCCGGCGCGTACGTGTCGATTAGGTCCGCGAGTGAGTGAACACCCGGTACCTGAGCTTTTCCCGATAATGATTGCCCAAAGGCCTTCATCACATCTGTCAGCGCAATGCGCCGTTGATAGAACACGATGCTACTTAAGCCCTTGTAAGGGTGCGATGGACTTAGTAGGATCACCAAAGCAATTGGGATTCCGACCATATGAGTCACAAAGCTCCTTAGAACGACACTCTTTTGAAACCACTGTCCAAAACGCCGTTCAGGCTTTGGCAAGTCGACTGTCGGCTTTGCAAACGACCATATAATGCTCTCCAAGTAGGCAGAGCCGAGGCCGAAGAAGAAAAGCAACTGGATCACATACATCAGCGGATTGGGATTGAAGCCAAAACCGTGAAGAGCCACCGCAAAGAATGCAGGGCAACAGTATGCGGTTATCCCGTTTGCAATCAGTGAAATCCCAATACTCTTCGGCCAATCAACGCCCCCTTTCGCGCCGATCAACCAAGCTTCCAGCACGATCATCGCGACGACATAAACCGCCCATGTTCGATACTCGAACATTTCGAGGGCAAGGCCCATCGCACCGTTGGCCATCGCTAGACTGCCCGTGCTAATCGTGACGATCACGAAGGCGAGACGTCTTCTGGCGGTTACACCCATATCCTAGAGACGGACCAATCAGATCGAATGGATAGGCGCGAGACCAGAACCGAGACGAGCGTCGATTGAAAATGGGTTCGTACCAGAAGCCAGAAACCAAGCGAAACGCCAGTTTGCCCAATCAAGGCGACGTGGAGCGACCTAGCATTTTACGAAACGTCTTGCGCCATCGCTCACCCACCGCTTCCGGGAACTCGCTACGCTCTCAAATTCTCGTTAAAGAATGCAATTGCTCGCTGCCAGGTATCGTCGGCCGCATCTTTGTTGTAGGCGGGTCGGACGTCATTGAAAAAGGCATGGCTGGTACCGGGATAAGTGGTGAATTGGTGGGGCTTGGCTAGCAGCGTCAATTCCTCGGTCAGGGCATTGACTTGCTCCGCGCCCGCATAGGCGTCGTGTTCCGCAAAGAAGCCGAGAAGCGGGCAGTGAAGGTCTCTCAGGGCCGGCTGAGCGCTTGGATGGATGCCGTAATAGTCGATACAGGCGCCAATCTTAGAGTTTACGCAGGCCGCATAAAGCGAAAGCTGACCACCCATACAGAAGCCGACGACACCGACCTTGTCACCGGTTGTTTTCGGGTCATTCAAGAGCGTGTCAATGGCTTTCGCGAGAAGCTTCGCGGTTTCGCCGATGTGAAGGGCCATCATCAACGACCCGGCTTCATCAGGTTCATCAGCAGTCTTTCCCCGGTAAAGATCCGGCGCAAGCGCATTGAAACCGGCCACCGCATAACGGTCAGTCACGTCCTTAATATGCGGAACCAAGCCCCACCATTCTTGAATAACGATAATCCCCGGTCCTGACCCCGAACTCGGCGAAGCCAAATAGCCCTTGTACTTCTCTTCTCCGTCTTCAAACTGTATCATTCCGCCATTCATGAGTTCATTATTGCCTCAAAAGTCTTCCAAATCCGCCCGACACACCAGTTGGGCTCCATAAAACGATTCGTCAGGACCTGCATAGACCACTACTCGTTCGTTCGAACTCGGGTGGTCAAATGCTAAGTACCCGGCGTGAAGTTGAAGTGGGCCACTACTAAATTCTTTTGGCGCGTAGAGTTTGTCGCCTAGGACCGGATGGCCGACTGCACTAAGGTGTACTCGAATTTGGTGCGTGCGTCCGGTCTCTAGGCGCGCTCCGATCAACATTCCCTGGTCCATTCGCTTGATCCGCTTGACATGAGTTACAGCAAGCTTGCCGGTTGAATCGATCGCCATGAGAAGACGGTTGTGTTTGTTTCGGGCAATTGGGGCTTCGATCTTAAAGCGCTCTTGCTCGATATCACCCGAAACAACCGCAAAGTAACGGCGTTCGGCAGTCTTGGATTCCATCTGTTTGGCCAGTTTTACGTGTGCCTGATCGGTCTTGGCAACCACCATCAGGCCGGTTGTCTCCTTATCCAGTCGATGGACGATGCCGGGGCGAAACGACCCCGCAGTTTGGCTGAGAGTAATGTTCCGCGCCAAAAGCGCATTGACAAGGGAAGGCTCCTTCAGCGAGGCAGCCGGGTGCGCTGCAAGGCCGCGCGGTTTATTTACCACTAGTAGATCCTCGTCCTCGTAGAGGGCTTCGAGGGGAATGTCTGCGGGTGTCAGATCATGAACAACGCTAGGCCCAGGTTCGTCTAAGGAAACTGACATCCCGTCGATAAGATGAAAAGAGGCCTTTTGAGGCTTTCCGTCAACGAGGACAACGCCGGCTTCGACCAACTTCACAAGTCTGGATCGACTGTGTTCCGGAAGCATCTTGGCCAGAAACTTATCAAGACGCTCAGTTTGATCGACAATGAATACCACGAACAATTGTACCGGGTTTGGCTGGGCGCGTGAGTTGGAACGTTCACTTATCCCACAGTGTTGGATTCATCGCGAATTGCCTTAGACTTAGGAAACAAACCGACGAACCAACCCAGTAATTCCGTTTAGAGGGGCTGTCGCCACTTCCATCACTAGAACCTGCCAATAACTACCATGCCGCTTATCCTTTCTGCTCTGCTTATCTGCGCTTCCGGCTTTGCCAAACAAAATGAGGCGCGAGTGACCTTCTCGTATCCGGCAGCTCGGGCGAAAGTACTGTTTCCGCAGCTTTCAAAGGCGATCGGACTTAACCTCGAAACGAGTCCTCAAACAGAAGGCGATGTATTTCTCATTCGGGTCAAAAACGTAACGGGAAAGGAACTTATGCGCCGCATCGCGATCACTGCAAATGCGGAATGGAGGCCGGAAGGCGACTCATTCCGACTTGTCAAGACGACGAACTTGACTCGTACGGCGGAAGCACACGAACTTGAAGATCGGAAAAGTGAGCTCAAGAGTGAAATCGACGCTGCCATCGGCAAAGTCGAGGGCGCTCCAGCCTGGAGCGCATCGGAAGCGGAAAGGGCGGCTAAGGACTCCCAAGGAGGACTCCAAGCCGTGAAAATTGGAAGCGGAGGGGTGGTCTCCTTTGACTCTACGTCTAGCTCAAGCAGTTCGGTATTACCCGCTCAACGAGCGATCCCAGCCCTTCTTCGCGACCTGGGCCCCGCAAAACTTTCGACGATCGGCAGGGGAATCCGAACGGTTTATGCCACTCAGCCCACGCCTATGCAACACCCACTTGGCCCGGGCTCATCGCGAATCATTCGAGAATTCGTCGATCAGCAGCGTCAGTACATTGAAGCCTATGACAAGGCACATAAGCCTGACCAGGACTCGTCAAACGGCGGGACCAACGTCATCATCATCGGCGGCGCCTCACCAGAACCTGCACCGGGTAATCCCGATCTTGGCATCGGACAAGCTGTCCTGATCGTCAGGCGAGAGGGTGAATCTCTGGATGTTCGTCTGGTGGTGGCCGACCCCAATGGCGCGACCCTTGCATCAGGAAACTTTCAATTACAGCCTATTGCCAAGCCTGCTGCCAAGCTGTCGGGCAAGGATCCCATCGTGCTCAGTGCGTTAGCGCAGGAGTTTGCGAAGAACATGGAAAGCGGAGAGTACTTTCCTGCAGCTCAGGGTGCTGTGGTCACGGTTTCTATCGCATCCACATCCGACAGCACCATACCCATGATGTTTACGATGGACAATAATGGATCGCTTCACAATCCAAGCAAGATCTCGCAGGCTTTAAGAGAAAGACTGCTTCATCCGGAGACTTTTGACCCACAGGAGCTGGTGCCAGGAGAGGCCTTTACTTCTGCATCGGAAACCCTAGGCCTCAATTTGGTTGCCAATCTTCCGGACACCTCGTTTACGAATATCTCTCAAAGGGTCTACCACGAAAAGGTCTCTGCAGAGGACCTGGTATCCGCGGTGGGGCCTGAAGCGGGATTGGACGTTTCGCGAGAAAGCGGATGGCTGACCGTTGCCGCTCACCACCAGGCAACTGCCGCATCAAGCATGGTGAATCGGGAGGCGCTAGGCCCCATGCTGCGCGCACTAAATGACCATAGTTACTTGCGACTCGACGACATGGCCGCATTTACGATGCTTCAAGACAAGCCGACCTCAGGCAACGACATCGACGGCATCTATCTTCAAATGATCAATCCCGGCGCCGCTTCCAAGGCACAGATTTACCTCGATGACCCTTGGACTTTGCGTTTCTATGCGACGCTTACGCCCGCCGAGCGAAGCGCTGCCCAAGCGAACCGACCTATCAGCCTCTCAGATCTGTTGCCCGAACAGCGCGACTCGGTTAGTTATGACGTTTTCAATTCAGGCGATGGTCCCAATGTCCAAGTCGACAACGGCAATCGAAATCGTCGAACCTCCGTGTTCATCGGCTCGGGCTATGGAGGTTCGGTTCAGACAGAGCGAACCCAAGTTCTTGCCGAGGGCTTGCCGCGAGACGGGCAGCTCACATTCCACATAACAAACCAGCCAGCGGTTCTTGGAATCGACAGCCATACCGGCACTTCGTCCGTTGTGACCGCAAATCGGCTGGCCTCCCAATTATACGAAGCAGAGCGTCCCGAATTTGCCTCTTTTGGACCTGCGCCAAAGTACGACATTTACCGTCCGGCAAATGAATCGACGTATATGTTCCAATTCATGCTCATGCCGCAAGTGAGCTTCACCCGCTCCTTGGCCGACGCATTCTTGGATCTGGAGAAGCCACCGGTGGAGTTCCAGGGCCTTCCCCAAGATTTCAAGGACCAGGTCAATAAACAGCTCACTCAATTGCGCAACAGCATCGGCAAAATAAACGGTGGCGACACTGGAACCGCCCCACCCCCTTAACTCCGACTCGTCTTCTTGGTCGTCTCAATTCATGACGCGCCAGTTAGAATTCACATACTTCCAAAGGAACTGAATGCGGAAGCGATAATATGGCTTCACGATGAAGTACGGCACTTCGCTCTCGGTTCTCGGGGTTCTGCTTGTTGCTTTGACGCATGCCCAAGACTTGGGAAAGAGGATTACCTTTGTGGCGCCTGCGTCCCGGGCAAGCGTATTATTCCCTCAGCTAGCGAAGGCGACCGGCTTTGATTGGCTTACCATCTCTCAGACCGAAAATGACGTCTTTCTTATCCAAGTTCATGACGTAACGATCCGCGAAATCATGGATCGCATTGCAAAGGCCGCAAACGCCGACTGGAAAAAGGAGGGCCATTCCTTCCGGCTTGTCAAGCCGGCGATCCTATCGCGACGAGCCGAAGCGAAGGAACTCCAACAACGAGCCGAATCGCTAAAGTCATTTCTATCCATCCTGGATGAGCATGCAAAGGGCATTCCTGTATGGAGTGCAGAACAGGCTAAGGCACTTGCAGATTCACTCAAGAAGCAGCTCGATGCTTCTGACCGGCAGATCACCTCGCCCAGAGAGTATCAAGAAACGGCAAGAAAGATTGAAGCGCAAACACCGATAGAACAAGCGGTCCGGTTGCTCTTGGAAGACATTGGGCCACAGGAGCTGGCCGATTTGGAGCCGGGAAGGAGGACAGTATTTGCATTGCGACCGACGTCGATGCAACTTCCGTTCGGCAACAATGCAGCCAAAATAATCGACCAATTTGCGACAAGTCAAAGGCAATATGCGCAGGCGTTTGCAGAACTTGGCCCAAGGACAAATACGCCCGCGGCACGGGAATTTGGCGAATTGCCAGTCGTTGATTCTGGAGACCCGACGTTAGGAATTGGACAGGCGGTATTGATCCTGACTCGCAACGATCTCGGCTTTCGAAGCACGTCTGTCCATTTTCGGGCGACCGTGATTGTTGCCGATACCAAGGGCCAGACTCTTGCATCCGGGGACTCTTCTCCGTTTGAGGTAATGCCAGATCCGCAAGAGGATGCCAAGCCCGACGACTCAAACCCATTTTCATTGAGTTCAAAGGCTCAACGGTTTGCGAAGGCTGCAGCTGAGGTAAACCCAAATGCCGGCCTAACGGAGATGCCACGAGTAAGATCGTTCGTGAAGGGTCTTGCAGATCCGGTCACATTCTCCACCTTTGTCAACATGGGGCTCCACCATGCCCCGATAGAAAGTGACATGAGAGCTGAATTGCTGACACCGGAGACAGCCGATCCACTCTCATTATTTGTTGGGGAGGCACTTTCAGATGCGGCATCTGCGCTCAAACTGAATTTGGTGGCGGATCTGCCCGACGCCTCCTTTGGGCGGATGTCTCGCTTTTTCAATGAATCGGATAAGCCAGTTGGGGCGAGCGATTTCTTCAAGATACAATGTCCAAACTTCGGTTTGGCTGTCCAGACTTCCACAGACTGGGTCACCATCTCGCCTTCAGAACCGATCGAAGCGGAGGGTCAACGTGTCAACCGAGCCGGGCTAGGACACCTGCTTCGTTCAATCGATCAGAAGAAGATCCTTGACTTGGATGACTTGGCCGCGTTTGCCGTTAGTGAAGAAAAGACAGTGAATCCGTTGGACCTAGACTACTGGTACCTGTCCACCATTGGCGGCTCGATGGGTGGGAAAGTCGCGGCCTCGTTGAGAACTCCCTACACTCTGCGGATTTATGCGACTTTGACTCCCACAGAACGCTCCGCTTTGGCGGCCAGTGGATCGATCCCGCTCGGAGCCCTCACTCAGGATCAGAAGCACTGGCTCAGTGAGGACGTTTTCTATAGCTTTGATGGTCCGAATATCAGAATAAGCAGTCCTCCCAACGCAGCATTGCCGGGTGCGAGTCCTCGTCCCATTCGAAATCGCTCATTTGGTCCTGACTTATCCCTTGCAACAGAACGGACTCAGGCCTTGCCAAACGGAATCCCCTCAAACGGGGTGCTCAACTTTAAACTGACTTCTAGCGCTGGCTTCTACGGACATAACGTCGAGCACGACGTACTCGCATTTCTTACTGCGGCAGACCTGGCAGCCCGAGAATTTCAGAATGAAAAACCTGAGTTAGGCAAACCGCTCATCTATGACACGTTCCAACCAGCTTCTAAGTCGAGCGTAGCTCTAAAATATGATCTTGCGGAGGGAGTCTCGCTAAGCCGGACTCTGGAGAATGTAAAGCTGAATTTAGCTTCAATGCCCCTCGCCTATCAAGACCTCTCTGATGACACCAAAAAACAGATTGCCGACATCCTTCAATTGATCCGAGAATCTCCGATCGCTACGGCAAGGATTCTCGGGCCAAATACGCTACGAAGGACGCCTCCTCCTTAGGGGCCGCGTCTGGCCATATCCGATTCCATGGCTCTCTGATTCCACGACTGTCGGGCCGACGACCTTGTCAGGCTAAAATCACATGTGCTCGCTAGACAAGTTTTCGTTCCATTTCTTGCGTTATTAACCCTGTTGGGCTGTTCTAGGGATTCATCGGTCGAAAAACCGGCCACCTCCATGTCAAAGGCGATTCCAGAAAACGGAATTGCGATGAGCAAAGACGAGCTTGCGGCAAAGGCGGATATTCCGCTCTATCCGGGTGCAGACGTGCCGGAAGGTCAGAGCAAGGTGACACCGCTTAGTACTGAAACCAGATACGAGATAAACATGTTCACCGGCGATCCTGTCAGTAAAGTCGAAGCCTTTTATAAGGACAAACTCCGGGTCGACAAACAAGGGTCGAACACGGCCATCGACATGATGGGGATGACCCCTAAGGGAGAACTCGCTCAGATCAAGATCGAGACCAAAAATGGCAAGACGCACATCCAGGCCGTTTCTGTCGACGAGAAGAAGTCTTGAGCGAGGAGTCGTAGCTTAGGATTACAAGCAGCCCTCATTGTTGGAATTCGATTCGCTCAATTCTCGTCGAGCCAACCACCAGGGATGTCGGCCACTTCGAAACGATGAAGTGGACCGCGCCTGGACGACTTCTTGCCGACGCCTCCACTTCTTGACAACCATGCTTCATCGTCATTACTTGGATGACACCGGAGCGTTGCCCAAACACAAACGGAGTGAAACCATCTTGCCCAGCACATACGGTCACCCTGTCTTTGGCGCCACACCCCTTCCCTACAGCTCCCGTCTCCTCATCCACTAAATAGAGGCTTCCGACTCCCAGATCCCTTTTGCCATCGCCGTGGGCGATTGCCAGTTGATGGTTGGCAAGGGCAATCTCGCTTACCGGTAGATAATCCGTCTTATAGGTTTGCTTTAGATGGCCAGTCTCGGTATCAAACCGAGCTACCGCTCCCGATCGCAGCCCCGTCAGAACATCCGTGCCCTCAAAGAGCGCCGAATTGACGAGATCGCCAGCATCGAGAAACCGTGACTCAATCGTCTTCTCTGGACACTTGAAGAAAAACGCTCCTGGAGTATCGGTGGTTGATAATATGACGCCCTCCCCGGACGGGGATGCGGTGAATGCCACACTTCCACGATGGGCCTCCAAATTTACAGAGCCGATCAACTTACCATTCTCCAGGTTGATCGCATAGATCATCAGGGCGTCGGGACCTGGTTCGTGCCGCATCATCGCACACCAGAGCAGCTTTCGCGATTCCTCGATGGCGATCTCCAAGACGTCTCCCGCCACCTTCAGTGGTTTAGAAGTCTGCATAAAGCCGTATTGTTCCCACCGATAGAGGACTTTACGATCGTCCATCAAGAAAACCTTCCCGCTCGGCGAGAGCATTCCGGTCAGGAAGTGCGCATCGTTTGAAGCAGGAACGAGCTTAGTTTGCCTAATCGTCTGATCCGCGTCGATGAAATCCGCGGATCCACTCTCCTCAATAAGCAGCGCCTGGAGGAGGCCATTGCCATAGACTTGCCGGATCGTTCCCGGTGCCTCGATCCAATCTGTCCTGATGAGCTTAATCGGGTGATCTTGAAATACGAACAGCAGAGCCACGACATAGCCGGCGGCGAAACACAAGCCAAGCGTTAAACCTACCTTTCGCCGCATATCCTGCGCATTTTAGCCCGTATTCGTTATTGTCGTCTCGAACGCCGACGTTAAAGCTATTCGAATACTCGCTCCAATACGAATTGAACGTCGATTCCCATTGAAATCGAACACGGATAACGATCCAAGGAGAAGGTTTTCACATTGGTTTCGGAATCCGACAGCCCCAAAGGGGCGCAATCTGCCAGCGAGGATGTTAAGTAATAAGCTGCCATCCAGCCCCAAAGGGGCGTAATCTGCCAGCGAAGGGCGTGAGCTCCTGGTACAGGTTCAGGTGCATCCAGCCCCAAAGGGGCCTAATCTGCCAGCGACGATGTTAAGTGATAAGCTGCCATCCAGCCCCAAAGGGGCCTAATCTGCCAGCGAAGGGCGTGAGCTCCTGGTACAGGTTCAGGTGCATCCAGCCCCAACGGGGCCTAATCTGCCAGCGAGGATGTTAAGTGACAAGCTGCCATCCAGCCCCAAAGGGGCGTAATCTGCCACCGAAGGGCGTGAGCCCTGGTACAACGGCACCATCCGTTTTTCGGCCCTGAAGGGGACGCATCGGCGGCTATTCAGACCTACATAGCGAACCAAGAAAGACGACATCGATAGGTTTCGATTCATGCTAAATGCCGTGAGCTCTTCCACGTACATAAATAGTTGTGGAATAAAAGTTAAATGTGGGATTGATCCCATCCACATCGATCCGCTCAACGCCGGCCGTCGATTCGTCCCCTTCAGGGCCGGTGAATGGCTGTTCCGTTGTACCAGGGCTCACGCCCTTCGCTATCAGATTACGCCCCGTTGGGGCTGCCGGAATCGGATCGGCGTCCGTTTTTACCGTCGGGTCGATTCGATCACAACCTGAAGGTTCAAATGTATCCAGCCCCAAAGGGGCGTAATCAGCCAGCGAAGGGCGTGAGCCCTGGTATACGGCACCACCCGTTTTTCGGCCCTGAAGGGGACGCATCGGCGGCTATTCGGACCTACATAGCGAACCAAGAAAGACGACATCGATAGGTTTCGATTCATGCTAAAGGCCGTGAGCTCTTCCACGTACATAAATTGTTGTGGAAGAAGGGGTACGCATGGGATTGATACCAACCACATCGATCCGTTCAACACCGGCCGTCGATTCGTCCCCTTCAGGGCCGAAAAACGGCTGTTCCGTTGTACCAGGGTTTACACCCTTCGCTATCAGATTGCGCCCCGTTGGGGCTGCCGGAATCGGAATTGTGGAGGATTTGCCACGCCTCGTCCGTACGTTTCAGCTTGCCGAACCCTCTTACACGACTATGATCGTCGGTCCGATAGCGATTGGCGGTTCCGGTAGAGTATTTCTCCGAGGCACTGACAGGCGACTAGATGCCTCAAGGGCTTCGCGACCGGGCTTGGACCCTACCTTTCAGGTCGAGGCAATCGTCTCTTCAATTGAAGCCGGATGAAGATCCAGGCCATTTTTTGATGAGACCCAGGCAGGGCTCGTCGACTTTGCAGCCGACGAACCCTGCTTGGGTCCGGACAGACGGAGAAGGTTCGGAAATCAAGCCTTCGCGGGAGTTGCCTCCTCTGACGGCTCCAAGAACGAACCATTATCGCTTGGTCCCGTGTGTTGGGGCTTCTTGCCCAACAGCTTACTGATATTGATTGAAAGATCGTCGAAGATCGTGTACGAGCAAGGAATGACAACCAGAGTCAGAATTGTCGAAAGAGAAATGCCTCCGATAATCGTGATTCCGATCGTCTCACGGAACTCAGAACCTCGCCCGATTGCAAGGGCAACGGGAAGCATTCCAAGAACGAGGGCAAGCGTCGTCATCAGAATCGGACGAAGACGGGTCGGCCCCGCTTCAACGAGCGCATCGTGTCGATTGCGACCTCGATCTCTCAGGGTATTCGTATAGTCCACTAGAAGGATCGCGTTCTTCCCCACCAGTCCTATCAAGCAGATGATCCCAATGAACCCGACTAAGTTCAAGGACTTGTCCATCAAAACCAGAGCTAGAATTGCTCCGACCATCGCCTGTGGTTGGGCGATCTGAATGATAAACGGATACAGAAGGTTGTCATAGAGCGACGCAAGAAGCATGTAGACAAGCACGAATCCTAGCACCAGCGCTAATAACATACCCACAGACTCTCGGGCCTGCGCATCTGCCTCGCCTAGTGGCTTGTACTGAACACCAGCCGGCACGAGCTTATTGTCGTTTAACCAGCTCGTAATCTGAGCCGTAACTGTTCCATTGGCATACCCAGGCAACAAGTCCGCCGTAACTTGAATCTCCTCCGATCGTTGACGACGGGTGATTTTGTCAATTCCCGGCGCCTGGATGACCTTGGCAATCGAAGGAATGAACACCGGATTGCCTTGGTAGAAGGTTAGTGGAACCTCGTTTAGAATGTTCGGATTATTTCGATCCTTCACATCCATCATGACTCTGATCGGATATTCCCTTCCATTGACACGCATCTTCGTGTCGTCGTTCCCTTGGTACAGCGTTTGGACCGCCTTTGCGTAATCGGAGACGGTGCCTCCGTGATCCGCGATTGACAATCGATCCGGATGCACCTGCAATTCCGGCTTTCCTTCCTTCGAACTGATGTCTGGGTTGATGACGCCCTTGATCGCCCCCTTAGCCAACCCTGCTTGGACCGCCTGCGCAGTCTTTAACAGAGCTTCGCGATTATCCGAAGTAAACGAAAGCTGAATCGCCGATCCAAATCCAAATGCGCTGGTGGCAGATATCTTAATTGCAGCACCGGGAATATGATCGACTTGGGCGGTGAACTGAGCCGCCACGTTGGTGCTAGATCGGTGCCTGAATCGTTCCGTGTGCTTCGCCCAAGGCAACCGGTCTGTAAGTGCCTCCCGGTCGTAAAGCGTTGCCGTTACCTGAGCATAATTCGAACCCTGGTTGGTCGCGCCTAATCCGCCGATTCCTTGCTCGCCAATGTTGGACACCACGTATTTCACGTCAGGTTCGGCAAGCATGATTTTCTCAACTTGCTCCACAACATGCTGGGCGTCGTCCAGATTAGCGCTCGGAGCCAGTTCGATGTTGGCTTGGACTTGGCCGGAGTCGTTGTCAGGAAGGAACCCGAACTTGAAGACCGCTTCTCCCTTCCATTGGGCATACTCGTATCCGGCAACGGACGCGACCGGAAAGATCAATCCGAATGCGACCGCGCTCAACAAGTACTTGAACGAGAAGCGTTTGTACCGGAACAGGTTGACGATCGTCGTGATGATCCCCAAAATGATCACCACAGGAAAAATCCCCATTCCGCGCTGAATCGCTCCGGAAACTCCAAAGGCAGGAATAGCGCCCTTGGCAGCCGCAAGCACCTCTGGAGGAAGTTTTGCCGGTACAAAGGAGCCTCCCAGGAACATGAATATGGCAACGAGGGCCATATTTCCAGCCAAGAACACAAACCACCGATGAGTAAGCGCCCATTCCAAGACTCTTCGGTAGAAGTTCTGCAGCCTCGAGAACAAGTGCTCGAATCCAGACGCGAACCATCCGGTGGCATGCTCCATGTCCTCTCCCGACCGATACCATCGAGCGGCAAGCAAAGGCGTCAAGGTGAACGAAACAAAGAGCGAGAAGAGGGTGGCACAAACGAATCCTAATGCCAAGGGCTTGAAGAACTGCCCAACAATCCCGCCCATGAAAGCGATCGGCAAAAAGACAACGACGTCGGCAAAGGTAATAGCCAAGGCTGCCATACCGATTTCAGCACGTCCGTTTATGGCCGCTTGTCTCGGATCCTCACCCAGTTTGAGGTGACGATAGATGTTTTCCAGCACAACGATCGCGTCATCGACCAATACGCCAATTGCCAAGGACAGGGACAACATCGACATGTTGTTGATCGTGAATCCCATGAGATTCATCGCAATAAACGTCGCAAAAATCGATGTTGGGATCGCCAAGGCCACGATGATCGTGCCCCGCATGTTGTGTAGGAAGATAAAAACGATTGCCGCGACCAGGAATATTCCAAAGCCGAGCGCAAAGTTCAGATCATTGATCGAGTCTGTGATTTGTGTCGACTGATTGAACGTCTCGACAACATGTAGGTTGATACCGGAATATTCCTTCTGCATGTCCGCAATCACCTGTTCAGCTTGCTTGGTGATTTCGACTGCGTTTCCATCACGCGCCTTTTGAATCGCAATGACAATCGTGTCTTTGCCGTTCAAACGCGAATACTCGGTTCTCTCAACCGTTGAATCCTCCACTGTCGCGACATCGGACAGGCGAACCGTTCGACTCTTGGCTTGCGGATTCTTAGGATCGCTGATCGTGATGATCATGTTTGCGATCTGTGACGGATCCGTAAAGTCTGCCTTCACACGAACGGCAAACTCCTGGGACGAAGTTACTACCCGACCGCTGGGAGCGTTCAAAGACGCTGACGAAACCGCTTGTAAGATATCGCTGATGCCGATTCCATAGGCCAGTAGTCGATCCTTCTTGACACGTACTTGAATCTCTCTCTGGTCTCCGCCCTGGACGGTGGCGCTCGCTACTCCATTAATCTGGGAATATCGGTCCACCAACTTGTCATCGATCAGGTCTCGTAACCCCTTGCTCGAAAGGCTGCTGCTGAACGATAGGTTTAGTACAGGCGACGCCGTCGTGTCCAACTTTTGAACTTCGGGCTTCAGAACATCCTTTGGCAGACTGTTGACGGTCGCGTCGACCTTGGAGCGAATATCGCTCAGTGCGCTGTCGACGTTGCGATCCAATTCGAGCGTAATCACAACTGCCGAGATGCCCTCTTGGGAAGTACTCGTGATTTCGCGAATTCCGTTTACGCCGGCGACGGCTTCTTCAATCTTACGAGACACCAATTCGTTGATGTCGTCTGGGCCCGCGCCCGGATACTCAGTGGTGATCGTGATCATTCCGAAGCTAACTTCGGGGTTCAACTCCTTACGCATGCCGAGGTAGGCGATCGTCCCCATGAGGAACGCGCCGAGCATCAGCATGAAGATGAAGATCGGGCGGTTTATCGCCGTACGCGTAATCGAGTTCATCCTTTGCCCTCGCTCAAATTCGGTGACTGACCTAGGAAAGCGGTTTTATACGCTTTCTCGCTTACCTCGACGCCGTCAATAAGATCTTCCTGGCCGCTTACGACCACCTTCGCATCGGCTGGTACGCCGGAAACTTGGGTGTAATCGCCTTTGGTCAGTCCCGTTGTCACGCTCAACTGCTTTGCTTTATTCCCGACAACGATGAATACGAAGTGCTGATCACCCTTCGCCAAAACTGCGGATGACGGAACCAACGTAGCATTCGGAATGGTCCGAACCGAGATGTTTCCACGGGCGAACATTCCGGGCTTAAGTGTGTCCGTAGAGCCTACAAATTGGACGCGAACCGAGAACAACCTGCCCACGCTGTCGGCAAGCGGGTTCACGCCAACAATCTTTCCATCATATGCCTTGTCGGGCGCGCCATCCACGTGGACCTGAACAATATCTCCCATGTGAACTTTCTCAATGTTCTCGCTGGGAATCTGCCCGCTGAAGTAGATCCCTCCTCCACCTACAATCCTGACGATTGCGGTGCTGGCTCCCGCGACGGAGCCCGCTTGAATGGGTCTGCCTGACACTTTTCCTGAGAATGGCGCAAATACCTTTGTGTCTTCGATCGCTTGCTTGGCAATGGCAATTTGCGCACGCGCAGACTCAAGCTGGGCTCGAGCACTTTCCACCTGAGCATTTGCAGCGTCGACCTGATCCTTCAAGAGTGGATCGAGCTTCTTTTGATCTTGCGCGGTTCGAAGATTCTCTTGCGCACTTTGGAGGGCGGCTCTGGCTGTATCGATATCTTCTTGGCGGCTACCGGCCACGTTGATCCTTACTGCCTCATCTGCCGTCTTGAACTGGGCGAGGGCCTGATCATAAGTTGCCTGTTGCTGGTCTAAGTTCTGGCCTGGGAGAGCGCCTTCGTCGACGAGAGTTTTCGTACGGTCGAGTTGCTTCTTCTGGAGGTCTAGGGTGGCTTTGGCGCTCGCTAAGTTCGCTTCTGCCTGCCGCCTCTCTTCGGGACGAGTGCCGTTAAGCAGCTTGTCGAGCGATCTCTGCGCGCCTCGTACTTGAGCTTCCGCATAGTAGACCTGCAAGGTGCTCTTATGAGGTCCTACTGTGGCATTGCGGGTCGCTTGGATCAATTGAGACCGTGCTCCGGCCATACTTGCCAACGCAGTTGCTACTTGGGCTTGGGCCTGCTTCAGCTGAGCGTTCGCGCCGGTGTCATCCATGGTAGCCAGCAACTGGCCTGCGCTCACGTTGTCGCCATCCTTGACGTAGACCGCAACCACTCGATTATTCTGTTTGGAGCCGATGGTCGTGTCCTCGCCGGCAGTTACATCACCGGTAATTTCCACGTATTCACTCACTGAGCCCACGGAGACGGGTACGACTGTCACCGCTTTTACGGGATTATTGACAACCTTCTCGGTAGCCTTAGACTGTTGCTGAGCTTCACGATCGACACAACCGGCGGCGGCCAAAACCAGAACACCGGCGACACTCCCCAATAACCATCGCTTCATCATTTCCTTCCTTTTGGCATCTTGTCAGTGCTGACAGCGGCAGCGGCAATGTCATCCTGCCCGACCGCACGCTGAAGCTGAGAGTAACTCGTGAGATAATCGTATCGGGCGCTCACCTGACCGTTTCGCGCAAGGGTGAGCTGCGACTCTGCGTCCACAACTTCGTAGTAGGTTCCGGCTCCTGCATCCTGCTTGACTTTAGCAAGACGGTATACCTCTTCCGCGAGTTTCACTTGCTCAATTGCGTTCTCCAATCGAGCGCGCGCACTTCCCAGGTTCGCAATCGCATCACGCACTTCTTGCGAGATTCCCAGCTTTGTCTGCTCAAGGTTAATCCGAGCTTGTACTTCGTCTTGGCGTGCTTCTTTCACACGCGAACGAGTCACGCCAGAGTCAAATACTGGAATGTTCAGGAGGAGCGTTCCAACCGTTTGGGCCTGCACTTGAGTGAATCCGCTAGGATCGATAATCTCTTGGGATTGAATCTGAAGGTTCAGGCTCGGATTCATTGTCGATTCCGTAGCTCTCGTTATCAAGGCAAGCGCTCGAAGGTTCTGAACCGCCGATAAGACCTCTGGCCTCTTGGATTGGGCCGCCTTCACCAATGTTTCTTCAGAAGGAGCAACATTGGGCAGATCGTCAATGTCGACCAAGTTGACCGGGGACTCAATGGGACGAGCAAGGGCAAGGTTAAATGCGTAATCAGCTAACGTCAGACTGTCATGGGCCGCAATCAGATCGGATTGGGACTGAGCGACTTGGGCCTGGTACCGAGTAACGTCCAACTTGGCAACTTGCTGCTGGTCAAACTGCTTTTGGCCTTGATCGAGTCGGTCCTTTGCGTCGGTTAACGCCTTCTCGTCAACTACGATTTGAGCCTGAGCTCGCAAAACGTTGAAGTACGCCTGCCTTACGCTGAGCCTCGTGTCGTTGTAGGTGGCATTCAGCGAGATATCGGACGCTTTCTTGGATGCTTCACTGGCCTTAAGCAGCCTATATTTGTTTCCGGCGATGTCTATCGGGAAGGTAAAAGTCGCCGATGCCATCTTTACATCAATCGGCTGAATGACGATGGGTGGGCTTCCTGCGCCGAGCGACGCGGTGATCGACGAATCGTACCGGGTGTAGCTGGCGCCGAAACTCAACTGGGGCCCCAAATTGCCCTTCGCTTCGTTAACCTTCTGCCGGTTCTTTTCGACTACCGATTTCTGAAGCCGGACCGCAAACGCGTTTGTTTGACCAAGACGTACGGCCTCGTCTAGAGTCATGGCGCCATTCTGTACGTTGGCGCTTCCCTGTAACACGGCGATCACAGCACCTATGGCATTTCCAATCTCAATCACTTTTTCCCCTCTTCTTGTTCCTGAATTTGGGCTAACCCGGCTGCAAAATCGTCCAGGAACTCTCTCATCGCTTCTATCTTGAACATCATGAGTCCCGAATGCACAGGATGTCGCATGATGACAACTTTGTCTCCCGGATGAAATCCAATCACGGCCCGCGCTTCCGCTGGGATGACAATTTGACCTCTTTCACCTACGGTCGATGTTCCGTAAAAGGCGTCAGAGAAACTCGCACATTTCCCATTTGAACGTTCATTCATACTTTTCATACATTTCGCAGGAGCTATTACCAAAGATACGAGTGGGAGTGCGCCAGGGTTTGCACATTTTCACTCTAGCCCAAAAAAAGGTTGTCGTATCAATGCCCATGCGCTTGGACGGGCGGCTTTTCAGGGATTAGCGCATATTCGAGACATTGAGAATTACATTTCGTCTCGTCCAGAAACGCATTCCTTCAGAAGGGGCAATTGTCAGATTAGCGCTTTTCTACGGGTCCCAAATACCACGGAACGTTAATGACGACGACCCTGCGGTCCCCACGCCAGAGCAGTGCCGCCTTTAACCAAGTTGCTCGCTGGTTGTGGAGCATGTATTGGTACCATTTGTGCTCCACAAGCTCGGGGAGAACCACCGCGACGATTCGATTGGGTTGCTTCTCTTGCAGGTCGCGAATGAAGTCAAGCAACGGCCCGAATAATCTTCGATAAGGAGATGGCAAGATGACCAACTTAGGTGGATTCAGGTTCTCGTGGATGCAAGGATTCTCAACGCACGTTTCCCACTGTCGTTTTAGCTTGAGCAGTTCCATAGGATCAGAACTGATGTGGACCGCAATCACCTCGGGAGATATTCGCATTGAAAAACGCACCGCTTTCGCGGAAATCGTGCTCCAGCGACCGACCGGAACCACCACAATCGGCGGTTCAATCGTTCGAACGTCGATTGGCGAGGTGCAGTCGGTTTCAATCTCCACCTGGACGTAATGTCGCTTGACCGACACGAAAATCAGATAGAGCCCAGGAATCAGCAAGAGCGTAATCCAGGCCCCATCGACGAACTTGGCAACGAGGATAACGACGATAGCGATTCCAGTCGACACAGCTCCAAGACCATTAATGAGAATGTGTACTGAGTGATTTCCACTCCGTTGCCTACGCCAATGTTCGACCATGCCAGCTTGAGACAGAGTAAATGCCAAAAATGCGCCGATCGCAAACAGAGGAATTAGGCGGTCGGTGATACCACCAAAAACGATCAGCAAACCGCCGGTCAAGGCGGCAAGGATACATATCCCCCAGGTATAGACCAATCGTCTTCCTCGGTTTCCAAACGTGTGAGGCAGATACTCGTCTTCGGCCAGAAGCCGACAAAGTCTGGGAAAATCCGCAAAGCCAGTATTTGCAGAAAGCGCCAATACCATCAGCACGCTTCCTACGGTTAGGTAATAAAGAATCCCGCGACCAACAATCGCCGAGGCCAACTGCGATAAGATGCTTTGATAGTTCTTGCCATCCGGATCGGTTGCTCCAATATGGTAAGCGCTGCATAGGTATGCGATTCCAGCAAGCATCAACCCCAATAGGGCGACAATTGTTGTTAGGGTCTGTTGGGCGCGTTTCACGGCGGGTTTAGCAAACGCGCTGATGCCGTTGCTAACTGCCTCCACTCCCGTCATGGCCGTACACCCGCTCGCAAACGCCTTGGCCAATAGCCATAGATTCGCCGAGGCCAGTGCAGGCGGAAGCGCAGGAGGTATCTCAACTGGTCTGGGATGCCCTCCCGCTAGAACCGAACGTACGACACCGATAGCGATGACTCCCAATAGACTGACAATGAAAACGTAGGTTGGGAGCGCAAAGGCTACTCCGGATTCCCGGATACCGCGCAAGTTCACGACCGTAATCAAGAGAAGAACGGCCAGACAGATGGGAAGAATCTCCGGGAGTAAGGTTGGGACCGCCGACACAAGCGCGCCAACCCCGGCCGAGATCCCTACCGCAGCAGTCAGAACATAGTCCACAAGGAGGGCGGCAGCGGCCAATAACCCAGCCCGAACACCCAGGTTCTCCTTGGCCACCGTGTACGATCCCCCACCGCCCGGGTAGGCCTCCATCGTTTGCCGATAGGACAGATAGAGAATGCCAAGGAGCGCGATGATAATCGCGCTGATCGGCCCCATGTACCAAACACCGGCGGCCCCAAGCGGAATCAAGAGCGTCAGTGCCGCTTCCGGGCCATAGGCGGCGGAGCCGAGCGCGTCCAAGCCGAGCATGGGGATTGCAGCCCATACACCGACCTTATGCTCCTCCTCTTGACGAGAAGCAATCGGCTTTCCTAGGAGGTGGTCAAGTAAACCCATTTTATTATGGGATTACATACCTGATTCCACGAGATTACTTGCCTGCCTTATCGAGAGCCAAATTGAGGTTCAGCACATTCACAGAAGGATCGCCGAACACGCCGAGGAAACGGGCATCCGTGTGTTCGTCAATTAGCTTCTTTATGGTCTCCACCGGCACGTGTCTTGCCTCTGCAACCCGTGCGGCCTGCAAGTAGGCGTTTTCCGGACTGATCTGAGGATCGATTCCGCTTGCCGAACGAGTGACGGCATCCGCGGGCACCAGTGCGTCTGGCGCCAAATGATTCTCCGCTCGATATGCCTTCACTAGATCGACGACTCCATCGAAGTTGCTTGGATCGTCCTTTCCGTCAGGCGTCTTCTTATGGATGCCGTTGATCAGTTTGTCGCTGTTTGGCCCCAGGTTCATTCCGGTCGATCCTGTATAGGGATGATCCTTGTCAAACGTGCCATACCCAAGGTCGCCGGTTCCAGATGGACGAGGGTGAAAATACTCGGGTTTTGAAAAAGGCTGAGCGATCAACTCAGAACCGATTACTGCCCCTTTGCTATCCTTAACGAGGCTACCATCCGCCTGATGAGGCATAAGCCTTCCAATAAGATAGAGGGAGTACGGGAAGACTATTCCCGTAAACACCATCAGGAACAAAGTTATTAGAATTGCAGGTCGAAGTTGTTTCATTTCTCTATGCCAACCCGAGTGCCACTAGGGCCTTATCAATGAGCCAAATACCAGGGAATGGCGCGATAATTCCGCCCACGCCGTAAATCAGCAGGTTCTGCCTCAATATCTTGGCCGCACTTGCCGGCTTGTATTGAACGCCTCGAAGCGCGAGGGGAATGAGCGCAACGATTATCAGCGCATTGAATATCACCGCGGCAAGAATTGCGGAGTGGGGATTCGTCAGCCCGATAATGTTCAGTTTGTTCAACTCGGGATAGGTCACAAGGAACATGGCAGGAATGATCGCAAAGTACTTCGCGACGTCATTGGCAATGCTGAAAGTTGTCAGCGAGCCCCGTGTCATCAGCATTTGCTTACCAATTTCAACGATCTCGATGAGCTTCGTCGGATTCGAATCCAAGTCCACCATGTTCCCAGCTTCTTTTGCCGCTTGGGTTCCGGTGTTCATGGCGACTCCCACATCGGCCTGGGCAAGTGCGGGGGCATCGTTTGTGCCGTCTCCAGTCATCGCGACTAAGCGTCCACCTGACTGCTCCGTTCGAATGTAAGCGAGTTTCATTTCGGGGGTAGCTTCCGCCAAGAAGTCGTCTACGCCAGCTTCGGCAGCAATCGCAGCCGCGGTTAAGGGATTATCACCGGTGATCATCACGGTTTTGATTCCCATTGCCCGCATTTGGTCGAAACGTGCTTTCATCCCGCCCTTCACGATGTCTTTGAGTTGGATGACTCCTAGCACCTTCTCATTCTCGGCGACCACCAACGGCGTTCCGCCCTCTTTTGAAATTCGCTCAATCGTCTCTTGAACCTGATTCGGCATTTTGCCGCCCTGCTCTTCGATGAAGCGCTGAACCGACTGCCCGGCGCCCTTTCGAATCTTGCGGCCCGGCATGTCCACGCCACTCATCCTTGTCTGAGCTGTAAACTCTACGAACTCAGCCTGTAGGGACTCCATGTCTCGCTCTCGAATGCCGTATTTCTCCTTTGCCAGGACGACAACGCTACGCCCTTCCGGCGTTTCATCGGCTAGCGACGCCAACTGGGCGACATCTGCCATTTCCTGATCTTTAACTCCGGGAGCAGGATAGAACGCGGTTGCTTGGCGATTGCCAATCGTGATCGTTCCGGTTTTGTCGAGAAGCAGCGTGTTCACGTCGCCGGCTGCCTCGACCGCTTTGCCACTCATTGCAAGGACGTTGTGCTGCATAACCCGGTCCATACCGGCTATTCCAATTGCACTCAATAAGCCGCCGATGGTTGTGGGTATGAGGCAAACAAGCAAGGCAACCATCACCGTAATAGACGGGACGTCTCCAGCGCCTGCGGCACGTACGCTGTAGTGAGCGTATGGCAGAAGGGTTACGGTTGCGAAGAGAAAGACGATCGTTAAGCCTGCGAGCAGAATCGAGAGGGCAATTTCATTAGGAGTCTTCTGTCGCTGCGCGCCTTCAACCAAGGCGATCATCCGATCTAAAAACGACTCGCCTGGATTTTGGGTGACTTGAACGATAATTCGGTCGGAAAGAACCTTCGTGCCACCCGTCACGGCAGATCGATCCCCGCCGCTTTCGCGAATCACCGGCGCAGACTCACCGGTGATTGCAGATTCGTCGACGCTTGCAATACCTTCGATGACTTCGCCATCTGCCGCAATGAAGTCCCCTGGTTCACAAACAAACCGGTCTCCTTTCCGAAGCTCGGGGGCGGTAACCCGCTCCTCCACTCCGTTTACGAGCCTGCGAGCCATCGTATCGGTCTTAGCCTTCCTGAGGGCATCGGCTTGAGCCTTGCCTCGACCTTCAGCCATCGCTTCTGCGAAGTTTGCGAAAATGACGGTGAACCAAAGCCAAACGGTGACCTGACCAACAAACAGGTTCTCTTTGTCGTGGTGTAGCAGTCCGCGGATCAGCAAGTACGTTGTGACAACGCTGCCCACTTCCACAACGAACATGACGGGATTCTTCGCGACCTTGCGTGGATTCAATTTGGTGAAGGCTTCTTTCGTTGCACGCGATAGAATTGCGGGTTCAAATAGCCTAGTCGGCGCATTTCTCGGCCGGGTAATGGATTCTGGGTTATGGTTCATATAGGCTTCTTCATCTCTGTCATTTGAAATTGCTCGACAATCGGGCCTAGCGCCAGTGCCGGGAAGAACGTCAGTGCATTCACGAGAATGACGACGCCGACCAACAGGGCCACGAAAGTTCCTGAGTCGGTTGCAAACGTCCCGGCGGATTCGGGAACTCGCTTCTTTGCGGCAAGGCTTCCGGCAATCGCCAGGAGTGGAACAATCATTAGGAAGCGCCCCACAAGCATTGCGATGCTTCCCGTCACGTTGTAGTGAGGAGTATTCCCAGTGATTCCCGCAAACGCGGAACCATTGTTGCCGGTTGAGGACGCGTAGAGATAAAAGATCTCAGAGAACCCGTGTGCTCCCCCGTTGTTGGTGTTGTTCGTCGTTGCCCCGTAGTAATTGCTTGGACTGCTGCCATTTTGGTGGTTCCAACTTGCCAGCGGCGGAAGCTTCGCCTCGTCGGTCGCGTGCTTGTCGTCAAAGGTCTGAGCCGTTGCACCGGGCGGATAGTTCGTATTGGTACTGAGGGCGGTAAAGCCAAGAATGCTTGCGGCCAGAATCAGCACGACGAGCATTGACATCTGGACTTCGAATTTCTCAATCTTCTTCCCAATGTACTCGGGCGTTCTTCCCACCATGAGTCCGGCGATAAACACGCCGATAATGGCGAACATGAGCATCCCGTAAAGACCGGCGCCCACACCTCCGAAGATCACTTCCCCCGTTAAAATATTGAATAGAGGGACCATCCCGCCAATCGGGGTGTAACTATCGTGCATTCCGTTAACTGCACCGCATGATGCGTCGGTGGTTATCGTTGCGAAGAGGGTCGATGCGCCGATACCGAATCGGGTCTCCTTCCCTTCCATGTTGCCGCCTGGCTGGGTAGCGGTCTGCGCCGTCATGACCCCTGCCTTCGCGAAAAATGGATTGCCCGCTTGCTCGGCCGAATTGCAAACCAGCGCGCCAGCAAGGAACATTGCAGACATCGCGCCAAAGATCGCCCAACCTTGTCGAGTGTTGCCGACCATCTTGCCAAAGGTATAGGTCAACCCCGCAGGAATACAGAAGATGGCAATGATCTGAAGCAGATTGATAAAATTCGTCGGATTCTCATAAGGATGTGCGGAATTGGCGTTAAAGAATCCGCCGCCGTTGGTACCGAGCATTTTGATGATCTCTTGGGATGCCACCGGCCCTTGGGCTATCGTCTGCTTGGCGCCCTCGAGGGTTGTCACAATTTGGTAGGGCAGAAAATTCTGCGGCACGCCTCCCGCGATAAAGATAATTCCGCCGATCAGCGAAAGCGGCAAAAGGACGTATACGGTTGCCCTGGTAACGTCGACCCAAAAATTGCCGATTCCTTTGGCTGACTTCCTTGAGAATCCACGAATCAGTGCAATCGCTACTGCAATTCCGGTAGCCGCCGACATCCAGTTATGGGTTGCCAGGCTCACCATATTTGAGAAGTAACTTACGGTGACTTCCGGGACATAGTTCTGCCAGTTTGTGTTCGTGGCAAACGACGATGCGGTATTGAACGCAAGATCCGGCGTCATGTCCTTGCCGCTGTATCCTTGTGGGTTCAGACCAGCGAAGTTTATAGCGCCCTGTGCCCGAAGCAGGATATAGGTGATCAACATGCCGACGACGCTGAAGAGAAGTACCCCGATGGCATATGTCGTCCATGGCATGTCCTCATCCTCGTGGATGCCGCAAACACGGTAAATAAGCACTTCGAAGGGTCGAAGTACTCTGTGAAGGAACGTCCGTTCCCCTTCAAAGACCTTCGCCATGAAGGCGCCCAGCGGCTTCGTAATCAGCAATAAGATCCCAAAGAAAATCAGGATCTGAAGCAGTCCGTTAATGCTCATGAACTAGAATTTCTCCGGCTTAATCAGCGCGTACAGCAAGTAAATCAAGAGTAAGATGCAGGCCAAACCGGTCCAGATGTAATCACTCATCTGGCGTCGTCCCTCTTAACTTCTCGCACGCGAACACGTAAGCGATCGCTACGACAAAAAACAATAAACTTATTGCGATGTACAGGATGTCCTGCATTTTCAATTTTCCTCGTTCGAAACCACTCAGGGCTGCCTGAGGTAAAGCCGGAATCATCCGATCCGGTCGTATTATCCCGGATTTCCGATTGTCGCCACACTTGACGGTCCTGCAAGAACGCCGCCATGGGCTTAATCACACAGAACAGAACAAATAGAAACCCGAAATACTCTAGCCAAGGTGTCACCGGCATTAGAACCTACAATCGAAGTTTGGATCAGTGCCCAGTCAGAGGGGTGTAAGGGGCATAATCGGGCACATAAGGAAAGAGTAAATACGGCCATGGGTAATGGGGGTACAAGGACGTTCGGGAACAGGTCCAAGTACGCGCACACTCATTAACCCATTTCCTAGCGTCTCCCGAATCCGAACCAGGCAATTGGACACCGTACTCCGAATAGGCGCTCAAAACTGGACGATTTGGGCAAACGTGAGACTCCATCGCTCTAATGCCGGCCCGTTATCCGAGTTAAAGAACGGGTGGCTGGCGGTGTCGTACCTAAGCTCAAAACGCAAGAGCAGATTGTCGTTGACCTTGTAGTCGTAGGTTCCCGTGAACGAATTAAGTTGAATTCCGCCATCAAGGAATCTGAGTCCTACGCTGTCATCCGCGTGATCAACTCGAACGCAGAAGTCATTTCGACGATCTAATTGTCGTCGATAATAGACGGCCCCTCCATTCCAATTCCCCTTTCCGGTTGCGCTGGCGTACGTACCGTCGAAGGCAAACTTGTCCCTAGTGTTCATTTTGTATACCAGCACTGGATTTACTTGGGTTACCCAAGAGGGCCCGGGAGTCGGAAAGCCAATTCCACCGTAAGTACCTGACTGGTTCACGTTGCTGCTACTCTCTTTGCCGTTATAGCCTTGAAGGGTCGCGACGAGCTTTTCTGTCACGGAATAGCTCACTCCCAAGCCAGCCATAATCGTAGAATTCGAGTTTTTGACCTCGTTGTATCCTTGGTAAAGGTAACCGTTCAACGTTAATCTGGGGTTGACCGTCGCGGTCCCTCGAAAGCCAGTCATATAGTCCGGCTCTAAGGCGGTAAACGTGAACGATCGGGAGTAGTTATCTTGAGTCCTACTATCCAGTCCTTCGTAACCCACAAAGGCATACCATTTGCCAAAATCAACGGTCAATGGAAACTTCGTAGTCGCAAGGTAGGTCACGTATGCTTGAGCAAAATCCTTATAGGTATTAATTCCGGCGGGTTCGGTACTTGCTAGTATGCTGGCATTTGGCCCGGCAAGCAGACTCACGTAGAACCCAAACGGGTGGGGAGTCGTCGGGGCCCTCGATAAATCCAACTGCGCACCAGCAAGGCGGTAGTTATCGTGATCCACGTCGTACCAGCGCCCATTAACGGTTTGCCCGCCAGACGGCTTGCCAAAGTCATTTTGGTAGTAAAGATCTGCATATCCGCTGATGTCAAACGGCTTTTGTCGCGGGCTCGCCGAAGACGATTGGGGGGCGGATTGTGGCGAATTCTGTTGACTTGGAACTGATTGAGATTGGGCAAACGAATAAGGGACGGCAAATGCTGACAGAGACACTACCCAAGCAAAATTTGAAAGGCCTAATCTGGAAGCGAACGATTTCACTCCATAGGTTTGAGTTTTCTTTGCCATTGCAAAGCGAGAGGCTACAGTCGGTCAATGAAAGAGTTGCATAAAGAAAACCTTCAATCCGCGTAAAGATTCCATAAGGAGCAAAGGGCCCGCGATAAGGGAACCGCAGTCGCCCTGCGTTTGGTTAGCGCTATCGATGGTCGGTTAAAGCAAAAAAGACTAGGGCATCCGCCCTAGCCTTTTTCCGAGCTGAGTCAGTGTGCTCTACCTAAGCTTCTACAAGTTCGGGAGCGGCTTCTGAAACCTGCTTTTCATAGACCGCTACCCGCCGCTTGGCGGTTGGTCCTTCGAAAGTGACTTGACCAGGGCGAAGAGCAAAGAGGGTGAAATCACGTCCAATTCCAACTCCTGCACCTGGGTAGAACTTGGTGCCGCATTGTCGAACGATAATTTCGCCGGCTTTAACAACTTGTCCGCCGTAACGTTTTACGCCTCGATACTTAGGCTTGGAATCGCGACCGTTTCTTGAAGATCCTTGACCTTTTTTATGTGCCATCTCTTAGTTACCTACCTGGACTTCCAAGATCTTAACATGCGTTTGCGGCTGTCGATGACCCCAGCGCTTTCGCTCGTTCTTCTTGGGTTTATAGTTGAATGCCTCGATCTTCTTGCTCTTCGATTGGCGAACGATCTCGCCACGAACCAAGGCTCCTTTAATGAAGGGGGATCCCACCGTCGTGGTCTCTCCGTCGACTAACAACAAAACTTCGGAAAGCTCGATAGCGGTACCAGGCTCACCCTCAAGCTTTTCAACGATGAGGACGTCGTCCTTTGCAGCTTTGAACTGCTTGCCACCGGTCTTTACAATCGCGTACATAAAACTTCTCCGCGCACACAAGGCGCAAGAGAAGATGATGGCATATTTGAGCCTAACTGCGCAACGAAACCAGGCGTCTTCGCAATTATCGCCTCAAACAGTATTCCTCGCGCCCCTGAGAAACCGCCTGATGTTTACGTTCGGATCGAGTTCACCAATTGGTCAACACCTGAGACGAACCCTGAATCTCGCATCGGAATTCGGTTGCATTTCCACGAGGCGAGTTTACAATTCGCCGTTTATACGTCGTGCTATACATAATTTTCTTATCGAACTCATTCGGTCGACCATCAAACCATGGTTTGGTGGTAAACCACTTTTCATGGAATACCGCCCGCTCGGCCGCACCGGAGTCCAAGTCTCAGTTGCATGCTTTGGAACCATGACTTTTGGCTGGGAGCCAAACGATTGGGGCTCCTATGAAGAAACATCCATCAAGTTAACGGATTATGCGATCGACTTGGGGATCAACTTCTTCGATACAGCAGACGTATATGCGCGCGGCACCAGCGAGAAGATCCTCGGGAAAGCGCTCAAGGGCGGAAAGCGAGAGAAGATATTTCTTGCAACCAAATGCCACGGGAAGATGGACGACCATGACCCAAACGCATGGGGGAACTCCAGCCGCCACATCATCGAAGCCTGCGATGCGTCGCTGAAGAGACTCAAAACAGACTGGATTGACCTTTATCAGATTCACCGACCCCAACCCGACATTCCCATCGACGAGACGATTCGGGCGCTAGACGATCTGAGGCGAGCCGGAAAGATTCGGTACGCCGGGTGTTCAACGTTTGCCGCTTGGCAGGTTTGCGAAGCCCACTACGTTGCCAAGTCGCTTGGCGCCGCTGGCTTCGTTACCGAGCAGCCGCCTTATAACCTCTTGGATCGGCGCATCGAACGAGAGCTGCTTCCGTTCTGTCGGACTTATAATTATGGGGTCATTCCATGGTCTCCCCTGGCAGGAGGGATGCTCAGCGGAAAGTACCTGGACGGCAAGGCGGACGGAGCCAGATACTCGACAAGCGATCCGGCTGGGCGCCTCAAGCAGGTACCGACTCAGCGGCTCTTACGCCTCAAGAAACTCGCTGAACGGTTGGATATGAGTTTGGCAAAGCTGAGTCTTGCCTGGGTTGCTTCCCAACCTGGAATCACATCGCCGATTATAGGGGCTCGCTCTGAGTCCCAACTCGCGGAGTCGGTCGAAGCGTGTCAAACCAAACTCTCAGAGAAAACCCTCAAACAGATCGACGAAATCTTTGAGCCCGGACTGCATCACGTCAATTACTATTCATCGAACTTCGGGCCGGGAGCCCGATGCGCTTAGAACTCGAACGTCCCAAGCGACGCAGAGACCGAGTGGACGAAAGAACCGCCTTGGTTGACAGCTAAACCCTGGTTATCCCGCTTTCCCGTGCCAGCATCGCGGCTTCTGCCCGGTCATTTACATGGAGCTTTTTAAGAATGCTCCCAACATGACTCTTGACCGTCTTTTCGCTAAGAAACAGCTTATCGGCGATGGCCATGTTTTTCATTCCAGCCGCGATACATTCAAGAACCTCGATCTCGCGCCGGCTTAACTCCGCGAACAGCTTGCGATTGTGAATCGCCGACTGGGACAAGCGCGTGAATTCCGACATCACACGTGTGACAAGTGCTGGGCTTAAGAATCCTTCACCGTGCATTGCCGATCGAACGACTTTGGCGATTTCGTCGAGCCCCGCGTCCTTGAGCAAGTAGCCCAGGGCGCCCGCCTTAATTGCGGAAAAGACGTTCTCGTCATCGCCAAATTTAGTCAGGATGACGACTTGAGCTTGTGGGAGCTTCTCACGAATCTGTCGAGTCGCCTCGATTCCGTTCAACCTTGGCATCTCAATGTCCATCAGAAGCACGTCTGGGCGAACGATCATCGCTTCTGCGACAGCCTGTTGTCCGTTTGCCACTTCCGAGACGACCATGAAGTCAGCCTCCAACCTCAACAATTCGGCGAGCGTCCGCCTGAGAACACTGTCATCCTCGGCAACAAGAACCCTGATTTTTTCACTAGACATTGGACCTTCCTATTCTGAACTTCGCCTCAACTTGGGTGCCCGTCATTGGATTCGATTCTATGATGAGCATCCCTTCGTGTGAGTTTGCACGCCATCTCATTCCCTCTAAGCCCATTCCCGACTCGGCAATTTCAGGATCGAAACCTCTCCCATCGTCGGCCACGACTAGCCGCGTCGATTCAGGCCCAAACTCGATTGTCACGGAAACAGCCTGCGCATTTGCATGCTTAACGACGTTGGCCAGCGCCTCCTGTGCGATTCTAAAAAGAGCATTTTCCAGTTCTGGAGTCGTTTCTTCTGTACCGATTACTTCAAAGACCAACTGCAGTTGATGTCTTTCACAGATGTTATGAGCATATTGCTTTAATGCCGGAACAAATCCGCTGTTCAACGCGGGAGTCCGGAGGCGCTGCACCAGGAATCTCAATTCATCTGCGGCTTGCCGCGCAGTCTCGCGACCTTCGATGGCCAACTCGCTTGCGTGGGTACCGTTCCGCTCCGCTACTCTTGAGATGAGTTCCAACTGAGAAGCAATCGAAATCAGGTGGCCTTGTACGCCATCGTGCATCTCCAGTGCGATCCGATTTCTGTCCGCTGCAACGCCCAACCTCTCGCGATACCCAGCGGCGATAAGAGCTTGGTAAGCCATCAAGCTCGAGATTGACAGGAGAAAGAGCATCCGAAAACCGACATTCAAAGGGTCGGCAAGCAATTGAGCAAACGTAGTGGGAACCCGTTCGCTGATCAAGGGATCGGCAACGAGGGTCGAAAGTACAGTTCCAAGGATGACAAATACGCCTACGGCCAAGGTCCAACGGACATTAAGAGTTCCCGACGCTTGTACAATCGGGAGAAAGTAGAGCAACGTCAGATTGCTCATGGGGCCTAACCTCGTGACACACAAAATGAGGGTAATCAGACCAACATCGAAGGGTGGGAACACCAACCACCACTTGAATTTCTCTGGGTCAGCGTATGCGATCCAGGTGCGCACCGCCATATAAAAAAGAGTCAAGACTACAATCCAACGAAGTCCATAAAATGCACCAGGATCTAAAACCTTTTTCGTACGCGGATCAAATACCCACCAGACGAGAAATGGCACACAGACCCAGACATGCAGAAGGTAAACGAGATGCTGAGCTCGCCTCGACGACACGTCCAAACTGAACCTCTCGAAGACCTTCATTCGCTAATAGCTTAGCTCGGATCGACTTTCAAACTGCCTGGGTCTGATGAAAGTGAGACCCGTCGAATCAAACAACATGACGAGGATTGGCCCTGGCGCCAACCCCGACTCTACTCACTGGCGCATGTTACGATGAGGTACATGTTCTGACGATCGATGGTTACCCCACAGCCGAGGCTTTGGAACTCGTGGACAAGGGGATCGATTTCCAAGCCTGGTGAAAGTGAAATCTGGAAGCGTCCTTCCTGACGAAACAAGTTGAACGTCACTCTAGCGAACTTCTCTGGATTATTCATATCGGTACTCTCTCCTTTCCATTTACTGGGGAAGGCTAATCGCCCTCCAACTTGAGTAATTGTATGGTGCGCCGGCGAAGTCCCAGGACCTTTGGGTCTGGCTTCAGGCCTTGCCAGTAGGTACAAAATCTGAGATTAGGTCTTTTGAACTGCCACTTCGGTCTTCGGATGTCGGCAAAGATGGGCAGTCCTAATAACGCGCTCTCCTACGGCTGAAATCAAGCCATTTTGAATTCAATCGATCAACGAGCGGTCAACCAAGTCCTCACCCCCTTTTTATTTTCATTCCAATCTGGTAGCGTCGTACGTGACGCCGAGCTGCCGTAATCGTTGGCTTGACGCAATTTGATAAGTGAAGTCCCAAATGAATGCAATCATCTTGAGCGGCGCAGCTCTCGTTTCCCTATTCGTCAATGCACGTGAGTCGTTGAGTCTCACTTCCCACCAGGCTCCTCCGATCGACTTTTCGCGGTTCGCCCCCTATACTCCGACGGCGGGAGAAGGGGACTACATCATTGGGCCTTCGTACACGGACGCGCCAGAACTCAAGCCGAGAAGCGACGTGCCAAAGGGAGCCGTCTATCACGTCACTATGAACTCGGTTGACAGCAAGATCTACCCAGGCATTGTGAAGACTTCTCCTGGAAAAATCGTCCCGTACACTCGGAACCTCACCGTGTACGTACCGAGCCAGTACGTACCTGGAACAGCGACACCATTTTTCGTTTCTCAGGACAGTATGGGACGTGGGGAAATCCCGACTATTCTCGACAATATGATCGCGGATCATCGCCTGCCCTCTATGGTGGCAATCATGATCGATTCCGGAGGCAGCGATGCACAAGGCAGCGAGCGAGGCTTGGAGTACGACACGATGTCCGGTTGGTATGCTCAGTTCATAGAGTCTGAAGTGCTGCCGAAAGTTGCCCAAGAGTGTCACGTCGTCTTCAGTAAAGACCCCAATGCGAGAATGACGATGGGTGGGAGTTCGGGCGCAGCTTGTGCCCTATCCATGGCGTGGTATCGCCCTGACCTGTATCATCGCGTGCTTTCCTACTCCGGAACCTTCGTCAATCAACAGTGGCCGCCTAACCCAGAGACTCTGCACGGTGCATGGGAATACCATGACCACTTAATTAAAGAAGCAAGGAATAAGCCGATTCGGATATGGATGGAAGTGGGCGAGCACGACATCCGATTCGACGATGACGAATCGACGTTCCACAATTGGGTCTTGGCGAACCAAAGGACCGCTGCCGTCTTAAAAGCAAAGCACTACCACTATCAGTATGTCTTTGCGAGAGAGGCCGGTCACGTCGATGGGCGCGCGGTTAGGCAGACTCTTCCCCAAGCCCTTGAGTGGGTATGGAAGGGATATCCCATCAAGAACTGAATAATCGGCTTCAGTGTCTTTGGTGGCGTACGACGAATTCCAAAAAAGTGTGTTTCTTGATGGACTTCGCCGGGCGCCGCTAAAACCGACCGGATCGAATCTCACTCGGTATAAAGCGGGACAGAGCCCGCTAGAAACCAAGTGAGATTGCAAGTAAACTCTCAAGATGTCCCACTCAGAATTGCTTCGCCACCATGTTAGCCTTGTCGGACGCCCCACTCAGCCGGGAGATCGCGAGATCTATGCTGAGGATGTCGTGATGACGCTTATGTAGTCCCCGGAGGGGCATACCCACACGTTGACCGGCCCTGACATGATCCTGAAATTCATGGCCCGCATCGAGGAGTTCTTCGAGATCGTCAGCCGCCCCGAACCAAGGATTGTCGAGACAACTAACGGGGCCGTCGCCGAATACCAAGGAGATATGGTGTGTCGCGAAAACGGCAATATCTACAAGCAGGACTATGTTGCGATCGTCGAGATCTCCGACGGAGCGATCAAAGAGGTTCGTGAATATTACGACCCATCCCGTGTCCTAAAGGCCTTCGGCGAAGCATAGCGATACCGATCCGGCTTCGTGCTGAATTACAAGTTGCAAATTCTGATAGCGTCGGAAGTCAGACTTCGCCATGGTTGACAATCTGAGCGGCGCGAAATGCACTTGCCCAAAAGTTAGCTGTTTGGCGGCTTTCCTGAGATGCCGCCATTCTAATAATCGTTGTTAGGTGCCAGCATAGTAAATCGGATTCGTTCGCCAGTCGTTTTCCTTGTCTAGGGCCATCTCTCTGACACGAGGGCGCCGTTCACGTAACCGCACTGATTCGATAGTCAGCCCGAAACCGCTAGAAAGGTGATTTTTGCCCACGCAGTCGAGCCGCAGGGTGTAAGTACCCGGATCCGGCCAAAAGTCGAGGAAGTGATATTCACGCGATTCGATGGACGGAGAATAGAAGTCCATCTGCTCGCCTAACTTGATGCCATCAAGCGAAACTTCGTAGACACCGAGATTCGGGCCTTTCAATACATTGATCAACAATCGCAGCGGCTCTTTCTCACTGACTTCAATTGGAATCTCAAACGAGTTTTTCCCCTCAATGCAGGCAGGAACGAAGAGAACCGGATGATCAAAGTGCTCAGGGTATCGCTGGGCAATTTTCTCGGTGCTCTCTTTCAACCGGCGGCCATCGTATTCGAGCCTTGGTAACTCGTCAGTATCCAAGGTGTTGATCTGACCGTAGTCCAATTCCGAGACGACAACGATTGTTCGCTCGATATTTGGCAATTTGCGCTCACGCGCATTAGGGGCTCGAGCCGAAAAAGTAGGCGTTCCCGTCTGGTACCAAAATGCGACGCTCGCGTAATCGTCCTCACGCGGATTCCAGCTCATCGCGCGTTTGTGGATGCTCTCGTCTGGCGCTATCCATCCAAATGTTTCGAACTGAACTTTGATCGACTCTTTGAATATAAAGGGATCGTTAATGTGCCATCGATATGCGCTGGTGTGGCCGCCAATGATTCCCCACTGGTCGAAATACGGTACGCCAAAATAGGGAGTCAAGACTCTTTCCAAGCCCCATGCACAAAGAAAATAGTCTTCCGTACCCGTTCCCCAGACAGAAGGGATGGCCTCTCCGTCAATGGTGACCATCTCGTCTCCCTCACCGAACCAATAGGGGCTTCGCGTCCTCACTGAGAAGACCGTTCCGACGTAATGACCTTTCCCAGCCGTTTCAAGGAGTGTATACGGCATGCCTGTTTCAAGCGGATAGGCTTGCGTGTACTGCGCATAGAAGTAAGGAGTTTCTACGGGCAGCGAGTCCTTTTTTATCCAGTCAATATTATAGTAAAGGAGGCTGATCGGCTTGTCGCTCTCATTCACAATTTCGATTCGAGCGGATTTGTGGAAAGGCATATGCCAAAAGCAGTTGTATGAATCGCCCCCTTCCGTGACGACTGCCATGCTGATCACTTCGCTGCGCTTGCCGAAACACCCTGCGAAGAAATCCCCAACCGGCGCCTCGACTCCAGGCCGCTCATTCCCGTCGTAGTAGATCCTCAGAAGCATTTCCTGGTGGTTGGCGGAACCGTTCTTAGCCCACGGGTGGGGCTCTGGGCCAAGGAAGGTAATCCACATGTGGGTGATAACCCCGGGACCCTCAACATCCATTAACACATGGGTTTGCCCACCTGGAATTCGGAAGTTATCTCGGTTGCTCTTTTCTTCCAGATCACTTTTGGGGGGCGCATTTGGGTCGTAGTTTCCGTCGGCGCCCTCGCGAAACGTTGACGTTGCTCGCATGCTGCGACCGCTTTGTGGCGCGGCAAGTGAGCCCATCGGACCGGACAGAAGGGGAAATTCGTTCATCCAAGGGCAATGTTAACACTTTGGAATATCCTTTTGGGAAAAGGATATTCGCTTCGGAATAAATGCATTTTTGAGGTTGGACCACCGATTCGACTTCCCCGCCATCCGCCACGGGCGAGAATTAAACAGATAGCCGTCCAGGTGGTCTTCCACACCATATCGTAGCCAATAACAAGAAACGCCCCAACTTCGTTAACGTGCTCGGCGCATAATGACCTCATGAAAACGTGGGTTCCGCTCGTTGCCGCGGGCGGTTTGATAAGTCTAGTTGGCTTTGGCATGCTCGCGCGAACTCAGCTCGGTCAGCAACCTGACGGATCTTTCCTCGTTTCAACTGGGCAAAGAATCGAACTCTTAGGTCAAACAACTCGGTTAGAAGGCGTGCGCCCGAAGGATATGGCGCTTTCGCCAGACAAGACCTTGATCGCGCTCTTGACGCACGGTAGATTGATCGTCTGTGAGCCGTCTGGGAAGATCCGAAGTGAGATTGGTATGGCGGCCGGTCCGCTCGGAATTGCCTGGTCTCCGGATGGTTCAGTCGTTTATTGCTCTCTGAACAACGGCAAGATCGGCGTATTCACATGGAATGGAGCTACGCTCGCCCAATCAACTCAACTTACGGCCGAGCCGGCGGGAAGGCGAGGCAACCCTGGAACGGGGGGGTTGGCGGTTGGCGTCAATGGGGTCATTTATGCGGCACTGAGCATACGGAACGAGGTCTCAGCAATCTCCCCGACTGGAACAATTATCAAGAGTTGGAAGGTCGGAGCTTGCCCTTATCACCTGGCGCTCTCGCCTGATGGACACACGCTTGCGGTTGCCAATCGAGGTGGGACGGTTATCGTACCTGCGCCCGAGCAAGGAGACCCTACTACTCGCATGCCCTTCCAGGGCACGGGTGTCGCAAACGCGGCGTCCGCTGGGACCCCGGTTCAGATCGATCCTCGGACCGATGTCGCACTGGTCGGCACGGTGTCCCTTATTCGGATCGATGGCGCCATCCAAGACGCGACGTCGATTACAGTAGGTCGTCAACCCTCCGGAATGGCCTTCTCGTTTGACGGCAGCACCTTATATGTGGCTGATTCTGACGAAGATGCAATGAGCGTGGTCGACGTTTCTAAGCAAACGGAGACCACGCGAATCCCGATCGAGCCCCGTGAGGACCCTGGATTCGGACAGATCCCCACATCGGTGGCCCTCTCCCCAGACGGGAAGAGGCTCTATGTGGCATTGGGCGGCGCCAATGCCATTGCGGTGCTTCAAACTGGATTAAAGCCCAAGGTGTTGGGATACTTCCCTACTGCCTGGTACCCCATCACAATCGTGGCAAATGGTGAGCAGGTCCTAGTTGGCTGTTCAAAGGGAATCGGATCGCGGCCAAGTTCCAAGACCACCGGGTTTGGGGTTCATGACTCGGTTGGCGCGTACCAGGCATTCACCCTCGAAGACATTCGCGATTTGCGCTCTCTTACACGTAGAGTCGCCAGAAATAACGCTTGGACCGGATCTGCCGGCCCTCGTAAAGACCGCAAACCGGTTCCCGTCCCAGAACGGGTCGGGGAGCCCAGCGTGTTCACCCATGTAGTTTATGTCATCAAAGAGAACATGTCCTATGACACCGCCATGGGGGACATGACAGAAGGCAACGGAGATCCATCGCTATGCACTTTCCCCGAGAATGTCTGCCCCAATCAACATGCGTTGGCTCGCCGCTTCGGCCTTCTCGACAACTTCTATATTTCGGGCACAAATTCAGCAGACGGACATCAATGGGTGGACTCGGCAATCGCGAATGACTACACCGAGCGCAATTATGGAGCGAACGAGCGGAGTTACCCATACGACGGCGACGACCCATTGGCATTCTCGCCAGCCGGATTCCTATGGTCGCAGGCCCGCGCTTCCGGAAAGTCCGTTAGGATCTTTGGAGAGTTCGTAAACAAAGCAACTATCATCGACACAAAAACCGGAAAGACCCCGAATTGGCAGCGTTGCTGGGCAGACTATAAGAGTGGAAAGGGCGAAGTCGTCATCAAAGCTGAGACCGCTGAAGCAGCCCTTCGCCAAAACTTGGATCCAACCTACATCGGGTTTCCGCTCACTGTGACCGATCAGTGGCGCGCCGACACGTTCCTTGGGCAGTTCAAGAAGTGGGAGGCGGACGACTCGATGCCCAATCTCAGCATACTGCTGCTCCCAAATGACCACACCGGTGGGACAAGCCCCGGCTGGCCGACGCCACGAGCAGAAGTGGCAGACAACGACCTTGCACTTGGTCGAATTGTTGAAGCGATTTCACATTCGAAGTTTTGGGCTCAGACGCTCATTGTCGTTGCCGAAGACGACAGTCAAACTGGCGTCGACCACGTCGATGGGCATCGGGCAGTCGCATTTTGTATCTCTCCTTACTCTCGGAAGGGCGTCACCATCAGCGACATCTATAACCACGTATCGATCGCGTCCACGATCGGAAGGGTACTCGGCATGCCGCCAATGACTCGCTTTGATCGAACGATTCGTCCAATGTCCAGTTGCTTTGGCGATAAACCAGATCTGTCCCCATATACCGCAGTTCCAAACCAGGTCGCCATCGACGAATTGAATCCGCCAGTAAAGAAAACGGCGAGCGCCGAAGCAAGAAGGCTTGCAGAAGCGTGTGCCAAAATGGATTGGACTGAGCCGGACGTACAAGATCAGAATGTTCTTAATCGCGCCATATGGCAGAAGGAGGCTCCTCGCAGCGTGGGGCGAGCAGGATTTTCGACTGCCTATCCATCAGCCCTAAATCGATAGAAGGACTCGATACGGTCAACCACTTTTGACCGTATCGGTTACCAGGATGTCGATGGTCACTGAGTAATCGTTAACGCTGCAGTCTTGGAGTTTGGGGCCAGGTTGGCAGTAATCGTTACGGAAGTCTTAGCCGAGACGGCGCTGGTTTCGACAACGAAAGTTGCGGATGTCTTTCCCCCGGGAATCGTGACGGAAGCGGCCACGACTGCGAAACTGCTGTTGCTAGTTAACGTCACGGTAATCCCTCCCGAAGGCGCAGGTCCGCCAAGAACAACGGTTCCGGTCGAATTCTTGCCTCCTACAACGGTGGACGGATTAAGACTCAGTCCCGTGATGGATGGCGGATTCACGGTCAGGTTGGTTGTTTGAGTGATCCCATTTAGACTGGCACTGACCGCAGCAATCGTCTGGACGGCAACCGTCTCAGTTTTCACGGCAAAAGTCGCGTGATCGCTTCCACTCGGAATGGTGACCTTAGCCGGGACCGTCACACTCTCCTGATTGCTCGAAAGGGACACAACATAGCCTCCTGATGGAGCCGGACCAGAGAGATAGGCAGTTCCGACGGACGACTCGGGACCTATAACGATGATTGGATATACCGAAACCAGGCTCAGCGTGGACGGAGTGATCGTGAGAGTCGCTTCCTCAACCGTTATTCCTTGAGTTGCCGTGACAGTCGCCGTTACGGTCGCCTTGACAGGTGTTGTTTTTGCGGTAAATGTGGCGGTCATCTTCCCGGCTGGAACCGAGACGCTTGCCGGTACCGTGGCCTGAGTGCTATCGCATTTGAGCTTTACGAGCAGACCACCGGTAGGCGCAGGGCCGCTGATTGTAACCGTTCCAACCGAGGGGGTTCCTCCCACTACACTAATTGGAATAAAGCCCACCGAGACCAAGCCAGGGGGCATAACCGTGAGAGACTGTGTCTGAACCGCAGATTTATACGTAGCCTTGATCGTCGCAACCTTCTGGATTGTAACCGGAACGGTCGTAACGCTAAAGGTGGCACTTGTCTGACCGCTCGGAACGGTGACCAAACTCGGCACCGAAGCATAAGGAGTGTTGGTGCTTGACAAGGACACCGCGACACCGCCAGACGTCGCAGGCCCGTTCAGATACACGGTGCCAGTACACGGCGTCCCCCCAGGCAACGTACTGGGAGAAAGGGCAAGGGAGACAAGCGAAAGTGGATTAATCTCAAGAGATGCCGACTTCGTTCTCGTGCCCTGCGTGGCCGTGATTGTCACCGACTGGGAAGCGGTTACTGACAACGTTGGAATCGCAAATGTACCCGTCGTGTTACCTGCAGTAACCGTAACCGCGGTTGGAGGACTGGCCAAAGCGCTATTTGAGGACAACTCGATCACGGTTCCATTTGCAGGCGCTGGACCGTTCAGAGTCACAAGGCCCGTCGCACTGTTTCCTCCTACGACAGAATTGGGAGAGACTGTGAGTCCGGTCAAAACTTCCGATGTAATTGTCAGGGTCGCGCTTGCAGAACCTGATCCAACCTGCGCAGTAATCGTGGCGCTTGTCGGGCTGGGAATTGCGGATGTCGCGATGGTAAAGGTAGCGCTCACTTGCAAGGCGGGAACTATGACGGTGTTCGGGGGCGCAGCCGCCGAATTGTTCGATGCCAGGTTAACGACAATCCCACCAGCGGGAGCCGTTCCATTCAAAGTCACGGTTCCCGTCGAGGAAGTGCCTCCTACAACCGACGCGGGAGATAATGAGAGGCTTGTTGGTACTGGAGAAGTAATTAATAAAGTTGCCGATACAGAGACTCCGTCTGCGGTAGCCGTAATCACTGAAGAGTTTCCTGTCGATACGGGAGTCGTCGAAATACTAAAGGATGAGGTCGAAGCGCCTCCAGGAATCGTCACGGACGATGGAGTTTTCGCATAAACGTTGTTCGAAGCAAGAGTGACCGACAGTCCACCCGCGGGCGCAGGTCCATTCAGCGTGATTGTTCCGGTAGAAAATGATCCTCCCACCACCGATGATGGAGCCAAAGTTAAGCTGTTTGGAATCGTAGGCGAAATCGTCAAGGATGTAGATACCGAGATTCCATCCGCTGCAGCGGTTATCTTTGTTGATAGGGTCGAGGTAACGGCGGTCGTCTTGATTGCAAACGTCGCCGAAGTGGCGCCAGCGGCCACGGTAACCGTCCCGGGAGGCGCCGCATTGCTGCTGCTTGAACTGAGGCTGACTACCAGTCCTGCCGGAGGAGCAACCCCGCTCAATGAAACCGTTCCAGTAGACGAATTGCCCCCCACCACCGTGGTTGGAGAAACTGTCAACCCTGCCGGCGCAGACGGCGTTATGGTCAGAGTTCCGGAAACTGACTGACTACCTAGGCTCGCCGTAATCGTGGCCACTGACGAGGACGTTACGCCCGAGGTCGTCACATTGAACGTTGCTGAAGACTTGCCTACGGGAATTGTAACGCTCGAGGGAGCAACCGCGTTTTCGCTGTTGGATAACAAGGCAACCACCAAGCCTCCAGATGGCGCAGGTCCAGTCAGAGCCAAGGTTGCTTTAGAGGATGAACCTCCCGCGACGGAACTGGGGTTTAGACTCAGGCTGCTCAAAGTTGGAGGGGTGATCGTCAACTTTGCTGACGCAGATGCCCCGTTTGCCGTCGCCGTTATGGTTGGCGTGATGGTTGTTGCAACCGGCGAAGTTTGGACGGTAAACGTCACCGAAGTAGAAGCTGCTACAACAGTAATGCTTGCGGGCACGACGGCAGCCGCATTGTTTGAGCTCAAATTGACGTTCACTCCCCCTGACGGCGCCGGGCCGTCGAGAGCGATTGTTCCAGTCGAATTGATGCCACCAACATCCGTTGCGGGGGCAAAGCTCACATTCGACGGTACGGGAGGCATGACGACAAGCGTCGCAGTTACGGATGAACTGCCCGACGCAGCAGTTATCGTTGCCGATGTCACAGTCGCCACTGCAGATGTGGCGATCGTAAACGTTGCCGACGAAGAGCCTGCTGCGACAGTAACGGTTGGAGGAGTGATAGCACTGGCGCTATTGGAAGTCAATGTAACGACCGTACCGCTGTTCGGCGCTGGAGCATTCAGCGTGACGGTACCGGTTGAGGATTTGCCACCCACTAGGCTCGTCGGTGAGACGGTTAGACCTTTTAGTCCTAACGGTTCAATCGTCAGTGCCGCGCTCGCGGATGCTCCACCTGACGTGGCAGCAATCATAGCCGTGGTAGCAGAACCGACGGTGGTGGTGGAGACGGTAAATGTCGCCTTAGTCGCCCCTGGAGGGACAATGACAGATGCAGGTGTTGAAGCTGCCGAATTCCCACTTGCGAGGCTTACAATGTCGCCAACTGCCGGAGCCGCATACTGAAGTGTCACCGTTGCTGTTGAGTTGACGCCTCCCTGTACAGAGGTCGGGTTCAGAGTTAGGCTCGTGACGGGCACCAAGTCTACGGAAGTGCCCAGTGCATAGACGAATCCATTGAAGGTCGCAAAATAGACTGATCCGTTGGCGCCTATTGCGGGGGAGGAACTAATAGGATCCCCTCCAGTAGAGTAGATCCACTGCTTTGATCCATTCGGGTTTAGGGCATACAAGTTACCATTCCAACCTCCAAAGTAGATTGAGCCGTCCGAACCGATCGCGGGAGATGAAACGACCTGGTTTCCTGTGTTATAGCTCCATTTGAGTTCACCCTTGGAGTCGAGAGCATAGAAGTTAAAGTCCCATGATCCGAAATAGAGCGTGCCGTCGGATCCGATGGCAGGGGCGGAGTAAACCGTGTTTCCGGTCTCAAACGCCCACTTCTTGGTTCCATCGGGGTTCAAGGCATACAGGTGGTTATCGAGAGATCCGACATAAATCGTGCCATCCCCGCCGATGGACGGAGATGTTCCGTTTCCACCTGCGTAAACAGACCATTTCTGAGTTCCGTTGGAGTTTAAGGCAATTAGGTTATCTTGCAGGGCTCCAACATAGATTGTTCCGTCGCGACCTATCGCCGCCGATGTGTTCGGCTGACTTCCGATCTGAAAACTCCACTTGATCGACCCATCCGGGTTAATCGCATAGAGATTCCCGTCGTAAGACGGAATGTAAATGGTCCCATCGGCGCCAACAACTGGTGCCGCAACAAGATATCCTCCGGTTGGAAGCTCCCACTTTTTGGAACCGTCTGGATTAATCGCATAAAGATTGCTGTCTTCGGAACCTACGTAGACCGTCCCATCCGAACCGATTGCCGGAGCGTATCCGATAAAGCTTCCGGTCGGAAATGTCCACTTCACCGAACCGTCGGGATTAACCGCATACAGACTGTAGTTACCCGATCCAACATAGATCGTTCCATCTGCCGCTATGACCGGCGATGTACCTTGCGTTCCAATGGATAGATGCCATTGTTCCAAACCATTGGAACCGCCGCCGACTCCAACGCCAGTCCCAAGGCTGTTCTGGTGAAATTCAGGCCAAGGCGATCCGGTCTGCAGCCCGGTGGGGCGCTCCCTTTCGTATCCGAGCACTTGCACTCTTGAATCAGCCTGTCCGCTGTAAACACCTTGAGTGGGCCTGGGATTCGTTCGCGAAACTTGTCCGAAGACCGACGCAAGCAACCCGACGGATATTACAAAACTCACCAAACGGAAGCTGCACATTCTTGAGTCCCCAAGCTTAAACATTCTAGACTTGAATGGACATAATGGCAAGCTACCTCTTAATCGTCAGGGCCGTCGACTTTGAAGTCGGATTGAGACCTGCTGTTATTGTAACAGCTGTTTGTGATTCCACTTTAATTGTCGTCACCGTAAACTCAGCAGTCTTTTTGCCCGCCGCAACAACCACAGAACCAGGAATCATCGCAATCTGACTGTTGCTGCTCAAATTCACCGTAACGCCGCCGGGGGGCGCTGCTGTGCTCAGGCTAACCGTTCCTGTAGACTTGTTACCGCCGATTACCGAACTGGGGCTTAAGCTCAAAGCGGTTACCACCGGTGGGTTGATCGTTAAGTCTGCAGCCCCGGTTTGGCCATTTAGCTCGCCAGAAATCACGGCGGTAGTTGGAACGGGCACGGAACCAGTCTTTATCGCGAACGTAGTGTGGGTACTTCCAGACCCAATTGTCACCGAAACTGGAACCGTGGCAGCACTCTGATTGCTTGATAGTCTTATGACGATTCCCCCTGGTGGCGCCGCGCTCGATAGTGTAACCGTTCCCGTGGCTGAGGTCAGCCCAACTACGGTGGAAGGACTCACTGTCACCGAAGTCAGTGACGGGGGATTAATGGTAAGTGACGCAACATCCGAAATTGAGCCCGACTTCGCAGTAATGGTTGCCGATAGCGGAGTGGCAACCGCCAAGGTCTTGACTGCGAACGTAACGGAGGACTCGCCTGCTTTCACAGTCACACTTCCCGGCACAGTCGCTTTTGGTGTGCTGCTCGATAGCTTGATCACGATCCCTGTGTTCGAAGCGGCCCCAGTTAAAGTGACCGTGCCAGTTGGCGTAGATCCACCCAAGACGATGTTTGGAACCACCGTTACAGCCTGCAAGGTCGCTTGAAGGACGATCAAAGAAGCATTTTCTGAGACTCCCTTGAGAGTTGCGGTAAGCGAAGTCGTAACCGACGACTTCACCACGCTCGTTTCAACGGAAAACGTCGTGGTCGATAGACCCGCTGGGACGATTACCGTCGCCGGTACGCCGACTACCGAAGGATCACTGCTTGAAATGGAGACAATCACGCCTCCCGATCCTGCTGGGCCAGCCAATGTGATCGATCCAACACTCGGGTTCCCCCCTGTCACGCTTCCTGGGCTCACGGTTAGCGATGCCAGAGTTAGTGGTTTGATGGTCAGAGTTGAGGTCCTTGAAATCTGACCCTGAGTCGCGGTGATCGTCGTGGAGATTGAACTCGTCACCGATAAAGTCGAAATACTAAACGATGCCGATATCGATCCTGGCGCCACGGTCACCGAAGCGGGCACTGCTGCATTGGAATTGCTCGACATGAGGTTGATCATAGCCCCGCCTGATGCGGCTGGGCCACTCAAGGTGACCGTTCCCGATGCACTTAAGCCGCCAATTACCGAGGTTGGATTTAATGTCAGACTTGCTAACCCTGGAGTTACGGCAAGTGACGAACTCAATGATGTACTGCCGACAACTGCTGAGACGGTTGCCGAGATGGTGGAATTTACTACCGTCGTCGCAATCGAAAACGTGGCAGTGCTCGAACCTACAGGCACGCTGAGACTCGATGGGGGCGCCGCGCATGGGTTATTCGATGACAACTGGACGACCAATCCACCCTTAGGAGCCGGTCCACTGAGGGTCAATGTTGCGGTTGAAGGTGATCCTCCAACGACAGAGACAGGCGAAATTACCAGACTAGACGGCACTGGTTGGAGAATATTCAGGTTTGCCGAAAACGATGTACTTGCCCATTTGGCCAAGATCGACGCAGTTCCTGTTGAAGCGACAGCTATCGTGGAAATGTTGAATGACGCCCTTTTCGCGCCGGCTGGCACCGTGACGCTTCCGGGAGGAGTTGCAATGCTATTACCGGAAGTTAGACTAACGGTCGCCCCGCCCGTCGGGGCGGGGCCATTTAACGAAACGATGCCTGTCGACGAACTCCCGCCAGTAACAGACGTTGGCGATAAAGTCAGCCCGTTCAACACGGCGGGCGTGACAGTTATAGAGGCATTCAAAGGAGTATCGCCTAAGGATGCTGTAATCGTAGCCACTGTGACACTGGCAACCGCCGAGGTGTTAAGCGTAAACGTGGCCTGGGTGGCGCCTGCAGCTACCGTCACGGTTGCCGGTGGCACTGCGCACGCATTGTTCGATGACAAACTGATCGCAGCTCCTCCGGCTGGAGCTGGACTCTTGAGTGTCACCGTTCCTGTCGACGGAAAGCCGCCTAACTCGGAAGTTGGCGATAATGTTAGGCTCTGCAGAACGGCAGACGTGACAGAAAGGGTGCCGTTCACCGATGTGCCGCCCATCGATCCGGTTATTACAGCGGAGACAGATGCAACAACGGCCGTAGTTGTAACCGTGAAAGTGACCGACTTAGCTCCAGAAGGCACGGTAACGCTGCTAGGTGGCACAGCAGATGCGTTGCTTGACGATAAAGCCACAACCGCGCCGCTCGTTGGCGCAGGCCCATTCAACGTAAGGGTGCCTGTCGAAGTCAAACCTCCAAAAACGGTTTCCGGCGACAACGTTAGACTGTAAGGAACTGCGGGGGCAATGGTCAAAGTGGCAGCCGCCGAGCTGCTTCCGACACTCGCAGTAACCGTCACCGGGGTCGTAGCGGCCACCGCAGAAGTCGTCATCGTAAAGGTTGTGCTGGAAGCTTGGGCCGGTACCGTTATCGTGGACGGTACAGTGGCACTGTTATTGTTTGTAGACAAACCAATGACTGCACCTCCGACCGGAGCGGGCCCGTCAAGCGTTAGGGTTGCTATGGAGGATGTTCCTCCGACTACCGATGGCGGTGACACCGATAAGCTGAGCGGTACTGGCTCTGTGACCTGTAAAGTAGCAGTCGAAGTATTCGTTCCTTGAGTCGCAGTTATAGTAGTCGTCAAGGTACTTGACACGGGTGACGTGTTGATCGTGAACGATTCCCCCGAAGCGTAACCCGGGACGGTGACATTTATGGGTACCGATGCACTTGAACTATTCGAAACCAAAGCGACCACCACTCCATTTGAAGGCGCAGGACCATTTAACGAAACTTGCCCGGCTGAGGAGGTGCCGCCTACGACGGTGATGGGAGATATTGTCAGACTAAGCAATTCGGCAGACACGGTGATCTTTAGGGGAGTGCTTACCGTAGCTCCGCCGGATGTTGCGGCGATAGTGGCCGTCACGTCAGACGTTAATGCGGATGTCGAAATCGAAAATGTGGCTTGCTTGAGGCCTGGGGGCACCACAACAAAGGGTGGCAGGACAGCAGCTGAACTGGTGCTCGATAGGTAGACGACATTGCCGCCCGCCGACGCCGCCATTGAGAGCGTCACTTCACCCGTTACGGAGGCGCCTCCAATGACAGATGCAGGATCGACCCACACTTTCGCCACCGGTACTGTGTTGACTTCTGTGCCGATCGCATACAAGTAATTGTCTTCTGACCCCACGTAAATTGCGCCGTCAGGGCCGATAGCAGGCGAGGAATTTACAAAGTAACCCGTTGTGATAACCCACTGTAAGCTCCCATCGGGATTGATGGCATAGAGGTTATTATCATCGGACCCCACGTATATCGTTCCATCTACGGCGATAGCTGGCGAAGAGGATATATTCGAATTGGCCTTGAACTGCCATCTCTCGGTGCCGTCCGGGTTAAGCGCGTATAAATTGAAGTCATCCGATCCAAAATACAACGCCCCGTCTGAACCAATTGCCGCCGAGGATAGGACGTCGCCGCCAGTTGCAAACTTCCATTTCTGAGTTCCATCCGAATTGATTGCGTAGAAGTTATTGTCAGAAGAACCTACGTAGAGAGTCCCGTCCGCTCCAATCGCCGCCGCATCATTTATTCCTCCGCCGGTAGCGAACGACCACTTCTCCGTCCCATCTGAGTTCAAAGCATAGAGGCTGCCTGAGACTGAGGTGACATAAATGGTCCCATCGGCGCCAATCGAAGGAGAAATCGAAAAACCGCCTATAGGAAACTTCCACTTGACAGTTCCATTTGGAGTGAAGGCGTAACAGTCGTTGTCACCCAATACCGTATAAACGGTTCCATCCGGTCCAACAGAAGGGGAACAACTTGCACCCATCGTGCCGGCTGCATAGGACCACTTTAGCGTTCCATCTGGATTAAGTGCGTAGAGATGGTCGTCCGGCGAGCCAAAGTAAATGGTGCCATCACTGGCGAGCGCTGGAGATGAGTCAGTACCTATCGCATGGGTGAACTTCCATTTCAATGTCCCGTCGGTATTGACTGCATAGAAGTTGTTGTCATTGTCACCCACGTAGATCGTGCCGTCTGCGCCAATGGCAGGAGAGGAATTGACAAACGCATTGGTGAGGAACTTCCACCTAACGATTCCGTTAGAACTGCCATATGGACTTCGTCCGGTATTGAGGTTGTTCTCCCTGAATCTGGGCCAGGGAGATACTTGCAGACCGTCTGGACGCAGCTTCGAAGCTTCCTTGGAGAGATTGCCAGTTTGATGGCGTCTCGAAGGCCCCGATTGGCCAAATACACAAAAGTTCAAGCAAAGGAGGACTGGAAGCAGACTCCGGCGTAGGCAAATCATAAAGGCAGCTCTTTACAAATGAATCCACTGAATAAGACATCCTAACTGGCGGGCATTTGAGGACGAACACCCCATCCTTGCGATGAGTACCGCAAAACGTAGAATGTCTTATTTGCGAATCTGAAACATGGGCCTTTCTGCTTGGAACGTCAAGGTTCCAAGCAACAACGAAATCACAGGAAGTGCTCCCTTCACGACTCTCAATACATCATGCATTCCAGCAAGCCTGGGGAATATGAACTTCCCAGAGTGAAATTCGAATGGATGGTCATCCTTTATCCCGATCGGTGGACTTGGGAACAATTGTCACAAAGAAGGGTCTTAATGACGGATTAAGACCTCGTCGATACATTCAACGAGATGATCATCGCCTTTCGAGCAGAACACTCAAAGGTATTGATCGGTCCATTTACAGATATTCAGAGAGCATCCACCACTTGACTAGGGGTTAAGCCAGCTTGGCGACACCAAAAGGAGGGTGGTATTCCCCGTCCACTGAGGATCCCACCGCACCCTGGCTGTCAAAGATACGACCGAGTAAACCGCACACCATGAAGGCGATAACCCGATTCATCCCCTAACGCAGTCAATTCTAACGAATGAGCGACTGGCCACCAAAGGGCAGTTAATAACTGTCCTTCGTTTTTTGTCGCTGCTCCACCACGGGCGATGTCGCACTCCACGGGAGCAAGCCTCAAATTCACATCCAAGCCGTGATGTCCTCTACGTTTAGTTCCTAGCAAATCAGTTGAGTGACACGATAAGTATTCGGTTTTAAGTTGCTTCCTCATGTCAAGGCGATTGGATAGTCAGAGTCGCGGGCAGCGACACTGTCCCATGCGAAGCGGAAATCGTGGCGGTCGTCGTAGTGGTAACGTCAGTCGTCGCGATCCGTCCGGCGAGAAGGCCAGGCTAGTTGGTTGTGTCAACTCGCCAATTGTCCACTGCACAGGCAGCATTCCTTGGGCAAATGAACGCTGCGGCAACACGCTCACCAGGGCGATTAAGACGAGAAATGCAAAAGCCCTACGGCCCAGACCGGCAATAACCGAAACTAACTCACAGAACTCCCTCATGTTTTTCGATCCTAATTGCTTATTCCGCACTATTATAAATAGCAGACCAAATCTGTCAGCAACATGCATCCGCAAAATGCAATAAAAAAGGAAGGCACATACGGTCTCCCATTAGGATACGACGATGTGGACTTCCAATGAGATTCTGCATGAGTAGGTTTCGGCAAGCGGAGGTTCGGCGCTCTGCTTATACGGGAAGTTAGGTCCAGAATATCGCCTGGGTCAATCAAGTCTCCTATGCGGTCTAGGTTCGAAATGCGTTTGATGGAGATAATGCTCGAACTTTGCCATCTAGCTTTAATATATCAATAGCACAGCAATTCTAGGGGAAAGGAATTGTATCAGTCGATTCACCCCTAGAATGATTGAGCATGAAAGTCGGGATCGTAATAGCAGCCTTGGCAGTCGTTGTTGTCGCTGGGCTTGGCGGTTTTTATGTCTTTAAGCGAATGTCCGACCCACTTGCTGCCAAGCTGGCAGAAGCAAAGGATTTGGGACTACCGATCACCCCGCAAGATCTTCATATCACTTCTCTATCGGACGAACAAAACGGTGCGACCTTAGTTGACAAGGCGACCGGAATGCTCGACATAAGTGAGTCAGGCAAATCCGACATGAAGTTGATCACGGCTGGTGTTTCTACGTCCTCAACCGAAGCTGACAGGCAGGAGGCTACCGGAGCGCTAAAGCGAATCAAACCGGAGATGGATGTCATGATAGCGGCCACCGAGCGCCCACACTGCCAGTTTGCGGTGAACTGGACAGATCCTGCTCATCTTGTTCTTCCCTATGCTTTGCCCGTGAAGAACTTCGTGCGCGCGTTCTGCTTGAAGGCAGAAGATCTAGATGGACAAGGTGATACTAAAGGAGCCCTGAATAGCATCAAGGTCGCACACCGGATCTCGAGCCTTCTCGCGGACAGTCCACTCATAATCAACATGCTGATTCGAATCAGCACGGATGCGATCGTAGAGAGGGCGTTCGAACATGTTATCGACCGGCATCGGCGAGATTCGGGTTTCCTTAAAGCAGCCAAGAAACTCCATGATTCATTTGACCAAGTTCCTGACTATCGGCGCGCATTGAAGTCAGAACTGGTATATGACCTCGCAGTTATCGACCAGGTTAAGTCGTTAAAGGATCTGGGACCGTCACTTGGAAAGAACGTCGATCCGTCAACGCCGATAACAGAAGCTGATAAGAATGTCGCCAAACTCCAGGCTCTCGCTGCCACAACCACGTTCTTCAAGGAACTACCTAAAAGTCCTGACGACTGGACGGCGGCAAGCAAGGCGGCCAAGGACGCACAGTCCGTTCCTTGGCCCGAGGGTGCAAAAACAAACCCCGTAACGAATGCGCTGTTGAGTGTCTCCAGTCCGTTAGACTGGGATAGCCTAATAGATGCCGTGATACGATCGCAGTCCCGTCGGCGGTTAACTGACGCGTCGTTACAAATCTTTCTTACCCGTTCGAAAAGCGGGAAACTCCCAAAATCCCTACCCGACTTGGGAAGCAGCAGCATCGACCCGTTTTCGGGCCAGATGTTTCACTACAAGCCGTCCGGCAATGGGTTCGTCTTATATGGCGTCGGAGCGAATAGAGTCGACGACGGTGGCGAGCCGAAAAAGGACGACTTCATTCAATTTGACTAAGCTAAAACCCTTTCGAGAAGAAGCGAACGAGTGGCTAATCTCCAAGCCAAGAAAAGGCCAAGTAGAGAATTGAGCGGTTAAATATGAGACCACCGAGTTACACAAAACAAGATCCAAAATAGAACCGTTGACTTTTTTGCCGAAGGAAGCGTTATGATAGATCTGATAAACACGGCGTCGAGTCAGATTTCGTCAATGAATGCGGGCCAACAAACATGGTAATTGCAATAAGGGACGTTCGAACTACCGAGGACACCAATATAGCCCATTGAAGCGTCATAGTTATGATTTTGGCGGGTACGGGCAATGGCTTAATCATCACCATGCACAGATCACTGGCAATATACTTTAGAAGCAAGAAATCTTGCGGTTCTCTATCGGATTTTTTTCCAATGGAGTAACGACGCATTTAGACTGCTTGAATTGTAGGAATCGTGGAGAAACAACGTCGCGAGTTGATCTTTGAAAAGGGCCTAGTCACTTACAAGAACTTAAAGAACGAAAAGCGAAAACTGAGGGATCAGAAAATGACAACACACTTCAAGAAGCAAACTGGCTTTACCATCGTCGAATTGCTCGTCGTAATTGCGATCATCGCAGTCCTCGCGGCAGTTCTCTTCCCAATCTTTGCGAAGGCCAAAGAGAGTGCCAAACGTACAACAGCCCTGTCCCAATGCAAGCAGATCGGCACAGCTCTTAAAATGTACATCGATCAGAACGACGACAAGTACTTGCCCTCAACGAACTATGGACTTCCTGAAACTGCTCCCGGAAGAATGTGGCAGAACGCGCTCATTGGGCTTGTAAAGGACAAGACGGTTTTCATAGCGCCCGACAGCAACGCTCAGTTTGCCGATACCTGGGAGGACCGTGGATCGATGTCCATAGGTTATAGCAGCGCCACCGCGGTCGACATGGCTCAGGGATGCCAGCCGGATCAGAAGGATACCGACGGATGCCTGGCGTTCTTGTACCCTGCTGGGTTCGGCGCCAGCGCAAACCCCGCCACCGTCGCTCTCCTTGCCGTCACACCCAATGGATCTACCACAAGCAACTATCGAGGATACGAATTCAGTCCCTATAACGGTACGCAGAACACATCAAGCCCGCAATTGAGCCCTCCTCTCACCAGCGACCGAGACCTGGTCAAAGAAATGTCCACGCTGCCCGCCGACTCCTTGAAGCCGATCTATTGTCGCTATATGAGTACAGGCAACGATGAAGGATTCACGCCGATTTTCTTTGCAGACGGACATGCTAAAGATTACAGCGCCAAAGAGATCAATGATGGAACTCCCATCGACTGGCGATTCCGATAGTTGAAAATCCGTCCAGGCTACTCGTGCCTTTTCAGCTCCTCCACGGATACGAGTAGCCTGGACGGCTCTTGGGCTAAGGTGGCCCGGATTTCTGAGTTGCTTTCACCGGGCTCCATTCGACTCTGAGCGTTGTCATATGGCACCACTATTACCGCAATTGACGACCATTCTGGTCGGTCCGCAATCGGCGAATGCCTTGTCAGTTAGGCAGTACTCCATCTATTTTTTGGCTCGACGAATGGCTTGACTCAGTATTCGGATTGCGGAGGCCTTCTCATTCAAGTCCTTCGACGAAGCGATCGCGTGGTTCAGATCATTTGAAGCAAGATCCAGAAGGCCAAACTGGGCCTCGATCATCCCCTTCCTAAAACTGTCATTCCATCCGATACGTGACATCGTTGCTTTGAATTCAGCGTCTAGGCGAGGCATTAACACGATGAAGCGTCCTGAAAGGGGCCCGTTACGGGCTACGACCGTGATTGGCCCGGACTCGGGAGAGATCGCCGTCACCAAACACGAGTATTCGGCGCCCCTAACTAGGCGCTTCTCTAGAACAAAAGAACACTTCTGAGTTTCCTTTTCAAAGACAATTTCGCCGGTGTGAGTTACTGCAGTTACAAGGTACTTTTTTGCCCCCAATACCGGATGCCAAGTCAAATCCGGCGCAACCGTTTCAACCGCCGTGCAGACCGGTAGCCAGACAGATTACGAATGGGTGCTCCAGTTCGAATGCGAATACGCGAGATCCGTTCAATCGACGAGGACATCGCGTCCCCCACAATATCTTGCAAAGTGTCTGCATCTTCGTTGACACCGTTGAGCTTTGCCCGTACACACGCTTCTAGCGCGGGGCGTCTTAGCCCGACCGAAAGAGCCTCCAACTCGTCGCCGCACGATAGAACGTCGGCACTCAGGAATGGAATGAGTGCCACGTCAGACTCAATCGTTGAGGCAACTTGAGCCGTCATGTCCAAAAAATGTCACGCCGTCTTTCTCTAACCGGTTAGCGCGAAGGATTTTCGTCTCCGCGCGCTATGCATGCGCCAGTGTCGCATAGATAGCCCAGGGCCTCACACGTGCGCCACGTGTTCCGACCCACCGAACCGAGCCAGGATCATCGAGTTCGGCGTTGATTGCGTTTCACGAGCGCATCGGACGAAAGCGAAGGAACAACCCTGTCGCTCAAGAAGAGTCCGGCGTATCGCAGCCGCACGACTTTCCCCATCGCTCCGCAGGAGCTCCCCGGGCAGCGGCTACTCCAACAACTCTCGGTCTTGCGAATCTTCCGCACAATCTGTGCAAGATGGGGATTGGGTATTGCACCATTTGGAAACATATGTTCTAGGATACGACGGACAGGGGTTTTGAAAGTAAGGGGCCGTCTCACCCGACGGGTCAAGGTCTGGCAGTAAGCGAAGTGGTCCAATCAGAAGTCGACCGAGAAACGGAGAACGAGCAAGAGCATAAGTGCTTGAATTGCGGCGCGCCGCTTTCATCGCCCTACTGCCCCTCGTGCGGCCAGAAGGACGGATTGCATGTTCTAACTGTGTCTGAGTTCGCGCACGACGCCTTGAACGCATTATTCAGCTATGACTCAAAGGTATGGAGAACCTTGAAACTTCTAGTGGTTCGCCCAGGGCAACTCACGGTCGAATACACTTCAGGTCGAAGAGTGCCCTATCTTGGCCCCTTTCAGCTCTACTTCTGGCTTAATACGATTTGCTTCCTTCTCTTTCGCGTAGTTTTCTCAGAACGGGCTATCCCCTTCGCTCAACAACTCGCCCTCAAGATGGTTAGCGGGCGCTCCTCGAATAAATCGGGGAACAAGACGGATTGCGTTGCGATTGCCCTAAAACCCTTATTCCCCTCCACCGCGAGGGGAGTCGGTGAGGAACGAACCGGAGGGGAGGGAGTCCGGCCCAAACAGTCCCTTCCTTTATATGCCTTCCAAGCCCGGCGACGCCGTCCGGTCCAATTACGATCCCCGGCCGAAAGCCAAGATCGCACGAGGCGCCTAGCGAAGATGGAGCTAGGCATTTTATACATGCATCACTGATCCTCTTCGTCGGTTAGCAGGCGCTCCTCGAATAAATCGGGGAACAAGACGGATTGCGTTGCTATCGCCCTAAAACCCTTATTCCCCTCCACCGCGAGGGGAGTCGGTGAGGAACGAACCGGAGGGGAGGGGGGCCGGCCCAAACAGTCCCTTCCTTTATATGCTTTCCAAGCCCAGCGACGCCGTCCGGGCCAATTACGATCCCCGGCCGAAAGCCAAGATCGCACGAGGCGCCTAGCGAAGATGGAGCTAGGCATTTTGTACATGCATCACTGATCCTCTTCGTCGGCGCAGCCATCAGGCTCCCAAACTTGGACATGG
>Ga0302140_10000145_pt1 | contig 80067 bp, 75 predicted proteins | sample I_Bog_E1_1_FD_202095 | JGI IMG/M metagenome (GOLD analysis project Ga0302140, IMG submission 202095) | Peat permafrost microbial communities from Stordalen Mire near Abisko, Sweden - I_Bog_E1_1 | ecosystem: Environmental > Terrestrial > Soil > Wetlands > Peat | place: Sweden: Abisko, Stordalen... | reverse complement strand
TGACGACTGACGCATCACGCAGTGACGTGACCGCTGGTGACGCCATTATTCGAACCGAAGAACTCACCAAGGTCTACGGCGGCGTCGACATGAAAGCCGTCGACGGTCTGAACCTCTCGGTGAACGCGGGAGAGATTTTTGGATTACTCGGACCCAACGGCGCCGGAAAGACGACCACCGCGGGAATGCTCACGACGCGAGTTATTCCCACGTCGGGTCACGCGTTCGTGGCCGGCATCGATGTCGTGGCACACCCGGCTCTCGCCAAACAACTTATTGGCGTTGTGTCCCAGACCAACACGCTGGACCGACAACTGAACGTTTGGGAGAACCTCTATTTTCATGGGCGCCTCTTTGGCATTGGCGCGAGTGAGTCGCGCGAAATTTCCGACGCTCTGCTCGAACAATTCCAGTTATCGAAGTGGGCCAAGGCCTCCGTCTACGCACTTTCGGGAGGCATGGCACAGCGCCTGATGGTCGCCCGCGCCATATTCCATCGACCAGCCGTTCTCTTTATGGATGAACCCACCGCCGGTCTTGATCCACAAAGTCGACTCGCCTTGTGGGACGTGCTTCGTGAGCTGAACGGCGCCGGACAAACCATTCTCTTGACCACTCACTACATGGAAGAAGCCGAAGAACTCTGTGGCCGCGTGGCAATCATGGACCACGGAAAAATTCTGGCTCTCGGTACTTCCGAAGAACTCACGAAGAGCGTGGGCGTTGACACCGTAGTAACCGTGAAGGCGACAGGCGACCAAGCACGACTAGCGAGCGTCTTAGAACAAGGCGTGACGGGCGTCGTGAACGTGCGACAAACCGATGACGGTGTCGAGCTACATGTAAAGAGTGCTGACCGCATCGTGGGGCGCGTGGTCACTGCCGCCGAACGAGAGAATTTTGAAGTTGCCGACATTTCTGTCGCAGAGCCGTCACTCGAGACGGTGTTTATCAACTTGACCGGTAAGGAACTGCGAGACGAATGAGCACCAACGCCGTTACCCACTCACCTCGCACCGTCGAACTTCATCCGACCCGCACGGCCTTTCAATCAAGCCGCACGGCGCTCGCCGCACTTCTCCTTCGCGACCTTGTCGTACTCGGAAAGAACTTTCGAGAGTTCGTCATTCGCACCGTCGTGCAACCGTTTCTTCTCTGCTTCGTTTTCCTTTTCGTATTTCCCAAAATCGGCCAGTCAATTGGTGGAGGCGGCGCGGGTAGTTCAAGCGAAACCGTTTTTGCCACGGTGCTCGTGGCAGGTGTCGTTGGTATTTCCATCATGTTCCAAGGTGTCCAGTCCGTCGCGCTGCAAATGGCCCAAGAATTTGGCTTCACGCGTGAAATCGAAGACCGGGTGCAAGCACCGTGTCCTATTTGGCTCGTGGCCATTGAGAAAGTTATTGGCGGTGCAATTCAGGGACTGATTTCCGCGGCAATTGTGTTGCCGATTGCGTCGTTCGTGCACGCTCGCGGCGTCGAGGCGCAACTGTCGTTGCACTGGCTCATCATTTTGACGATGGTCCCCCTCGCCTGCATTGCCATGACATCGCTCGGGCTCGTGCTCGGCACGTCCTTTGAGCCGCGCAACATTGGATTGATGTTTAGCTTTGTCGTCTTGCCAATTACCTTTCTGGGCGGTACGTACTACCAGTGGACCAGACTCGCACCGGTAAAGATTGGTGGCTTCCACTGGCTACAAACCTTGGTGCTCATCAATCCCCTTATTTACGTCAACGAGGGCATGCGCGCTGCGTTCACGGGCATTCCCCACATGCACCTGTACATCATCTATCCGGTGCTGATTGGCTTTTGCGTCACGTTTCTAACGATTGGCCTTCGTAATTTCAAGCGACGCGTCCTGAGCTAACGCTCCCCCACCGTTCGGGTTCTCGCGTCGCCACTCACTAACGTGTCTTTCATGACTTGGTGGCACGACGCCGTTTTTTATCAGATTTATCCCCGCTCGTTTCTCGACACCGACGGTGATGGCGTTGGCGACCTCGGCGGCATCCTTAAGAAGATGCCGTACCTCGCCTGGCTTGGCGTGGACGCGCTATGGATCACGCCCATATATCCCTCCCCGATGCGCGATTTCAGTTACGACATTTCGGATTACTGCGATGTTGACCCGCTCTTTGGCACGCTTGACGACTTCGATCAGATTATTGCGAAGGCCCACGAGGCTGGCATCCACGTGATCTTGGACTGGGTGCCCAACCACACGTCGAGTGATCACCCTTGGTTCCAAGAAGCTCGATCGTCAAGGACAAATCCCAAGCGGGACTGGTACGTCTGGAAAGAACCAACGTCCGACGGCAAACTCCCAAATAACTGGTTGCGTTCGTGGAGCGACCAACCAGCCTGGACGCTCGACGACGAAACAGGTCAGTTCTACCTCCATTGCTTTTTGCCTGAGCAGCCTGATCTCAACTGGGCCAACATCGATGTTCGAGACGCGATGGCCGAGACGCTACGTTTTTGGCTGCGACGAGGTATTGATGGATTTCGCATGGACGTGGTGCACCTCATTGGTAAAGACCCCGCCATGCCCGATGACCCCGAAGACCTCGTCGCCATTGGTCACGTGCCCTTAAATGACCGACCCGAAGCTCATGTGTATTTGAAGGGCATTCGAAAAGTTCTCGAGGAGTTCGACGGAGAGCGCACATCCGTTGGCGAGGTGTACTTGCTCGATCCTGAGGTCGTGGCGTCGTATTACGGTCAGGGTGACGAACTACATATGTCCTTCAACTTCGCGTCGTTGTTTACGCCATGGCGAGCCGCGTCGTGGGTGGAGACCATCACCCGCACCGAATCGTCACACAACGCCGTTGGCGCGTGGCCGACCTGGACGCTTTCTAATCACGACAACAAACGAATAGCGTCACGACTCGACGGTGATCCGATGAAGACGCGATCGGCGGCCATCTTGGTTCTGACACTTAGAGGAACACCGTTTCTCTACGCCGGCGAAGAACTGGGGCTGGAAGACGCAATCATTCCACCCGAGCGTGTGGTAGATCCCGGTCTTCGTGATCCCTGTCGCGCCCCGCTTCCTTGGACAAATGAACGACTGCACGGTTGGCCTTCGGATCCATGGTTGCCCTTTGCCGAGCGACCAAATGACTTTTCCGTGGAAACCCAAGAGCACGACTCGGCGTCAATGCTGAACTTTGTACGAAGTTTGCTTAGTATTCGAAAAGCATCGACGGCCCTTCGACAAGGTTCGCTCAACGAACTTCGCGACGACAATGGCGTTCTGCATTATCGGCGCGAGAGCAGTGACGAGGTTGTCGACGTCTATATCAACTTTGCTAAAGAGCCTCGACCCATTACATTTTTACCGGGTTCGACGTGGCTGCTCTCGAGCAGCGGCGTGAAAGTTCCGGCCTCGGGTCAATTACTTCTTGTCCCCGGAGACAGCGTCATCGTTCGCGTCAGTCCCTGAGTCGCTGTCATCGTCTCGAAGCGCTTCGTGGTGGGCAATTTGATCCTGCTCACGCTCGTTGATTTCTTCGTCGGGCGCTCGCTCAATGTGTACGAGCAAGTCATCAGCCTCAGGCGAAGAACGAATGAGTTCGTCAAGTTTCAACTGAGTCGCAATTTGTTGGTGACTCTGTGTGTGCTGAATCACAAACAGCATGATGAGCGTGATCGCTGCGGCGGCTACTTCAAAGTCTCGATCCCAGTTTTGTGGATTACCCTCAACCGCCAATGCAATTAAGAAGGCCACTACCACTACGGCTACGAGTGCAGCGACGCCCGCTCGCGACGTTTGATCGCCAAACCAACGAAGCACCCTGCTTAAGCGTGCTCGAATTTCTGCTCGTTTCATCGGTACTCTCCTTTATCGCGCAGCTGCACCGGAGAATGCTTCAGCAGTATCCATCCTTGCAAGAGCGGTCCTGTTCGACAACGGCGCGATGATAAGAACAGGCTCATTCGATCAGCGAGACGGCGAAGTCCGCTTTTGCCGCTCGAGGCGCAGCAACACGAGTCGCCAACCAACCATGACGGCTCCCAAGAACAACAGCGCCACGATAATAAAGGCAAAGGCCGTTCCCTGTCCCGACACCACGCGAAGCACCATGCCAATGGCCACCGTGCTCAACATCACGACAACTCCGTTGCGAAGTGAACGACCCGACTGCTTCTTACCAATAAGCACGGTCCATCCGACAATCACACCGAGAGCGAAGGGCCACAGCGTTGAAAGAACGCCACCGACGTTTTCGCCGTGGTGATGATTTGCTCGTCCAATGATGACGAACACCATGACGGTAAGTCCATCAAGAATTGGCACGGGAGCCGCTAATGACCATCGATTGTGCACGTGGTCACTGTAGGGACGTTCGTGGTGCTACGAATCGTTCAGCATTCGCCCTTACGAGAGAGCAAATGCGGCGATGTCGCGCGCAGTGTCGTGACTTATCTCCGGTGTCACGATGACCACTACTTCTGCTCCGTGCATCGTTCCAAGAACAACGCGGCCGCGAGCCGCGACACCAGCTGACAACAACAAACGATAAAAAGCAATGCCCTCGTCTCGCAGCGGGTCGCACTCATTCACGCTGATCACCGTGGGTGGAAATCCTTCGACGTCCTCTTTGGTAGCAAAGAGCGGCCACGCCAAAGGGTCACCTGCCTTGAAGGCGTCGATGCCGTAGGACATGGCTCCCCAGTTGCTGTGAAGATTCAGAAAAATTCCATCGTTCTCGTACGACGACGGAAGTCGATCATCAGGCCAGTGTCCTGCGATATATGGGCAAAGCGCGTACAGACCTTTTACCAAATCAAGCGAGCCTTCCCTCTTCAGTTTCAGCCCAGTAGCCAGAGTCAGATTGCCACCGCCGCTTTCACCGGCAACAACAATTTTCTTAGGATCAATGTTCAACGAGGCTGCGTTGTCGTGAGTCCACTTGAGACCAGAAACGCAGTCATTCAGGCCCGCGGGATAGGGTGCGACCTGGGGGACCTTCGATGGAATGACGGAATTTCGAAACTCCACCATGACAACGGCAACACCCTTTGAAGCAATGACTCGGCCCCACGCGCGGTAGTTCCCATAAAAACTCGACAGCGACGCCATACCGCCGCCGTGGATGTAATAGACGCACGGAAGTGTTTCGTCATTATCGGGACGAATGACTTGCAGCAAGATTGTGTTGCCGTCTGGTTTTGACTTCACTTCGTGAGTAGCGAATCGAAGACCTTTAGAAGGGGCAATAGTCTCGTCGTCACAGACCTCGGTTAATTGTTCCATTTCGAGGGCACTTTGCAGGCCAGAAGGCGACGAGGCCATAGCAAGTATTTGTTCTCGGTCCTTCACGTCCTTGGCTGGTTCATCCGGTAAGAGTTTTAAAAATCCCTTTACTCTCGGATCGATTCGATCGTCGGCATCCAGGTCATACGCCACTTCAGTTCCCCCACTCCGTGTTTCTCGCCACAGTATCGTGCCTTTTCGCGAGTTTCAATGTTCAGCTCAAATAACTCATGGACGGTGAAAACCTCTCATCGGAGTTCATGATGAGGCGTTACTCGAAACTTCGAAGTTATTTCTTGTGTTCGTGCCAAATGACGAACGTTTGCAACGCCACTGCACTTTGGACGAAGACATTGGCAATGACTAATACCGCCAGAGGAACAAGAAATGAATGAACACCCAGAAGAAAAACCGCCAAAACTATGAGGACCATTGCCGCGGAAATAAATGAGGCAATGCGCAATCGACGCCACAGTGGATTTGACCAATAGCCCTTTCCCGGCAGACGTGGCCACCTTCCGCTTGAGGAGGAATATTCCCACGACACTGAGTGCGACCCACTTTCTCGGAACTTCACTCACCTTACGTGCAAATGAGATTTTCAAAAGTTCTCACCTCGAGCAGTTTCGTTACAGGTGCACCACAACGAACGAAATTATCGAACGAGACAGACCGATGCCAAAAAGCCGAGTCCAGCGAGTAAAAAGGTAACCGTGCAAGACCCAACTTCTTCAAAGAGACGGCTAGCTGCAGGGGCCCTCGCCGTCGCCTTTTCTTTGTTCGCCACTAGTTCAATTGCCGGCGCGGCCACAAAAACGACGACACAAACGGCGTCAGCGGGAAACATAACAGCTTCCTATACGTACAACCCAAATCCCCCCTTCTCGCAGCATTCGAATTTGAAAATTATTCAGAGCGGCAAGGTGGTCTACAACCAAGTTGTCAGTTCGGTGTGGTGCGGCAAAGTGTGTTGGCCCGACTTCATCACAGAAGGAAAAAAGGTCATCCACGTCGTCAAGTTGCAGCGCAATGGCACTCCGAGTGTTGTTCTCGATCTCTATAGCGGTGGAGCTCATTGTTGCTCCATAGAACAGGTGTACACGTTCAAACTAAATTCAACAACCGTCCATAAATTCGAGCACAACTTCGGCGACCCCGGCGAACAGTTAGTGCAAATAGGTCAAAACCATAGTTACGACTTACTAAGCGCCGACGATCATTTCGCCTATGAATTTACGGATTTTGCAGCTTCCGGATTGCCAATCGAGATACTTAGTTTTTCTGGCTCGACCTTCCATAACATCACGCGCTCGTTTCCCAATCTGATCGCAAAGGACGCAAAGGTTTGGATCAACGTTTTCAAATCGCGGGCAAGTTCCCACTATGAAGACTCAGTCGGCGTCGTTGCTGCATGGGCTGCGGACGAAGACATGCTCGGTCACTCCGCTGCCGTGTCGAAGTTTCTCGCAGCACAAGTCAAGGCGGGGCATCTCAATAGCGCTTTAAGTTCTATCAACTTAGAAGGTGAGAAATTTGTCATTGCGTTGCAAAAATTTCTTCGGCTGCACGGTTACTTGAAGCGGTAGGCCTGCTCACAGGGAGTCGTCTCTCTTTTGGTGAGCAAAGGTCAATGGCGACTTAAGTGTCAGGTAGTTTGTGGAACTCTGCAACACGTCCGGGAGCTGTGTAAAGGATCTCCCGGAACTGTGTCGACAAGTATGAACCGAAACATCACACGATTCGGTAGGGCCGGTGGGGATCGAACCCACGACCGAGGGATTATGAGTCCCCTGCTCTAACCACTGAGCTACGGCCCTCTGAAGCGAAGAAACAACGAATCCGAGCTCCCAGAGCAGGACTCGAACCTGCAACCTAGCGATTAACAGTCGCTTGCTCTGCCAATTGAGCTATCTGGGAATGTCGCCCGAGGGCAAAGAAACAGTACCAAACATACTGAGTCCCTATTGTTCACGTAGCCACGTTAAGAGTCGATCAGCGTGAGGACTGTGTTCTACCTTCTTTTGCCATTTGAGTTTTCTCTTCGCCATTGCTTGTTTGGAAATCCCGTGCTCCTTCCCCAATTCGTCAAGCGACATCACTCGCCCGACCAGCATCCAAAAGTCACGAAAGTCGTCTCCGAGTGCTTCTCGAAGAGCGTCAATCACCCATTCGGCTTCACGCCACTCGCCGCCATCGAATTGTTCGACCATTGGGTGGTTCGGTGAATTGACGTCGTCCATCCCACTCGCAATGTGCTCCGAAATTTGCATTATTCGCGCGGCATTCTTGCGATCTGTACTCAGTTCACGTGCCACTTCATTGGCGTGAAGTGACTTGTCGCCAGCGCTTCGTTGCAATTTGCGAAAGCGAATAACGAGTCGCAGGTCCGCGTCAGGATACGGCACTCGGTTGGACACCGCAGCGAGCACCATCTTCTCGATCCAGTAATTGGCGTACGTTGAGAATCGGAGACCTCGCGACGAATCAAAGCGACGAAGTGCGTTCACTAGACCCTCGAGACCAGCCGCTTCCAATTCATCATGGTCAAAGGGAAGTCCAAGTTCATTGACTCGCTTTTTGACAATGGCGCACGTGGAAGAAAGTAGGTGCTCTTCAGCCCTTCGCCCACTGCGAACCAGCAAACGCAACGTATTGACGTCGTCGTCTGATGAAACGTCGATGTTGGCCAGTGCATCACTCGCTCTTCGACCTTTCTCAATGTCGTGCAGCAAAGCGGTTTCTTCTTCTTTTGACAGCGTTGCCATGATCGTCACGTTGCCAACGGCCCGTGATTGCCGGTGCTGGACGCTACTCACGACTCGCTAACGGTTTCAAGACTTTGCAGCCATTCGCGAAGTTCGTTCTCTGCAATTTCTGCTTCGTCACTATCAAGCTTTTCCAGACGATCACGGACGTCACGGATGGTCGTCATCACGTTCTCGGCCGAAGACTCGCCACTTCGCAAGTTCCTTTCTAGATCAAGGAGAGCACTTCTCGAAGCCGAACGGACGAGTTGCGCCGTGACGTCGGAGATGTACTGCGACTCGCTAGAGAGTTCGAGGGGCTCTTGCGTCGCGAGTTGTTGTAATAATTCGGCAGCTTCAGCGTCACCGCGAGTCAGCAATTCATTGGCGGCCTGCGAGACGGACTCATTGACGAGAAGAGCCTCAAAAGCATCTCGCTGCACGGTGTCCACAAAATACTCGGGCACAAGTCGAGCCAGGGCCAGAGTTCGATAGTCAATCGTAAGCTTTAGTGCCGCCACGCCAGGACGAGAAAGTGCTTCGCGTTGTGCTGGTGGGACGCGAGGCGTCTCCGGCGAGGAGACTTCAGATCGTGGACCTCTTCGAAGTGCATCTGTTACGCGAGGACGAAGTACGGCGGAATCAAGTTTCAGCGTGTCCGCGATGTTCATGACGTACTGATCACGAACCAAGTCACTCGGGTGTTCACTGATCACCGCTACGGCGAGTTCCGCGGCGCGAGCTCTTCCTTCGGGAGTTGCGAGATTCGCCGCATCAAGAACTCGACTTAATCGAAATTCAAGAAAAGGAACGGCCTGAGCTATCGCTTCACGCAACGCTTCGGGGTCACGCTGGGCAAGCTCGGCTGGATCAGTGCCCTTCGGTAACTTCGCCACCGCCACGTCGATCTCGTACTGCTTTTCCCACTGATACACCGAAGCGGCGGCACTCTGGCCCGCTTGGTCAGCGTCGTAGGCCAAGACAATTCGCTTAGCAAAATTTTTCATTGTTCGAAAGTGATCTTCACCGAGAGCCGTGCCGCAGGTGGCCACAGCGCGCGGCATTCCCGCCATAAAGAACGCAATGACGTCGGTATAGCCCTCGCAAACAATGATCTCGTCGGTCTTTACGATATTGTCCTTCGCCCAGTTAAGGGCGTAAAGCGTACGTCGCTTTGAATAAATAGCCGTCTCCGAGGAGTTTTTATATTTTGGTTCAACGCGACCATCGCCTCGAAAATTGGCTGCTGCTTCAGGAAGAATGCGTCCACCTACGGCAATTGCTCGACCGGACACGTCATAGATCGGAAAGACAATTCGAGCTCGCAGAAAATCCTGCTTACGACCTCGACTGTTGGTGAAACCAAGTCCGGTGCCCGTCAGTACCTTGTCGCTCATTGGCACAGCCTTCATGAGGGCGTCCCAGTCGTCGGGCGACCATCCAAGATGAAATTGACGGGCGACGTCGCCATTAATACCTCGCGACTTCAAATACTCGCGCGCTGGTCGCGCGCTGGGACTGTCGAGCAATTGCTGGTGGTAATACTCAATAGCACGTTCCATTGCCGACAAAAATTCGTGGCGGTCCTTCATGGCGGGTCCCGCGTTGGCGTCCTCGTGCAACGTGATGTTGGCTCGGTCGGCGAGCAAACGCACCGCATCCATGAAATCGAGATGTTGTGTTTCTCGAACGAACGTTATGGCGTCACCACTGGCTCGACATCCGAAGCAGTAGTACACGCCTTCTTCAGCGTTCACCGAAAACGACGCGGTCTGTTCGCCGTGAAAAGGACAAAGACCGGTCCAGCGCCGTCCCGTCTTCTTGAGGGCTACTTGCTCACCAATAAGGGCAACAATATCCGTCGCCGCCCGAACTTGGGCAATCTCACCCTCCGCTAATGCCATAAATAGAAAGTACCCTCTGACCCTGAGCAAGCAACCATAGTTATTGCCACATTCTCTAAACTGCTCCAATGACTGATTTCGCCGTTGAATGTGACAACATCGTTCGCACGTTTCGAGTCGGCGAAGTCCGTGCCCTCGACGGTGTTTCGCTTCGAGTGCCCAAGGGCCAAGTCTTTGGCCTATTGGGTCCCAACGGTTCAGGAAAAACAACGATGGTCCGCATTCTTTCGACCATTTTGAAGCCCAACAGCGGCACCGCCAAGGTCATGGGTTTCGACGTGGTCAAAGATGCCGAAAGCGTTCGAAAGACCATTGGCATGGCCGGACAGTACGCCACGGTCGATGAGAATCTCACTGGATTTGAAAATATCGTCATGATTGGACGACTTACGCATTTGACAAAAAAGGTGGCTCGACGTCGCGCGAACGAACTCTTGGAACAGTTCGGGCTCACTGACGCAGGGAACCGATCAGTCAAGACCTACTCCGGTGGTATGCGTCGACGACTCGACCTAGGCGCGTCCCTCGTCTCACAACCGCCTTTGCTCTTCCTTGACGAACCAACGACGGGTCTCGATCCCCAAAGTCGCCAAGACCTCTGGGGCGTCATTGAACAGTTAATCGAAGGTGGCACCACAGTGCTGTTGACAACGCAATACCTCGAAGAAGCCGACCGCCTGGCTTCACAACTCGTTGTTCTTGATCACGGCAAAATCATCGCCGAAGGAACACCGCCAGAACTGAAAGCACAACTGGGAACGACCGTGCTCGCACTCACGTTTGAATCGCTCGAAGACGCCCAAAAGGGCGGCGACATTGTAAAGAGTCTTTCTGACAAGCCAATTCACACTGAAGGTTCGACGGTGGAGTTGACCGTCGACTCCGGCCCCGCGACCGCGGCTGAGGCCATCCGTCGTATCGACGCCGCCACAATCAAACTGAAGGGGCTCGCACTTCGCGAACCAAGTTTGGATGACGTGTTCTTGAGCTTGACCGGACACACCACCGAAGTAGGCGACGTGAATCTTGCTGCGTCAACTAGCCAAGTGAGCAAGGGGTAATTGTGACCACCGAAAACTATGTCTCAGAACTTCGCTGGACCCTCAGCGATATCGCCACCATCGCTCGACGAAACATCCTGACGCTGGTTCGCATTCCCACGTCACTCGTGTTCGCGATTATTCAACCCATCATGTTTGTGCTGCTTTTCCGTTACGTCTTCAGTGGGTCAATCAATATTCCTGCGGGTACCTATGTCAATTACCTCATCCCCGGCATCTTGGTGCAGACAACAATCTTCGGTGCCGTTGGCACCGCCATTGGGCTCGCCGAAGACTTGCAGCGGGGACTCATTGAACGTTTTCGCGCACTCCCGATGGCCCGCAGTGCCGTACTCGCGGGACGAACAATTTCGGACGTGTTGCGAAACATCATGATTGTGGTAGTAATCACTGGCGTGGGATTCGCCGTTGGCTTTCGTCCCCATGGCGGTTTCTTTCCCTATATCGAAGCGTGCCTCTTAATGCTGTTGTTCGCGTACTGCCTCTCATGGGGTTTTGCCTTCATTGGCCTCGCCGCTCCCAATTCCGAAACGGCACAGGCCATGACGTTTCCACTTATTTTCCCACTCACGTTTGCCTCCAGCATCTTCGTTGCGATTAATAACATGCCCGGATGGCTGCAAGTCTTTGCTCGCAACCAGCCCGTGTCCCAGGCGGCCAACGCGGTGCGAGCATTGATGCTTGGCTATCCCGTTGGTAATTCGGTTTGGGTCACGTTGTTGTGGGCAGCCGGCGCATTGATTCTCTTAGCGCCTTTGGCAACGCGTCGTTATCGTCAAGCTGCCTGAGTCGTCGTTATGGCGCGTTCAACGCAACCGATGCTGTCGGCAGGCGAATTAAACGAAATCATGCGCGGGGCATTTCCCGACGCGAACGTTCCCATTGTTGATGCCGTAACCGACGGTGGCGTCCAAGTTCGCCAACCCATTAGCGACCGTCACGGTCGACCTGGGGGCACTGTATCGGGCCCGACGATGATGTCCCTCGCCGACACTGGTGCGTGGATGGCGATTTTGTCGCGCATTGGACCGGTCGTGCTCGCGGTCACCACCAGCTTGCACATTGACTTTCTTCGAAAACCAGAACTGAGTGACCTCGTGGCGGACGCACAGATTTTGAAACTCGGTTCACGATTAGCCGTCGTTGACGTGACTCTGCATTCGCTCGACAGCCTCGACGTCGTCGCCAAGGCCCAGGTGACGTACTCCATACCGCCGGAAAATCTGACCAAATAAATTACGCTGGCGCCATCGCTTCCCAGATGTGGTGCAAGAGATCGTCAATTTTGACTCTGGTTTGCACCGTCGTGTCGCGGTCCCGTACCGTCACGGCTCGGTCCTCCAGCGTGTCAAAGTCCACCGTGATGCAAAGAGGCGTTCCAACTTCGTCTTGTCGTCGGTAGCGACGTCCAATGGACTGGGTAACGTCAAAGTCGCACATGAAGTGGGGTTGCAACTTCGAGAGCACTTCTTTCGCCACTCCTTCAAGTTCGGGCTTCTTAGATAGCGGCAACACGGCAATTTGATACGGCGCTAGGCGCCAGTCCAATTGCAGCACCGTTCGAGTTTCGCCTTCGACTTCATCTTCGTGATACGCCGACAACAGAAAGGCCATCATCGCCCGTGTCACACCGGCCGCTGGTTCAATGACGTATGGCGTGTAACGCTCGTTCGTTGCTTGATCAAAGTATTCGAGCTTCTCCCCTGACGCTTTTGAGTGAGCGCCCAAGTCATAGTCGCCACGATTCGCAATGCCCTCGAGCTCGTCAAATCCCCAAGGGAACTTGAATTCGATGTCAGTCGTTCCCTTGGAGTAGTGCGACAGATCCTCGGGAGCGTGCACGTAACGTCGAAGCGATTCTTCGGGGATACCCAAGGCGAGATACCAGTTGAAGCGCTCTTCAATCCAGTGCTCGTGCCACTGCACGGCGTCCGCCGGAGGAACGAAATATTCCATCTCCATCTGTTCGAATTCGCGCGTGCGGAACACAAAGTTCTGGGGCGTGATTTCGTTTCGGAAACTCTTACCAATTTGGGCAATACCGAACGGCGGCTTCTTTCGTGACGTTGAAAGAACGTTGGCGAAGTTCACGAACATGCCTTGTGCGGTTTCGGGACGTAAGTATGCGGTCGAACCTTCGCCTTCGACGGGACCGGCCGAGGTCTTGAACATCAGGTTGAAAGCGCGCGGTTCCGTGAAGTCGGTTCCACCACAGTTCGGACACTTGCCGTCAATCTTGTCTTCGCGCCAGCGCTCGTGACACTTCTTGCAGTCAACGAGCGGATCAGTAAAGGTCTCGAGGTGACCAGAGGCCGCCCACACGGCGGGCGGGCCAAGAATGGCCGCGTCAATTCCCACCACGTCCTCGCGCATTTGCACCATTGAGTGCCACCAGGCGTTCTTTACGTTGCGCAACATCAACACGCCCAACGGACCGTAGTCGTAGGCCGAGCGAAATCCCCCATAAATCTCGGCGGACGGGAAGATGAATCCTCGTCGCTTGCAGAGATTTATGACCTTGTCAAGGAGGTCCGAAGTGGTGGTATCGGGGCTGGAACTCATGGCGCAAGGCTACCGGACTAGTTCACCTCTTCCGAAGAGCGAAGCCGCACAATGGCCTGGTTTGCCAGTAATCGTCCAGACGTCGTAAGGGTCACCTGGCCTCGCTCGACGTTCACTAAATGGGCAATCTCGTCCAAAGACTCAAACGCCTCGACCGGCACGCCGCGTCGCGTGCGAAGGGCCAAGGAGTCGCGTTCGAAGTTGCGCGTCGCGTCGTCGAGCACCTCTTCACCGCCGAGGGGCCGTTCGCCATTTTCGACCATGGCGATGTACCGATCGGGGGTTCGCACGTTCCAGTAACGACGACCATCAACGTGCGAATGGGCCGCAGAACCAAAGCCCACGTAGTTCCCTTGATCCCAGTACACGTGATTGTGCCGACATTCGTGGCCGGGCTTCGCCCAATTCGATATCTCTTCCCACTGGTACCCGGCGTCTTCCAGCGTTTTTGCGACGAGCTCATACGCGTCGGCGGTTTCATCCTCGTCGGGGTGGCGCGAGAGGTCTTTACCCAGTGGCGTTGACGGCTCGGGCGTCAATGCGTAGCAACTGATATGCGGTGGTGGATACGCAAGTCCCAACAAGTCAGCCAACGTCCGCTTGACGTCGGACAACGTCTCCGCTCTCGAACCGATAATCAAATCCATGTTCCACGTCGCAAAACCCGCGTCGTGCACGGCTTGCGATACTTCTTCGTGCGCCATGATGCCGTGGCGTCTGCCGAGATCGGCGAGCACGGCGGGCTGTGTTGACTGCACGCCAAAACTCATACGCGTGACCCCACCGTTCTTGTAGGCCCGCAGTCGCTCAAACGAGGCGTCTTCTGGATTGCACTCGACGGTCACTTCCGCGTCGTCGGAGCGAGGGATGGCGTCGAGAATCCGTAGGAGTTGCTCAACCGTTAAACGAGAAGGCGTTCCACCCCCAAAGAATATTGACGTTGCGAGAGGGAGACCATCGGCTCGTTGCCAGTTGATTTCCTTGACAACGGACTCAACGTACGAGTCCATCAAAAAATCGCGGTCGCTATAGGTGGCGAAGGCACAGTAGTCGCAGCGATGCGCACAAAAGGGCACGTGCACGTAGACGCCAAATTCCTTGGAGGAAGTGCTCACGCGCTCACCGTATTTTTTATCTCCTCGTAACGAGCAAGTGCTTCAATGCGCTCGGTCGCCGCATCCACGATGGGCGTCGGGTAGCTCGAGAGTGACAACAATCCATCACCAGCACCTGGCTGTAAACACTGTGGCGCCGTGACGTTACGCAGTTCTGGGATGAAACGGTGAACGAAATCGCCACTGGGATCAAAACGTTCCGCTTGCGTCGTGGGATTAAAAATGCGGTAATACGGTGCGGCGTCCGTTCCCGTTCCGGCGGTCCATTGCCAACCGTGTTGGTTGGACGCCACGTCGCCATCAATCAGTCGCCACATAAACCACCGCGCACCCCATCGCCAATCGAGGTGCAAATGCTTCACCAAGAACGACGCCGTGACCATTCGAACCCGGTTGTGCATCCAGCCTTCTTCCAAGAGCTGGCGCATTCCTGCGTCCACCAAGGGATAACCCGTTTCACCTCGCGCCCAGGCGCGGAATCGTTCACGCGCGCGGTCATCAGTGTCCACGCGAAGCTTGGTCATATTGCTTCGCAGCGCCTCTTTCACCGACAACGGATGATGAAACAAAACATCAGCGTAGAAGTCTCTCCAACACAACTCCGCCACGAACGTCGCACGACCCGTCGATGAGCCGTTTACGGTTTGCAGTATCTGGCGTGGATGAATCGTGCCGAAGTGTAAATCGGGACTTAAACGACTCGTAGCGTCGGAGCCGGGAAGATTCCTCGTGGTGGCGTAATCGTCAACAATCTCGGCGAAGTCGGCGAGACGTTTCAGCGCGGCCGTTTCGCCGGCGCTGGGCACACGACTCGCCACGTCGTCGGGAAGGTCGCCAAAGTACGCGGGGCGATGATGGGCACAGCGCTCGAGAATTTCGTCGAACGATAATGATGACGCCGCGATCCACCGAGGAGACAATGGTAGATCAAAGGGGGCATCAAAGACTCGATCCAGCCACCTTCGATGAAAGGCGCCAAAAACTTTTAACGGATCACCGCTCTGTGACACAACAGTGCCGGGAGCAACCGCATACGGTGAATCGAAGAATTGAAGACTTATGCCCGAAGTCGCGATCTGGGACGATGTTCGTTCGTCGCGTCGTCGACCAACGGGAGCAAAGTCAGCTGTCGCAAAGATTTCCGTGACACCGTATTCTCTCGCGAGATCCACGAGCACCGCGGTCGGATCGCCCGCGCGAAGAATCAATGCCCCAGACAAACTTTCGTTGAGCGCCTGAAGGGTCATCGACAGATACGACGCCCTCGAAGGTCCAGCGAAACTTAATAACTCACTGTCGAGAATGAAAACTGGAAGCACGCCCGATCCGCTGGCGCGGTCGACTGCTTCGAGCAACGCGGGATTATCCCTCAGACGAAGGTCACGTCGAAACCAAAAAATCGTGGGTGCGCTGCTCATGATTATCGAGTCCGGCACTTTTGCCTTGTAACCACAGCGTCACTCAACTCAGTGGCGGCGAGGAACGAGCGACCTTCAAGCGTTTACCGAGGTGTTGTTCGATGGTTTCTTGGGCGAGTGTAATCACTTCAAAAGAACCGGCCGGCGACGTTTCTCGCAACACCTTGGCTAAGTCACCACCGAGAATTCTTCGTAACAGTTCCAACGCGTCAGGTGAAAGCGCCCGACCCGAGCGACACGATGCGCACAGGGTCCCGCCGACCTCGGCGTCAAAGCTAACTAGCGGACCTTCTCGACCACAACTAACGCACGAATCAAGCACCGGCTCGGAACCGTCGTGCACCATTATTTTGAAAAAGAACGACGCCGGCACAAGTGCGGGTTGGTACTGCAGATCATCCAACGTCGCGAGCGCACGCACGAGCATCGTGAAAATGTCCTCATCGGCCACGTCGTCCAGTGGAATGGCGTCGACAACTTCAACCATGGCCATGCCCGCGACAATGCGTTCGTAGGAAGAGCGCAGATTCGTGAAGCGCTCGCGGTGCAGTACTTGGCGAACTATGTTGAGATTGCCTCGGCCGCGCGCCATATTCATCTCGACGTACGCGAGGGGCTCTAAACCGCCGCCGAGCCTAGAGCCTTGCTTTCGCACACCCTTCGCGATCGCCCGCATTTTGCCGTGCTCTTTGGTCCACAACACGACAACGCGATCGGACTCGCCCGACTTATAGGTACGCAGCACTACCGCGTCGTCGTGGATTTCGTTCACGATTCGGGCTTGTTATCGCGATCTCGGAATTTTTGCGAGCGACCGGGCATACCCATGTAGTGCGATAACCAATTGCCCCCCGCCACCATGACGACCAGAATAAGAGGAATAAGCAATGGCTCCAGCAAAATGGTCGCTCCGTTAAACGCCAAGATCAACAAAAAAACATAGAGCAACACGCCGACAACAATTGTTGCCTTCGTGACCTTCATGATTCGAGACCCCCGAAGCGACGTTCACGACGTTGGTATTCGCCAATTGCTTCGTAAAGATCTTCGCGACGAAAATCTGGCCACAGCACGTCAGTAAAGACGAGTTCAGAGTAGGCCAGTTCCCAAAGAAGAAAGTTGGAAATTCGAAATTCTCCCGATGTTCGCACAACCAAATCGGGGTCGGGAATTTCCGGGTGATACAACCGAGTACGAATCTCTTTTTCGCTGATTTTGTTCACGGGTACCTTGTCACGTACGAGTTGAGCGACCGCGTCCACTATCTCCGCACGACCACCGTAGTTAAACGCCATGTTAAAGGTCATTGCCTTGTTTTTCTTCGTCAACTCTTGTGCTTCGTCCATATTCTTTAGGACTCGCTTTGGCACCCGACCTGTGCGACGTCCCGAAAAGACGATGCGAACGCCTTCGGCGTGGAGTTCGTGTTGGCGACGCTTTAACAATGACTCGTTGAAGTTCATAAGAAAGCGAACTTCGTCAATCGGTCGGCGCCAGTTCTCAGTGGAAAATGCGTAGACCGTGAGATAACGAATGCCAGCGGCCAGTGCGCCGTAGGCGGTGTCAATGAGGGCCTCTTCGCCCGCGGCGTGACCGTCGGTTCGTGGCAGGTTCTGGCGCTGGGCCCAGCGACCGTTGCCGTCCATGACAATGGCGACGTGGCGCGGAATGGACGCCTTATCGAGCGACGCCGGAAGCGGGGTGGGACGCGGATCAGGCACGAATCAAAACTAGTGGGTGGTCCTTGCTCGTTGAGAGTAGCCACGACCCCTAATGTCGTGGCGTGCGTTCCTACGATCCCGACGCTGAGGAACCTTACGTTGAGCCCTCCGAAGAAGGCGGTATCGCCCTCGACGACGACATTGTGCAAATTGATGAGGATCGCGCGTTAGAACTGCTCGACCGAATTACCGAGGATCTTCCCGGAGGTGGTGAACGCCGCGAGGGTCAAAGAGACATGGTCCGAGCAGTTGCTGCGGGCATCAGCCGAAAGCGTCACACCATCGTCGAAGCGGGCACCGGTGTTGGAAAATCGCTCGCGTACCTCGTTCCCGCGGCTTTATCGAGAAGACGCGTCGTCATTGCCACGGCAACGAAGAACTTGCAAGATCAACTCGCGAGCAAGGACGCTCCGACAGTCGCAGAACACGTTGCACCCTTGAAAGTTGCGGTCTTAAAGGGCAGAGCTAATTACCTCTGTCGATTAAAGGCGCAAGAGGTCGGCGCGCCTGCCCAAATGAGTTTTGACGCGGGTGACGATGTCCCCGCAACCGTGGTCGACCAAGTTCGTCGGATCCTTGAATGGTCGAACACGACGTCGTCGGGTGACCGCGACGAACTCAGTTTTGAAGTCGATGGAAGAGCGTGGCGAACGTTGTCGGTGAGCCCTCAAGAGTGTCTTGGTCGTGTGCAGTGCCCCCAGGGTCAGTCCTGTTTTGCCGAACTCGCCAAAGACCAGGCGGCCTCGAGTGACATCGTGATTGTTAACTCCCACCTTTATGGAGCTCACTTAGCCGCTGGATCGACGATTCTTCCCGCGCACGACATTGTGGTGTTTGACGAGGCCCACGAAGTCGTCGACATATTCAGCCAATTGCTCGGCACGTCGCTGAACGCAAATCGTTTTCGAGCACTCGCAACAATGGCTCGCTCCGTCTTGGGAGCCGAACACGCGAGCCTCTGTACGGATCTCACGCAGTTCGCCGACCGGTTCGAGAGGGCGCTCGAAGAACAATTCGACACCAATGAGCTGAAAGGTTTGAGCGACGACGTGAACGCACTACTCGCCGAAGGCACGCAACTGACCATTCAAGTGACGGAGTTGCTGCGAGCAACAGAGACTGGTTCACAAACTGATGAAATACGTCGCATCCGTACGCAAGGTCCAGCCGTTCATCTGACGAACGACTTGGCGCGCCTCGGTGCGGTAAGTGATGACGAACTGACGTGGCTCAATCGACGAGACCGAGAAATCGATATCGAACTTTCGCTCATCGACATTGGTCCACGACTACGAGACGAACTCTGGCCCGCGGTCACTGGCATACTCACGAGTGCCACCATTCCCGAGACGTTGGTGGAATCGCTCGGTCTCGGTGGCATCAGTGATGAACTGCGAGTAGCTAGTCCATTCAACTACGCCGAGCATTCTCTGCTGTATGTTCCCGAACACCTCCCCGCTCGAACTTCCGACGACGCCGAAGAAGCAATTGCTCTCGAACTGGTTGATCTCATTGTCGCCGCGGGTGGACGGACGCTCGCGCTGTTTACCAACCGCACCGTAATGAAACGAGTGGCCGACGAAGTTAGCCAACGTATTGACACGCCGATACTCGTCCAGGACACGCTCTCGAGAAAACGCCTCATCGAACGCTTTCGAGACGAAGAATCAGCAAGTCTCTTTGCCGTCACGAGTTACTGGCAAGGCATCGACGTGCCAGGGACATCGCTAAGTCTCGTCACCATCGACCGGTTACCGTTTCGACGGCCGGATGATCCGCTCAGTGTCGCTCGACGCGACCGCGCAGGCGATCAAGCATTCTCCAAAGTAGATCTTCCCCACGCCACGATGTTGTTGGCTCAAGGTGTGGGGCGCCTCATTCGAAGCGAAACTGATCGAGGAGTCGTCGCTGTTTTGGACACTCGCCTAGCGACGGCCAATTACCGGGGACGAATGTTAAAGAAATTGCCGCCCATGCGACGAACACGTAACAAAGAAGAGGTGTTGGCGTTCCTGCGAGCAATCGCAAACTAGAAGTAATTCAACCCAAGTTGTTCACTCCACGTCGGCACCTTTAATTCACCGCGCGGTTGCGTCCAACTAAAAACCGGTTTGATATCGACAACGGGCGTACCGTCAATGCCGTCCAAAGCCCGCACCCGAAAACTGCGCTCCGCCACGTCGATGATTTGGACCGTACTCAGCAGCAATCGATTCGGACGATCCTTATTGCGCTGGGCAAAAATTCCAACGTCGGGCCAGTCGGGGTTGCCGCGAGGATGACGATGCCAGGGACCAGGCGGAACGTCTTCAGCCCAGTCGGCAAAGAAGATGATTTCTACGTGCGAAAAGGTTTCGAGTCCTCGAAGCGACTCACTCGGGACGTCTTTAGCGAGTTCGACGGTACTTTCAATCTCGTCCCAGTTGTCATCAAGCGCTTCACTTCGGTCATTTCGAATGAAGGCAACGGGTCGAAGTTGAAAGGTCATTAGTACCCCAATCTATCGAGGATGTCTTCGCGTTTTTGCCACGACGGCTCAACTGAAACGCGCAGTTCGAGAAAACATCCCTCGGGAAGTTGACGACGCGCGGCGATGCCAACGTCCTTTAAAAGCGCACCCCCCTTGCCAATGACCATTCCCTTTTGACTCTCTCGTTCCACCAGAATCTCGACGGTGATGTGTGGCCATTCGTATTCGGTGACGCGACAGTGAATAGAGTGCGGCAACTCTTGTTTGGTCTTTCGCACCAGTTGTTCGCGCACTAGTTCGGCAATATGAACAGCCTCGGGCACGTCGGAGATCTCGTCTTCCGGATAAAGAAATGGTGATTCGGGCATGGCGTCTTGAATGAAAGCAACAAGTTCTTCAACACCTTCGCCGGTCTTTGCCGACAACGGGAAATACTCCACTCGCGCCACTACGTTCGGCCGCAGCATTTCTTCGGCACATTCCTGCACGGCCAGTGACGCCGCCATTAACTGCGCCGCAATGGTGGCTCTTGATGTTCGATCAATCTTGTTCACGGCCACAATGGGTAGCGGTCCGCCATCGTTCTTGCACACCTTGAGCATCGTGGACAGCACGAGTCGATCACCAGGCCCTATGGCGCTACCCGCCTCAATCATCGCAATGACGACGTCCACGTCGTCGGTCGCCGTACGGGCCGTTTCGTTGAGTCGTCCACCCAGCGACGTCTTTGGTCGATGCAGTCCCGGAGTATCAACGAAAATGATCTGCACGCCATCGACGGTGTGAATACCTCGGATGGCGCTGCGCGTCGTGTTCGGCGACGAAGATGTGATGGAAACTTTGGCGCCCAACACTTGGTTAACAAAGGTGGACTTGCCCACGTTGGGGCGGCCCAGAATGGTTACGAAACCGGCGCGGGTCATGAGTGTCGCAACGGTTCTATACGAACCTCTTCAATACGACGACCTTCCATTCGAACAACGGTCAATCGATACTCGTCTGCTTCAAAGTGTTGACCGACGACGGGCACCCCACCGGCGAGGTCGAGGACCAAACCTCCTACGGTGTCCCAACCATCCTTTGGTAGTGCAAGGTCATATTCGTCATTGACGTCATCAATATTGAGTCGACCGCTGATCGTAACGACACCGTCGACGCTCTTTTTGTCGTCATCTTCGTCAACGACCTCATCGTCGGATTCATCGGCAATTTCGCCGACGAGTTCCTCAAGGACATCTTCCAACGTGATGAGGCCCGCCGTGCCACCAAATTCGTCGATGACGATAAAGAGATGGCTCTTCTCTTTTTTGAATTCCGCTAGCAATGACGCGACTTTCTTCGTTTCTGGAACGAAGAACACGTCCAGGAAATGATTCCCCACGTGCTCGTCACTTCGACCTTCGGCGATTAATTTGGCCAAGTAGCGAAGATTCACAACACCTAGAACATCATCCACGCCTTCGCCGAGAACGGGCAGGCGTGAACGACCAGACTCGACTGCTCGCTCAAAGGCCACGGCCACGGTTTCATCGGACTCAACACTCACCATGTCGATACGAGGCACCATCACTTCGCGAACAATCGTGTCACCAAATTCAATGACGGAGTGAATGAAGTCGCGCTCTTCAACAGCAATTGTTTTTTCTTCGTGCGCCACGTCCGCCATCGCCATGATTTCGGCGTCGGTCATGGTTTGGGATTCGCTCGCTCCCCCCAAAAGACGAATCGCGGCGTGCGAAATCGAAAGGAGCAGTGCGGCAATCCATCGAACGGGCCAGAATTTCAGAATTCGCGACACGACGGGCGCGGCAATCAACGCCGACTGGTCGAGATGTTGCACGGCAAAATTCTTTGGAATGGCCTCAAACACCACGAAGATGACAACGACTTCAGCCACGGTGGCAATAAGTACGCCTGCGGCTCCAAAGATGCGGCCCGCCAGCACACCCACGAGCGTGGCTGACACCAGTTGGCAAATCAGCACGAGCAACAGCAAAGGATTAAGGAAGCTGTCCGGATCCTCGGCGAGATCCGCCAACGCCGCCGAACCACGAAGTCCTTGGTCGCGAAGCGAGCGCGCGCGCGACTTACTTGTTCGTACCAGGGAGGTTTCCGCAAGGGCAAAAAATCCCGAGAAGATTAATAAAATCGCGACACTGATGAGTAGTGCCGTATCCGACACGGTCCACGAGACGGCAATCACGATGAACTCGTTTGGTAGTGACGAGCGAGCAGTTCGCGTTCACGAGCCTCCATGCGCTCTGCCTCGGCGTCAACGACGTGATCCCAACCCAGGAGATGCAGTACGCCATGAACTACGAGTAACGCCACTTCGTCATCGAAACTGCATTCGTGTTCGACAGCGTTTTGGGCAGCGATCACTGGGCAAATCACAATATCACCAACGAGCTGAGGCATTTCCGGATCGGGTCGATCAACCGGTCCCGGCGAACCAGCGTCAGGTACGCGACCTGAAAAAACGGGTTCGTCATCAATGGGAAAGCTCAAGACGTCGGTGGGTCCAACCTTGCCCATAAAGCGCTCGTTGAGTTCGGCCATGGTGGGCTCGTCGGCAAAGATCAATGCAACCTCTGCCGCCCCGCGCACGCCCTCTTCCTCAAGCGCTTTGGTGGCGAGCGCCACCCAACGGTCGAGGTCAATTTTTTCGTCACTCTGCTCGTCCGCAGCGAAGATGTCAATACTCATGTGGCGTGTTCGTCGTAGGCGGCAACAATGTCGGCCACGATTTGGTGTCGTACAACGTCGCGGGCGTTGAGGTGCACAAATGAAATGCCTTCGACCTTCTTCAAAATGTTCTCAATCGTCACCAGGCCACTTCGTCCACCATTGAGGTCAATTTGTGTGACGTCTCCGGTAATGACGGCCTTGGAGTTAAAACCAATGCGCGTCAGAAACATTTTCATTTGCTCCGGCGTGGTGTTTTGTGCTTCGTCCAAAATGATGAAGGACTCGTTGAGCGTACGTCCGCGCATGAACGCTAAGGGGGCCACTTCAATAGTGCCTTTTTCAATGAGCCGTGAGGTTCCCTCAGGCCCCACCATCTCAAACAATGCGTCATACAGAGGGCGAAGATACGGATCGACCTTCGCCATTAGATCGCCTGGCAAGAACCCGAGGCGCTCACCCGCTTCTACCGCCGGACGCGTCAACACGATGCGTTGCACTTGTCGACGTTGCAGGGCGTGAACCGCTGCAGCCACCGCGAGGTAGCTCTTACCCGTTCCGGCCGGTCCAATGCCAAATGTGATGATGGATTCATCAATGGCGTCGGTGTAGCGCTTTTGTCCCGCGGTTGAAGGTCGAATGGTCTTGCCCTTGGCGCTTCGTACGACTTCGTGTTTTAAGACTTCGCTGGGTCGAACGTTGTCGCTCACCATGTCAATGGTGCGAGAAACCTTCGCGACGTCAAGGGACTGTCCACTTTCCAATACGAGAACGAGTTCGTCAAAGAGACGAAGTACGCGAGCGGCGTCGGGTCCCGCCACGCTGATCTGGTTTCCCTGCACACGAATTTTTGATTCCGGGTACGCCCGTTCCACGACACGCAAGTGCTCATCGCGGGGCCCAAGGAGTCCGGACATGAGATGCGTGTTTGAGACGTACGTTGTGACCAGCGTGGCGTCGCCGGCGCTCGAATCAACGCTCATCCGGGCGGCCACTCCAAGAGTCGTCCCCCGAGCACGTGCAGATGAAGATGCGGCACCGTCATCTGAGCGTCCTTACCGACATTCATCACTAGTCGGTAGCCACTTTCACGAACGCCTTCGCCTTGTGCCACCTCTTGGGCGAGGAGAATCAAACCGTCGACGACGCTTGCCTCGCCATCGGCCAGATGGTCAGCGCTCGTCACGTGGATCTTTGGAACGACCAAGAAATGAACCGGGGCCTGGGGCGCAATGTCTCGAAAGGCTAGAGCGGTGTCGCTCTCACCGAGAATCTCCGCGGGAATTGATCCCGCAACTATTTGACAGAAAAGGCAATCACTCATGCAATTCCTTCATCATTACCCAATTCGTTCATCCGTGGGGTGACAGCCCCCTCGTGCTGCGCTTGCGCCAGCAACGTCGCTACCGCCAATGCGGCCGTTTCCGAGCGAAGCACCGTTTGGCCGAGCCCCACGAAACGGCGACTGCTTTCCCATTCGTGAGGTGCCCAGCCACCTTCGGGGCCAATCGCCACTGCCGTCAAGCCGTCCCACGTGCCGGTTACTTCCACGTCAGCCACCGCGACGTTCAAAGGAACGTCAGCTACTCGTAACGGAGGTTCAATCACGAGGTCGTAGGTCCGACGACACTGCCCAGCGCTTTCCAGCGCGATGCGCTGCCAGCGGCGAAGTGTCTTTTCCTTCGCCTCGCCTTTAAATTTCACCACCACTCGTTCGCTGAGCAGCGGCACAATACGAGTTATGCCAAGTTCCGTAGCTTTCGCGACTGCCCACTCGCTTCGGTCACCCTTTAAGGGAGCGAGGTACAGGGTTGTTTCTGGCTTCGCCCTATCAACGCAAAGATCAAACACTCGACGCAGGCCACCTGTTTCAACTTCAGCAAAAGTCCACGCCCCCGCACCGTTGGTCACGACAATCTCTTCTCCAACCTTGGCGCGAAGAACTTTGCGAAGGTGGTGTTCGTCCGTGTCGCTGAGTCGAGGATTTAACGGATCGTCTACGTGGAACTGACCGAGCGCTCGCACTCGGCGACTGAATGCCGTGAGCGTCATCGTTTCGCACCGCGAAGGCGCGAAAGAAGTCCGTGGTGGTGTTCGCTCAGCGCCTCTCCTCGGTGTTCGGCGAGTTGTCGAAGCAGCTCAATGGATGTTTCGTCAAGGTCCGTCGGAACATCGACCACTAAATGCACGAAAAGATCACCGCGACCACGTCCGCGCAGATGCGTCATTCCTTCATCACGAACCCGCACGACTGTCCCGTTAGCGCTGCCCGGTGCGACGTCGACGATGGCAGTGCCACGAAGTGTCGGCACCTCAATGGTGGCGCCGAGCGTGGCTTGGGTAAATGCGATGCGCGCTTCGTGGTGAAGATCATCATTAATGCGCTCGAAGCGTTCGTCGTCTTTGACGAGAAGATGAACGTAGAGCGTGCCCGCGGGGCCTCCGCGGGGGCCCGCGGGACCACGATTTATGAGACGCATAGTCGAACCGTTTTCGACGCCAGCGGGAATGTCAATCGTTAAGGACTGTTCTTGATTCGTTCGTCCGTCACCGCGACATTCTTTGCACGGGTGCTCAATTCGTTGACCGGTACCCTGACAGCGCGGACACATGGAACTGGTCACCATTTGACCAAGAATCGAGTTACGAACTCGACGCACCTCACCAAGGCCAGCGCACTCGACGCAGGTCACTGGTGAAGTGCCCGGCTCTGCGCCACTTCCATCACACGTCATACAACGAAGAGGCATCGTCAAGGACACCTCGTGGGTAACACCAAAGGCGGCATCGTCGAGAGAAATACTGACGCTCACTTCCGCGTCAGGACCCACCTGGGGTCCGCGACGACGACCGCCACCTTGTCCCCCCATGGCGCCAAAGAACATGTCAAAAATGTCTTGCACCGATCCGGGGTTGAATCCACCGCTAGCACCTACGTCCGATCCAAATCGGTCGTAGTTCGCTCTACGTTCGGGGTCCGAGAGAATTTCATAGGCCTGGGAAACTTCTTTAAAGCGCGCTTCGGCTTGTTCGTTTCCAGGATTGGCGTCCGGGTGTAATTCGCGAGCTAGTCGACGGTAAGACTTTTTTAACTCATCCGGTGAAGCGTTCGGTGAAACTTCAAGTAACGCGTAAAGATCGACGTTAGCCACGGTCATCCTTTGAAGCGCTCGAGAGTCGTTTGGTGAGTTGGCGAGAAACCACCTCAGCTGCGGCCATGGCTTCGGGGTAATTCATTCTCGTGGGGCCGAGTAGCGCAATGGCTCCGGTACTTTCGTTTTCTACGAGCACCGGCGCGACAATCACTGCACACGACGACAGAGGAGCAAATCCGTGCTCAGAGCCAATCGCCACCGAGAGCCCCCGATTCATGATGTCTTGTAGCAACGAGACGACGACCAGGCCTTGCTCAAGAATTCCCAGCACCTTTCGTACGGTCTCCACTTGATCAAACGAACCCGCGACTTTGGAAGATCCCCCGATGAAAACCTGATCACCGTCGGCCGTAGGAGTAGAGGTATGAAGAGCACTCACTGCCTCACGCACCAACGTGGCAATCGACGTGTCTCTCGAGGGAACCTCGAGACGTTGTTCTAGCGTCGTACCAAGTAACAGAGCATCCAATTGACTTGACGCTTCGACCACGTCGAGAGCAGAAACTTCAGTATCGAGTTCGAGTGTTCTCTTTTCAATTGAACCGTCGGACAACACCGCTACGACGAGAACCCGCCGTGGTGAGAGATCAACGAGTTGCACCGTACGAATCGAAGCGCGCGCGTGACTTGGTCCCACAACCACCGAGGTAAGACTCGTGAGATTGGAAAGCAATCCCGACGTTTGCTCCAATATATCTTCCATCTCGCCACGAACTGACGTAAAAAAGTCGCTGACCTCGTGCTGCTGCGTCGGTCCGAGAACGCCCGAGGACAAATGGTCGACAAAGTAGCGATAGCCCTTGTCAGTCGGGACGCGCCCCGCCGAGGTGTGGGGCTGCATGAGGTAGCCGTCTCGCTCGAGGGCCACCATTTCACTGCGAATCGTCGCTGAAGAAACGTGCACTTCGTCGCGGTGCGCCACGCTCGTTGAACCCACGGGCTGGGCGGTATCGATGTGCTCGGCCACGACCGCTTCCAAGATCGCGGCTTTGCGTGCATCGAGGTCACTCGTGGGCAATGGTGTGGGCTGTTTAGCGACTCGAGCCATGGTCCTCCTCGTTAGCACTCGATTCTAATGAGTGCCAACGGCGACGTGGACTCAGTCTTCAAGCTTTAGAGCGGCGACGAAGGCTTCCTGAGGAACTTCCACGCGACCGATGTTCTTCATGCGCTTCTTTCCCTCCTTCTGCTTTTCCAGCAATTTTCGCTTTCGGGTGATGTCACCGCCGTAACACTTGGCGAGAACGTCCTTTCTTCGAGCCTTCACGGTCTCTCGCGAAATGATGCGGCCACCAACGGCGGCCTGAATAGGAACGTCAAACATCTGTCGAGGGATGAGTTCCTTTAACCGTTCGGCCATGCGTCGTCCGTAAAAGTCGGCGTTCGAAGCGTGCACAATTGTGGAAAAGGCGTCCACCGGTGCATGGTTAATAAGAAGGTCAACGCGAACCAGTTTCGACGTGATGTAGCCACTTTGTTCGTAGTCGAGGCTGGCGTAGCCCTTGGTACGACTCTTTAGAGCATCAAAGAAGTCGATAACGACTTCAGCGAGCGGAATGGTGTAGCGAAGTTCGACGCGCTCCGTTGAGAGATAGTCCATCTTGATCATCTCGGCCCTGCGTGACTGACATAGTTCCATCACGGTGCCCAGATACTCGGCGGGCGTAAGAATTGAAATATCGAGCAGTGGCTCGTCGATGTGATCAAGTCGCGAAGGATCGGGAAGATCCGTCGGGTTATCGATGTCTATTTCGGTGCCGTCAGTAAGAAACGCTCGATACACCACCGAGGGAGCGGTGGCTATAAGTGACAGGTTGAATTCGCGCTCTAAACGTTCGCGGACAATCTCCATGTGCAACAGACCCAAGAAACCACAGCGAAAACCAAATCCCAAAGCGTGCGAGGACTCTGGCTCGTAGGTGATGCTCGCGTCGTTCAGTTTTAACTTGTCGAGTGCGTCACGAAGAACCGGCAAGTCGTCGCCGTCAATCGGATATATCCCACAAAAGACCATGGGCTTGGGGTCGCGATAACCATCAAGCGCTTCTTTTGCCGGTCGCGACGCTTCCGTCACCGTTTCACCCGAGCGAGCCGACGCCACGTCTTTGATGCCAGCAATCAAGTAACCAACTTCTCCCGGTCCGAGTTGCGCCGTCGGAATGATATCGGGTGTTCGGATGCCAATTTGCTCCAATTCGTGATTGGCTCCGGCTTGCATCATGCGCACTTTCGTGTTGGATCGCAGTGTGCCGTCCTTGATACGAATAGAACTCACGACTCCGCGGTACTGGTCGTAGTAGGAGTCAAAAATAAGCGCACGAAGCGGAGCGTCGGGGTCACCAACTGGTGCGGGTATTCGCTCAATCACGGCGCGAAGCAACTCGCGCACTCCTTCACCCGTCTTTGCAGAAATGGCCAAGACCTCTGAGGCGGGAAGGCCAAGCACTCGTTCTAACTCTTCGGCGTAGCGCTCGGGCTCCGCGGCTGGCAGATCAATCTTGTTGAGGACCGCCACGATTTCGAGGTTGTTCTCCAATGCTTGGTAACAATTGGCCAACGTCTGCGCCTGGATACCCTGACTCGCATCGACCAACAAAACAGCGCCCTCACAGGCAGCCAATGACCGTGAGACCTCGTAACCAAAGTCAACGTGGCCAGGTGTGTCGATCAATTGAAGAATGTGATCTTCAAAGTAGACGCGAACATTCTGGGCCTTAATCGTGATACCCCGTTCGCGTTCAATGTCCATGGAATCGAGGTACTGTTCACGCATCAGTCGGGGGTCAACCGCTCCCGTTATCTCAAGAATGCGGTCCGAGAGCGTCGATTTACCGTGATCGACGTGAGAAATAATCGAAAAATTCCGAATTTTTGAGGGGTCAATTGATGCTGCAGGAGTAGCCACGGTCCTCTAAGGCTACCCGCCGTTCGTTCTTGATCCACGCGGTTGGAGTGAAAGACCCTTACTCTGCTAGCCTTTCTAAGCCCGCCGGGAGATCGGCGTCGATCGCAGAGGATTTTTTCGTGGCAAATATTAAAAGCCAAATTAAGCGCAATAAGCAGAACGAAGTTCGTCGTGTGCGCAATAAGGCCGTGAAGTCAGAACTGCGCACTCGAACCAAGAACGCCGTTACCGCCGCCGGCAGTGAGAACGAGGTTGAGGCGTTACGCCTCGCCGTCAAGCGCATTGACAAGGCTGCTCAAAAGGGAGTCATTCACAAGAACCAAGCCGCGAACCGCAAGAGTGGCTTGATGCGTCGCATCAACTCTCTTCGCGAAAACGCGTAACTTCTAGCGCCGACGCGCGCTTTCGGTCATCTTCGCCAATCGCGCTACCAAAATCTCAATAACGGTGAGACCAGTCACGTCCACGTCAGAATTTTCGTCTCGCCCCCCAAAGGAGACTCCGCCCTTCAGATCGGTGTCCGCCTTTGTCAACATATGCACAGCATTGGAAATCCGATCCGATCCCAGTACGCGCATAGTCTTCAAGGACTTCTCCGCTGGGAAACGGTGGATGCCGAGTAGTTCGGCCGCCTGATCCGCAGACTGCGCGCCCGAACCGTCAAGTTGAGCCATACGCAGATAATGGCGCTGCAACATGTTGACAATTTGTAATCCCGAACGAGCTTTCGAATCGAGCATCCGACGCGCGTAACCAACGGCGTTAGAAACGTCGCCGCGATCAATCGCGTCGGTCAAGTCCCATTCCGGTACGTCACCCGCATCACCTAGATACGGCGTGATGTGATCCATCTTCAGTGGTGCCGTCCCGTACACCGTTTGTAAGGTTCGAGCCAAGGAGTCTGCTCGAGCCACGTCGTCGCCGAGTCGCTCGGCCACCATTTGGACAACGCCCGCGGATGTCTTAATGCCGTATTCGTCGAACCGTTCGGTTACGAATGCCAGCCGGTCCTTCGGTCGCGACCCTACGGCCACGTCTATGACCTCTTCAGCTGCTTTCACAAGTTTGTTGGTTTTTGATCCAACGACGGACACGACGAAACAGACATCGGCCATCGGATTTTTTTGCCAGGCGAGTAACGGCTCGATGTCACTCGCGTTCAGTCCGTGCGCGTCTCGCAACACCACGACCCGTCGCTCGACCAGGAACGGCGGCGTGTTGAGTGCTTCGAGAACACGTTGGGTCACGCTGGCGGCGTCGTCGCGCGCAGTGACGTCTTTTACGGTGAAATCTTCAAGACCAATCGCCGGATCGACGTCACCGAGTTGTTGGGCAATGACGTTGTGTAAAGCATCGTTGACGATGGTCGCGTCGGTACCAACGACACAAATCACGAGTGCGCACCCGTTCGAGCCTCGGAAAGACGAAGCAGCACGTCACGCACGCGCACCGTTCCTCGTACGTCGTGGACCCGCAGTATTCGACATCCGCCGGTGACGCCAAGGGCGGCGGCGGCTAGAGAAGCTTCTCGTCGGTCGGTCACCTCTAAGGAAAATAATGTACCAAGGAACGTTTTGTTAGACGCCGAAAGCAGCAGTGGCGAGCCGACGGCCGCCAAGACCGACGAATCCCGAAGCAATTGCAATGATTGTCCCGACGTTTTTCCCAAATCGAGTCCAGCGTCAATAATGATCTGTTCATGCGATAAACCGGCACCAAGGGCTCGTTGGCGTCGTTCCTTCAAAAACGCCACGACTGTCGCCGTGACGTTGTCGTAGTGGGGTGAGGGATCGGCAACTCGCGGTCGAAGACGAATGTGGGTCGCCACAACCGCTGCCCCGGCGTTGGCCGCGACGGCGAGATACTGCTCGTCAGCAAAGCCGCTGATGTCGTTGCCAATTTGTGCTCCAACTAAGAAACAGGCCTGCGCCACCGGCGCTCGCCACGTGTCGATGCTGAGGGGCAGCTCGAAACGCCTGCGCAATTCTTCAATCACGGGTACCACGCGATCGAGCTCTTCGGACTCGCTCACGTCGTCGCCCGGTCCTGCTTTGACGCCACCTACATCCAAGATGTCGGCACCGTCGTTGACTAACTGTTCAGCGCGTCGAAAACAATCGTCAAGGTCGTAAGTAGCTGCCGGCGAAAAGAACGAGTCTTTTGTTCGATTAAGAATGCCCATCACTAGCGCCCGGTGCGTCAGGTCGTACGTGTTTTCCCCGAGTCGCAACAGCAGGGGGGCGCTTGGTACATACGGCTGCACTAGTACAGCCGACTGGCCAATTGTCGTCGATACGAAACGTAACGAGGATCACTCGGTCCAAGGGCGTCAAGTACTTCCAAAAAACGTTGTCGGGCCGCTTCGTCTCCGGTGGCTTGTTCCAAAAGATGCTCGAGCGTCAAATCAAGATCACCCGACAACGTCACACCGGACTTTTGCAGACGAGCTCGCGCGAGCGTCGTCTTCGCTGCGAGATGCTGCGACAACGGTTCGAGCAACGTGATGGCTTCATCACTGCGGTCACTGTTTACGAGCAGTTCACCTAGAGCCACTGCTGCGTCAAGGTTCTGTGCATCGAGAGCGAGTGCCTCGCGAAGCGACGTTTCGTCACCTTGGTCAAGCAACTGATCGACGACCGAAGCACCCGGCGCGAGTCGTTCTATGAACGCCCGCACCTCATGTTCAGGCAACGCCCCTACGAACGAGTCGACAATTTGTCCACCCTTCAGAGCAAAAACAGCCGGAATGGACTGAACCGCGAAGGCTTGTGAAACCTGCGGGTTCGCGTCAACGTCAACCTTCGCCAAAACAACGGCACCGTCCGTTTCATTAACAACTTTTTCCAAAATAGGGCCCAGCGTCTTGCAAGGGCCGCACCACTCCGCCCACAAATCAACAACGACCGGCACGGTTTTTGAACGTTCAATTACCTCGGTCGAAAAGGTGGCATCAGTTACGTCAATCACGTTTCTAAGCCTAACGGTGAGCCCCGCGTGAGTCTGGCGCCGCGTGGTTCGCTGTTAGCCTCGCTATCTATGAATGGTGGGGTCGTAGGTATTGATGTCGCTTCGGTGACGGCGTGGATAACCGAGCACGTCGGAGCGACCGCGCCACTCGACTTTCAACTCATCGCCGGCGGACGCTCGAATCTGACGTTCCGAGTAGTGGACGCGAACGGTCAAGAATTCGCGCTTCGCCGACCACCCACGAGCCACGTCCTCGCTACGGCGCACGACATGGTGCGCGAACACACCATCATTAAGGCGCTCTATCCGCAGGGCATTCCCGTTCCACGCCCGCTGGGACTTTGCACGGACGAAATAGTGAACGAGCGCCCCTTCTACGTCATGGAATTTGTCAACGGCGCGATTTTGCGTGACCGTGCACAGGCCGAAGAAGCCTTCAGCGTGGAGCAACGCGGACCCATTGGAGAAAACCTGGCCGCCACGTTGGCGCAACTGCACGACGTTGATGTCAACAAAGCTGGTCTCGGCGAGCTCGCTCGCCACGATGGTTACATCGAGCGACAACTTCGACGTTGGCGATCGCAGTACGAACAAATGTCGGTACCCGGCGTTAATCACGGTGGCTTAGTGGAAGCCGTGGGAGACGAACTGGCCGCCGCTATACCGACGCAACAACGCGTGGCAGTGGTGCATGGTGATTACCGACTCGACAACACGGTGCTCAACGCGGATGGTGAGGTACGCGCGATTTTGGATTGGGAAATTTGCACGCTCGGCGACCCCATGGCCGACCTCGGACTTTTGCTCGTGTACTGGGCGGAACCAGGTGACCCCGCCGCGGCGCTACTTGGAGCTTCGCCCACTACCGCTGAAGGTTTCTACACGCGTGAACAAGTGCTCGCGGCGTACAGCACGCACTCGACACTCGACGTCAGTGACGTGGCGTTCTATCAAGCCTTCGGCTACTGGAAACTCGCGTGCATCTTGCAAGGTGTCTTCGCTCGCTACAGCGCGGGAGCAACTGCCGGTGATCAGGGAAGTGTCACTGAATTTCCCAAGCACATTTTGCTACTCGCGCAAACGGCTAAGAATACGTTAGAGAGAAAATGATGGACGACGACTCCTACGAACGAGTGCTGTTTTTGGCAGATCCTGATCTCGTCGAGCCCGTCTTGGTAATTGCCATGGAAGGTTGGATTGACGCGGGCTTGGGTGCAGGGGCCGCCATGAGCACGCTTCTCGACACAATGCACACCGAAATTCTCGCCACCTTCGACACCGAGTTTTTCATTGACCAACGAGCTCGTCGACCCATTGCCCGCATTGTTGATGGCATCACGACCGAACTGACGTGGCCAGAGATTCAACTTCGCTACGGCGTCGACGGCGACGGGGCCCAGGTGCTCTTTCTCATAGGGCCCGAACCAGATTTCCACTGGAGCGACTTCATTGATCTCGTTACCGACGTCGCTGCTCGTTTCGACGTTCGACTGGCTGTTGGGCTGGGCGCGTTTCCGGCTCCGACGCCGCACACTCGACCCGTGCGCGTCATTGGTACCGCGTCGGCTGCCAGCGCACACCTATTGTCCGTCGTTGGTACGGTCGAAGGAGAAATCGAAGTACCGGCCGGCATCTCTGCGGCATTGGAGTTAGGTTTCGCCGAAGCTTCTATTGACATGGTGACGCTGTGGGCTCGTGTACCCCACTACGTGGCGTCAATGCCGTACCCCCAGGCTTCCGCTGCATTACTCGACGGACTCGCCAAGATTGCCGGACTCACGATTGACGCTGGTTCACTTCGCGAATCAGCCGACCAGGCTCGCCAACGTGTCGATGATTTGGTGACGAATAACCCCGAGCACGCGAGCATGGTGCAGAATCTTGAACTCAGTGCCGACGAAACCGAAGGCACGTCACTCGGTGATGCGTTGCCCAGTGGCGAGGAGTTGGCGGCGGAACTCGAACGTTTTCTTCGAGGCGAAAACTCTTAATTTGCGTTGCCACTCGACGCCCCCGGAGGTCCACCGTTGGTGCCCGGGCCACCCAGTCCTCCAGGCCCACCGCTCGGCGGCGTTGATCCCTTCGATGGTTTCCCAAGTTGGCCTGATGGAGCTCCACCCGGTCCGCCAAATCCCCCACCGGGGCCACCACCCGGTCCGCCTCCCGGTCCGCCTTGTGCGCCAGTAAGTGAATGAAACGACACCACACCCAAGGCTCCAATGATCACGAGAAGAATTGGCGCCGTCCATTTGGGCAGTTGCTTGAGAAACCAAGCGGCTAGCAGCGCAATCATGCCCAGTGCCGGAAGGTAAAAACGAATGACGTGCACCGAGTTCACGTTGCCCAGTGTCTGATTGACGGTCCAGGAGTACATCGAATACAAGCCCCACATCGCGAACCAACCGAGCATCAAGAACAGTGCCACGAGGCCATCGCGGCGAGCCCTATCGCGCTTTAGCGGTTTCACGTTGGCAGAGCGACTCTGCACGAGACGAACAACCACCCAAATGATTGTGGCGAGTGAGAGGACCAGCATGGGCGTGCTCTCAATGAGGTACTTGGGCATTCGTTCGAGGTTCGGAAGTATCGAAGCAATGTTAAAGGTAATTTCGCCAGCCGAGTAACCCGTCTTAAGGAAACCTCCGTACACGAGTTTGTTGAAAATCAAATCAAAGACACCGAACGCCACGACACTACCGACCCAGGCAATGAGCATCGAGCGCTTCAGGGACGCTGCCTTGTAGCAAACAACCACGGCCACTAACCCAACGGCCAACGCAAACATGTTCGTGTAGCGAATAAAGACAGCGGCATCAAAACTTAAGAACGCCAGCACGCCCAGCCAGAGACGTCGCCTCGTGGCAACGTCGTGCGAGAGCAATGCACCAAGAAGAATTCCGGCGCCCGCGGCGATAAACGAGGCGTCGGTAAACGTGGGCATCGTGGAACGCCAAGCGAAGGTGAGGGCCGCGCCGGACGAACAATAAAGAAGAACCGCGAACGTACCGCCCCACTTGCCGAGCCAGCGTCGAGCTCCATAAAAAAGACCACCACTAGCAAAGGCGCCATAGAGAAGCGGTGCGCCGCGAAGTGCGTGGAACCACTGAAATACAACGGCGAAGAATGGATAGCCCGGATTCTTTTCGCTAATCCACTTTCCACTGGCGAGGTGCACCCATTGACTTATTCCACCTGACGCCGTCAGTTGCGCCTTTAGGGCTAGGTACTGCGCATTCGTAAGTAGCACGTGCCCTTCAGAGAGCGCCACAATCGAAGCCCGGTAGGCGTAGTCATCGGGCTCAAGCAATTGAGGTGCTTTGAACAAGATGACGAGGCACATGGCAATGAATCCCGCGACGGCCACGCCAATCTCGCGCAATAGAGTTCGGTGCTCGGTCGGCCGTTGGATGCTGAGGTCGTCGGTAGTAATCATGGCGAGGACACTAAATCGCCAACGCTAAGAAAACGAAAGCAATCTCTAAGAACTTGGTAATTCGAAACATACTCACTTCACCAACAAATTGGTTACTTCCTTGCCACGCTCGCCAAAATTGCCTACGCTCAACACTCACGTAGGAGGAAGACAACATGGCTCGCCGTCGAACTATCCGTTCCGAAATGTACAAAGGCGCTCGACTCCTCGGCAACATCCAAGCAGCCGAAGCGGGACCTCTTTCGTACGGTAAGCGAGTGGTGCGCCGCAAGGTGTACGCCAAGACCAACGGCAAACTCTCAAAGACGCTCCGCAGTTTCGGTCTCTAAAGGTCGGATCCTTCGTCGATATCTTCGGTTTCAATACGTAGACCCAGTCCGAGGGCGTAACCCTCCAAGAAATGAGCGCTCTCTTCTTGGCGTGGGAAGCGATTGGCAATTTCGTAGAACGCGGGTGAATGATCAATTTCTTGCAAGTGTGCAAGTTCGTGAACCAAGACTGCGTCAATCACCCAATCGGGGCACTGTCGAAGTCGCGAAGAAACACGAATCTCCTTCGTGGCCGGTGAACACGACGCCCACCGCGACTGCTGGTTGTTGACCCATCGGACCGTCGACGCTTGAAAACCGTCGTTGTAAGTCGCAGCAAGTGCCCTCGCGCGTTCGTCGAGAGAGGCGTCGGTCCCAACAGATTCAGGACGCTGTTGCAAAAGTCGCTCGACCAATTCGTCCACGAACAATTGGCGCTCAGTGCCGCGAAGGCGCGAGGGTATCTGCACGATGATTCGGCTACCCGACCAGTGGGCATTACCAGTTTTTGTACGTTTCGAAGAAGCGCGAATTTCAATTTCAGGGCGATCAAATCGCGGCGGCTCGACGATTATTTGTAACTGTGGTGACGAGGAACGTCCTCGCTTGGCGCTCACGAAATAATATTGACGAGACGTGGCGGACGAGCAATAACTCGCTGCACGGTCGCTCCTTCAAGAGCGCGCTGAATCTCGGGCGAATCCTGAGCGGCGCGGGCGGCATCATCTTCGGAAATCTCTGGATCAACGTCCAAACGAGCACGAACCTTGCCGTTTATCTGGACCGCCATCACCACCGTTTCGTTTACCAACATCGCCTCGTCGGCAACGGGCCAACTCTGGGCATGTAACGACGACGAAACGCCATGTCGAATCTCCCAAAGTTCTGCTGGCATGTGCGGAGCCATGGGAGCGAGCAGCTTCAACATCGTGTCAACGGCATCGTCCAGCGTCGCTTGATGCGCGCCGCCCTCACTTCTCGCCCATTTGCTGGTGGTATTTAAAAGTTCCATCAGTGCAGCCACGGACGTGTTGTAACTCCAGCGATCGAGTCCTTCAGTGACGCGCACAATCGTTCGATGGACTGATCGAACGACCGCCAAGTCCTCAGCGTCAAACGTGTCATGAAAATTCACTTCTTCCAGCATGGCTAGTCGATACAAACGGTCGAGAAAGCGCGCGCAGCCGTCAATCAGTTCGTCGGATTGTTCCGTCCAGTCGGAATCGTCCGCCGGCGGTCCAAGAAAGAGGTGGAACAAACGCAGACTGTCTGCTCCGACAGTATCGAAGTACATCTCAGGGGCAATCAAATTCCCTTTGGACTTGGACATCTTTGATCCGCCCATGCGAATCATCCCTTGCGTAAACAAACGCTTGAACGGTTCGCGAGGTAAGCCCGGCGCCAAACCAATGTCCACGAGAGCCTTCATATAGAAACGCGCGTATAAAAGGTGCAAGATCGCGTGTTCGATTCCTCCGATGTACTGATCGACGGGCATCCACTTGGCAACTTCCTTGGGATCAAAGGGCACACCCGGTGTAAAAGGATCGGCGAAACGCAAGAAATACCACGACGAGTCCGTAAAGGTATCCATCGTGTCGGCTTCACGTTTTCCTTTTCCGCCACACTTGGGACACGTGACGTTTCGAAAACCTTCGTGTGTTGCCAATGGCGACTGTCCCGTGCTCGTCATGGTCACATCGTCGGGTGCCAGAACTGGTAGGTCCTCGATGGGAACGGGCACAATGCCGCAGTTATCGCAGTAGATGATCGGTATCGGGCATCCCCAAAAACGCTGACGTGATACCAACCAATCGCGGAGTCGAAAGTTGACCTTGGCAATGCCAGCGGCATTCGCTTCCAAAAACGTCGTGGCCTCTCTCTTCGCTTCCGTAATCTGCAGTCCGTCCAAGAAATCTGAATTGATGTGAGGGCCATCGCCGTTGTAGGAGCCGCCTTCAAAATCAGCTGGGCGCTCCACGGTACGAATAATTGGCAAGCCGTAGGCCTGAGCAAAGGCGTAGTCGCGTTCGTCTTCACCGGGCACCGCCATTATGGCGCCCGTGCCGTAGGTACCAAGGACGTAGTCAGCAACGAAGACCGGCACTTTTTGTTGATTAAACGGATTGATGACGTAACTGCCAGTAAAGGCACCGCGTTTTTCCAGACCAATGCCCGACTCCGATGATGAGGACCGTTCCACCTCACTGGCGGAACCCGCACGTTCAACGAGTTCTCGCACTGCTTCGTCATGCTCAGGAAGCGTAAGCACGTCGAGCAAAGGGTGCTCGGGTGCGACCACCGCGTACGTCACGCCAAATCCAGTGTCGGGTCGAGTCGTGAACACACGAAGCGCCAGTGCATCGTTGTCCGCGAAAACGAGATCGAATTCAACACCTTCTGACCGACCGATCCAATTTCGCTGCATCGTCTTTACGCGCTCAGGCCACTCCAAGGTGTCGATGTCTTGAAGCAACTCATCGGCGTACTTTGTGATGCGAAAAAACCATTGCTCGAGGTTTTTTCGCTCGACAAGATCGCCCGAGCGGTCGCACGTACCATCGGCGTGTACTTGTTCGTTCGCGAGAACCGTCCCGCAGCCTGGGCACCAATTAACGGGGGCTTCTGCTCGGTAGGCCAAATCATTTTCGAGAAAACGTAGGAAAATCAATTGTGAGTACTTGATGTACTCGGGATCGTGTGAACGAACCTCACGGCGCCAATCATGAACCGCGCCAAGGCGCTGAATTGACGTCTTCAGTTCATGTATACGGGCCTCCGTGTACGTCCTCGGATGGCTGCCATCTTTAATTGCGGCGTTTTCAGCTGGCAAACCAAAGGAGTCAAACCCCAGAGGCGAAAGCACTGCTTTTCCAAGCATCGTTTGATAGCGGACAACTAAATCGCCGAAGGTGTAATTACGAACGTGTCCCTGGTGCGCTTTGCCCGACGGGTACGGATACATGCACAACGCGTAGAAACGCTCACGAGGGTCATCATTGTCAACGTTGTACGTGCCTTCGTCGCGCCAACGATCCTGCCACTTTCGTTCAATTTCTACAACGTCGTAGGGGCGAGCCATTTGACCATTCTAGGGAAACCCGATTGGAAACCTCGTACGACATCCTTGATCAATCGAAATCGTTTTTGCGCGGCGCGTCGTGATCACTCGTATTTGAGCGGTGTTATCGTTCGCCCATGGACTTTGGAACCATTGATTTTGAGTACGGAGCGCATCTCTCGACCATTAACGAAAATCTTGACGGCCCCATTTGGATGGTCAACTTCATGCGCTACCGGGAAAAAGCGGTCTATCCCGATGGTCGCGAAAGCGATATCTCTGGACGCGAGGCTGACGATATTTACGCTCCTGTAGACGTTCTCCAAAAACTGGGGGCCAACGTTGCGTATTTCGGCGACGTAACGTCCGAGGTCAATGCTGCAACCCCGTATTGGCACCGAATGGGCATTGTCCGATATCCCACTCGTCGATCGTTTATCGATATGCAAAATCGAGCAGATTTCATACCCCGAATGATTCACAAAGAAGCGGGGATGGAATTCACGATTATTGCCTGCTGCCTGCCAACGAACAGATTCGAGTTTGATCTGGAAGGCTCCCGAACGGTGACATTCGCGCTGATTCCCGCTGGCGCCGATGCTCCGGTTTTAACGAAGGGACAGGCCCTCTTCCGCGTTGAGGGAACAATCATTGGCGATGATCGCCGATGGGATCATCTCGTGGTCTCGTGGAACGACGCTTCAATTTCTGCGCCAGAAGGAAGCATTGTCGTCAATTCACGACCTCTCATTGATGAAATACAAGCGTTGAACAATCTCTCGTTTGCATAAGTAATCAAACTGGAGACCCAGCGACCCCATCGCGAGAAGTTTGCTGATGTTTTTAACTCAGTGAAGGTGACTGATAGCATCGGTACGCCCTTTGGGGGTGTAGCTCAGCTGGTAGAGCGCTTGACTGGCAGTCAAGAGGTCGTGGGTTCGAGTCCCATCATCTCCACTGAAAGTCCTTGGTTTAAGCGAGTTTTCAAGGTAATTGAAACGTCGACATTCGACTTCTGAGAGTTACTTCAGCAGTTGTGTCAGAAACAAAGTCGGAAGTACTGAATGTTGACACTGCACCTCAGCGGCTTTCTGTGGTCTGATCCACATGATGATCGTTGCTGCTATTGCTCTGGGCATAATTGCACTCATAGTGGTTTTTCGAACACTCGGCTTAGCAGTTGCCTCAAACCGCGGTGTCGTGGGAGACGCTTGGAACGTCCGTGTCCGACTACGGATGCTCTACTACATCGCACTTATCGGAGGAAGCGCTCTTTTCACAATCGGAGGAAGCATCGGCGTGGGGTGGCTCTTTGACATCGGTTTGGCCTTGTGGGCAATGACGGTTCCGCTACTTGTCGGGCAAAACTTGGTGAGTCGACGACATGTGCGAAATAGTTCGAAATCCATCTCGACGTAGCTTTGGGTGGCAGGCCAGGAGCCGCAAACTGTAATGAAATCGCCAACTTAAGCATTTTTGTAGTACCTGCTGTACATTGACATCATTCGGTCTGGGGAGCCCGAGTGTAAGGGGAAACAGCATGAATCGAATCCATTCTTTCGTAACTTCGCGGACCATTTCGAACGGGATTCGTTTACTCGGCGCCTCCGCAATCGTGGTCGGTTTGAGTTGCTTACCAATTGCGGTCGCTGGCTCCTCGAACGTGCCCGCACCGGTTCTTACGATTGACCCATCAAGTTATGTGGTCAGCCCCTCGGGCTTAGTGAACATCACTGGCACGACAACCAACTCGACTACGTGCAGCGTAAAGGCGGCTTCATTTACCGGCACGCCCCACGTCCCGGTGCTGCCCATAAATCCACGTTGCGTTTCCGCCAAGAAACCAGTCAAGTTTTCGTTCCAGGTGGCAATGCCACCGAACTCGGGGCTCACTGGAGCGAAAGACACATTGTCGTTCAGTGCGAAGGGGCCCGGCGGCAAGGTCACCAAGATTGTGAAGGTTGATGTCGAGGCATATTCGTGGTCCCTTACTCAGCAGCCCACAGGATCGACAGCCCAATTGGACAGCGCTAGTTGCTCGACGGCAACGGCGTGCGTCGCCGCAGGTTCCAAAGGATTGCTCATATCGTTCAACGGAACTGCCGTCTCGGATGTCGATGCGGATGGCCAGAACACGGTGACGGCGGTGTCGTGCGTTCCTGGACTGCCGGTGTTTTGTGCCGCCGTCGACAACGTCGGACAAGTTCTCACCTATGACGGCACCAAGTGGTCGACGGCCACCGTTGTTGGAGGACCGGGAGTGTCATCGACGCCAATAACAGTCGTCGGGAGTTTTAACGAGGGACCAGCACTTTCGACCGTGTCGTGCAAAGTACGTGGAACCTCACAGGCAGACAAGTTTTGCGTCGTTGCTGACATCGCAGGTGACGTGACGACCATTGACTTCGTTAGCGGTCAACCACCTTCAGTGTCGAAGTCGATTACGACAGGCCTTAAGGGTCAAACCTTTGCCGCCTGTGCGACAAGTAGTTCGTGCGTTGTCGCCGACATAAACGGTGACGGCATTTTTTACAATGGACAATCCTGGACCACGCCATCGTCCATTGAACCTCGCGGCGAAGTAACTGACTTGTCCTGCTCCTCGGATGGCGCGTGTGTCGTCACTGACGCTTCCGGAGGCGTCACTTCATTTTCCATGCAACAGTGCAGTACGAGCGCCCCTTGTCTTCGCGAAACTCCCACCACCGCAAGCCTTCAATCCGCTTCGTGCGTGAGTGGATTGTGTGTCATCGTTGCATCGGACGGCTCTGTCTACCAGCAGACGTTTGTTGCGGGAAGCCTGATCCGAAAAGGTTGGGACGGCACCGTCAAAGGAATCATCGGACGCTCAGACGAACCTTCGGCCGTATCGTGTTCTCTCGACAGCCTGTCACCGTTGAATTTGGGTTGTTCCATATTTACGAACGGCTCGGCTTCGACGAGTGGCAAAGAATACGTTGGCCACGTCTCGCTTCTGAAATAAGCCCTGGATCTCACTAGCGAGGCTCTAAAGCGGCGCCAGGGCACGATGACCCCGTATCAGTGACGACGGCCTGCGCCGAGGAAACTCAATCCACTTCAGATGCTGGATACAGGACTCGGTGCAGAACAGCGGCCACAATGCCACCGACGAGGGGCGCCACGATGAACAGCCACACCTGACTTAATGCTTGTCCACCCACTACAAGTGCTGGCCCGAGACTGCGAGCTGGGTTCACCGAAGTACCAGTGATCGGAATTCCCACAAGGTGAATGACCGTCAGGGTCAAACCAATAACGAGTCCCGCCACCGCAGCGTTCGCAACTTTGCTCGTCACTCCCAGGATTACGAAGACAAAGAGCGCCGTCAGTATCACTTCGGCAAGAAATGCTCCGCCTTGGCTGATGTGGATAAGAGAAGCGCTGCCGTACCCGTCAGTTCCGAGACCTTGCGAAGCCTTGTGGTACAGCGGTGACTGTTGGAAGACAGCCCAGAGCAATAGCGCTCCAAGGATTCCACCGGAGAACTGCGCCACCCAGTAGCCCAACGCTTCGCCAACACTGATCCGTCGAGCGAACAGCGCTCCGATGGTGACTGCCGGATTGACGTGACATCCCGAAATTGGGCCGATTGCGTAGACCAGTCCCATGAGAACCAAACCGAACGTGAGCGCCGTTGCTACAACGCCGGCCGCAACGCTCCCCCCATCGAATTTGAAACCAAACATCAATGTGGCAGTTCCTACCGCGAAGAACACGAGAACTGCCGTGCCCAGCAACTCAGCGAAAAACTTCCTAGACATGTACAACGACCTCCCCTTAGGTGTTCAGACATTTTGCCTTTTGGTTGAGGAGGCGCGTGGGATACCCGACGATCACTGGCGCCGCAACCCGATAGCCGTCCTGTGGTGCGGTTGCGACAAGCATTCGGTAGCATTATGGCGAAATCGAGGTCCCTTATGAAGCCAAGGCCGCTTGTCCCTATTGCCATTCTCGGAGCGGCACTGCTACTCACTGCCTGCGGGTCTTCGCTACCCGGAAGTGCAGCCACCACCACGACGAGCAGTAGTCATGCGGTGACAAATCTGGTCGTGACCAGTTCCCAACGTCAAAGCCTGCTCGACGCGGCAGCGGCCTACCACCAACTCCCCGCGAAGGACTACACCGGCTTGCAAAAAGGCAACACCTACCTTGCCTTCGATGGTTCGAATCACACCTACTACGCCGCCGCCGGACTCGTACCCAGCTCCAAGTCTCTACAAGCGCAAATAGGCACCCAAGACGATGGTTCCTACAACCTGTTTACGAAGAAGCAAGGAAGAAAGAACTGGACGGTCTACAACGATGGACAAGGAGCCGTACCCGGCTCGATGTGTCCCATCAGCATTCCCGCCGGTGTCGTTGCGGTGTGGAACTGGAAAAAGGGCAGCTGTTACCCTCCGGCATAGGTCTCTTTCGAATTGCGACGCCACACAAAAAGAGCTCGGCCCGACGCATCAGTCGGTCGATTTCCCTTGAGATCTGTTTCTTTGAGCAAAGCAAAATCTGGAGTCAGCGCTTGACGAATTTAGTCAAGCGCAACACCTAACTCACTAATCGTTTCGTGATGAAGCACAAACCTGCCGTCTTCTTGCTTCTCAAAGACGCGAATGTGCCACGAGGACATTGAGATGCCATCAAAGTCGACGTTCATAATTAACGTGTTGTCGTCGAAGTCGTGGACCCAGGGCGCCATGTCGCCCAGTTGGTTCAGTCGATCAATTGTGTTGACATCAAAGATGAAGATGCCGCCATCATTCAAGTGATTATTCACTCCATGGAACACCTCTTTCCATGCGTCAAAATCCGTAACGTGATTGAGCGTGTCGAACACGCAGATCACAACATCGAAGCAAGATCCAAGATGCAACGAAGTCATATCTGCTTCAATGAGCGTGGCTTCCGGGCATCGACGTCTGGCGTAGGCAAGCATTTCGGACGAAAGGTCAATACCCGTGAGAGAAAAGCCCGAGCCAAGTCCTGCGAGTATGGCGCCAGTTCCGCAACCAAGTTCCAAAACCGATTGAGCCTCGGGATTGTATGACTCGATGAATCCAAGAATCTGGCGAATACGGTCGAACGGCTCGCCATTGATGGCGTCATAAAAAGGCGCGAACTCGGCGTAACTCGACATAGCAAAGTATGCCATTAGGTCAACTACCTACGAACGAATGTTACAGAGCAAGTTCCTTCACGACACTCACAATGAGTTTGTCGACATCGCTTTCACTCGACAAGGGATTCATAAATGTGAATTTGAGAGCGGGTTGGCCTTTGATGATGGTGCGGCCGAGCACCATTTCACCACGAGCGAGAAGTTGTTGCTGTACGCGACGGAGATCATCTTCTCGGGCACCTCGGGCACTAAAGACGCACATGACCGACGACGATGGCGCAACAAGATACAGCACTGGATCCGCTTCGATTGATGAGGCGGCGTAGTTCGTTATTTCCACCACCCGATCGACCATTTCACCGAGAGCCACGCGTCCCAGCGTTCGAAGCGTCGCCACGACCTTGGCGGCGTCAAAGCGTCGTGAGGTATCAAGTGAACGGCCGACCAGGTTGATCATGCCTTCGAGTTCGTCACCACGGTCCAAATAATCCGACGTCACTCGCAACAAATCGAAATCGGCTTGATCACGAAGAACGAGCGCGCTCGCGTTAAAAGGTTGCCACCAGAGTTTGTGAAAATCAATGGTGACCGAATCAGCCGAACTGAGACCGTCCAACTGAGTGCGCAGATTATTTGACAGTAAGAACGCGCCCGCGACGGCCGCGTCAACGTGAAACCAAGCGCCGTCTTCTCTCGCGCGTAGAGCAATATCGCCTAACGGATCGACCGCTCCAATGTCGGTCGTGCCAGCGGTTCCTACGATGGCGATGATTTCTAGGCCGTCAGACTTTATGTCACCTCTCGTCACGTCGAGAGCGGCAAGGTCCATGGCACCGCTCGCGTTCGTGGGAACAAGGATCACTGCGTCACGACCGAGGCCCAATTGTGCGGCCGCTCGTTGAATAGAAAAATGGGCCTGATCCGAACACAAGATTCGCCAGCGATTAGCGCTGGAGGGCAAACCAGCTCTCAGCACATCGTGACCGCTTTGAGCTGCGGCCTTGGACCGAGCTAGCGTCATCGCCAAAACATTTGATGCCGTACCGCCCGACGTCATAACGCCAGAGCCGGTCGTTGAAAATCCAATCATGTTTGCCAACCACGACATGAGATGCAATTCAACTTCAGTCGCCGCCGGCGACTGATCCCACGAGTCCATGGTTTGGTTGGAAGCGCTCACCGTTAGATCAGTGACGACGGAGGGAAGAAGCGTCGGAGGGTGCAAGTGAGCCACTGCAAAAGGATCACTTGGGATCACACTGTTGGCCCAAACGTTTTCTCCGAAGTCCTCGAGCACGCTCGCGAGGTCTTCGCCGTCTTCCGTACAGATCGCGCGAGACCAAATGAATTCGCGAACCTGCTGTGGCGAAAGTTGCGAACGTGGCCCTAGGAGGGGTCGTTGCAAACTGTTGATGGCGAGAACGGCGGCACTCCTGAGCGCTTCGCGTCCACGATCATCGATCGTGACAATTTGATCGCGCCAATGAGTTGAGTTGCTCAACGGATCGAGCAAGCCTGTGCGACTGCGTCGCCCAACCTCTTCAAGCCTTCGTCCAACTCGTCTTCTTCAATCACGATCGGTGGCAACAGTTTCACCGTGGTATCGCCCGCGCCGCACGTCTCCACAATGAGGCGCCGTTCGAAAGCCGCCGCGGCAATGCCTGCGGCCAACTCCGTGTCGTGCACGTCAAGACCGCACAGCAATCCGTTTCCTCGAACAGTGAAATTGCCTTGACCAAAAGTTGAGGCAATGTCGTCAAGGACGCCACGCACGGTCAGGCTGCGAACTTCGGTTCCCTTTTCGAGGTCCAACGTCGACCAGTACGTGTCGAGCATCGCGGCGGAAGTTGCAAAGGCCAGGTTGTTGCCGCGGAACGTCCCCGAGAATTCTCCCGGGTTCCACGTGTCCAGATTTCGACGAACGAGGTTGAGGGCCATCGGAAGTCCCAGACCACTTATCGACTTCGAAATGCAAATGATGTCGGGGTCGAGTGCCGAACCTTCGAATGAGAAAAACGGTCCCGTTCGACCAACACCAGCTTGCACCTCATCAGCGATGACCACGATGCCGAGCTCGCTGCACTGCTCACGAATGGCGCGTAGATACAAGGTGTCAAAAGGTCGAGCACCACCTTCGCCCTGCGTGGGTTCAATAATGATGGCGCCAATCGCTTGTCCATCGATGGTGGATCGCAGAGTCGTGTGCAAGAGTTCGAGGTCAGCGTCAGTGACGTGCTGCACGTACGGCAATGCTACGAAATCCTTTAGGTGGGCACTCGTCTCACGACCGGCCATTGAGGCAGAAATAGAGGCCGCCCGGTAACTCATGCCGTGGTAGCCACCAGCAAATCCAACGACCGCGCGGTTTCCCGTAATTCGTTGGGCTAATTGCAACGCTGCTTCGACGGCAGTGGCGCCCGTGGGTCCAACAGTCTGTACCACCATGTCCATCGACCGGGGTTCCAGAACGTGTTGCTTGATCGCTTCAAAGAAATGGCGTTTTTCAACGGTGAACGTGTCGAGACTGTGCAACAGTTTGCCGCTACGCAGGTGCTCAATGGCGATATCCACGAGAACGGGATTGTTATGCCCGTACGACAATGCACCAGCACCCGCGAAGAAATCCAGGTACTCGTTGCCGTCTTCATCAATGATGGTTGCTCCACTCGACGTAGCCCACACTGCGGGCCACTTTCGTGAGTAGTAGCGCACGTTCGATTCCATTTCCTCAAAGGGCGTTATCACGGATTCCTCTCGGTTGATGCGCGTCGCGTTACGACGATGCTTGGAGTAGTCCCCCAAGTGTAATCAGAGGGGAATTGAATTATAGGACAGGTTCAGGCTCTGCGTCCATGATTTCTCAGCGAACGCGGCATGATCAGAACGTAAACAATTCGTAACGAATGCCATCGGTCTTACGCGCCAGTAGCGCAGCGAGCGGCCCTGACCCAAACGGCACTAGTTTCAGGTGCGTCGCGAAGATGGCGACACCAAAGGGGGCATGGTGAACCGAATCGACATTGAAACAAAGCTCAATGAGTCTCGAACGTGGTTGCTCGAGCACGTCAAGAATCTTCCCGAACGCGATTTGCATGATCCTTTGACGCCCAGTGAGCACGATCCCTCGAATAAGTGGTCACCGCTCGATCACGTTGCTCACCTGGCACTAATCGAAGGAAACTTTCAGCAAATGATTCGTCGATTCATTTCGGGTGAGAAGAATCCCGTTGGACTTCTCGAAGGCGAAAACGGACAAAAACGAACGCGTGAGGAAATTATGGCAATCGTCAACGCGTCGACGGAGAAATTCCAGCGAGAGCATCATGCCGATTCGCTCTCCCAAGTCGTGGCTCTCACGGCACAGGCGCGAGCAGAAACATTGATACTACTGAGCGAACTTTCTGATGAACAATTGGAGCAAGTACTGCCCGGTGCACCATGGGCTGACGGCACGGTAGGTGGCGTGCTGGGAGCGAACGCGGATCACGCTCGAATGCACTGGAAGTGGTTGGTTGAAGCCGGGCTAAACGACGGGGATTAATTTCCTCAATCGTCTTTAGTGCAACGTGTTATCTACGCTTGTTTCAAAACCTCGGCTGTAAACATTGTGGGGGGCACGGGCGAAAAGTTTGCCACGTCGGCGGCGGTGATGGCTCCTTGCGGACTTGTGAATGAAGCTATGAGAGCGTCGTTGTCCTCGTAGTAAAGCTCCGTCTGCAAGTAATACGGCGTCGGCGATCCGTCGAACGTGGGACCTGGCTTACTTACCTCACACCCAATCAATCCGGGTAGATCATTCGCCAAGGGAATGTGGGTTTCGAAGTAGTACGAATCAAAGGCCGCTGAATCGTCGGGTGTCGAATAGAGAATCGTCAGTTTGATCATGGAAGAACCATAGCGGGGCGTCTCTTGGCTCGCTCGACCGACACAGAAAAACTACGAAGGTTTTCGCTCGCCGACCATCTCCAGCAAGTCGCGTAGTTGGCGTCCCATAGTTCTGGGATTTCCCTGCAACTCACCAATCACTTCGCCCTCAGCATTGACATCGTCGCCCGGTTGGAAACATGAAACCCGCATGCCCTTACCTGCACGCTCCGCAGTAACGACCCACGGCATTCCAATGACACCTGAATCATTCGTAGCCATAATCTGGTTTGCGCCGCGAAGGCCAATACTCCAATCGGGGGACCGAGCCGCATCAATAATGCGGTTGACGTCGCCACCACCTGAAAATCCGCTCGAGTTCTTGATGTCTTCCACCCTAGGACCTACGTGTGACGCCATTCGGGAACGTCGCATTCATGTTGAACCAATACCATTGATTAAACGGCTTAAGGCAACAATCAGAAGAATGGAGTGTGATTAACGGTGACACAACATTCGCAATTCTCTTTCTCGCTACCCAGTAGCGAAGCTGTGACGGCGATTGATTCAATTGCTGCTGGTAAAGGCTGGTGCAACGTCACTCCACATGTGCAAGACGACGTAGGGCAACTCACGCCGAACGTTTTCCAACTGCTCATTAAAAAAGGCGCACCCGTAGCGACTCTGGTCACGTCCGCACCCAAAAAAGGGGTACCCCAGGAATCAAGCCTGGGCGTCTTGCACACCCGAGGCAAATTAAGCAAGGAGCGTTTGTCGATGATTCTTGGCGACGCCACTTTTAAAGTGCGACAAAACCACAATCAACGAGGACTTCTTTTGAACGTCCCGTGGGACACGTCAGCGAGCGAAATCCTTCGAGTTATGTGCACGGCGACTGACTTGCTCTGTGACTATGAACGAAAAGACGACTGGGAAATAGATCTTTTCGTACGCGACTAAACATCACGACGAAAGTGCGGTCAATACACCTTTCATATAGTCGTCATCGCTTTGGTACACGTGAGCCGACTTGATGATCATGACGAGTCGCCCAAGCGGCAGCGACAATGCCATCGCCACTTCTTCTTGCAGCATTGCCAATTGCGTCAAATTGGCGTAACCCTTCGCTCCGAAATCAATGCTGTGTGCGTATACGGACAGCGCCAATGCGTCGTCTTCAATGAAGAAATCCAACAAACTCACACACGGAATGTACGTAGTGTCACTGAGTGGCTGCAGCGTCGTGATCGTCGCCGATCGCGAGTGCCTGTCCAATCGAAGACGTTCAACCACCCAAGCAATTTGGTCTCGTCCAGCGTGTTCGTAGTCACGAAGTCTCGTGGCGTAACTGTCGGCTCCTCCAAGTTCGCTCACTATCGCGTGGTCATTGAAATTGTCGTGCATCCACGCCAATCGCTCAGGATCGGCAAACTGCGCAATAATCGCGTCGTGACTTTTGGGGCTCGCAATCTCGAGCGTGATCATCATCAGTTCAGCAATCTTTTTTCCGTCATACGTGCTGGGCTTTCCTCGTTCCATGATGTGAAGCGCAATCAAAATCCAGGCTTCACCAATGGAGTTGGTTTCTAGGAGCAATGACGAAGAAGCGCCGTGCTCGGCGTCAGTGTCGCGAACGTTCACGACAACAGTGTAAAAGCGTCGCGGTGCTAAGTCCTAGTCCACCGAAAATTCAGCCGAGACTTTTACTTGCGAACCATTGCTAAGCCAGAAAGACCCTTCATTCCACGCGAGTAACAAGTCGTCGTCGAAGGCCACGGCGTCGTGGTGCGTCAGCTCGGCCCACGAGAAAGTACCCGAAACAACCTCGCTCAAAATTTCCCAGAGTGCCGCGTTATTCACGTGACCAACAACGTCGAGATCAGCTCTTCGAATCGGCCACGCCTTTTTCTCCTTCGGCGTTGGCGTGGTGGCCTTAGAAATACGTCCCGACACCTTTCTTCCCTGCGCCGACACACCGTAAAGATCGACGAAGTCGGGTCCGAGGCGTGTTGGTTGTCCCGTCGCATTAACGGGAACCCAGAGTCCAGCAGTTTCGACGGCGACATTGCCGTTGACCGATATATCCGTACGACGCTCGGCCCACGCGGCGCCGGTTCCCGAACACCATGTTGTGAGTGTCACCATTTCGTCGAGCCGAGGCCAACGATGCTCCCCCACCACTCGCATCGTGGTGCGACGAACCACCCACGCTCCTGAATCACTGGGATCGGTATCTTTCCAGTCGTCACGCGCAACGTCTTGTACGTAACGGGCGGCGGCGTCAGGACGCAACGCGGCATCAACCCCGGTATCACCTAAGCGCACCCGCCGCTTGGCTTCAAAGGTTCGACCAGTCGCAGGTCGAGGAACTATTTCAATCACGATGCACCGAGGGTAGTGCGCATTGGATCTTCACGATGATCTTTGGAAAATATCGAGTCAACTTTCACTCGTCAGTATCATCGTGACGAGTACCGTCAACCGAGAGCGAGCCACCCATGCAGTCCACGGATGGAGCACAATCAATAATTTTTCTGGTTCTGCTCGTAGTCTCGGCGTCCCTCGTTCGAAAGGGTCGAGCGGATCCGGCGGCATCGACACTGGCACCTCGACAACGCATTCGACCTCTCGCCTTGGAATGGCTTGATCCCGTGCTCGCCCTCGTTGTCGTTGGACCCGTGTTGTGGCACGAACTCACCTTGAGCGCGGTTCACGTTGGTGCGGGAATACTTGGTCTCCTACTTGGTTACCCAGTTGGAGTACTGCGGTCACGAATCCAATTCGTGCGAGCAATTGAGTCGACCAAGAGTGTCGTTCTCACTCGATCGAACGCCGAATACGCCCTCGTAATTTTGCTCGTCATTCTTCGCTCCGCCGAGAGTTCCATTGAACGCCAACACGGCGCGGGCATCACCTTTTTGCTGACAGTTCTTCTCGCGTTTGCTTTCGGCGAATCCGCAACTCGGAGTGCTGCCATTACCCAGAAGTACAGAAAATCCGTCGAAGAACAACCCCGACCATCGCTGGGCGCCTAGCGCACTGACTGCGAATTTCAATGAAATCAGAGACATATGAGTTTTGAAATCGAAAGAAATGTTTCGGGCGACGTTGAAACCTGGTGGCTCAACCGTCCCGAAGTTCACAATGCCGTGTCTTTGGATATGTGGCACAAGATTGTCGTCGAATGCGAGCGACTCGAAGGTGATCGTTCGTTGCGAGTTCTCGTCGTTCGAGGACGCGGTGAGCACTTCAGTGCCGGCGCTGACGTAAACGGTCTCGGACGCGCGCTCGCGGCCGACGTTGATGGTTCCGTGTACCGGGCAACTAATGCCGCGGCCGAAGCGGCGCTCAGCGCATTACCGCTCGTGACGATTGCCCTCATCAATGGCTACTGCGTGGGAGGTGCCGTGCAGTTGGCCCTGGCGTGTGATATTCGAATCGCGAGTGAGGACGCACAGTTCGGCGTCACCCCCGCACGACTCGGCATTGTTTATCCCGCTCTCGCCACTGCGCGTCTCGTCGCCACAATTGGGCGCACGGCGGCGGCGGATTTACTGCTTCGCGGTCATCTCATCGACGCACAACGAGCACTCGATATTGGACTCGTCTCAAACGTGAGTACCAAACCAGAAGAGACACTCGACGCGTACGTCGACGAAGTCCTGTCTCGATCATCATCGAGCCAAATCGCCACCAAGCAAGTGATGAACGAACTACTTCGTAACGAAACCTTGTCAGCACTCGGGACTGAACTTGAGCAAGCTTCGCTACAACACGGGGACCTCGACGAAGGTCTCGCCGCGTTTCGTGAACACCGTAAACCTCAATTTGGACCGCGCCCGTAAGGTCCGTTCTCGCCTACGGTAGAAACACCAACGAAAGTAGGTTGCATGAGCAGGGCCACTGATATCGACCTCTCGCCGAAATTGAGTGCTGACGAATCGGCCAAACGAATCGCCCAAGCGCAGCATCGTCTCGTTGAACTGCGACTCTTCACGGCGGGCCTTACGCCACCGTGCGAAGTGGGGCCCGCGCTCATTGTGGTGATGGAAGGTTTTGACGCTGCCGGTAAGGGTGGCTCCATTCGGCGAACAGCCGGTGCGCTCGATCCGCGTCATGTCAGCGTGGTACCCATCGGCCCACCAACCCCCGAAGAACTCGCCCACCATTTTCTGTGGCGATTCTGGCCACACCTACCCGCCAAAGGTGGCATGACCATTTTTGACCGTAGTTGGTACGGGCGCATCCTGGTCGAGCGGGTTGAAGGTCTGATTGATAAATCCATGGTGGAGCAGTCGACGAAAGAGATCGTCGATTTCGAGCGAGCGCTGGTCAACGACGGCGTGACGCTGGTCAAGATTTGGCTGCACATTTCCGCCGACGAACAACTTCGACGTTTCGAGGATCGAAAGAAGGATCCTCTTCGAGCTTGGAAACTCACGGCGGACGATTGGCATAACCGAGACAAGCGTGACTTGTATCTCGAAGCCCTGGGTGACGTTTTAAAAAAGACGGACGAACCTCATGCCCGCTGGAATCCAATTTCTGGCGAAGACAAGCACTACGCCCGGGCCGTTGTTTTAGAGACCGTTATCGAGCGTTGGGAAGCAGACCTGCAACGACGTGGCCTTGGCCTTCCCCAAGCTCACGGCGGCCGGTCACTTTGAAAACACTCACGGGTCGATTTTCTGAAACACTGGCACTATGACCACTTCGTACGGGATCACTATCCCTTTTGACGGCATCACCCTGCAAGAGCACAAGGAATGGTTCCATCTGTTGGCTGACCTTGGTTACCGCGACGTTTGGTCGGCGGAGGTTGACGGTACGGACGGCTTCACGCCGCTCGCGCTCGCCGCAGCGTGGGAGCCACGCTTGGATCTCGGTGTGGCGGTAACGCCAGCGTTCACCCGGGGCCCAGGACTTCTCGCCATGAGCATTGCCTCCATTGCCGAGGCTGCGCCAGGTCGATTCTCAATGGGACTCGGTTCATCGAGTTTTCCCGTTGTCGAAAGGTGGAACGGAATTCCGTACGAAAAGCCCTACGCCAAGACCCGTGACGTCCTACGTTTCGTGAAGCGTGCGTTGGACGGTGAAAAAATTGATGAAGTCTTTGAAACCTTTGAGGTTCACGGATTCAAACTCGCTCGTCCGGTAGCCGTGCGTCCAGAGATTTTGCTCGGCGCTCTTCGACCCGGCATGCTTCGTCTCGCCGGACGCGAAGCCGACGGCGCCATTCTCAACTGGTTGGGCGCGAACGATGTTGCTCAGTGTCGCAATGAAGTGGGTGAAGGAAAGACCATTGCCGCCAGAATATTTGTGATTCCGACCACGGACAAAGACACGGCGCGTTTCATTGCTCGTCGAATGATCTCCTCGTACCTCACGGTCGAGGGGTACGCCGAGTTTCACCGCTGGCTCGGTCGTACCGAGGTACTCCAACCAATGTGGGACGCGTGGGCGGCAGGTGACCGCAAGAAAGCGAACGAAGTCATTCCCGATCACGTCGTTGATGAGTTGATTATTCATGGTTCCTACGACGAGTGTCGCGATCACGTCCAGCGGTACCTCGACGCGGGCGTCACGCGCGCCACCCTTGCGATTGTCCCCTTCGGCATTGATCTTCGAGAAGCCGTTGAAGGACTGGCGCCGCGCTCGTGAGTACACCGCTCGGCAAAGGATGGCTCGACACGGTTCTTGAAGGATCGATTGTTGGCAGCTTCACGCGACTGGGACCATCAATTCGCAGACACTCCCAAGGCTGGAAACCACTCGAGCGCCTCGACGGAAAAACCGTCGTCGTCACGGGTGCCACCTCCGGACTTGGCGCCGCGGGTATTCGCACGCTGGCCGAGCTTGGTGCCTACGTCGTAGGTATCGGTCGTAATCAAAAGGCTCTCGACGATCTGGGAGAGTTCCTCGGAAAACGCGGAGAAACCTGGCGATTCGATTTGGCCGACCTTCGAGACACGCATGCATTCGCCAAACGACTCGGTGATCTCAATCGCTTAGACGTGGTCTTGAGTAATGCCGGGGCACTTCTAAATACCTTTTCGGTTTCGCCCCAAAACGTCGAAGTGACTCTCGCGGTTCATCTACTTTCCCCCTACGTTCTGGCAACGACGCTCGCGAAGCGACTCACCGCCGAGCACGCTCGATTTATTTTCATGACGTCAGGTGGTATGTACACGCAGCCGTTTAGTCTGCGAAAACTCGAAGCGATTCCCGATCACTACAAGGGATCAGTGGCCTACGCTCGCGTCAAGCGTGGTCAAGTTGTCTTGACCGGTGCGCTGCAGCACCGCGAGCCGAGCGACGGCGCCACTTTCTACGCTGTTCACCCCGGGTGGACTGCGACGCCAGGCGTCAGTGAAAGTCTGCCGCTCTTTAATACGCTCACGCGACCGCTACTTCGAACACCCAAGCAAGGCGTCGACGGTGCGTTATGGCTCGCAAGTCACGAACCCACGCCCGAAGGTGGCGGACTCTGGCTCGACCGCGAAGAACGACCGGTGTACCGAGGAAAAAAGACGGTGTCCGAGAATCCGTTACTCGACCAAACCGAACTTCTCAGTTGGCTTGACGAACGTCTTTCGCGCGCGCTCGCTTAAACGCTGTCGGCTTCCAAAAATTCGAGCACGTCAGCAAATTTCGCTTCGGCGGCTGTCGTGCGCGACGGAATGTACTGCGTAGGAATTTCACTCGGCGAATATTCCTTCAGCGAGTGGCGCGCGACAGTCTGACGATGCACTTCGTCGGGTCCGTCGTAGATGCGTGCGGCGCGTGCGGCGCGGTACATTGCCTCCAAGGGCATGTCCGACGAGTAACCGAGCGAACCGTAGGTTTGCAGGGCTCGGTCAATGACGTTGTGCATGACGGTGGCGCCGTAGTACTTGATCATTGCAATTTCGACGCGAGCGGCTGACGCACCAACTTTGTCCATCTTCCACGCGGCGTGCAACGTCATGAGACGCGCGGCGTGCATTTCGGCACGCGAATCAGCAATCCAATTCTGAATTGTCTGCTTCTCCGATAGCAATGACCCGTGCGTGTAGCGACTGAGTGCTCGCTCGCACATCATGTCAAAGGCGCGCTGGGACTGTCCGAGCCAGCGCATGCAGTGATGAATTCGTCCGGGTCCGAGGCGAGCTTGCGCGAGCAAGAAGCCCGAGCCTTCGGGTCCGATCAAATGATCGGCCGGTACACGAACGTCTTCATAGAGAATTTCGGCGTGGTTGCCAAATCGACCGTAAACCACCTGGGGATCGTCCATGGCTCCGACGTCGCGAACAATCGTGACGCCCGGCGTTGTTACCGGCACCACGAACATTGAAGAACCTTGGTAAGGATGCACGTCGGGATTGGTAACTGCCATCACGACGAGAATGTCGGCGACGGAACCATTGGTGGTGTACCACTTTCGTCCATTGATGATCCACTCGTCACCATCGCGCACCGCCGAAGACTTGAGAAGACGCGGGTCACTCCCCGCCGTGTTTGGTTCGGTCATCGAGAAACCCGAGCGCATTGTGCCGTCAAGAAGCGGTTGCAACCAGCGCTCACGAATATCTTCTCGACCCGTCATCTCCATACCCACGGCGAGCAATTCCGCATTGCCACTGTCGGGTGCATTGTTGCCAAAGACCAAGGGGCCATAGGGACTTTGTCCGAGAATTTCGTGCATCAAACCGAGACGAACTTGGCCAAATCCCATGCCGCCCAATTCCGCCGGGAGGTGCGCCGCCCACAGGCCTCGCTTCCTTACTTCGTCTTGCATCGGCTTAATCACGGTCACCACGTCGTCATAAGAGAGTCGCAACGTTTCAATCGGAAAGATCTCCTCTTTGACGAACGAGCGCATCCAGGCCAACTGCTCTTCGAATTCAGGTTCCGTCTCGAAATCCCACGCCACAACCACACCCCTTTTCGGTCGATTCTCACTCTAGGCCTCACCCAACACGGTGTCGTGAAGCGTAAAAGGACCAAACTCCTTATTTGAACGACCAGTATCGAACGGCCCCACCGTCTTTAATCGTTGGTGGGCCAAAGGCCGCCTCGAGATATTTGAGTGCCAACGCGGGTTTCGCTCCCGTCCATTGCATAACAATCGTCGAGACATGATATTTCGCTACGAAAACATGGAAGGAATGAATCGTTCTGGACGTGAGTGGTGGTAGCGGACCGACGGGGAGAATATTGTCATTGAGCGCACCGGTTCTGCTGCCGTCGTACGTGCGAAGAAGCATGTCAGGAAGGGCCGTCGGCGAAAGAGGCAGCACCGACGTACCATAACCATCGCCGCGGACGATTGCGTAGCCACCGACCAGGCGAAATTTCATTCCCGTTTGAGCCTGAACGAGCATTGCTTGGTCGTTCAGTGCGCTCGGGTACGGGTACCACAACACTGTTTTGTTTTCTGACAAAAGGTGCTCGCTTGAAGAAGTAGAAAACCACGATGCGATGCCCGGCGACGCCGACACGAGTGGGCCGAGTGAAGCAAACGGGAGAACAATGCTGAGAGCAACGGTGCTCGCAAAGGCGGTCACTCTCCCCTTTCCCCGAGCGGTTAGCCGGCGAAGTCGAATGACTTCGATAATGAAAAATCCCAACGCGACGAACACCGCCTCCATCGGGTGCGAAGAAATTGTTATCGCGGATACGACGACGACCGCGAGTGACCAACGTCCAATGTCGAGCTTTCGCCCCGTGGCGTCGTCGACGATGATCGTCGACCAACTTTGCAGTACCGCCGCCGTCACAAAGGCAATGAGCAGCCATACGAACATGCCAAAGCGCTCGGGTAACGCACTACTAAAGAGCGGAAGTTTGTCGAGGTAGCGCACCGGCGACCATAGTGACCACGAACCTCCGAGGTACACCGAGTTTCCTAGTGTCATCAGTATTAAAAACGTCCCCACCACAAGGAAGAAATACATGGTCTTCAATCGACGGTTTCGCGCAATGGCCATCAACAAAAAGATGATGAGCGGCACACCCACGAATAATTGGTTCCTCGAAGTACTCGTAAACAAATTCCATGTCCAATGAAACGTGGGAGCGACCGGCGGAAACGCAGCTGGTCCACCGAGAAAGAATTGAGACAGATAGCCGTGGTACAGGGCAACGTAGTTATGCACATTCAGGGAGACGTGTTCAGGTCCAAACAAGGCAAAACTAAAAGGCACTGCCATCACGCAGGTAAAGGCAAGTAGTGCGTACCCGAGCCCCGTGGCAACCCGACGGATGACTTCGTGCGTCAACGATTCTCGCCAAATGACCGCGGCGACGATCGAAGCCGCGGCGGTGACGAAAGCGGTGTCAAAGCATCGCTCAAAAGAAATGAGCGCACAGAGGGCAAACAAAATGCCAAGCGTTATGCCGGCGCGACAAACTGACAGCGTTTCAAGAATCAAACTCGCGACAACCAGAAATATCAACGGAGGAAATACGGCAAAGACCATGAACACGTGCGACGTCGCTTCACCTACCTCAAAACTCGAAAAGCCGTAGATATAACCAGCGAGTAACGCCCAAGGTGGACGTAGCCAAATCTTGTGCGCGGCGTACGTCATTGCGAGAGCGCTTGCCAACAGTCCCAGAGCTAAAAGCACGTTATAGGTCACTATGGGACCCGCAAGTAACGTCAGCGGTGTTGCAAGGACGCCGAGAAGAATCATCGACGTGTTCGTCATTAGGTTGACACTGAAGGGATAGTTGAGCGAGTGTGAAACAAATATGTTCTGTCCCGTGGCGAGCGCGTGAGCGGGCCACTCAAGAAACCAGACCTGTTGATAGTTATCGGGAAAACCCCAACCGGCTATCCGTAGCGTCGAAGAAAAAACGATCCCGCGAAAGAGCAGAAGGTCGGGAACGAGAAACGAGATAGTTGCGACGACAGCGAAGCGCCAGCCAACTGTCCACGAAGGGCGGTGCCTAGATTCCGCGGCGGCGTCGACGTCAGTTCGAAGTAGGAATCGTGTTCGTACGTCCGTCGCCACGTGTCGAAAGTATCGACGGTTCTTTAGAAATTCCTTTGTGTTGGGCAAACACGTTGTAAAGAGGCTTTCCGTCTGGCACCGACGTAAGTTCCTACACTGGAAAGAGCACAGATGGGACGAGGATTGACGTGGGAAAGAAAAAGAAACACCAGCCGGTGCGCATTGGCGTGGTTGACACCATGTTCGCTCGGTACAACATGGGAAAAGCAGCGGTCGACGAACTGGGAACGTGCCCGGGTTACGGCGAGAAATTTATTGTCCTCACCAAGACTGTGCCCGGCTTCAAGGACCTCGCTGTTGCCGCTAAAAATCTGATCGAGAAAGATCACTGCAGCATCGTCGTCGCACTTGGGATGCCCGGAAGCGCGCCGATCGACAAGCAATGCGCCCACGAAGCCGCTCAGGGAATCATGCAGGCGCAGTTGCTCACGTCGACGCCGATTTTGGAGGTCTTCGTGCACGAGGATGAGTCCGACGACCCCGCCGTGCTGGCATCAGTGTTTGACGACCGTTCCCGCAAGCACGCACGAAATGCCTATTGGATGTTGTTTGAACCTGAACAACTGGCGAAGCGAGCGGGTCAAGGGGTTCGTCAAGGTTTTGGTGACGCCGGTCCCCTCAACGTCGGTGCGACTCAGTAACCTGCGATAGTTACTCGAGGGACAAAGTGGGGGATGTGTCGAACTGGAACTTCGCCAATGTTTGGCGGGCCATCGGTGGCCTTCAGCCCACCGAGATTGCCATTGAGCAAGGGGACCGCGTCGTCACCTGGTCCGAATTTGGAGAGCAGAGTGAGAGTTTCGCCAGTTGGTTACTCGAACTAAATCTGCCGCTGCAGAGTTCGTTGGCTCTCTATTTATATAACTGTCCCGAATACCTCATTGGATTTGCGGGCGCACTGAACGCCCGGCTCGTACCCATGAATACCAATTACCGCTACAAGGCAGATGAGCTGATTTACCTCTTTGATAACGCTGAAGCTCGTGTTGTTGTTTTCCACGGAGCATTCACAGAACAAGTGAATGAGGCACGAAAACATTTGCCCCTACTGCAGCATTTTGTCCACGTTGATGACGGAACGTCGCCGTGTCCATCGTGGGCCACACCGTTCTTCGAAGTGGCACGCCACGAGCGAGTCCCCATGCCCACGGGTTCGGGCGACGATCTTTTGTTGCTCTACACCGGGGGAACAACGGGGCTTCCCAAGGGTGTGATGTGGCGACAGGATGATCTTTTTGCTCGACTCAACGAAGGGGCAAGCCCTCGCTATCCCGATGACGGCAACCTCAATGACGTCGTCTCGTTGATGAAAGAGGCGGGACCTGGGCGAATCATGTTGCCGGCCTGTCCCCTCATGCACGGCACCGGTCTCTTTAGCGCCATGCGAAATTTCATGAACGGTGGACGCATCGTGTTGTTGAGCGATATCTCCTACGACCCCGAAGAGATGGCCCGCGTCATCACCGAACGCGGCGTGCAGGTGGTGGTCATCGTCGGCGATCCCTTCGCCCGGCCACTACTGCGAGTCCTCGATGAAAAGCCTGATGCCTATTCCTTGCGCTCTGTCCAAATGATTGGTAGTTCTGGTGCGATGTGGAGCGAAGAGATAAAAGAAGGTCTTTTAAAACACAATCCTTCAATGCTCTGCGCGGACACCCTTGGATCATCAGAAGCCTTGGGCCTTGGCGGCAGTATTTCTTCTGGCGCCCGTGGTCCTCGCACCGCGCAGTTTTCGGCGGGAGCTGACGTTCGAGTTATTGGCGATGACGGCCGCGATGTGCAGCCGGGCAGTGACGAAATTGGAAAAGTAATGCTCGGCGGACGACTCCCCCTTGGTTATTTTCGCGACCCCGAAAAAACGCAGCGCACCTTTCCCGTACTTGACGGTGTGCGCTATTCGGTGCCGGGCGACATGGCCAAGGTGAATGACGACGGCACCATCGTGCTCTTGGGCCGAGGTTCGCAGTGCATCAACACGGGTGGCGAGAAGGTATTTCCCGAAGAAGTGGAAGAGGCTTTAAAGAAGCACCCGTCGGTTGCCGACGCGTGCGTGCTTGGTGTGCCTGATGAAACCTTTGGTCAGCGAGTTGTGGCTGTCGTGGAACTACACCCGAATGAACATTTTGACGAGCACGGACTCGTCACGTTCGTCAAGACACATCTCGCCGCATATAAGGCGCCCAAGCTCGTCCGTCACGTGACGAGCATTGGACGGGCCGTGAACGGCAAGATGGACTACGCACGTCACCACCGTGAAATGACCGAATGGCTACAAAGCCGCTGAGTAGTCGGCACTGGGCAGGTAGCCCGCGAGTAGTTGACCAAAGGCGAACGCAGCGTACAGCGTGTACGGACCCGACAAATGATCCGTATCGAAGTGCACCAAAATTCGGTCAACAATCGTGGGGCACATACCTTTCGAACAAAGCAATGGATCGACGTCAATCAATGCCGTGCTGGTCGCCGCAGTCGCGGCCACTAAGGCTTGGTGCCATTCACTCGTGTCGACACCTGACTGGGGTGACGAACATTGTTGAATAGCGTGCGGATGTTCTAAGAGGCATTCGTTCGGGTACGCGAGAGCGTTCGACGGGTGCGCAGGGATAGGAATGTTGCTGAGCATCACGACCGATTTCTTTGCCAGATGTAAGCCCGCGAGGAATTTTTGGTAATCCTTCGTCATACGTTGCACACCGATTTGTTCCGTCGAACTTGCCGGCAAACGGCCGTTGGGACCAAGTTGCGAAGCGCTTGCGCCGGGCTTTAGTTGTTCGCCCGGCGTTGTCGCAATGATGACAAGTGCCGGTTGCAGTGCGTTGATTTTCTGCGTCGACCATTGCGCAAAATGCAGACAAAGCGTTCCGACTTGACCGTTCGGTCCCACGTAGCCCCTGTCAATAAATACACCACACGCGGCTTTCATAATGGGCACGACCTTGAAGTGATCTCTCTTTCCGAGCCAATCAAGTGCCGGGGCCCACATCTGGGCTTGCGAATTACCGTAGAGCACGACCGTCTTGTTGCTTGACGTGTCGCCGTACGCACAGGCGGGAACCACATAACCTGCGCTCGGTGGCGAACAATTTGCGATCATCGAGGGAATAGAAAACGTCGTCGCATCAAGATTGAGTGACAGCGCTGGGAATGTCGACGACGGCAGACTCGTGGCAGCGGTGGCGCTCTCGACTTGTTGTTCCAGTTGCGCGAGCGCGGGGTGTCCCGCGACCGTCGTGGCAGACCCTCCCGCTGAAGGAAGAGCAACAGTGGCAACGAGCAGCGAAAGAGAAATACCAACGGCGCCGACACCGAGCGCAGCGCTCGAGCGTTTGCGCAGGAGCCGAGCACTTCGAAAAGGTCGTTCCACAACGTAAAAACTAACGAGTGAGAGCACGACGGCAATAACGAGGCACACCAGTCGTGTCGCTAAGGAAAGAGGTGTGGACTGACGCTGGGCGGCGAGTGCAATAACTGGAAAGTGCCAGAGGTATAAAGAATACGAAAGGTCGCCGACGTAGACAAAGGATCGTGTCGACAACACGGAGCTGGCGCCCATTCGCGGTCGGGCGGCTCCTCCCAAAATAACGAGAGCCGCTCCCGCCACGGGAACAACTGCGGCGAGACCGGGATACACCGTCGTTCCACTAAATCCCCAGGCGGCCGCCAGTATGAGTCCAACACCTAACCACGTAGCAGTGGCGGCAACTGATGCGCGAAGAGTTGAAAGTCGTCGTACGGCGAGCGCGACGAGTATGCCAACGCCAAGCTCCCAGGCGCGTGTGAGAATTGAGTAGTAGGCGGTAATGGGATCGTTGTTAGTCGAGAGGTACGACCAAACAAGCGACGCCACGACAATCACGGTGACGACGAGAGCGAGATGCCTCCGAAAATTCCTTGACACCGTTGCGACCAACAGCACCAGTGCCGGGATAACAAAATAGAACTGTTCTTCAACAGCCAAAGACCAGAAGTGCAGCAATGCCGATGGGGCTTGTTGGGAAGCAAAGTAATTCGTCCCTTCCCACGCGAAGTGATAATTCGCCACAAAAAGTGCAGCGGCTCGCGCGTCGTTCGCCACCGCGGCCGTGGCGTATCGACCAAATAGTAAATACGAAGCGACCACCGTAGTGACGAGCACCGTTGTTGACGCGGGAATAATGCGACGAGCTCGGCGCGCGTAGAACTGCAGCAACGACGGACGTCCGTGCTTGGCGGTATCGCGCAGTAGAACACCCGCAATGACGAAGCCCGAGATCACAAAGAAGACGTCAACGCCCACGTAGCCGCCATTGAATCCCAACAAATTGAAGTGGTACAGGATAACGAGGCCGACGGCAATGGCTCGGAGTCCTTGAACGTCGAGTCGAAAATCCGGTGTCACCGACTCTTCGAACTCTGTACTCATAAACCTCATCTAGTCGTGGGACCAGAGAAATCTTAGGTTTGAATTGCACGACGCATCGGCACCGTATTGCTTAGGCTCAGCGCGTGACTGTGAATGAGCCACCGTGGGGTCTATTTTTTCAGCGATTTCTCCGTCTGGGCTTTCTCGGTTTTGGTGGCCCACCGGCCCACGTGTTGATCATGCGCCAACAGTGGGTCACGACAGGTGCGGTGGCCGACGCAGAATTCAGTGACGCGTTTGCGGCAGTATCGCTTCTTCCCGGTCCCGCTTCTACCCAACTCGCGATGTGGCTGGGTTGGCGTCTTCGCGGATTTTTGGGCCTGTGTGGAGCAGCGCTGTGCTTTATTAGTCCTGCGGTGCTATTGGTGTTGATTCTTTCCACCTTCTTGCTCTCAAGCCACGAACCCCGTCTCTTGGAAGCAACGGCGCTCGGCGCGGGCGCCGTGATTGCACCCATTGCGTTGCGCGCAGGTTGGGAAATTTCGCGTGGTTACCTGCAGCGCTCGAACTTGACGACTCCTCGTGCGCGCACGGTGACGTACATCGTCGTTGGTGGTGCCACGTGCGCAGTCGCGCCGGCATTTCTCCCTGTGGCCATGATTGCTTGTGGTCTCGCTGAGATTCTCTGGGATCAAAACACCGTATCGAAGTTGGCGGGATTTTTCGGTCTCGGTGCAACCAAGTCGTCTCTCATGGCCATGGCTCTAAAGGTTGGTCTACTGAGCTTCGGCGGTGGATTCGTCATAGTGCCAATGATGCGTTCGAGCGCCGTCGGGGCTCATCACTGGATGACCGGTCAGGCTTTTTTGACTGCCGTCGCCATTGGTCAAATCACTCCCGGTCCAGTTGTTGCCACCGTTGCCGCTGTGGGTTACGCCGCCGCTGGATGGGCTGGCGGCATCATGGCCGCTCTCGTTGCGTTTGCTCCGTCGTTTGTCATCCTCGCTTTCGGTGCCCGACACGTCACTGCGCTTCGTCGCCACCCAACGGCTAGATCATTTCTTAACGGTGCGGGTCCCGCGGCCGCGGGTGCCATTTTGGCTTCGGCCGGCGTTCTCGCGAGTAACAGCCACGCCCCTTGGCAAATCGGGGTAATGGCTGTTTCGGTCGTCGTGCTTTTTTGGCGTCGTCACGTGTCCACGACGTGGGTTTTGGCTGGTGGCGCGCTGGTGGGTTTGCTCGCTCAAACCTGGTTTCACGTGCTCTCGTAGTTTTCACCCGCGGGTGCGCCCGCTGGCTATGCTCGCCAGAGTTACTTCTGAGTAACAATGAGGAGGAATCATGCCCGAAGCCGTCATCGTCGCTACTGGACGCACACCCATTGGTCGCGCGTTCAAGGGATCACTTGTCGACATGCGACCCGACGACCTCACCGCACTTGTCGTCACTGAAGTGCTTTCGAAGGTTCCCCAGTTGAACCCTCAGAGTGTGGAAGACCTCATTCTTGGTTGTGGACAGCCCGCTGGTGAATCGGGTTTCAACATTGCTCGCGTGGTGGCCGTGTTGGCCGGACTAAGTGATGTGCCCGGCGTCACAGTGAATCGATACTGTTCTTCTTCACTGCAGACCATCCGCATGGCGGCCCACGCCATCAAGGCTGGCGAAGGTGATGTCTTTATCGCCGCCGGTGTCGAGACGGTCTCGAGGTTCGCCTCCGGCGCTTCCGATAGTGGCAAGGCAATGAACCCGCTATTTAGTGACGCACTCGCCCGCACGGCGTCGCGTTCCGAAAAGGCTGGCGATCCTTGGACGCCCCAGCCCGGGCTGCCCGACATTTACATTGCCATGGGACAAACCGCTGAGAACGTTGCCGAGTTCGAGAATGTCTCGCGAGAAGAGATGGATGAGTTCGCAGCGTTGTCGCAGGCTCGTGCCGTAGCAAGCCAGGAAAACGGTTTCTTCGAGCGAGAGATTATTCCGGTAACACTCCCCGACGGCACCGTCGTAAAAAAGGATGATGGTCCGCGAGCCGGAACTACCGTCGAAAAGCTTTCGCAGCTACAGCCAGTTTTCCGTGAAGGTGGCAAAGTCACCGCCGGTAACGCTTGCCCGCTGAACGACGGCGCCGCAGCCGTAATTGTGATGAGTGACACCAAGGCCAAAGAGTTGGGCATCACACCTCTGGCACGCATTGTGTCAAGCGGCGTGAGTGGTCTTAACCCCGAAATCATGGGACTCGGACCCATCGAGGCGTGTCGCCAAGCGCTTCGCCGCGCCGATTTGAGCATTGACGACATTGACCTCGTCGAAATCAACGAGGCCTTCGCCGCCCAAGTTATTCCCAGTGCCAAGCACCTGGGCATCTCGTGGGACAAATTGAACGTCAAGGGTGGCGGCATTGCGCTCGGACACCCCTTTGGAATGACCGGTGCTCGCATCATGACGACATTGCTCAACGCTTTGGAAGACGACGACAAGACCTTCGGCATGGAATCAATGTGCGTCGGTGGTGGACAAGGAATGTCCATGATTGTCGAGCGACTCAACTAAGAAGCAACCGCCGAGATTTAGAGCGTGGGAGACTTTCCAGTCTCAACAGCGGATTTGTCTGACGTGAACGTTGCGTGTTCTTCGTCACTCGCAGTTCGTGCGTCGCCCGGTAGCAGCACGGGTATCGAGCCTCGTACTTCATAGACCAAGCGGTTTCGCGGGTTATACAAAATCGACGCATCTTCGATATAGAGCAGCGATTCGCGGTCCACAGGGTCAATCAACACGCCGAGCAGAAATGGTTCGAGTGCCACGAGGCCCCTTCAATTGTTCAGATCGTCGCGATAATCACGACGCGTCATTGTACACAGGCTCTTTTCGACGTCGGCGAAGCGCCGTCACGCCAAGGAGCAAACCCGTTAACGCCATGACGTCGGTGACGTAGTTGCCCACGCGCACTGCCGTCGTGGCGCCGTAGACCAGCGTCACGTTCTTGGACGTTGGCACGACGACCATCAGGTTCGGGCTCACTCGGTAGGGCCCCGTTCCCCCGGTTACTTTCCACCTCGGGTAATACGAAATCTTTACTACGACCGGAATACCGACGCGGTTCACGTGGAACGTAAGACTCTGATTCATCATCTTTATCTTGGAAACCGTGACTGGCGACACCGCTTCTTTCAACACCTTTGAGGAACTCGACACGTGGGGCCAAGCCGCCGGTCCACTGGCGGCGAGCACCGTGCCCCAGTCCTTGGGACTTAGCCACCACTTGGTATTCGCGTCCAACCACGAAACACGCCCGTTGATATTTGAAACAACGTTGGGCAACGTGGTGAGCCCTTGCACTAGTGGACTATTTCGAACGAGGTAGATGCGCCACGTCACACCGGGCGACGGCCAATGAATTGTTGACGTGAGGTACTGCAGTTGGGAATCAGCGTTCGCCTGAGCCACGACGCTGGGCGAATAGGCAATGTAGTAACGAACACCCAGTTGTTGCAGATGCTGAACACCGAGAGCGACGTTGAGTGGACCATAGGGAAGACCCACTTGAGGATCACTCGGGGCGGCGCTGAGTTCTGCTTGATCTAAGAAGTGATACGGCGTGGTGGCCGATGATTCAAAAAACAGGCCCTCCATTGACGCAACGCAATTGTTGGTCCAATAAGGAAGGAGCATGAGGGCCTCGGGAGTGCCAAAGCGTCCCTCGTTAGCGTTGTATTCCCACATGGCTCTTCCACAGCCGTAGTGCTTGGCGACGCGCTCCATGGTGTCAATCAAATTGTTGTACTCGGGCCAGGCCGCTTGCTTTTGGTAGCCCTCGTAGTTGTAGGCCGACCAGTTGCGCACTTGATTGGAGCCGACGTGCACGTGCAACGGCGAACTCAACCAGCTAATCATCGGCGGCACGGTCATAACCAAAGCCAAGACGCCCGCGGCGTACGTCGCAAATACTGTCCTCGACGTTCGTCGCTTCGCGAGCGCTTCGGGTGTCTCGTGGTTGTCCCAGTCATAGACGTCACCAACAAAGAGCTCGTGGTCTTCGTCGTCGAGTTCGTCGGTGTGATCGCGCACCACGATTGGTCGTGGGCGCCGGTTAATCCAGCGCAACAACACGTAACCCACAAACCAACCAGCACTGAGATAGATCGTGATGAACCAGAATGGAACCAGTCGTTCGTTCCAGAGAGAACTCTGCGGATCAAGAACAAACGCCAGCGCCGATAGAGCCGCCATCGTCGTGAGGGTGATACCCAATCGATCACGAACCCCGTACGAGACAATGAGCGCCAAGAGCGCCAAGATGATGACCCATCGATCACCACCCCAGGCACCAAGACCACTGGTCCAACCCAATTTCGAAAAGACCAGCGCGACAGAGTTCACGGGGTCATTCGAGTAATTCATTGAGTTCGTGAGATTTTGGGTAGTGACGAAGGGCAACAACCACCACGCCGACAACGCGAGTGAAATAGCGCCACCCAACGTTACGAACCGGAGCGCCCGTTTATTATCGCCGCGAAGAAAATGTGGACGATCGGCGTCGAATGCTCCGTTTCGACCAATGAGTTCAAGAACCAGCAACAGGGCAATCCCCACGAGGGCAAAGAGCCACGGCAATAAGTGCGCCGCCAACGTGAGCGACAGCGATATCGCGGAGAGCCACAAACCTTTGCCCGTTCGAATCCCCCGTGCAAAAAGACCTAGCGTGATGAGCGCGAGCGACAAACTCAGCGAGAAGGCGTATTCCCCCGCCATCGTGGAAAAAAGATTGCCCCCGTCAATGGTGAAAGATCCGTCAAACAAAAAGGGCAACGTGGCCGCAGCGCACGCGGCCGGAATGGGTCGACGCGCGCCAAAGAGTCGGGCCATCGTGAACGCTGAAATTGGCAAAAACAAAGAGCCAAGAATGGTGGCCAACTTGAACGCCACGGCGAAGCCAATGACGTAACTTCCGAGCGCCGCGAGCGCGTCGGGTAACACGAAGTAATACGAATACGACGGCATCCCCGCGAACCATCCTGGGTACCACGGCGTGACATTCAGGTGGAAGATGCTTGTTCGAAGATACGCGGCGGTCGCTAGGTGTGCTCCGGTGTCGCCCCCGGTGATTGTTGTCGAAGAAAACAGAAGCGAGGGGTGCAACTGCCATAAGACCACCCAGATAACTCCGGCGACAACCAACAATTCGGCCCAACGTTCGGGCGTCATTTTGAGTCGAGTTCGACGGAGCACTAGTGACCGAGTCTTTGCGAAATCAACACCACAATGGCCACGCCATTAAAGGCGGCGTGCGTAAGTATGCAGGGAACAATTCGACGTGTTCGTACGTAGATAACCGCCAACACAATGCCAACGAGGGCCAAACCCGGAAACTCCACGAGTTCACCGTGAGCGCCGGCGAACAACACCGCATCAAGAACGACGGCGCTGACGATTGCCACGTTCGCTTGCAGCCTCGAAAACAGACCACGTAAGCCCTTGAGCAACGCACCTCGGAAGAACAGTTCTTCCATGATGGGAGCGAAGATTCCCGTCATCACGCACAACAGTGCAAACTCAAAACCATGCGCGTTTCCAAAGAGTCGATTTTCGGGCTTGTTAAGTCCTCCCACATGAAATGGTTTGTAGAGAAGACCAATGACGAGTTGTAAACCAACGCCAAGCACGATGAACCAGAAATCACTCCAGCGAACGTAAAAAACGTGAGCGTCGCTAAAAACTCGAAACTTGACTTGCATGAACAAGACGGCGAGGGCGAAGCCCAGCCAAAGGCCGAGCAGACTGGTCATTGTGAACCACCAAGGAGGTTCGGCGAGTTTTGATAGATGTGAAACGGTGCCTTGGTAATTCGCGACCGACACAGCCAACGAAATAAGCAAAAGTGCGGCTATTTGTCCAACTATGAAACCACCAAGAGATATTCCCAAAATCGAGATTCCGGCGCGACGCTCCATATTGTCGGGTGGTGTTGGGTGCGAAAGGGAAGATGCCACGAGAACCAAGGCTAACAAGTGCTTAGTTTTGGCTTGGGCCCCTGGTTTCACTGTTACAAAAGCCACCTAGATTATTAGCAATGACTATGCCTCCCGACCAGCAACCGAGCTGGAAGAAGTTTCTGAACCCTAAGTCGCCAAACAGCGGTGGACCGAACGCACCCGTTCCGGCCACGGGTGGCACCGATCCCCGACGACGCATGCTCATGTTCTTAGTCATTGCGTTCATTCTTGGTCTCTTCATTATTCAGCCGCTTTTCAAGAACACCAACGTCAAAACTCTGACGTATTCGACATTCCTAAATGACGCAAAGCACGGCAAGGTCGTTTCCGCCGTAATACAAAACTCCTCCGGCGTAATTACCGGATCACTCGCTAGCGGCACTTCTTATACCGTCGCCGGCCCGAATCCGGTACTTTCCAGCACCGTTGACGCCCTTCGCAGCGACAACATTGAAGTGACGTTTACGAACCCATCGTTCAACTGGTTGCCGTACGTCATTTACATCGCCATCTTTGGTGGCTTTTTCTACCTCATCAGTCGACAAGCACGAAGTCAGATGAACGGCATGATGTCGGTCACTCGCTCGAAAGCAAAACAGTTCAACCAGGATCGGCCAAAGACAACGTTTGCCGACGTCGCCGGTTATCTCGGTGTGAAACAGGAGATTTCAGAAGTCGTCGAGTTCTTGAAACATCCTGGGCGCTATACCGAAATCGGAGCCTTGATTCCCAAGGGAATCCTCCTCGTTGGCCCTCCAGGCACCGGAAAAACCATGCTTGCGAGAGCAGTAGCGGGAGAGGCAGGCGTTCCCTTCTTCTCCGTTTCCGGATCCGATTTCATGGAAATGTTTGTTGGTGTTGGAGCAAGTCGAGTCCGTGACCTCTTCAGCACGGCCCGAAAGCAAGCGCCGGCGATTGTCTTTATCGACGAGATTGACTCAATTGGTCGAAAGCGCGGCGCTGGTGTCGGAGGTGGCCACGACGAGCGTGAGCAAACTCTTAACCAAATGCTTTCTGAGATGGATGGTTTCGATCCGTCCGAGGGTGTTGTTCTCATTGCCGCCACGAACCGACCCGATGTTTTAGACCCGGCCCTGCTTCGTCCCGGCCGTTTTGACCGACAGATTGTGGTGCCGCTCCCGGACCTTGAAGAACGGCTTCCGATTCTCAAGATTCATTCCACGAATAAACCTTTGGACGCCAACGTCGACCTGACCATGGTGGCGCGCGGAACCCCGGGCATGAGTGGCGCCGACCTCGCCAATCTCGTGAACGAATCAGCGCTGCACGCGGTGCGACGTGGTGCCCACAAAATTGCGATGGAGGACTTCGAGTCTGCACGCGACCGCGTCCTCATGGGACAAGAACGCGACACGATGATCCTTCGCCCTGAAGAGCGTGCTCGAATTGCTCACCACGAAAGTGGACACGCCGTATTGGCGTACGTGCTCGACAAGGCCGATCCCCTACACAAAATTACGATCATCCCGCGTGGCATGGCCCTTGGCGTGACAATGACGCTTCCCGAAGAGGATCAGCACATCATGTCTCGCGAACACCTCGAAGACGCTCTGTGTATGCGTATGGGTGGGCGCGTTGCTGAACTACTGATTTACGGCGATCTCTCAACAGGAGCAGCTGACGACCTCCAACGCAACACCGAACTTGCACGACGAATGGTCCGGGAATGGGGCATGTCAAAAGAAATCGGCCCGATGGCGTGGGGTTCCAACAATCAGGTTTTCCTGGGCGAAGACTTGATGCACACGCGCGACTACTCAGATCACACCTCACAAGTCATTGACGATGAGACCGAACGTATTCTTCGCGAACAAGAGGCACGAGCGATTGAAGTGCTTACGACACACCGACGTGGTCTCGAAGCGCTCGCCAGCGCCCTTTTGCTACACGAAACCATTGATGGTGAAGACGCCGCCAAGTTGATCGACGAAGCCTTTGGCGAACCCGTTCACCCCAAAGGGACAAAGACGGTCAGTTCACTGAGTTTGCCCGACACCTTGAGCAGCGAACCAGAACCCGCAACCGTCGCCACTTCATGGCGACCGCCTGCGTTACCGAGCGTTTAGTCCGTTCACCTCAAAGATGCCGGTCGTGCTTACGACGGGGCCAGTAACGACGAACGCGTTCGAGCTTTGCAACTGATAGGTCTTTCGCAAGGTTCCCTTTAGTCCTAAGGCACTGCTTAACGAGGCACTCCCTCCGCGGGGAATTCGCAACACCGCAATCGTTGAGGTAGCGCCAAAGGGCGTGACGTTGACGAGAATACGGTGCTTCGTCAGGTTCACTATGGTTTCGTCACTCAGCGTTTGGCCCGACGGCGGTCCCAGAACCTGCGAGGTCGAAGCCCCGGGATTAGATGCCAGCCAAAAACCCGCTTTGGTTCCTGAAAGAAGTGATGCGTCAATCGCCACGTTGGACTTAATGTCCACGATGGCGTCCCCGGCGGCGGGAACACGAGGGTTGGGCGTTATCACGACGTCACCCGACGCAAAGGGCGCCAGTGAATACGTAAAGGGACTGATGGAATAGTTTGAAAGTTCCACGTTCAGCGTCACTTGGGCAGTGGCGTTTGAGGGGTTGGCAATGCGCACGTCCGCCGACGAGCCATTGGCCGTCGTCACGGAAGGGAACACAATGTGCTTCGCAGTAGCCGTTGATCCACCAATGAGTGATTCACTCGGTGACGTCGCGCCAATTCGTTGAATTCCCGTGGCAACCACGGATCCTCGAAGCACGTGAAGGCTGACACCAATGTTGGACGTATCGACGATGTCGGAACCAAGATTCACGGCCGCCTCTTGAAACGGTTGCAAGAGGACGCCGTGCAGTGGAGCGGGGGCAACGAAACCGCTCGCCGTCTCAACTTGCAGGTTGTACACGGCGGGGGTGGCTGTCGGGTTGAGAATGCTTATCACTGCGGTTGAATTTGCCGTTGTGTCAAAGCCCGTCGCGAACCAGTTGGTAACGCCAGTGCTCTGACAGGGCACCGACGAAGGTTGTGTTGAATGGAGGTTTTCGGTGGCCACCACGCCTCCCCCGTCCACGAGGGCAGTCACTCCGAAGTAGGAACCTTTGGTGAACGTCGCGGGATTGAAAACGTAGTTTCCGTGAGCCGGAATCGTGAAACTCGAAAACGCCGAACCCCCATCACTGGAAATCAGAACGCTGACGTGGCGCGAAAGGTCTACTGAGTTGAGATAGTCAATCGACCCTGATGCCCCCACGTTCGTACTCGTGAGCCCGGTACAGAAAATAGATGTTGATTCCGCCGTGACGGGAATATTGAGACCTGATGGAAGACTCGTTGTATTGGAAGAGTGAATGAGAGCACTACCAACACCAACCAGCGCCAACATGCCCGTTAGGGAGAGCACTGCAAAGTGATGGCGGTAATGATGCCTAGTCATTGCCGGCGTCACTCTCTCCTCGACGCACAATGACGCCTCGAGGCTTTCGACCGATAATTTCTTCAAGTCGCTGTACGCCACCAAATCCCAAGAGCGAGACGCCCCATAGACCCAGAGTGAAGATGGCCAACAAGCCATTGAGGGGGAATTGGTGAAGGACAAGCTTCAGTTTGGGAGCGGAGCTCGAACTCACGGTGTAGGCACCGACCCAGCCCAACACGACCTTTCGTGGAGTGGGATTGCCGTCTTGATTGAGTGCGAAGGCCGACGCCGGTGCTTCGCCGACGAGAACCTGACCGTAATTGGCGTAACCGCTCTGCGTCGCGTCTCCCAAAATCGGCGTGAGATTGGTAATGCTCGATCCCGACGACGCAGTCGTGCTTGAAGACATTGCCCCGAACGGCGATTGACGAAGTGAAATGACGCCGTGGAAAGCGGAATTTGTATAGACGTGCATCGACGCCGTCTGCAAGACGAGCGACAGATCCGTTTGGTGATCAAGAGACGGAATCAGGTTGGCCGGAACGGAACGAACAATTGACGCCTGACTTCCCCCGAGCGACGGCGCCGAAGAGTTCATCACCACAATCAGCGATATACCCGCGGGTGCCAAGAGCTGGCCGAGTCGCACAGTCTGTCCCGAGACTGTCTTATTCACGTCTTGCAAGAGAAGACCACTCGTGCCGGCGTTGGGTGGCGTGAACAAGGAAACGCCACTGGGCAAACCGTTGGTTGACGTCGCGGCGGCGAGCCCCGGCTCCACCGACCAACCCGAGAGAGGAAGAACATTCGGATTGGCGAGCCACAAAACTCGATAGCCCCCGTAGGCGTAGGGCGAAAGATTGCTTAACGATTCGGCGGAACTCGTCGTGGGCAAATTGAATCGGCCACTTGAAACTTCAGCGAAGAAGGGAATCACGGCAGCAACGAGCACGAGTGACGCGCCCGCCGCCATCATCTGACGCCAGCCAAAATTTGAATCCTTCAAATCATTCTCGAGCGACGACACACCCGTTCCCACGAGAGCGGCCATCGCCACCATCACAACGACGAGCAAAACATCGGCGTCGGGAGCAAACGGGCCACTGAGGTGGTGGTCCACCACCGTCGAAAGAAGCAGCGCCACCGTCGCCACTGACGCGAAACGAACAGCCAAAATTCGTCGCGGGCCCCTCGAAAGAAGAATCGCAATGACGGCAAAGGCGGGTAACAACCAGCCTCCCCATCCCCCGCCAAACGAACCGTCCGCCCCTCGAACAAGCGCCCCGAAACTCGGTGCGGTCCACGATGACTGCGAAAGTCCAAACACTCCTAACGCGCCGCGCCCGGCGAGCAGCGTGTCGACCGTCATGGGCAGCAACAAGATGGCGAGACCCATCCAGAGCGAGCCGAGGAATCGCCAAGGATTTTTATGCTCGCCTTCGTCTCTTCCGCCAAGCCTCTTGGCAACAACGGATCCGAGAACCAGCACACCCACCACTATGAACGTCGCGGGCGCCAGCGCCGTCATGACGGCGGCGAGCAACAGCGTGATGGTTTGTTGGCCCTCTCTCGTTGAGCGCCAACCAATGTGACCAAAGTGAATGTGATGGGGGTAGTCGCGTTGAAACCCGGGAACGTCCATCAACGTGAAAATGCGACGCACCAAGTACGGAAGACCCGCCACGACGACGAGGACATCAACTCTTCCTTGCTGAATCATGTTGACGCCCAGCGGAAGCGCAAGATACGCAATAGACGCCACAATGCGAGCGCGGTTGGAAACCTGCTCCTTCAGTAAGCGCGCAATGCCGAGTGCTCCAATGGGCACAGCAAATATCAACGCCGCCCGAGGAAGCACACCCATTCGTCCAAAGACAAATGTTCCAGCAAACCCGAGCACGCCGTAGCCAGGCATTCCTGGCGTACCTGTTCCCACACCGCTCGATGTCCACGACGCAAAGAAGTGACGCCACGTTGTCCACCACGAGTCAAGAGGCGCCAGTCTCCCAATGAGGGGCAAGTGCATGGCCACGAGATTTCGAGATCCAAGTAACCAAGCAATCGTCACGACGAACAACAAGATTGCCTGCGAACGAAATCCCGTGAAGATGCGTGAAGGACGGTGCGCCCTCTCCAGTATCAGGTCGTCCATATCGTCAAATTCCGTGACGTCGCCAAAGGAAGATCCAAAGCCAACACCGGAGTCGGCAATCAATGCGTCGGACACTTCATCATGGGGAATGACGCCTCTAGCGGTATCAAGACCTTCGTGGAGTAGCGCGAGAAAAAACCGGCGCACTCGGCTAGAACCCGGTACTTGGAGACGTCGAATCTCGGAATCGCGAAGTGAGCGAATCGAGCGCAGTTGGCGGCGACGCTGGCGGATGCGACCAAGGTTTCTAAGGACCCAGCGCCACGATCCCACAATTGCTCCCGCGCGGTCGAGGTCTCGACCAATGAGCGCGAGGCCGATTTCAAATACTTCGAGCAACATCAGCAGCGGCAGTGTCGTGAGAAGAGAAATCGGACCCCACGCCGTGCACACCACGAGCAGTTGATGGCGGCGCTGCAAATCTTGTCGACTCGCCCGTCGCGTTCCTACTGCGGTGACGGCTCGTTGACCCGTGGCAATCGTTTCACGGTGCGCAACAACCGCACCGGGAGCTACGACAATTCGAGCTCCCGCCACTTGTGCGCGCCAGCAAATGTCGAGGTCTTCGCCAAGTACCGGAATCAGCGGGTCGAATCCCCGAAGAATCGTAAACAGATCTGCTCGGATGAGAGTGGCGCCGCCGGGAGCCACAAAGACGTCTCGCTCGAGGTCTTGCTGTCCGTGGTCGATTTCACCAACTTCAATGCGCTCTTGTACCGAACCAAAGCGGTCGGCCACTTGGCCCGCGTGCAACAAGACGAGAGGATCGTTGTAGTGCACGAACTTTGGCGTGACAATGCCTGCATTCGTTCGGTACGCCGCCTCGACTAACTGGCTTACGGCTCGAGAATCGAGCCGAATGTCGTCGTGACAAAAGAGGAAAAAAGCCGCGCCCTCGACCGCCAGGGCACCTTCATTACAGGCCCCGCCGTAGCCACGGTTATCGTCCAGCATCTTGACGAACGCGCTTGGGGCTACGGCCGCGACTCGGTTCGGAACGTCGTCAAAATCACCGTTGGCGACGACCAGGATGCTTAATTCTTCGTATTCCTGGGCCACCAGAGATGCCAAAGTGGCCTCGAGTCCGGGTCCAGGACCAGTAGTGACAACAACGGCGACAACCGCAGGAGCTCGGGAGTCCATGGGTATCTAAGGCTAGTTGGCAACGCCGGTTCGCAATGGTTGCTAACTATTTCTTGCAAAATGCTATACTTTAGTTAGCACTCAAGAAATGAGGAAACCATGGTTGATCCCACTGACGTAACAACGAAGATTGGTCGCGAGGCCGCCGCTAAAGCGAAGGCGTTCATCGAGACGAACGAAACGGCAAAGAAGGCCACCGACGCGCTCTATACGCTCGTTGGATTAGGCGTGATTAGTGCGCAAAAAATCACTGTGGCCGCGAAGAGCACACAGGAAAAGATTGACGCCAACGTTGGCGAAAGTTCAGACAACGTGAAGAAGTCGCTGAAGGATACGGTCAACTTGGTAGATGCCAAGGTCGATCAAGCACTCAAGGCAATTGACTCGTTGACTGCTCCCTACCAGGAGAAGTTGCCCGAAGCTACCCGTGCCGCCGTGCAGAAGGCCCGCGAAGCGACGGATTCACTGCGCGCACATCTGAAAGAGCGCATTAGTAACCATGACGAAGAGACCCCCTCAGAGGACTAATTCAGCAACGACGTCGTTAATCGTCGTCACAAAATCCATTTCCGGTTGCCAACCGGTCGCTGCTCGCAGTTTGTTCGCGTCACCGCGAAGAACGGGAACGTCGACGGGCCGAAGCAGGTTCAAATCAACGCTCAGTTCAATCTGGGCTCCGACCGCGTCGAGAAGCATTTGCGCAACGTCGCTCATAGAACGATCAACACCACTCGCAACGTTGTAGGTCTCGCCCGGCTCACCTTGGGTTGCTACGAGGCGATAAGCCCGCACAACGTCGCGCACATCCGTGAAATCACGACGCGTTGAGAGTTCGCCCACCGGCACGCTGGTGCGACCCTCGCGCTTTGCCGCTATAAGTCGATTCGCGAGAGCAGGAACGAAGAACGTTGGGGCCTGACCCGGTCCCACGTGATTAAACGGACGAACCACGATTACCTTTTGCGAAAAACCTCGAGACGCCTGGAGCGCAACGACTTCTGCCGCCGCTTTACTCGCCGCATAAGGTGACGACGGTTGCACGATCGAATCTTCCGTCAGAGGTAACTGTTCTGGCGAGACAATGCCGTAGACCTCGGCCGAACTAATAACCAGTGTCAGAGCGTCGGGGACTTCTTCGCGTGCGGCGGCCAACACGTTGGCGGTGCCGAGCACGTTCACGTTTAACACCCCCGACGGATCGTTCCACGATGTCCCCACGTGACTTAGCGCTGCGAGGTGGTAGATGACGTCAGGCTGTGCGTCCTGCATCACATGGCGCATTTCTGTGTTGTTCGTGACGTCGTGTTCAAGATCAATTACGGTGACATCATCGTTCTCGCTCAGTAAGTGTTCGTTGAGGTGGCGACCAACAAAACCTTTACCGCCCGTTATCAATGCGCGCATAGAAAACTCTACCGACGGTTCCTGGCGAACTCAGATTTCGCGAGATCATAAGCCTCAAGGTGGCGAGCAATCGCTACGTCCCAGGTGTAGACCTCAGAACGTGACCGAGCTCGAACGGCCACTTCACCACGCTGTTCATCCGTAAGGCCAAGACCTTTGTCGAGAGCTTCGGCGAGTTGAGCAATATCGCCCACTCGCACGAGCATTGCGGCGTCACCAGCAACTTCCTCCATAACCGTTCCCGCACTGGTCACCACGACCGCTCCACAAGCCAATGCTTCTAAGACGGGCAGTCCGAATCCTTCTCCCCGCGAGGGATAAGCCACCACGCTCGCTTGACGAAAAAGCGCCGGCAGCACCTCGTTGGCAACGTAGCCGAGTTGGCGAATCCGAGATGCAAATGGGTGATGAGCCAGCCGTTCATCAACCGTGTTCCTTCCCCATCCACGTTGCCCGGCAATCCAGAGTTCGAGTTCCGGGTGTGTTGTTGCCACACTCGCGAATGCATCGAGAAGAAAATCCAAGCCCTTTCTGGGTTCCAGAGTTCCCACAAAGAAGATATACGGCACGTCGCCGTCGCGAAACGGAGCAATGAGTGCCTCGTCATTTTGGCCCTTGGTAGAAAAGTGTTCGAGGTCTACGCCGTGGGGAGCCACGACGACGGGCTTTCGCGTGGGAATGTACCGCTTCATTTGTTCGGCGGTGAACTCACTCACGGCAATGAGAACATCGGCGTGCTTAGCGGCGTAACGCATGGAGCGTTTGAAAAACTGAACCTTGCTTTTCTCGTGCCACTCGGGATTCGAAAAATACGTCAAATCATGGATGGTGACGACGGTCGCGGTTTGCAGCCCTCGAGGCATTGAGTAGTGCGGCGAATGCCAAACGTCGGACGTGCGTGGCGCACCGAATCTTCCAACGATGAACCGCTCGTAGAGAAGTCGCGCTGGTCGACTCTTTGGAACAATGTCCGCCACGACGGCTCCGGGCGAACTTTCACGCCATCGCTGCGCATCACCTTTTCGGCTCACGAGCGTGAGATCGAGATTGGTACTGTCAAGTCGTTGCGCCAGTTCGATGATGTAACGACCAGCCCCTGCGGGCGACCGCGGCACCGCCGACACGTCGAGTGAAACCCTCATTGCCATCCCGCCAAGTGATCTAGCGCACAGTTACGCCACGTCAACGCCGCTACCGAAGCAGCTCGCGCCGACTTATCGTCGCTTGCGTCGCCTTGCGAAATTGCGGCAACGAGTCCTTGCGCAATGGACGACGTCTCCATTGGATTTACCTTAACGACGTGCATATTGTCGTTCACGCTCGGCACTGATTCGCTCACCACAACGCGTGTGCCCAGACGAAGCGCTTCCACGGGCGGAAGTCCCCAACCTTCGCGGATTGGTACGTACGCAAGGAGTGCCGCCAAAGAAATCAGTGATCGAAGTACCGGGCGTTCCACTTGTGGAATCACCGTCGCGTCACTCGTCGGAACTTCGCCCCATCCGCTCGGGCCAACAAGTACGAGCGGTCCAACGTCGTAGCCCGACTGACGTGCTTCTCGGTGAGCGCCAATGAGACGCTCGAGGTTCTTTCGGGGCTCTCGAGTGCCAACAAACAAGCTGAACGGGCCGTCGATGCCGTGTTGACGAAGTAGCTCACGTGCAGTTTCTGTTGCATCATGTCCGTCGACGTCGTCGACACCGAGCCGAACAAGGTGCACCTGTTCTCGTGAGAATCCGACGTCTTCTAACGTGTTGCGCATCAAAGGTGAATACACGAAGATACGTAGACCTTCGACATTTTTCATTATCTTTAGGCGTCGTTCGTGAAAACTTCGACCCCGACGAGTCGTGAGTTCTGGCGCGTCTCGCCACGCCAGGTCGTGGATCAACACAGAATGGATGGCGGAAGAACTTCCTCCGCGATAAGGTCCCGCCATTGACGTCGCGTGCACAATCGTGGCTTGCTTTGTCACGCCCAGTGCCCTGTAGGGCCAGAGCGCAGTGGTGGTACGCAGCCCAAAGGGCGACGACGATATCGCAATATTCAAGGCGTTAACGTCAACCAGTACTTTTCCTTTGGCAATGACGCCGGTGACGTTGAAGTCATCCATTGCTAATTCCTTCAGACCTTGCAGAAGACCCGTCGCATAGGTACCAATACCCCCCGGGAAAGGACGCTGCAGTTGGTCGAGCGTGATGAAGAGTTCGTTCATTCTCGACGTCCCCGATGAATGATTTCTCGATACAGAGAGAGATGCTCTTTGGCAGCAACCTCGGGTGCGAAGTCTGACGCCCGCGCGACACCAGCCGCGAACAAAATTGCTCGCTGTTGATCGTTGCTCCAGAGTTCACGAACCGCCGACAAAATTCTCGACGGATCTTGCGCCGGTACAAGGAGCGCTGCGCCTTCTAAGAGTTCACGATTAACTGCCGTTGCGGTGGCGCAAGTTGGTACTCCCGCAGCCAACGCCGCAATGGCGAAGAGAGGAAAACGTGCGCCGTCGGAAAGATGCACCACGACGCGGGCGTTCGCCAACACCGTTGGCGCCGCACTGCGCGTTGCCATGTCGACTCGTACGCCGGCGGACCTGATTCTCGATGCGGCTTCTCGACTCGCGAGAACCACGATGCGCGCGCTTTCTAACTCGGCAAACTCTACGAGACCGGTAGCGGCTCTCAGGAATTCACTGGTGGCTCCCGTCAAGTTGACGACGAGATCAGCACCGTGAATTGTTTCGCTTGCCGGTGGTACCGCCGGAGCTACGACAGCAATTTGGTCTCGTCGCATCCCGAGGCTTTCTTGCACTTCCGCACTCGCGGCGTTCGATGAAGCGACAATATGTGCGCCACGTTGAATAAGTCGTCGTAACTGTTTGACTCGTTGCCGGTTGTAGCGGTCGCCTCGAAGCGGTCGAAGGTCATCTACGGTGACGACGAGCGGTGTGTGCTTCGTGGGCGGGGTGGCAACCCCCGTCACGTGAATTATGTCGACGGGCGGAAGCATGGAATCAATTGCGCGTCCTCGCCCACGTTTCCAAAATGCTGGCCACCACCACCTGCCACGAAGTTTGGCGTCGACTGGTTCCTTCGACCCCTTTCCGGTTCGAAAACGTACCAACGAGCATTCACCGCTCGCGGACAACGCGCGCGCGAGGTCGTCCGTCGTATTGCCTAACGCTTCAAGGGAACCACTGAGGTCAAGGCCCACACGAAGCGGCCGTTCAACACTCACGAAGCAAGTGCCCGGCGATGCATATCGTTGGTCCACTGAGGCCAGAGTGAAACGGCCCACGGACCAAACGCCACGTCACTCAGAGCCACCAGACCAATGCGGTTCACCGGATCGAGCAACATCATGGCGCCACTTTGACCAAAGTGCCCGAAACTTTGGGCGGGCCACTCGCTACCCATCCAATGTTGCTTCGTTCCGTGGATCTCGGGACCCAGTCCCCACGGACACGGACTGAACTTTCCAAAACCAGGAACAATGCCGTCAAGCTCAGCGAGGTAGGGAGTAATAAATCGCTTTTGTGTTTCGAGGCTCACGATGTCGGGTCGAAGCCACGCGAGAGCAAGTCGCTCGAGATCGTTGAGCGAGCCTTGAAGCCCCGAGCATGGACGACCAACTAATCGCGTCGATGACATGCCCATGGGAGAAAAAAGACGATCTTCCAGCCACAAGGCCGGAGGATTGTCTTCGACGATTGATGTAACGGCGAGGTCGATACCAATATTTGAATAGATGCGCTTAATGCCGACGCCAACCACGGGATCGGACTCTTCTAATCCCAAACCGCTGGAATGCGACAAGAGATTCGCCAGCGTGGCGCCGGGTGGGCCCATGGGTTCGTTT
>Ga0302140_10000141_pt1 | contig 82622 bp, 61 predicted proteins | sample I_Bog_E1_1_FD_202095 | JGI IMG/M metagenome (GOLD analysis project Ga0302140, IMG submission 202095) | Peat permafrost microbial communities from Stordalen Mire near Abisko, Sweden - I_Bog_E1_1 | ecosystem: Environmental > Terrestrial > Soil > Wetlands > Peat | place: Sweden: Abisko, Stordalen... | reverse complement strand
ATCCCTCTCGATATTTGTGGGTGGTGGCCATCTTCCACAGCCACCAGGGCGCGCCTGCCAGCAGGCCCGATAAAAGCGCCAGGTTATAGAAAAAGAGAATCATGCGAGACGGATTTCATCTTTCTCAGGTCTAAAGGATCAGCCATCCCAATCTCCGGGCCAGCGACCGGAGACGATTTTCCGCGTGCAAGGAGCGAGGAATGACGACTACCGGATGTCTGCCAGCGACCAACAACGACGGAATCGAGTGCGACGCCGACCGCGCGGATCGGATGACGGCCCCTCCCCCTCAAATGATACAGTCGTCGACGATGAGGGTTCTCAGTGGGATACCGCTTCTAGCTGCCTGGCTGGTGTTGCCGGCGTGGGCAAGCGACCATAATCCGCCGCCTGTACAGCCGGCTACGGCGTTCGCCGACGTCGAGATACACGACGCTGAAAAGGTAGCGATTGCGGCCGAGCCGTACGAAACCAAGGAAAAGGAAGCGATCTTCAAGGTCGATTATTTGAGCCATGGAGTAATGCCTGTACGGCTGATCGTGACCAATAATGGCGACCGGCCGATTTCGCTGCGGGACGCGCGCATTCTGTTTCAAACCGCAGCGGGAGAGCAACTGCAAGCGGCCGAACCCGAAGACGTGGAGCGGCTGATGACGCGCAAGGAGCGCGAAGGTGCGAAAATTCCGATGCCGGGGCCGATTCCCGCCATCAAGCTCAAGCCCAAGGCCAGTAACAAGGATATCGAGGACGATTTCAACAAGTTTGAATATGGAGCGCTGGTGGTGGAGCCGCACACGACGCGGGCGGGATTTCTGTTCTATGATGTGTCGCAGCTCGATAAGCCCTTGAAGGGCGCCAAGTTACATCTGCACAAGCTGCGCAATGCGGACGGCCAGGAGCTGTTCTACTTCGAAATTCCCTTCGATAAATATCTGCAGTCGAAATCGAGCCAGATGAACTGACGGATGCTACCGGGACTTATTCGTAGTAACTGGCGGAGGTGGTGTCGGTCTCCCAGATGGTACAGTCTTTGACGCGCACGCGACCGCTGGTCATTTCCGCAAGCTGCTCATTCGTCTGGTCATAGAAATAGTGGGCGATATTTTCGGCCGACGGATTGAGTGTGATGAAGGGCTCAATGTCGTTGAGCATCTGGTGATCGATGCGGTCGATGACCGGGCGCAGAACGAGCTTAAGTTGCTTGAAGTCGAGGAGCAAGCCGGTCTGGTCGAGTCCCTGGCCGATGAGGGTGACGCGGACCTTGTAGTTGTGGCCGTGGGGGTTTTCGCAGCGGCCGTGGTAGTTGCGGAGGTAGTGTCCGGAGGAAAAGCCTGCCTCCACAGTGACTTCATACATAGGTGTGCGCGTTTCCTGCCGGGGAAGAATCCCTGCTATCGATTTTAGTTCTTTTCGCCTCTGTTTTTGCGACGGGCGGCGAGGCGGGCCTGTTCGCTGCGGCGGTCGACCTGTTCAAAAAGGTGGCTCATGACGCCGATGAGGGCGAAAGCTAGTCCAGCGAGCAGCAGGAACAGAGACACGGTACGCCAGAGGGAGCCGTTGGTGGGCAGACCGGGCTGAAAGCTGGACGGAATGAGCGACATAGCCGCCGAGATAAGGGCGAAGATGCCTAGCGTGGCAGCGAGAATGTAGAGGTTGCGGGACATATATTGTCAGTCGAAAGCGCAATTGTTGGCCTGAGATGATTTTAGGCGGGTTCAGAGTCGCTGTGATACTCAGTCACTGGCTCGGCCGGGCTCTCTCCATCGCGCCGTGCCGAATATGAAGGACTTCGACGCGATTCTCCTTTTCGATAACCCGAAAAATAATTCGGTAAACATACGACTTGCGGCCATAAAGAAAATGTCGAAGCTTTGGTTCTTCAGCGATTACCGGACAGCGATTCGGTTTTTCCGCGAGACTCAGGATGGCCTCTTTTAGACCCCTGTACCATCGCAGGGCGGTTTCAGCGTCTGCGGCATTTACCTCGTCATAAAGATTCGCGAAGTCCCGTTCAGCCCGCTTGGTGACACTAACGAGGAAGGCCATGGGCGGATTCAAATTCGTCGAAGAACTCTGTGGCAGGGCGGGTATCTCCCTTATCCGCATCCTCCAGACCCTGGCGGATTCCTTCAAGAGCATCGGCTCGAGCAGCGATGTTGAGAAGACGCTGGTAAGCCTCGGCATCCTGCACCACGGCTGCGGCCTTGCCGTTAACGGTGAGCACCATGGGCCTTTTGGTCTTCCTTAGATGCTTCATGAAATCGCCTGACGAGCGGCGAAAGGCCGTGAGCGATTGGATGTCGGTGGCGATATTCAGCATCGATTCTCTCCCTTAGAGCACCTTTAAAGGTGCTTTAAGGGTACTCCCAATTGCCGGTTGGGATCAACGGAACTCGAAAGGCTGACAGAATCGACGAGTTCGACACCGGCTGCGACGAATTGGGCCTCGATGGACGCGACCGAGCCGTTGAGGTCGATGGCGCGGCAGGCGTCGCGAATGATGATGGCCGGAAAGCCGAGGCGGCGAGCGTCGAGAGCGGAATAACCGACGCAATAGTCATAGGCCAGGCCGACGAGGAAGACGCGGGTCAGGTTGCGTTCGCGGAGATAGCCAGCAAGACCGGTCGAGGTGGTGCGGTCATTCTCGAAAAATGCGGAATAGGAGTCGATTTGAGGGCGAAACCCTTTGCGCAGAATGAGTTCTGCCTGGGTCAGGCGCAGAGCGGGATGGAATTCAGCACCCGGCGTGCCTTGGACGCAGTGGTCGGGCCAGAGAGTTTGCGGGCCGTAGGACATTTCGGTTTGCTCGAAGGGATGCTTGCCGGGGTGGGCGTGCGCAAACGAGGCGTGATGGGGGCTGTGCCAGTCTTGGGTGAGGAGTATGTGGTCGAAGCGCGGGGCGATGCGATGAATGACCGGAATGACTTCATCGCCGCCCGCAACGGCGAGCGCGCCGCCGGGGCAGAAGTCGTTTTGCACGTCGATGACGAGGAGGGCGTCTTGAGGGTTGATTTGCAAGGGGTTAATGGCAATCCTCAATCTTGGTTCAGGGATGCACCCGGCTTTTTATCTGAATCTGGTTTCTGCTTCGAATGAGTCACTTTCCCATTCGCGAGCCGTTTCATTGCCGTGGCATCAACCTTATCGATGATTCCCTCCTGTTTGAGAAAGCTATCGAAGGTAGAGCCTGTGTGGTCAAAGGGCGGCTTCGTGCGAACGCTCATCTGTCAGTCCAATCCTTGCGGTACTGCTCTTGCTTTCAACGTGCCACATGTCGTTGGGATGCCTCATGTTACTCAAAGAATTCTTCATCAATCTTCTTAATATCAAGTGTCTCTTCGACCCGACAACCGACATTGTGGCGAATCATAAGGCGCATTAGTTGCCCCCCATCGATGAGGACAATTCTCTTGCTTAGCATTCCTGCGGTTTCGCGAGCGGAAGTCGTGAAGGTGGATGCTGTTACAAACAGTCCCTTGCTGGCTTTGAATCGGTCCAAACTCCCGAAAAAATCTCGGATCGCACCAGCTCCGACCGAGTTTCCATCAGCATATCTCTTTGCCTGCACGTATATCCGATCCAAACCGAGAACATCTTGATCAATAACGCCGTCGACACCGCCATCTCCCGCGCCACCGACGAGCGCCTTGTTAATCTCTGTCACGGACCCCCCATAACCCATCGCAAACAATAAACGAACCACGAGATTCTCAAAGAACTTCGGCGTTCCAGAACGCACCTTGACGAGTAATTCATCGGCGAGTTCTTGCTCGAGCCTTAGGTGTGCATTTCGCATCGTCTCATCTGGCGTAAGTGAGAGGTCGGGAACCAGATCAGAAAGCGGAAATCCATTTTCTTCTGTTTCAGATTCGCTCGCTCTCCTGAATTCCTGGAATTCGGGAAATTGGCTGAGGTATTTGATCGTGATGCGATCCGGCGGATGTTTGAGCACATCTCTTCCTTGATCCGAAATACAGAAATGAGCTCGTTTTGTTGGTTCAATCAGCCCGGCCTTAATCAAATAGGATTTCGCCCAGGCGACTCGATTGGCGAATGTTGTCTGTCGGCCTGAGGGAAGGAGGAAAGTTCGCTCTTCATCCGAAAGGTGAAACTGGTCAGCCAATCGGTCAACGGCGTCCGAAATACGCCATTCCTTTTCTGCTGCCAGACGCAGCACCGGCAACATCAGCGTTTGAAAGTCAGGGATCGGCACGATCTTTCCTCTGTCCTAAACGGGTTACTAGGTGAGGATTTTACTCGGTGGATGCTGAACCCGTCTTATCAAAAAACGCCTCGACGTCGGTGATGGTGGTGGTCATGCGGTAGGGCGGGAGGCTGGCGAGGAAGGTTTGTCCGTATCTTTGCCTGCGGATGCGGGGGTCGAGAAGGACGAGGACGCCGCGGTCTTCAAGCGAGCGAATGAGGCGGCCGAAACCTTGCTTGAGGGTGAGGACGGCTTCGGGGACCTGGTAGTCGAAGAAAGGCTTACCGCCGGCTTCTTCGATCGCCTTCATGCGCGCCTGGACGACGGGGTCGTTGGGAACAGCGAAGGGCAGGCGGTCAATGATCACGCAACTGAGGGCTTCGCCCTGGACGTCGACTCCCTGCCAGAAGCTGGATGTGCCGAAGAGAACGGCGTTGGGGGTCGAGCGGAACTCCTCGAGCAGGGCTTTGCGCGGGGCGGTGCCGTGCAGCAGGATGGGGAAATCGAGAACCGGGAGAAGGCGCTCGTATTGGTCGCGCATGGCGCTGTAGCTGGTGAAGAGGCAGAAGGCGCGGCCGCGGGTGATGTCGAGGACGCGGCGGATACAGCGAGCGGCGGCTTCGGGGAATTCAGGGTCGCGGGGGTCGGGCATCTCCGGCGGCAGATAGAGCAGGGCTTGCTCGCCATAATTGAAATGAGACGGGACAACCAGTTCGCGGGCTTCAGACAGGCCGAGACGGCGGCGCATGTGCTCAAAACCGCCCTGGATGGTGAGGGTTGCGGAGGTCAGCACGACGGTGGGAATGGTTTCGAAGACCAACTCGGAAAGTAGCTCGGAGACGTCGATGGGCGTCGCCTGAAGGAAGGTATTGCGGCCCTGCGAGCGCACGTTGGCACGGTCGGGAGTGCCGCCAAAGACTCGGCGCTCAAGCCAGTACACGGTGTTGTTGGCGTTCGATTCGAGAAGAAATTCGAGCTCGGTGCGCAGGCGGGAGACGCGCTTGCGAAGACCGGGGGCCTCGTCGACGTTTTTGAGGTCCTCCATCTCGGTTTCCATGCGGCGGAGGGTAGCGCGCACACTCATATAGAGATCGCCCGAGTTTTCGAGGAATTCCTCGCGGCCGTTGAAGGGCTGGCGACCGTCGCCAGACATGGGCAGGCCTGCGAAAAACATGCGAGCGCGATCGCGGAGTTGCTGGGTGACGGCGGGCAGCTTGTCGGCTCCCTCTTTGCCGCGCAAAAGGATGTCGGTGTCACGGGCAAGTTCTTCAAATCGAAGGTTCGACACGGAGAGGCCGAAGTAGCTGGAGGCCACTTCTTCGAGCTCGTGGGCTTCGTCAAAGACTACGGCGGCGGCTTCGGGGAGGATTCCGGCATCGGGCGCGCCGGCGGCCTCTCGTTTGACGGCTAAATCTGCGAAAAACAGGTGATGATTGACGATAATTATGTCCGATTCGAGCGCTTTTCGACGCATTTCCGTGATGAAACAGCGCTTGTAATCAGGGCAAGTGGAGCCGAGACAGGCCTCGGATCGGGCGTCCAATTTTTGCCATAGAGCGCTTGATTCAGGCATGCCGGAAAGCTCGGCGCGGTCGCCGGTTTCCGTGATTTGTTCCCACTCGGAGATCTGGCGATACTGATCTATCTCTTCCAGGCCGGACAGGATCGGCTGCGCCCGCAACGTGACTAACTTATGACGGCAGAGGTAGTTAGCACGGCCCTTCATGTAGCAGACGTGGAGGTCGCCGAGGAGTGATTCGAGAAACGGAACGTCGCGAAAATAGAGCTGATCTTGAAGCGCCTTGGTGCCGGTCGAAATGATGACGCGCTGGCCGGTGCGCAGAGCGGGAAGCAGGTAAGCCAGGGTCTTGCCGGTGCCGGTGCCCGCTTCGACGATCAGATGGCGACGTTCCGCGAGCGCACGTTCGACGGCCTTGGCCATTTCGAGCTGGCCGGGACGATATTCATAGGGCAAGGGCGACTTCGCGAGGATGCCGCCGGGCGCAAAGAACTCGTGAAGGGTAGGCAGGGCACGAGTTGGGTTGTCGCTGAGAGGCATGGGGACGAGGCCGCATCTCTCATCATAGTGTTCGGAAGGCGAGGAATTGTCGAGTGGCGGACGTCGCGACGCAATCAACAGATTCCAATATGTTTATGTCGCAGGTGGGCCGAGAAGTTAAGACGGCCCATCGAGATCCGATGAGTTTGTGACAGGGCCAGACATGACTTTAGTGATACCCAAGAAGGTACCGGAGCCCGATTGAACGTTCAATATTGGGCCAATCGCAGGTTATCTTGGAGCTAAGCTCCCAACCGTTCCACGCGCTGCCTTAACCGGGCGAAGTCCTGTCGGCATTTGTTTCGCAACTGGCATTGCGATTAGCACCGACCGGACGTTTCGATCTCGGCAGTAAGCGCAGAAGTGGATTCAGGCCAATGGGCTAAGCGAGCGCTGCAATGTCTCATGCATCGATTGCGCTAAGGCCGACTGTGCCGGCGCAATTCGGGAAGGTTCTTGAATACGGGCTGTGGAGTGTGCTGATCCTGCACGCGCTGCTGGTGGTGGCCATCCGGCCGCACCCGGTAGAGGTGTCGCGCATGTGCACGGCTGCGATCGCTGGGCTGGCCGGGGTTTGCACACTTTGGCGGGCGCAAAAACTGGAACCGCGGGAGAGACCCACATGGCGATGGGTCAGCGCAGGTCTATTTCTTTGGGCTATCGCTCACCTGGTCGAGACAATTGTGGGACATAGCATGGCCGCGAGCAACCAGGCGGTTGATGCTTCTGACTTTATCTACATTACCGCCGCATTTCCTTTGCTGCTGGCGTTGTCGACCACGCGCGAAACCGACTCGCTGAAGCCGGTTTTCATTCTAAATTGCGCACAAATCGGCTTGGCCTGCGTGCTTACCTATGTTTTGCTGTACCGGACTCCGATGTCGCCCGAGACCACGTCGGTGGCAATGGGCAGTATTTATGGGGCGGCCTGTGGTCTGCTGGCGATCATGGCCACGCTGCGGATGTTTACCTGGGCGACCCAGGAAGAGCGACACTGCGTGCGTTGGATTTGCATATTTCTTTGGATCTATCTTCCCATCGAACTCGCCATGGATTTCGCCACACGCCATTGGAATCTGCAAGCCGGCAACCTACTTGACCTGGTCTGGAGCGTGCCGTTTATCGCGGCCGGAACGCAGGCTTTGCGATTGCCCGCGGAAGGCGTGGAGCCGGAAAAGCGCAGGCCCATGGGAGCCGGCCGATTGCTGGTTGAGTGCCTGTGTCCAATGCTAATTACTGCGGGAATCTTTGCCCTCGGGGCATCGGTCGTCCATCAGCACCTGATTATCGGAATCTCCGCGCTTTTTCTACTGCTTGTGATCCAGGGCTTTCAGTCAGCAATCATGCAGCTGAATTATCTGGCGGGCCGTAGGCTGCTCCTGGAACGGGAGCAGGATCTCAACACGGCCAACGAGACGCTGAAGCAACTGACCTTGCTCGATCCGCTGACCAAGATCGCGAATCGGCGCCGCTTTGACGAGGCGATCGGAGAAGCCTGGCGCCGGGCGATGCGAAAGCACCATGGCATGGCACTTTTGATGATCGACGTAGACTTCTTCAAGGGTGTGAACGATTTGCACGGACATGCGTATGGGGATGATTGCCTGGTGGCGATTGCGCGCATTCTGGAGCGTCACGCACGGCGCCCAGGCGATCTGGTGGCACGAATCGGTGGCGAAGAGTTTGTGATGCTATTGCCGGACATCGACTTAAGTGGCGCGGCATTTGTGGCAGCACGTACCCTTGAGGCGATCCGCAAGATGGAGATCGTGAACAATGCTTCGCCGTTTAACCGGCGCCTGACAGCGAGCATCGGAGTCGCCATGGGATTCCCTGAGCCGGGGATGGATATGGCCGAGATGAAGAATATGGCCGATCGAGCGCTCTATAAGGCCAAGGAAACGGGGAGAAACAGGTCGTGCACACGCAGTCTTGAGCCGGTGGCCGAATCGGAAAGACAGGTGAAGTAGTGATTGCGCGTAGTTTCGTCGGCTAGGCGCAATGCATAAGACATTGCTGTCATAGCGCCAGATCAGCCCAGTTTTTTGTCAGGAACGTTTGCTGTCGGCATCGGTCGCGTAAGGGTGCTGGGTGGTGTCGTAGCCCGAGGTCTCGCCCGGTTCCTGGTTTGGCAACGAACCAAGCCAGCGGCTGATCATGAGGGATTCTTCGGGGCTGACGTCGATGGATGCGCTCTGGGCTTTGGCGAGCAGACGCTTGCGAACTTCGGCGGCACGCTGCGCTTCCGCTGCTTTTTCAGCACCCGCAGATGAGTAGAGACTGGCTGCATTGAGGTTCATTCCGGTTCCATGGATATGCATCGTTCCCTCCCATAACTTTCATGGGCAATACGCAAGCCAGTTGGTGAGCGAGATGGTGAGGAAAGGCTCATTTACAGGCGTTCGGATCGTTGCGGTCATTTGACTTCACTGAATTGGCTACAGATACTTAGACTATGGGCTGCATCTTGCAATAGGCGAAGCTGGCCGGCCCCCATTGCTGAGTGAGGCAGACAGGGGTATGACGAATCCCTTATTCCGCTGCCAGTTAAGCCGCCGATTCAACGACTTACCTGTTCGAAATCTTCGCACATGGTTGCTTAGCGCACTCCGCAAGCCGTCTGCCGGCGCGAATTTGTGAGAGCGTTGTCGTGCGTCTGCCGGGATCAGGCCGTCGATTTCGCATGGCGGGCAGCGCATTTTAGACGGAAAGACGACGCTTTGCTGTGAGAGCAAACCGTCAATTGGAGAGTATCTTGCCGACGTATCGCAGATCGGTTGTTCCGGCGAAGGCCGGCGCGGGAGCGCTGCCTTTGGTGGCTATTGTGGGACGGCCCAATGTGGGCAAGTCCACGCTGTTTAATCGGCTGACCAAGAGCCGCCGTTCGATCGTGGGCGATGAACCGGGAATCACGCGAGACCGCATTTATGGCGAGTACGAGTGGTCTGGACGGCGGTTTCGGTTGGTGGATACAGGCGGAATCGTGCCCAACGACGCGGAACTGATTCCGACCGAAATATATAACCAGGCCAAGGTGGCGCTCGAAGAAGCGGACGCGCTGGTTCTGGTTGTGGACGCTCGGACCGAGTTGGCTAGCCCGGATTACGACTTGGTGCGGCTGCTGATTCGCGGCGGGAAGCCGGTATTTCTGGCGGTCAACAAGGTCGAAGGCGAGGCGATGGCAGCAGCGGCGGAGAATTTCCGCCAACTGGGAATTCGCAACGTATTCCCGATCAGTTCCGAGCATGGGCTGGGGATCGGCGATCTTCTTGATGGGATATCCGAGGCCATTCCTGCCGCGGAAGTGACTGAGGAAGAAGAGTCGGAGCAGGAAGCCGAGGACGAAGAAGCCGAGGAGAATGAGATTTCAGAGGGCGGCCCGCTCGAGCCAGGGGTTGTTGATGAAGGGGACGAACGTGCTCTGCACCGGACCCATGGAGAGTTTGAACAGCTGGAGACTTCGATCGCCATCATCGGGCGACCGAATGTGGGCAAGTCCACGCTGCTGAATGCTTTAACGGGGACTTCGCGAGCCATTGTATCGCCGGTGGCGGGAACCACGCGCGACGCTGTGGACGAGCTTGTGGAGTTCGAAGGCAAGCAGTTGCGCTTTGTGGATACGGCAGGAATTCGCCGCAAGGGCAAGACGCACCTGATGGCTGAAAAGCTGAGCGTGATCATGGCACGGCGGCATCTGGAGGCTGCGGATGTGGCGCTGCTGCTGATCGATGCGACCGAGGGCGTGACCGCAAGCGATGCCACCATCGGGGGTTACGCGCATGAGAGTGGGCGCAGCGTCATCATTCTCGTGAACAAATGGGATGCGGTGACGACGGGGCGCACCGACGGCAAGCCACAGGCCGATCGCGAGATTTTTGAGCAGCAATTGCGCTCAGCTTTGAAGTACCTGAGCTATGCGCCGGTGATCTTTTTGTCGGCCCTCGAAGGAACGGGGCTGGGCCGCGTGATGAATGAGGTGGTAGCAGTGGCTGCCGAGCGGCGAAAGCGCGTGACTACGGGCCAGATGAACCGGTTCCTCGACAAGATCGATTTCCAGCGCGCGCCGGTGCCGATGGCGAAGCGCATTCGCATCTTTTATATGACGCAGGCGGCGGTGGCGCCCCCGACCTTTGTGCTGTTTACCGACCGCGACATCAAGCTGCATTTTGCCTTCGAGCGGTTTCTGGAGAATCAGATTCGCGAGGCCTTTGGATTTAAGGGGACGCCGATCTGGTTCAAGATAAGGGCGCGAAACGCTGAAAAGCGGGAGTAAGCCCAGGGAGAAAAGGAATTCGATGCGGGACGGCTAAGGTGGCCGTCCCGTTTCATTTTGGGGCTCATTATGAATGGTTTAGGAGACGCCTACGGGTTCGCGGACCGAAGCGGTTCTGTAGCCATGCTCGGCTAACTGCTTGCCCATCTGCGCGTACATCTCGGGTTCGCGGGGCTGCCAGGTGCCGAGGCCGTCGACGTAGCGGTTGTACATGGAGAAAGCGGCTGCGATGAGGACCGTGTCGTGGATTTCCAAATCAGTCGCGCCCTGCTGGCGAGCGGCGTCGATGTCGGCGGAGGTGACCAGTTTGCCGTCCTGCTGAACCTTGCCCGCGATGGCGAGAAGGGCCTTGAGCTTGTCGCTGATGGGAGCTTCGGCGAAGTTGGACTTCACCTTTTCGACGATGGATTTGTCGCCCAGGTGGCTGGCCGCGGCGGCGCCGTGACTAAGCTCGCAGAACTGGGTGCAGTTGCGGGACGAAACGTAGGTGGCGATGAGTTCGCGCTCGCCGGGCGTCAGGGAGCTGGGCTCATGAAGCAGGATGTGCGCCAATTCGCGCATCGGCTTAGCGGTTTCGGGGCGGAAGGCAAAGCCGGCACTGATGCCGGGAAGTCCTTCGGGGAGAGCGATGTGAGGCATGGGATTCTCCTTAGTGCGCGGCGAGTGCGTGGCTGGCAAGGTACTCTTCACTGACGGTGACATAGCCGTCGCGGGCAACGCGGCGACCGCGTTCGCGATAGAGAGCTTCATCGTCGGGCTGCACAGTGCCGAGGCCGTCAACGTAGCGGTTGTACATGCAGAAAGCGGCTGCGATGAGGACGGTGTCGTGGATTTCGAGATCGGTGGCACCCTGCTGGCGAGCCGCTTCGACGTCGGCGGTCGTGACAAGTTTGCCGTCCTGTTGAACCTTGCCGGCGATGTTGAGCAGAGCTTTGAGTTTGGGAGTGATGTCGGCCTGGGTGAAGTCGGTTTTCACCTGCTTCACGAGGGCTTCGTTGCCCCCCAGGTGGGCAGCGGCGATGGCGCCGTGAATGCTTGCACAATAGTGGGTGCAGTTGCGGCTGGAGACGTAAGTGGCGATCAGTTCGCGCTCCCCAGGGGAGAGGGTGCTGGGGCCGGTAAGGAGGATTTCGACGATTGCGTTCAGGGGACGGGCGGTTTCAGGACGGAAGGCCATGGCGCCGCGAATTCCGGGTAAATCGGGGGGAAGCGGGATGTGGGGCATGAGTTTCTCCTTGAGCTTGAGAGGATTAGCGGGATTTTTGCCCTAAATGGACTCGCAATCATGCGGATTCAGGATCGAATTGCATCGTGGGGTGATGGTACTGAGCAGGCAGGAAGGTGCGCATCGATCTTTTGATGGAGACGCCGACGAGAAACAAGAATCGAAGAAGAAAAGACCCGACGATCGACGGCGAAGTTTTGCGGTCTCCCACCCATCGAGCAAGGGACGCTCGATGGAAGGGGCACCGAGAAGGTAGTGGCATGTGGATCGAGAACCGGATAGAGCAGCGATCTAGGGCTGCGTTATGGCGGGCTTGGTCTGAGGCGGGGTGTTTTCGGGCTGATCGAGCTTGGTGACGTGGAGACTGGCCTGGGTTTCAGGGACGGTGCCGTCATTGACCTCGACCACGGTCGGCTTGCCTTGAATGAGGATGCGCTGGACGGCTTTGCCACGGGCGGGGATCAGAACCCGCTGGGTGATGGAGGTGCCTTCGGTGCGAACGGTGACGGGGACTTCGGCGGACGCGTAGCCGGCGTTGGCGAGATTGATGGCCACGAGCCAGTTGCCGGAAAGCGCGGGACTGGGAAAAACGCTGTCGACGGTGATATCGGGCAAACCCTTGTCGGCATTGACCCAATCGGCAAAAAACCAGTCGAGATTGCGGCGCAGTCCGGCTTGTTCGAGCAAATGTTCAAAGGGGCTAGGGTCGGTGTCTTTGCCGAGATCCTTGGTGGGGTCGTAGGCGCGGAGGGCGGCGGAGAGGGTCGCGTCGCTGGCTACATCGCGCAGCATCCACAGGACATAGGTGGCCTTGCTGCGGAAGTAGACGGGGGAGATGGCCTGCGCCAGGGGCTGGCCGGGATTCTGGCCGGGGCTATCGGGTTCGGCAAGGGCGAGGGCGGAACGGCTGGACTCAAGAACGCCCAGGGCCTTGTCGCGGCCGGCCTGTTTTTCGATCCAGAGGGTGCCCATGAAGTGGGCTACGCCTTCGCTGAGCCAGGCGCGCGGGGACTGCATCCAGGCATGAGTGAGGGCGTGGGCGAGGACTCCATCGAGTTGGTCGGGCGTGGCTTCTTTGAGGCTGGTGGCGAGGAGCGCGCCGGTTTCAAACGGAGCGTCTTCGGGGTCGGGCAAGTCGAGGAGGGTGAGCTGAGCGCGCGGACTTTGGCCCAGCCACCTTTGCAGGAAGGGCGTTACGTCGGTGGCGGCGTTGAGCCAGGATTGAACGGCCACTTCGTTGTCGGGAAGGGTCCAGGCGGTCAGGTTGTTGCCAGAATGTGACTTACGGATAGCAACGAAGAGGCTGGGGGCTTCAAAACCGAGGGTGGAGCTGTCGATTTGGGCGGTGGCGACTCCGTCGACTTCGGGACCGGGTGTGGTCGGATCCGTGACGATCAATTGAGCCGGGTGCCCGTTGACGAGGGCGATGGTCGGCGGCTGGCCGTGGGGGAATTCGACGGTGAGACGGAGGCGGAATTGGGCTCCGGCCAAGCGCCGTTTATGTTCGCCGATTTCGTCGAAAAGGCGTGCACCGTCGCCAAGAATGACGGGAACGGCGGAGACCGGATACCAGACGGTGTTGCCGAAGCCACGCAAGCCGGTGAAGGCGGTGTCGATCTGGTCCCAGTCGGAGTGGAGGGCGACGTCTTGAGGAGTTCCGATGGCGAGGAGGCGCTGGGCTGAGGCGGTGATGGCTCCGGAGTAGGAAACGTCGAGTTGGAGGGTCGCGCCGGGGGCCAATGGCTGGGGGAGCGGGACGGCGGCTTCGTGAAGCTGGCCGGTGTGGTCGGCGTCGGAGTTGAGGGTGGCGACTTGAAAAACGGCGTCCTGGCTGGAGACACGAATGCGCTCCCAGTTGAGGGACGAGGAAATTTGGAGCGGAATACGGGTCAGCGGGGCGTGGCCGTCATTGCGAACGGCGAGCAAGGCGCGAACGGAAATCTGGTGGGCGGCGGCGCGCAGGCGGACGTCCATGTCGAAGGCGGTAAAGGTAACGGCCTGCCGATCGGCGTCATCAGCGGTGGGGGCCGACGCCATTTGAATGTTGGACTTGGGCGTGGAGGGACCGGTGTCGGTGACTTGGCCGTCCTCGTCGATGGAGCGGGAGAGGATGACTTGGCCGTTGGATTTTGGCTGGGGAGGCGTCGGCTGCTGGGCAACTGCGCTCGTGGTTTGGGCTGCGCCATTCAGGACAAGCGCAGCAAGGAGCATCGCGAACTTCATGAGCCCAGGCCTTTCTGCTTTACCGGTTTGGACGGGGTAGCCGGCTTAGGGAGAGCGCCTTTGGGACCGGTGGAGCGACGCTGGCGGAAAGCTTCATAGAGAACCACCGCACCGGCTGCGGAGACGTTGAGCGAACTGACGCCGCCGGCCATGGGAATGCGCAGGAGGTGGTCGCAGGTGCGGCGGACGAGGTCATGAAGCCCGGCTCCTTCGCGACCGAGGACGAGCACGCAATCGCCGGTGAAGTCGAATTGGTCGTAGTCCTCGGAGCCGCGCTCGTCGAGGCCTATGATCCATAGGTTCTTGCTTTTGAGGTCTTCCAGGGCGCGGACAAGGTTGACCACGCGGGCGATGCGGAGGTGTTCAGTAGCCCCGGCGCTGGCTTTGACGGCAACGGGACTGAGGGGGGCGGAGCGGCGCTCGGTGAGGACAACTCCGTCGACGCCGGCTCCGTCGGCCACACGAAGAAGCGCGCCCAGATTTTGGGGATCTTCGACGCCGTCGAGGGCCAGCAGGAGGCGGGCAGCCGGATTTGGGCCTTCTGGCTCGAACAGGTCTTCGATGGTCAAAAACTCCATGGGGCGCACCATCGCGACGACACCCTGATGGGCGGCGGTTCCGGCGAGTTGGGTCAACTGCTCGCGCGACTCCTGGCGAACGGCGATTCCGGCCGCGCGGCAGGAAGTGATTACCTTTTCGAGGCGGGCGTCCTGACGTTCGCGGGCCACAACAACTTGATCAAAACGCCGCCGGCCGGCCTTGAGGGCCTCTTCAACCGGGTGGACGCCATATAGAACTTCCATAAGGGATAGTTTAGAAGATCGATGCGCAGGAGTTTGGCGCGGGTGAGGCAATTCAGGTTGATTCTCGACCGTGGCAAGCGGCGGAAAAATACGCGAAGCGGGTTGGAGGGCGATTGAAGCAGCCTTGTGTGTGGCGAGGCGAGGCAGCCGGACCAGATGAAGCACACTTTGGTGCTGTTTTATCGATTTTGTGCGGCTTGAGGGGCGATCATGCCGTCTAATAGACCAAGATGAGTACGGTTACGTTGGTACAGTCGTTGTTGTCTCCGAGCCTGGCCACTGCGCAGCAGGAAGCGGTGCGGCAGGAAAGCCTGGCCATTGCGGCGGGACTGAAGCATCAGGAAGCTGGGCTGCTGGATGAGTTAATCACCCGCTACCAGCACCGTTTGCTGCGTTACCTGCTCTATTTGACGAGCAGCCGCGAGCTGGCGGAAGACTTGTTTCAAGAAGTGTGGATGCGGGTGCTGGTGCGCGGCGCCCAGTTCAACGGCAAGGCACGTTTTGATACATGGCTGTTTACGATCGCCCGCAACCTGGTGATCGATTATCGCCGCAAGCGGACGTTGTCGAGCCTGGACGAGCTGTTTGAAGGCGCCAACGACGACGACCGGGCCATGACCTTCGAAATCACCGATGAGCAGCCGACTCCGTTTGATCGCTTTGCCAGCAGCGAAGACAGGGTGCGCATTTCCGAGGCGCTGTTGTCAGTCGATACCCTGTATCGGGAGGTGTTGGTTCTGCGGTTTCACGAGGAGCTGTCATTGCAGGAGATTGCGACGGTGACGCGGGCACCGCTGTCGACGGTCAAGTCGCGGCTCTACCGGGGATTGGCTGCGATCAAGCCCAAGCTTGAAGCCTCGATCGCGCACCACGTCGAGGCTGTGGGATGACAGCCGAGACATTTAAAAGCTCGGTAAGTGAAGGAAGATCCGACCGCGATCTGGCCATATCCATGGCGCGCGGGGGATATGAGCGGGACCGCGAGGTCGCGTACTCCACGCGGCGCGTAGTGATGGCGTCGCTGGGAGTCTTGAAGGATCAAAAGGCCGGCCGCAAACGGATTCGCGCGGTGGCATTGGCAGCCGCGTTTGTGGTGTTGCTGCTGGTAGTGGGTCCGCTGATCTGGTGGGCCGTCGATGATCTCATCGCGGGCGGATATTTGAGTGATTTACCGTGCCAATTTGGCCTATGGGTATGTATTCTGTGTCCTGCACTGCTGGCGGCTGCCGTGGCGGGATGGCTGAAGAACCGGTCGTAATTTCGCAACTTCCGCGCGCGGGCTGCCGTCAATCCAATAGAAGTTAATTAGTGCTAAGACTTCAAGCATCCCTCCGAGGGAGGGCATAACTATGCGTGAACCAGAATCGATTGCCGTAAACGAAGACGCCCGCCTGATCCCAGTGTGGTCGATCATCGTCGCGGTCGCAGCTTTTGTACTCGTTGAATATTACTTCTGGATGGTTTTGCCGGAGGGAAAGCAGCACCATCCGCCGCTCGGGTTCAGAATCTACTTCAACGTTTCGTGGGGACTGCTGGCGGCACTCTACTTTTTGATGGTCGGTTATGTAAGCAAAGATGCGCCGCGGCGAGCGATGAGTTCGCGCTTCTGGATTGTGATTTGCTTTGTCATGCCGGGAGGGATTGGGGCGGTCCTTTACTTCCTGCTGCGCCAACCGATGGTTTCGCGTTGCCCTGCCTGCAGCACGTTTGTGCAGAGCGACTTTCATTTTTGCCCGCAATGCGATTATCAGCTCACGGCCAGTTGCGGCAACTGCTTTCGCAGCGTGAGGGCAACGGACCAGTTCTGCACGCGGTGCGGACATGAATTATCTACTGACCAGATGCCGGCGCGGCTGCGCGTGATGGCTGACTAATACCCTATCTTTATTCGCAGAATCGGATGACAGCGTGGGGGCTGGGTTCCTACAATCAAGCTTCGATATGTCTCTCTCCGCGCTCATCATCGATGACGAACAACTAGCCAGGGACGAGCTGCAGTACTTGCTCGACTCACTGGGTGGCGTAGATGTTGTGGCGCAGGGGACCAATGGCATCGAAGCCGTGGACCTGATCGAAGAGCATCATCCCGACCTTGTGTTCCTCGATGTGCAGATGCCCGGGCTCGATGGGTTTGCGGTGATCAAGCGGCTCAAAGAACGCAATGCGGCAAAAACGGGAGCCGATGCAGAACCGATGCCGCAAATCGTGTTTGCCACGGCCTATGACCAATACGCGGTGCGGGCGTTTGATGTAAATGCGGTGGACTATCTGTTGAAGCCGTTTGACCGCAGCCGCGTGGAGCAAGCGGTAGAACGCGCCAAGGGGCGGCTCGCTGGAAACGGAAACGGCACGGCACCGGGAGCGCAGATTGATGCGCTGCTGCAGTTGTTGAGCCGACCGCATACGGCGTCGCGCATGCTGCACCCGGCGAAGCTGATCGTGCAGGCGCAGAGCCGATTATTGCTAGTGGACCAGGCGGAGATTTGCTATGCGGCGATTGATGAAGGCGTGATCCGCGTCGTGACGCAGCACTTCGAAGGGCATTCAAAGTGCCGCACGCTGGAAGAGTTGCTGGAGTTGCTGGATTCAGCGCTGTTTTGGCGCGCGCATCGTGGGTTTGTGGTGAATATCAACCATATTCGCGAGGTGGTGCCGTGGTTCAAATCGAGCTACCAACTGCGCATGGATGATAAACAGCAAACGGAGATTCCCGTCAGCCGATCGCAGACCAAGAGGCTGCGCGAGTTATTCAATCTTTAGAGTATCGTCGTGCAAACGCACCGCGGCGATCACCACGAAAGCTCCCATGACAAAGATTGAAACGAGCGCGGATGAGGCAACGATGTCGGAGGCGCGCCAGCGTGTTCCGCTCGGATCTGCGACGACTGCGGGAACTTGAACTGGGATCACTTGCAGAAGATTTCCGGCCGCGCAAAGCGCGTAAAAAAGCAACGCGGCATGCCAATGGGAATCGACCGGCACGGGTGCGGCAGGACATTGGCGCAGATAGAGCGCGAACAGCAGATAAATAATAAATACAGTGAGAAACCAACCGAGATAATTCGATACGGGGACACCGAACCAAGGACCGCCGTCGCGCCAGGCCCAGCCGTGAACAAGGGTGGCCCAGACGGGGTCCTGCGCAAGATCCCACGCGACCATGATGAAACCGGCGACGAGAGGCAGCGTGAAGATCCGCGCGCCTGCGATCGCTGCGTACGGACGGCCGACAACCAGGCGGGCGAGCGTCCATGACACGTAAGCCATGCCGATATAGGCGAGGCCAAGTAGGACGGGCACTTGGAAGAGCTTTGGTCCCATCAACTCGGTGAAGTAATAGTGCCCGAAAGGAAAGCCTGTAGCGATGCTCAGGTTCTCAAGCAGATTGCCCACCACGAGACAGATGGCGGCGAAAATCACACTGCCGCGCCAGCCATAGTGAATGGCCGCATGGATAAGGGCGAAGCCGAGGGCGGTGAGAATGTTCAGGGCGATTACGACGGGACGCGACACAGGGCCGGGTGCAATTTCAAAGATGCGCGCGCAGGCATAGATAACAAGTAAAAAGGCGAAGCAGAACCTTGTCGCAAATGACCGCTGACTCATCGCATGATTGATCATTGAGACAAGATTCTAGCTGGTTGCCCGCTGTCTTGGCAGGATTGTTAGTCGTAACGCTCGAAGATGATTTGCTTGCGGTGCCAGCCGAAGTCCTTGAGCCGATCGCGCACGCCGGCAACCATGTTGTTTAGTCCGCAAATGTAGGCATGGATGTCGAAGCGAAGTTCGGTGGCAGGGGTTGCGGGATCGACGGGAAGCAAAGGAAGAGACTGACCGAGGCGGGCGGCACGTTCTTCAACAATGTGCGCTACATGGTCCTGCACATAGCCGCGGAGGCCGGTCCAGCTATCATCGGCGCGGCTGAGTGTGGCCAGATAGTGGAAATTGGGGTGACGGGCCGCGAGCGCCTCGAATTCATCGCGATAGTAGAGCTCGCTTTCGTGGCGCGTGCCATAGACCATCCAGATTTCCTTGCCATCGCTGCGGTCCGGACCGTTCTCGGGAAAGAGCCATTGGACGAATCCACGCATGGGCGCGATGCCGGTGCCGGTGGCGATAAAGATGGAGTCGGTAATGGGCTCGCGAAGGATGAAATGTCCGTGCGGACCATGCACCTTCACGGTCCCGCCTATAGGCAGGTCGGTCAAGTCGGCCAAATGGTTAGAGAAGAATCCGCCCGCCACGCGATTGACACAAAGATCGAGACGGTTTTCGCGTGCGGCCGATGCGATCGAGTAGGCGCGCGTCTGGAGCTTGCCGCTGGGGTCATGAGCGACCGCGGAGACAAACTGTCCGGCAGTGAACGGAAAAGCATCGAGTTCGTCTAGCACGAATTCGAAGTGAAAGCACTGCGACGATTCAGAGATGCACACCTTGCGTTCAAGGCGCGCCGTGTACAGCGTTCGTTCCAAGGCAATGGCTCGCTAAGTGAATTTGAAGCCAAAATAACAGGCTGTTGGAAGTATCTACATCGTGCACAAGAGTGGCAAGCGGGAAGAAGCAGATTGTGAGACGGGGGCAAGTGGGCGCGGAAAACCCTGAGGTCCCGGCTGGATCGGATTTCCGGAATGGCCCGGATTAAGGTTCGCCGATCAGACCAAACGACCTCAAGTGTTCATCCAATCGTTCTCCATCGACCGGCTTGAACAGGTAAGTGTCGCAGAGAGCTTTGAATGATGTGCTAATGGTCTTGATGTTTGTGACGTTGGTGGTCACGAAGATTTTCACGCCATTAGTCGATAGGACGTTGGCGTTTTCTTCAATCAACCGAATGGCGCGCAGTGCTTCGGTGCCATCCATCTTGGGCATCTTTATGTCCATGCAGATCAGATCGTAGGATTGTCCTGATCGATGCGCTGCTTTAAATGCGTCAACCGCCTCTTTGCCGTTGACGGCAATATGGCAATTACCATACCTCGATAGAAGATCGATGAGAAGGATGCGCGAAGTAAGATCGTCTTCAACAACCAGCATCTTCAATGGGCGTCTGGAAAAAACGCTGTCGTGCGCCGCATGTTCGAGACGGGGCGGCGTCGCAAGGTCGTCGGCGAGATTCAATACGACAGAAACAGGCCGCTTCTGCGCATTTAATATCGCATGCAGACAATTGACCTCATGCTGAAACTCGATTTCCAGGCTCCGATCCACGTCATAAGCCATCTCCTGCAGACGGCTTACTGCCTGCAGCAGCGTTTCGGCGAGGTTCGCGTTGAGAGGCATTTTTCCCTCGCGCACCAGTGAAAGTACGCTCTCCGCCACGTGACTGAGAGTCTTCATTGGTGCATGACAAAGATGGGCAGCCATGCCTTTTATGCTATGGAAACCACGAAAGGCCCTGTTGATGAGCTCCATTGAAAGCTCAACTTTGTTCTCTACAATATCCATCAGGTCGTTTTCGACCTGGCTGAGGTTATCCTGGCATTCTTCATAGAGCACGGCAATTTCTTCGCGGACCATTCCCGACTCCCGCATAAGTCTCTCTTGCTCAATCTGACCCGCGGTCTTTTTCCGCATTTGCTTCCTCCTCGATCGTCTTCTTCAGTTCGAGAAATCTCGCTTCCAATTCCTTTATCGTCTCTTGAACAGCTTTCATCTTTCCTTCGTCGGCGTCCGTTTCGATTTTGAGTGCCGCCTGACAAAGCCGCTCGCCGCCCACATTGGCTGCTGCCCCTTTGATTGAGTGCGCCTGCCGTCCGGCACTGACCACGTCTCCGCTTTCAGCATGCTTCTTCAGCAACTCGATCTGCAGCGGACAATCGCCGAGAAACGCAGCCAACACTCGTTTTACGATTGACTCGTTTCCCATCACGCGCTTGAGCAAGGCGCTTCGGTTGAATACATGTCTCTCATCTTGATCCGGAAGTTCTGAATCCGATAGCTGTTTGTCCGACGCACTTTCATCCCGTGACGCGGGAAGCCACCTTTGCAATGCGTTTTGCAATACCATCGGATCGACCGGCTTGGGAACAACATCGTTCATTCCTGCGTTCAAACAATGATCGCGATCGGCGCGCATGGCATTGGCTGTCATTGCCACAACAGGGATCGAATGATTGAGCACCGCGGACTTTGGATCGCGAATCAGCCGTGTTGCTTCAATGCCATCCATCATGGGCATGCGCACATCCATCAGCACCAGGTCGTATGAACAAGTCTCGAGCGCATGAAGCGCCTCGCGGCCATTTGCAACGGCATGCACCGATAAGCCGAACATTTTCAGAATGCCGATCGCAACCTCCTGGTTGACGGGATTATCTTCGGCAAGCAGAATTCGGGCATCGAGACGAAACTCCTCGGGCCTCAATGCAATTGGTTGCACTGATACCTGATTGCCACGGTCCATGCGAACAGTAAACCAAAACTCCGACCCCCTTCCTTCGACGCTTGTGACACCTACCTCGCCGCCCATGGCGCTGGCGAGTTGTTTGGAGATAGCCAGCCCCAAACCGGTCCCTTCGACGGCCCGCGTTGTCGATGCGTCTACCTGGCTGAATTTGTCAAAGAGTATGCCGATCTTGTCTTCCGGAATTCCAATGCCGGTATCGCGCACCAGGAAATGCAGCAAAACGCCGTCGCCGCTCACATCCCGCAACGAGGCGCTCAGAACCACTTCCCCTGCGGCCGTAAACTTGATGGCATTGCCGACAAAATTCACCAGGATTTGCCGCAATCGGCCGGGATCGCCGCGTAGATTCGAGGGCGTACCCGGCGCGAGAATGGAGAGCAGCACGAGTCCTTTGGCGCGCGCCTGAACCGTCAATGTAGAAACAAGTTGATCCAACAATTCCGATAAGTCAAAATCCACGGTCTCTAATTGAAGCTTGCCCGCCTCGATCTTTGAGAGATCGAGAATATCGTTGATCAAGCCGAGTAGTGACTCGCCGCTTTGCTCGATTGCCCTGGCGTAACGGCGCTGCTCCGCTGTCAGATTCGTATGCAGCAGCAGTCCGGTCATGCCAATAACACCGTTCATGGGAGTGCGAATCTCGTGACTCATGTTGGCCAGAAACTCGCTCTTGGCAGCATTGGCGAGGGCGGCCTCACGCGCCAGTTTGCCCGCACGCATGGTCTCTTCTTCGAGATCTCGATTGAGTTCCTGCAACGCGGCAGCGGCCTGCTTTTGCGCAGAGATATCGACACAACTTTCTACCAGCACTTGACGCCCATCTTTGACGAGCGAAATCACGCTCTTGAGCACCGGAATTCGTCTTCCATCCGCGGTCAGAAGCGTCTTCTCGGATTGATCCACGACCTGCTTCAGATCAAGGATCGGGCATAGGTTTTTTGCCGCCGGGCATATCGTATCGTTACATTGATGGCCGGTGATTTGATCTTTGTTCAAGCCAATCAGTTGCTGAAGGTATGGATTTACATCCTGAATGAGACGTGTCTCCGCGTCGACCACAAAGATGCCCACGGGGACGGCATCAAAAAGCGTTTGCAGGTATTGAGCGCTCTCTTCAAGTTTCCCTTTGGCCTTGGCTGCTTCCTCTGCAAGTTGTTCCGAGCGAACAATCTCATCTTCAAGACGCCGATTGCTGTCGAGCAGTGCATTGGCCGCCTGTTTCTCGGCAGTTATATCCCAGTTGGTGCCGATCATGTGAACAGCGTTGCCGTCGTCATCGCGATTGATCCGCCCCAGGGCGCGAATGTAGTGAATGCTTCCATCAGGCCAAACCACGCGAAACTCGGTATCGAAGTCCTTGTCCCCGTGGATGGCCGCATCGATCTCATCGTCGCCACTCTGACGATCATCCGGATGCATGCCTACATGCCAAGCTTGCGACGCACTGAGGGATTTATCTTTGCCGATGCCGTAGAGCCGGAACATCTGCTCGTCCCACACCAACAAATTATTGAGAATGTCGAAGTCCCAAATGCCGACGGCTCCGGCGCGCGTTGCCAACGCTAGACGCTCGTTTGATTCCAGGAGCTTGTCCTCGGCCTGTTTGCGAGCATTGATATCCTCGACCACGGTGATGAAATGCAGAATGCGTCCCTGCTCGTCGCGCTGCGCGGATGACGTCAAGCGAACCCACGTGACAATTCCGTCTTTGCGTATATAACGTTTTTCCCAGCGCGCAGTTTCTCCCGTCCTCAGCCGTTCGAATACTTCTTCGCTTCCGGCAATATCTCCCGGATACGTGATTTGCCGGACCGTCATGCCGGGAATTTCCGCGGACGAATACCCGATGATCTCGGCAAAACGAGCATTGGCCCTCAGCAAGTTTCCATCGTGCGATGTATGAAAAATGCCGACCGCAACTTGTTCGAATGTGGCTCGATAACGCCGCTCGCTCTTGGCCAGTTTTTCCGCGATGCCCTTTCGTTCGGTAATGTCCTCGGCAAATCCAACGACTCTCTCAACTCGCCCATCGTCGTTGCGTACGGGAATGGCGTGATCCAGAATCCATTTCACTTTTCCGTCGATCAATATCCTGAACTCAAAATCGGTGTATTCTCCTCGCAATTGGCGGACGAACGTCTCCCGTGCCCGTTCGCGATCGTCGGCGTGTATCACGTCCATCAGACTCGTGAGGTTGTGGTAGACCGATTCGCGCGGCAAACCCCAGAGGTCTTCAAACGGTGGGCTGAGAAAGAGCATCTCGGTGCCTTCACCGTTCATGATCCAAAAGACCTCGCGAATGTTTTCGGTGAGCAGCCTGAACTTCTCTTCGCTGTCGCGCAGTTCAATCTCAGCCCGCTTGCGCTCGCTGACGTCGTGCACAATGGAAAACACCATCATCTTGTCGTTCTGCTCTATGGTCGACGAATAGACCTCAACCTCGCGAACCTCGCCGCTGGCAAGGCGATGGCGAAAGTTAAAGCAGATTTGTTTTTCATGGAGCGCGCGTTTTCGCTGAACGGTTACTTCTTCGCGCGCCATCATATTGATGTTGTGGACCGGCATGCCCACCAGTTGTTCCTGGGGATAACCGTAGTAGTTGACGGCCGCCTGGTTGGCCTCGATGATTTCTCCGCTCTCCATTTCGATCAGCAGCATCACCGAACCACTGTCTTCAAAGATCCTTCGCAGCCGCTGTTCACTCTCGCGCAAATGCCGCTCAGTCTGCTTTTGTTCGGTAATGTCCCAACTGGTGCCGATCACGCGGACGAGACGGCCGGAAGCATCCCGCTGTTGCTGGGCAAAGGCTCGAATATAGCGAACACTTCCGTCTGGCCGGGTGATGCGATGACTGAACTCGATGACCCGATCGAGTTCCAGCAGTTCTTGAATTCTTTCATCCACCAGCGGCCGATCTTCCGCGAAGATTAGCGTCTTCCATGCCGCGTCGGTGACGCTGAACAAGTCTGCTTCAATTCCGTACAGTCGATACATCTGCTCATCCCAGGCTATGCGGCCGCTTGGAACATCGACAGACCAAATGCCCACGCCACTTGCCATGGTGGCAAGAGTCAATCGATCGGTCGCAGTTTGCAATTCAATACTTGATCGGTTGACCCTGCGCGCAAAAATAAGAAATGTTCCCGTACCAAGAACGACCGTCAGCAACAGCACGGTCCATACAACGGGAATACCAAAGGAGACTGCATGAAGCGCATCCTGGGAGCGTTGGTCGCCACGCTCCTTATCGACGCTGGCCAGGTAGTCCTCCATCTTTCTGCGGTCCAGCGTCGCTTGCATCAATTCGTTGTTGTAGATTTCCCAGGCTTGCCGCGTCTTTCCGGCCCGGCACGAGTCTCTGATTTCCACCCACGCCTGAAAGAACCGGCTTTGCGCCACGGCGTCGATCTCAATCCCGTTTCGGTCACGCGGATCAACTTTGGGATAATTGTCGCGAATTTCTTTCAGATCTTTTTCTGTATTGACGACCAAAGCTTCATATTCATCTCGCTCTTTATCGCTCTTGGCGTTGATATAGAAGACAACGGCAATGCGTTGGTCCTTGGCCACACCCTTCAACTTGCCCGCCCAGTAAAGTGAGGCATAGGTATCGCTATTGAGCGCATTGATCGTGCTCTTGGTTCTATAGAAACTAACCAATGAAATTGCACCCTGGATCGCGCTCAACAATCCCAGTCCCAGACAGACCAGGAGCGTGCCACGACCGAGCGCCGATTTGATTGGCTCTGCCATCCCCATCCCTTGCAAGCGCGTTCTACCTTGCCGGAGCGGGGACACCTGCATCCACACAATCACCTCCGCGCAAGAATAGCCCGACCGCTGCGGAGTTTATCGGCCGATTGCTTGATCGCGATAACTGCTTAGAACAAGGTTTCAGCCCGGACGCAAAGTGGAGTCTTCCGGCACTCGACGGCCGGCGAGTAGGTGCTCTTCAAGATTGAAGTTGCGTGACTGACGGCGGGGCTCGCATACTACTCTGCGAGTGTCTGGAATGTGCTCAACTCAGCGAATCGCCGGGGGTTGGAGGACGTTTTTGGCTAAGTCGAAGATTTATTCCGATGCACATAGCGCTTTGGCAGACATTGTCGATGACGGGATGACGATTGCTGTCGGCGGCTTCGGATTATGCGGAATTCCTGAGGCGCTCATTGTCGCTCTGCGCGATAGCGGAAAGAGAAATTTGACGGTCGCCAGCAATAACGCCGGTGTCGACGGGTGGGGACTTGGACTATTGTTGGAAACGCGGCAGATTCGCAAGATGATTTCAAGTTATGTCGGAGAGAATCGCGAATTCGAGCGACAGTATTTGGCAGGTACGCTGGAAATCGAGTTTTGCCCGCAAGGTACGTTGGCGGAGCGCATGCGCGCGGGTGGAGCGGGTATCCCGGGGTTCTATACGCGCACTGGCGTTGGCACCGCTGTGGCAGAGGGAAAAGAGCATCGGGAGTTCGATGGCCGCACCTATATTCTGGAGCGCGGCATTGTTGCCGATGTTTCGCTGGTCAAGGCATGGAAGGGCGATACGAGTGGGAATTTGATTTATCGAAAGACGGCGCGCAACTTCAACCCCATGGCCGCGACATGCGGGCGCGTCACGGTTGCCGAAGTTGAGTTGTTAGTCGAGATTGGCGAACTCGATCCCGACCGGATACACACTCCAGGGATCTTTGTACATCGCGTGGTGCATAATCCCGGAGCATTGAAACAAATTGAGAAACGCACGACCCGAGAGGCATCAGCACAATGGCATGGAGCAGAGAATTGATGGCGCAGCGAGCCGCTCAAGAACTCAAAGATGGATTCTATGTCAACCTTGGGATTGGTATACCGACGCTGGTAGCAAACTACATACCTCGCAATATCCATGTAACTCTGCACTCGGAGAATGGCTTGCTTGGAATCGGACCTTTCCCGACAGCAGATGAGGTCGATGCAGACTTGATTAATGCGGGTAAACAGACGGTGACGGCGCTGCCGGGCGCTAGTTTTTTCTCGAGCGCCGACTCGTTCGCCATGATTCGCGGAGGCCACATTAACCTCGCCATTCTTGGCGCGATGCAGGTATCGGAACGCGGCGATTTGGCCAATTGGATGATCCCCGGAAAAATGGTGAAGGGGATGGGCGGCGCCATGGATCTGGTGGCGGGAGTTCAGCGCGTCGTGGTCGTGATGGAGCACACCTCGAAGGATGGCGAGCCCAAGATACTGCGCGAATGTAGCTTGCCGCTCACGGGTGCGGGCGTCGTGAATCGCATCATTACCGACTTATGCGTCTTTGATGTGACGGAGTCGGGGCTCAAGCTTGTTGAGCTCGCACCGGGCGTTTCGAGGAGTGTTGTTGAGAGCAAGACTGAAGCTAGAATCATAGGTTGAAGTCGCCGTGCGAAGTCTAGGAGACTTTACGATGTCGGCCGAGCGCGAGATACGCGGGACTGCGTTTGACGACCAAGCTCATCGCAGATGAAAGCGCCTGCCGCGATCAGTCGATCGAGGTCGACGCCAGTCTCGATGCCCATTCCATTAAGCATGTAGAGAAGGTCTTCTGTTGCCACATTACCGGCAGCGCCGGGCGCATAGGGACAGCCGCCGAGTCCGCTCACCGAGGCGTCGAATACGTGAACGCCAAGGATCAACGCAGCATAGATATTGGCGAGAGCTTGACCATAGGTATCGTGGAAATGACCCGCGAGTTTGTCGATTGGCACGTGCGCTGCGACGGTCTCGATCAAGGCTTGCGTGCGATTTGGAGTACCAACGCCGATAGTATCGCCGAGCGAGATTTCGAAGCAGCCACTGTCCATGAGGGCAGCGGCGACCTCCGCAACACGAGCAGGTCCAATCTCACCCTCATAGGGGCAGCCGAGCGCACACGAAACGTAGCCTCGCACGCGAATCCCAGCGCTGCGTGCGGCTGCGAAGATAGGCTCGAAGCGTTCCAAGCTATCGTGAATGCTGCAGTTGATGTTGCGCTGCGAGAAAGTTTCTGAGGCCGATGCAAAGACAGATACTTCGGTTGCGCCGGCCTCTACCGCCGCTTCATACCCACGCAGATTAGGAACGAGCACCGGGTAAGTGACGCCCTGTTTACGAGGGAGTGAACGCATCAGTTCAGCATGGTCTGCCATTTGCGGAATCCACTTGGGAGAAACGAACGCCGTGGCCTCAATGGTCTGCAGGCCTGCGGCTGCGAGTCGCTTGATGAATTCACTTTTTGTCGAAGTAGGAACGATCTGCGATTCATTCTGAAGACCGTCGCGCGGGCCCACTTCGACAATGCGAACTCGGTGAGGGAGAGCCATGTTATTTTCCCTCGTCCCGCAAGTCTTCAGGATCGAAGCGCAGCAATTCAGCGCCTTCCGTGACTTGATCGCCGGCAGCGAACAGGAAGGATTGAACACGACCGGCCGAGGGAGCGTGAATCGTACATTCCATCTTCATGGCCTCGAGCACCAATAGGGACGCGCCTATTTCAACCAGAACTCCGGGCTCAACCAGTTGTGTGACGACACGACCAGGCATCGGTGCAAGCAGACTGCTATCTTTGGCGTGAACTTCCGACGCCATTGCAAGAGGATCTACGAAGGTTAACTCATGCGACTCGCAGGTAATAAAGATGCTCAGTTCACTATCGATCGACACCGCAGTAGCATGTAAACGCTGACCGTTTATGGTGGCGACGATGCTGTTGCCCAATTTCAATTTCCCGCTGACGAAATAGGATGCTTGGCCGATACCGATCCTGTAGTTCGATGAGAGATATTCAACTGATGCATTGTATTTGCGATGACCTTGCGTGAAAACGAGGGTACGCGTGTAAGTCGCATAGAGGCGCCACCCATCGCGTGCAGACCATGGCAATTTCGAACCTTCGCCCGTAGTTGCGCTGGCGCACTCACTCAGCAAGACGGCCAAGGCCGCGATAATGATTGCGGTGTCGGGTGGCACTTTGAATTCGGGATAGAGCCATGCATGTTCCCGATCGATGAGGCTAGTGTCGAGTGCGGCCGCAACAAAAGACGAGCTAGTGACGAGACGTCGAAGAAACCCTACGTTGCTGGCCACGCCGACGATTTGATACTCAGCCAGAGCACTATCCAAGCGCTCAAGAGCAAGTTCGCGTGTCTCATCCCATACAATCAACTTCGCAATCATCGGATCATAGTAAGGAGTAATCGCGTCGCCCTGTTCAACGCCGGTGTCAATGCGAACATGCTTGGTTGGCTCCGGCATCTTGAGATGTACGAGAGTACCGATGGACGGCATGAATTCGTTGGCGGGATCTTCGGCATAAATGCGCGTTTCGATCGAATGGCCGCGTGCGACGAGTTCATTCTGGGCAAGAGGCAACCGCTCTCCAGCCGCCACGCGAAGCTGCCATTCGACCAGGTCGAGACCCGTAATCATTTCAGTTACCGGATGCTCGACCTGAAGACGGGTATTCATTTCCATGAAGTAAATGGCGCCTTCGCGATCCATGAGAAATTCGACAGTACCGGCATTGACGTACCCCACGCTTCTTGCTGCTTCGCGCGCGGCAGTACCGAGAGCTTGACGAGTCTCCGAGGTTATCAACGGTGCAGGAGATTCTTCAATTACCTTTTGATGACGGCGCTGAACAGAACAATCGCGCTCAAACAAGCTGACAATATTGCCATAGGTGTCGGCAAAGATTTGCACTTCTACGTGTCGGGGTTGTACCAGACATTTTTCAATCAGTACAGAGTCGTCTCCAAATGCGGCGGCAGCTTCTCGTTTGCATGATGCAAGGGCCGCCGGAAAGTCGACGCTCGCATCGATGCGACGCATTCCTTTACCGCCGCCGCCCGCATTTGCCTTGATCATCACCGGATATCCGATGCTCTCTGCTTGTTGTGAAAGATATTCCGGCGATTGATTGGGGCCATCGTAGCCGGGAATCATGGGAACGCCAGCTTTGCGGAGCAGGATTTTCGCAGCAGCCTTCGATCCCATGGTGCGGATAGCCGACGGAGGTGGCCCGATGAAGACGATCCCGGCCTGAAGGCAAGCTTCCGCGAAGTCGGCGTTCTCTGAGAGAAAACCGTAACCAGGGTGGATGGCCCGAGCGTTAGTTCGACGCGCCGCATCGAGGATCCGATCGATAACAAGATAGCTTTCACGCGCGGGCGGAGAGCCAATGCGAATAGCCTGATCTGCGAGTCGCACATGGCGGCTATCGGCATCGACATCGGAGTAAACAGCCACGGTGCGAATGCCGAGACGACGACAGGTCGCGATAATCCGACAAGCAATTTCTCCGCGATTGGCGATCAGGACTGTCTCAAGCATGGCCGGCATCATCTTTTCGGAACCCAGTAGGGTGAGCGTTTTTCCAGAAACGCAGCGAGGCCTTCGCAGGCTTCGGGGGTCGAGCGAACATTGGCGATACGATGGGCGGTATCTTCGATTAAGTCCGACGTTATGGGTTGGCCTGCCACAGCATCGATGAGATCCTTTGCCGCCAGTTGTGCCAGCGGTGCGCCAGCGAGAAGATTGGCTATGGCGGCCTCAACTGACCTATCGAGTTGGTCAGGATCAACTGTTTCATGCACGAGCCCAATCTTCTCTGCCTGGACAACAGCAATGCGCTCGCCGGTTTGGAACAGACGGCGCGCCGCACGCGATCCGATCGCGCGAACCACGTAGGGCGCGATGGTAGATGGGATCAGGCCGAGACGCACTTCAGAGACTGCGAAGACGGCGGTCGATGAGGCGATAGCAATATCGCAAGCAGCAACCAAGCCGAGGCCGCCGCCAATAGCCGCGCCATTGACACGAGCGATGGTCGGCTTGGGAGCAAAAGCGATGGTACGGAATAATTCGGCGAGTTGACGCGCGTCTTCGAGATTCAAATCGAGCGGAGCGGCTCCCATGCGCTTCATCGACTCAACATCGGCGCCAGCGGAGAAGCTCTTGCCGCGCCCCGAAAGAACAATCACTCTGACATCAGAGTTTTGACCGAGCGATGTGAAGGCGCGGGTCAAGTCGGCGATCATGGCCTCATTGAGCGCGTTATGAACAACGGGCCGATTCATCCAGACCCAAGCGATCGAACCGGCAATATCGATTTGAACGGTTAGCTCTTCCATGCTGACCCTTTTTACATGCGAAAGACACCGAAGCGCGTTTGTTCCATCGGCGCGTTGAGCGCTGCCGAGAGACCAAGCGCGAGTACTCGCCTGGTTGCGAGCGGATCGACGATGCCGTCGTCCCATAGGCGCGCGGTAGCGTAATAGGGGCTGCCCTGCGTTTCATATTGTGCGCGGATCGGCGCTTTAAACTCGTCTTCCTGTTCGATGGTCCATTCTTTTCCTTCAGCCGCATACCCATCGCGTCGGACGCGCGCAAGCACATTGGCAGCTTGCTCACCGCCCATGACGGAGATGCGGGAATTGGGCCAAGTCCACAGAAGACGCGGTGAAAAGGCACGGCCGCACATCCCGTAGTTCCCTGCTCCGAAACTGCCACCGATGATCACAGTGAACTTGGGAACGCGCGCACAGGCTACAGCCATCACCATCTTTGCGCCGTCTTTGGCGATCCCGCCGTTTTCGTACTTGCGGCCGACCATAAAGCCGGTGATATTTTGCAGAAATATGAGCGGAATACCACGCTGTGCGCAGAGTTCGATGAAGTGCGCTCCCTTTTGCGCGGACTCCGAAAAGAGAATTCCATTGTTTGCGACGATTCCAACCGAATAACCCTCAATATGCGTAAAGCCGGTTACCAGCGTGCTGCCGTATCGTTGCTTGAATTCATCGAACCGACTGCCATCGACGACACGTGCAATGATTTCGCGCACATCGTACGGTTTGCGTGTGTCGGCGGGAACGATTCCGTAGATTTCATTTGGATCGAAAAGCGGATCCTCCGGTGCTATTTGAGGGCCAGGGGCCTTAGGACGATTCAGATTCGCAACGACGCGCCGTACCAATGCGAGGGCATGCGAGTCGTCTTCCGCCAGATAGTCGGCCACGCCGGAGATACGCGTATGCACATCGGCTCCGCCCAGGTCTTCCGCAGTAACGTCTTCGCCTGTTGCGGCCTTGACCAACGGTGGCCCACCAAGAAAGATAGTGCCCTGCTCTTTTACGATGATGGACTCGTCGGACATTGCTGGGATGTAAGCGCCACCAGCCGTGCAGGAACCCATGACGCAAGCGATTTGAGGAATGCCTTTCGCAGAGAGATTCGCCTGATAGTTGAATATTGCTCCGAAGTGATCGCGGTCGGGAAACACTTCGTCCTGCATGGGAAGAAAGGCGCCGCCGGAGTCGACGAGATAGACACAGGGAAGATTGTTTTCAAGCGCGATCTGCTGAGCACGGAGGTGTTTTTTGACGGTTAGAGGAAAGTAAGTGCCACCTTTCACCGTAGCGTCATTGGCGACGATCACGCATTCCTGACTGCTAATTCGACTTATGCCGGTTACTATGCCGGCGCTTGGAACGTCGTCTCCATACATCCCGTTGGCCGCAAGCGCCGAGAGTTCGAGAAATGGTGCTCCTTGATCAACGAGCAGATCAATACGCTCGCGAGCGAACAGCTTTCCGCGAGCTTGATACTTCTTTCGCGAGAACTCTGAACCACCCATCGCTACGCGTGCCGTTTTCTCGCGCAGTTCCGTGACGAGACCCTGCATCCGCTCCGCATTGGAGCGAAACTCTTCGGTTCGTGTCTGGATCTGCGACGACAATACGCTCATGCGGCGGTACATCTCCCTGAGTCGAATTAAGTAGTTTCCTTGAAGAGCTCGCGGCCAATCAACATGCGGCGAATTTCAGATGTACCGGCACCAATCTCGAAAAGCTTGGCATCGCGCCAGAGTCTTCCTGTGGGATGGTCATTGATGTAACCGTTGCCACCAAGCGCCTGAATAGCCTGGCCCGCCATCCATGTCGCTTTTTCCGCTGAGTAAAGAATCGCGCCTGCGGCATCTTTGCGCACGGCCTCGCCGCGATCGCAAGCCTGGGCCACGGCGTACACATAAGCCCGGCACGCATGATAGGCAACGTACATGTCCGCGAGTTTGCCTTGCATCAACTGAAACTCGCCGATAGCCTTACCAAATTGCTTGCGTTGGTGCACGTAGGGCACGACCACATCGAGACAGGCTGCCATGATGCCTAGTGGGCCGCCGCATAGTACAAGGCGTTCGTAGTCGAGACCGGACATGAGCACACGGGCGCCGCCGCCAACTCGACCAAGGACGTTTTCTTCCGGAACAAAGCAGTCGCGAAAGACGAGTTCGCATGTATTAGAGCCCCGCATGCCGAGTTTGTCGAGTTTCTTAGATGTGAAGAATCCTTCACAAATACGTTCGACGATGAACGCCGTGATGCCACGAGAGGCCGCGCTCACGTCGGTCTTGGCATAAACGATTAACGTATCGGCTTCGGGGCCATTGGTGATCCACATCTTGCTGCCGTTCAAGACGAAGCCGCCATCCCGCTTATCCGCGCGCAGCCTCATGCTGACCACATCTGACCCGGCCTCGGTTTCGGACATGGCGAGAGCGCCGATGTGTTGGCCGCTGATAAGGCCGGGGAGATACTTGCGCTTTTGCGCCTGGGTCCCATTCTTGCTGAGCTGATTGACGCAAAGATTAGAGTGGGCGCCGTACGAAAGACCAATAGATGCGGAGGCTCGCGATATCTCTTCCATGGCAACGACGTGGGCAAGATATCCAAGGTCGGCGCCGCCGTAGTCTTCGTCTACCGTGATACCCAGCAGACCGAGTTCACCCAATTTAGGCCAGATAGCGCGGGGAAATTCGTTATCGCGATCCACTTGAGAGGCAATAGGTGCAATCTCTTTGGCCGCAAACTCGCGCACACTTTCACGGAGAAGCGCGATTGATTCGCCAAGATCGAAGCTCAGCCCTTTCACACAGCGCTCCTTTGCTCGCGAAAATAAGTAGTAGTCGAGCTGAACGAGACGCGACGGCGGGCTCGCGGCCTGGGGAACATCGCGCCGGCATTGCTTAAGTGCAAAGAGTCTGAACGCCGCATTTAACGCTCATCGAAGACAATACACCGAGGACGTTGAGATCGTCCACACGGCGAGCAGGATCGGCGAGGGAATGAATCGGCTGTTTTATCGCTTGACAACCTTGAGAGCGATGCTCCGAAATAGAAGACAATCGATAACGTCTGAAATGTGCAGCACGGGTCAATTCCGACCAAGACTGCATCATCGCCTGGCAAAATCTCCAAATGGAAGGTTGGCATGACCCCCACCACAGTAGCTGAAGCGAACGTACTGTTCCCCGCGCTAGAGGGGCCCCCAGGTAATTCTCCGGATGAGATCCAGGAAAAGCCCGTTCAAAGAAACATCGCGGTCGACGCGTATCGCGGACTAGTGATGCTCTTGATGATGGGCGAGATCATGCGATTCGCCGATGTCTATCATGCCTTTCCGTCGAGCCTATTCTGGCGCGTGCTTGCCTATAACCAGACGCACGTTGAATGGTCGGGCATGGGTCTGCACGACATGATTCAGCCTTCATTCACGTTTCTCGTGGGCGTGGCGATACCCTATTCGATCGCATCGCGCTTGCGCAAGGGCGAAACGTTCTTAACCCAATTGAAGCATGCTGTGAGGCGCTCCCTGGTGCTGATTGCGCTGGGAATTTTCCTGCGTTCGATTGGCCGACCGCTTACCTACTTCACGTTTGAAGATACGCTGACACAGATTGGCCTGGGTTATACCTTTGCCTTTCTGCTCTACTTTTGCCGCCCCAAATGGCAGTGGGTCGCGTTCGCTTCGATACTTATTGCCTACTGGTTGGCATGGGCCGTTTATCCAGCTCCCGGCCCGGCCTTCGATTACTCTGCCGTTGGTGTTCCGCCAGATTGGCACCACAATTTCACCGGATTCGCCTCGCATTGGAACAAAAACAGCAATCTGGGAAATGCATTCGACGTGTGGTTCCTCAATGTGCTGCCGCGTGAATCACCATTTAGGTTCAACGGTGGCGGATACCTGACATTGAGTTTTATCCCGACTCTCGGAACCATGCTGCTAGGTTTATTTGCCGGACGCTGGTATCGTGAAACGCCTGCGCGGATTCCGTTAAAGAAGTTCATCGTCACAGGTGCGGGTCTGGCCATACTCGCGCTGTTGCTGCACTTCACCGGCATTTGTCCTATCGTCAAACGTATCTGGACTCCGAGCTGGACCCTGTTCAGCGGGGGGATATGTTTCTTCTTTCTTTCCGCCTTCGCATGGATCATCGACGTGAAAGGATTTCGCCGTTGGGCATTTCCATTGGTCGTCGTGGGGCTGAATTCGATGGCCGCTTACCTCATCGCTCATCTGTGTGAGGATTTCATCCTTAGTTCTCTGCACACTCATTTGGGTAACCGGCCTTTCGAGATTCTTGGAGCTGGCCTGCAACCGCTCCTGCTGGGCATTGCCGTTATGCTGGTTTACTGGCTGATGCTTTTCTGGATGTACCGACAGAAGATCTTCATCAGAATCTGACGAAAGCGAAGTCAGTCAACGTCACCTTAAGCAAAAGAACGCGCCATGAATCTCGTGATTCATGGCGCGTTCTTTTCATGCCGGTGAATTAGGTTAAGCGACCTCATGCCGCAGTTAGCTCGCTACTAACGCCCGTGTGCGAATGCTAGGCGAGTGTCGCAATGGCAGAGGCACTCCGCTTGTTCCATCCTCCCCGCGTAAAATCCGGGAATTGGATTGGAAGGCTCCCGCTCTTCACGGATTCCTCGCTAAGCGGCGCCACAGAAGACCATGCAGCCGCATCGTAAACATCCATGTCGGGCTGCAGCCCCTCGCGAACGCACTGCAACAACCGGTAAATCATGATGTAATCCATGCCGCCGTGACCGCCATTCTTTCGGGCAGCCTCGCCTTCGCGCGTCCACAGTGGATACTCATATTCCTTCCACTTACTCTGAGGATTGTTTTCGACCGGCTCCCATGATTCATCTTTGTTTTGGCCGTCGATATAGATGCGGGGCGGATAGTCCGTGAAGATACCCTTGGTGCCGGCGATCTGGTTGATGCGGTCATAGGGATGCGGGGTAGAAACAGTATGCTTCACGGTGATGTTGAGTCCATTGGCTGTCTTGATCAGAGAAGTGCTCATGTCCCCTGTCAAATACCGTTCCCGCATCCGCGGATCGTTTGGATCGAGGTGAGTTTTGCGATACTCGTCGAGACCGCGTTCAATGGTACTCATCGAGACGATGTATGAGAAACGATCGCCCCGCTGAATGCCCATGTAATTGGCCACCGGGCCGAGTCCGTGGGTTGGATAAAGATTGCCGTTGTGTAACGTGTGCTCGGTCCTGCGCCAGAGTCCCTCGCCAGCGTTAGAAAAAAGCTCTTCCCTCAAATCGTGAAGGTAGGCTCCCTCGCCATAAAGAAGGTCACCGAGTACGCCAGCGCGCGTCATACGCAAAATGAGCGTTTCATTGTAGCCGTAACAACAATTCTCAAGCATGATGCAATGCTTGCCGGTCCGCTCTGACGTATCCACGATTTTCCAACAGTCTTCTATCGTGGATACACCCGGGACCTCTATGGCAACATCTTTTCCATGCTCCATTGCATAGAGTGCCATCGGCGCGTGCCACTTCCAGGGAGTAGCAACAATGACCAAGTCGATATCTTTGCGGTCGAGCATCTTTTCATAGATATGTTCGTCGTCGGCGTAGATTTCCGGCTGCTTTTCTCCCTTTGCGACTACGAGCGCTCCAGCCGCCGCGGCCTTGGAGCGAACCACATCGCAAAGTGCGACAACTTGCCCGTCTGCAGCAAGGATGTCATGAAGGAGGGATGTTCCACGGCCACCGGTGCCGATAATCGCGATGCGCGGTTCGCGCTTTTCAAACGCAACGCCCATCATGGAGCGATGCGGCTTGCTGGCCTCATCTTCGGCATAGCCGGTCGCGCTCGCTGCAATGGCTGCGCCTGCGCTTACTTGCATGAACCTCCGTCGGCTCCACAGTTCCGATACGATATCTTTCATTGCCCCTCCCGTCCCCCTTTGCATGTCTCAATGATTCAACTCTACATCCAGCGCTCGCAGTTGACGATGCAAAGTAGCATGTTCGCCGACATTCAGCGAACATGCAACAGAAGTGTTTCTTCAAAGAAGATCGAGTCGCCTCTCGTGCAAATAGGCTTAGGCGCCACAAGCCTTGGAGTAACGCGATAGAGTCAGTTGGATTCGGTGGCGAATGATGGCCCGAGGGTCATTGATGATTTGGTTGCGGCGAATTGCCTCTGCTTCGTAGGGCAGATACTGTGCGATAAGAGGGAGCGGGGCCGGGTTATCCAGCAGATTTTTTGTTAGCACTGAGAGCGCCTCGGAAACATCCGCATTCGGCCAGTAATAGCGAATACGATCGCTCAAACTATAGGCCCTGGCTATCTTGAGGTGGTGAGGATTGCCGCGATAATATGCCTTCCAATTCTCCGGATATTCCGTCATGACTCGATCAAGCACGCTACGGATGTTTGATCGGTTGGAATCGGGAATCCATTCCTCCTCGATGCGCGCCAAACCAAATACAGCCTCACGCATAACGAATGTCAACTCCGGACCGACTTTGAGTATGGCGAAGTGGTCGCGAACTAACTGCTCCAACGAACTGTCCATCTGGTAGTCCGTAGAGTGAGCTTCAAAGATGATTCCCGTTTGTCCGACGACCCATTGCGAAAGCTCCGCGGCATTTTCGGCAACATAATCAGCCACACTTTCATCGCCAAATTCCACTCCGGGCTGCACAACTACGCCGACAACTCGCTCCCAGGCAGATTCCAATCCGCGACGCTTGAATGCGTCACGATGCAAATCAAGGGTGCGCCGCACGTTGATGGTGCTGGTAACAGCAATCTCCAATTCACCTTGCGCCCCACCAGGCGTGGGGACCTCCGTCCCGATAATATAGACCGGCCATTGCATGGTCTCGGCTGCCGCCGTTTCTGCAATCTCACATAGCTGAGCCGCCCGTTCGGCAATCTCGGCATCACCTAAAACATCAGGATCACCTGCGCATCGCATGCTTGTATCGAGATGTATTTTCGTGAAGCCGGCACACACAAATGCTTCGACCATCACAGCAGCTTTTTTCATCGCTTGGGTCGCGGGCTCAGAGCGCCAAGGGTTGGGCCCAAGATGATCGCCACCCAATATAAGGCGCTCCTCAGGGAAGTCGGCACCCTCAGCAAGGGCGCAGACATACTCCCGAAAAAGCGCGGGGGTGAGGCCGGTATACCCGCCGTCCTGATTCACTTGATTGCAGGTCGCTTCGATCAGAAGCAGGCTCTCGTCCTTTACAGCCTGGGCAAAGGCCGCCTCAAGCACGAGTTGATTTGCTGAGCAAACAGAGTAGATACCGCGCCGTTTTCCCGTGCAATTCTCTTGAAACAGTGTACGCATCGCACTGACCGAGGGATTCACTTTCGCCGCTTCATCGCTGCTATAAGTCTGCTTCGCCATATAGGATCGACCTCTTTTCTTTGTTAGCCCGCACGATGACAAAGCGGGATTGTGAGACACAAAGCCGCCCTCTCCGCACCTTGGGATCAGAGCCGGGGCCGATTCCTTTAAGGGACGGTATCTTGACTTGCACTTCGTGGGGCTTGCTTCAGAGTTGAGTGGTTACGGTACTAATACGCCTTCCTGCCAATGGCGTTCGAAGAAATTTTGTCGATAAGTCGAATCGGAAAATGCTGCTGTTCCTCCGGGTCGAGTCACCGAGAGTCCGGCCGCGAGATTGCCAAAGCGCAGACACATTTCGAGCGGTTCGTTGCGCAACCATTGATGGAGAAAGCCTGCATCGAACGTGTCACCGGCGCCGACAGTATCAACCACATCGAGCGACAACGCAGGCGAGTCGACGCAACGTCCTTCTGAGAGAGCGGATGCGCCGCGCGAGCCGCGTTTCACAACCAGCATGGGAACGCGAGATGCAATGAATTCCTCTGCGTTATCAACCTTGGCGATCTTGCGCAGTTCCTCCTCGGTGCAGAAGAAGATGTCAACGTTTGGCAAAACATTCTCAACAACGTCTTTCCATTGATCGTCCGGATCATCATTCGTATCGAGCGACGTGGTCAATCCTCGGCGTTTCATCTCTTGAAACAGCCACGGAATATCGGCAACCAGTTTGCGATGCAGAAACACTGACGAAAGATGAAAATGCCGGGCTCGTGCAATTGAATCGAGATCCAAGTCTTCAAGGCCCATTTCAAACATCGCGCCGGGATAGGTAATGATCCGGCGTGTTTGAGAGAGTGGAAAGATCACAGTGATACCGGTTCCGGGCCCAGTAGTGCTGCGTACAACGCGTCCCACGTCGACGCCTGCTCTCTTCATTTCGCCGAGGCACATATCTGCGAAAAAATCGATTCCTGCTTTAGAACTGAACGACACCTTGGTCCCGAGCAGCGACAAGTTATGAGCGAGAATCGCGGATGAGCTGCCGAGCATTAGCTCGCAACCGGTTGCAAGGATCTCCCGTTCTTCGGGCAAGTCACGTGGCAGTCCGTAGACGATGAGGTCCGGATTAAGTTCGCCCACGATCGCCACGTCAGGGCGTTCCAATACCTCATCCCGTCCAGTTGGCTCGGTCATCGACTTATAATTCATGCCCTCTCCTGGAGATACTGCGATCGTCTTCTATTCCGGTCGTCGCTTTTCTTCCGGTGCAAAATGAGTTTCAACCGTGCCGGATATAGTGACCTTGAATGTTTTCGAAAAAGTAAGACCATCGACGCCTTTGGAAGTCGCCTTCCCCTCGTACGTACCGGGGTGCGTGTACGTATGGTTCGCATTCATGCCATCGGCACTGACGCCGTCCCCGAATTCCCACGTACAGTCGAGAACGGGCCAAGAGTCTGAAGCGGCCTCTGCACTGAAGCTGTGCGACTCACCAGACCTTCCGGCTTCCTGCGCATGCACGGTCAACTGCGGAGCGGTTGCGACTACTGCCCCATCGATTAGCTTGAGTACGACAACTGAATGGGGAGCCTGTTTGAAGTTGATAGAGCCCGCGAAAAGCGTACAACAGTTCCGATTTCCCAACACATCAGCGATTTCATAGGTATGATCGGCGAGCAGCCCGGCGCCAGTTATGGGAACGGAACGAGTCCGTTCCTCATTCGTCCAGTTGAATACCGTTAGCACGGTTTGGCGAGGAGTTTCCTTGAGCAGAAACTCGCTGGGCTGCTCATCGACCGAGGCGTAGTTCATCAAATCAATCGGAATCGATGCGCGTCCCAGTTGGGCCATGGCGAGAAGATCCGGGTTCATAACCAGGGCTAACCGTTCCGGTGAAGTTCCAAGAGTGGGAAGGTCGTCACCGATTTCGAACATGCCACCCGAGATTGCCGAGAGAGCAATCGACACCTTCGCCTCATCAAGTGTGATTGCCTTCCGAGCCGTGTTCCACCCGCTGTCGTCGGTCGTCTGCGAGGAAACAGAAAACGCATCGGGATCCGCGATGAAGAAATTGCGATTCATGTAATAGCGCGCTGCAATCCCGGATGCCGCGTCTTTGCTCTCTTCGAATGAGTGTCCAGTATCTTGCGAGATGCGGCCCGCTTCTACCAAGCCGACTGGGTTTAGCATCGGGCTGCCATCTTTGTCGAGCACAACATCCTCGCCAACCGCTTCGCGAATGATCGTGAGACCAATGCGCTGAGCCTCGAGTGCGGTGGTATGCGGACGATAGTAGGCGCCCTCAACCGCCGAGTCATCCATGAAATCCATCTTGATGAAACGAACGCCCCAATCGCGAAGCGTCTTGTAGGTCTGCCGTAGATAGTTTTGCGCGCCAGGATTCGTTACATCGAGAACGTACAGCGGGTCTTTCGCATCGGTAACATAGCCGATATGGATAAGGTCGCCGGCGGAATTATGCAGGAGCCAGTCCTTGTGATGCTGATAGACCTCGGCACGCTCTGAGACTTCAAAGGGCGCCGTCCAAACTCCGAAAGTGAGACCGTGGCTTCGCGCTTCTGCAGAAACGTATTTCAAACCAAGCGGAAACAATCGAACATCAGGAGTGGCGTATTCGCCGCGCGCATACTGATATCCCTCGTCGATGTGGAAGTATCGATAGCCCAGCGATTGGAGATGTGCCGCCAACCACTCAATATTGGTTGTAGCCGTAGCCTGACTAAGTCCGAAGTAATACGCGGTCCAACTCCACCAGCCAATAGGGGTAGGCGCGTTCACACGAGCTTTGTGAAGACGCGCGATCACACGCCCATACTCTTCTAGTTGCTCATGGTAGTTATTACCCACCGACACCATGAGTCGCTCGGAAGATAGGCTGTCGCCCGGACTCAGAGGAAGCGACAAATCAACTTGCTCCGCAGCGGGAGACTCATGAAGCGACTCGCCTCTCATGATTTCGGTCGTCCCAGTAGCTACAACTTCATAGGACGCGATAGTTGGCTTACCTTCTGCTGATTGCTCTTTGAGATGAAAAATCGTTAGAAGTTTGTCAGACGTCAGTGCTCCGATGAAGAGGCTTTGACCGCTTTGCTTGTTGTAGATGAGCTGAGTGCCCACTGCACGATGTAGTCCGCCAGGCGCGGTTCCAATATCTCGAATTGCAAGTTGAGGGCGGTCTTCGCTGTAACTATCGGAGAGGATGCGATCCGACGAAACCGCGCCGCCTAGATTCACTACAAGCCCACCTTCAGCGTGAACGGTGCGAATCGCCCGCACGGACACAGTGTGGCTTGTCGAGTTCGCAACTTTCACTTCGCTTTCTGCCCAGCCGAGGTCTTTGTAAACTCGGAAGACACATACGAGATCAGGCCTGCCTGCCAACCCCTTGTGCGTTACCGTAAGAGTCGAGCCCGCGCCAAATTCATCCTTGAATTCAGATTGAGCAATTTGGTGCTGAGGATAATCTGTGGAGCGAACCACGTTGGAGTCTATATCAGCCTCAACCCCTGATCGAAGTATCGGAGCTGCCAATCCTGCTGACCGCAAGGAATAGGTGCCGTCGCTTTCAACCGCGATCGACAGGCTGTTCCCTGAAATCGATGCGATTACTCCCGCAGCTTTATTTGGAGTTGCATTTACTTGCATCGAAGGCGCAAAGACAAACAATGTTAGGACAAGAAACATTGCTCGACTCGATTTGCGCCTCTGTTGCACGATGGACTCCTTCGTTCTATTCAAACTTTGAGTTCGACCTCGCATCGGCATTCGCGCATACGATGTGAGGCCCACTAACTAAACTAGTAGAAGAGCTTCAGCGCGAGTTGTAGCTGGCGCGGCGCCAACGCTCCGGTCAGGTAGCCAAAGGTCTCCGTGCCCATGACAGTCGAGTTGATTGAGTTTTGCGGTCCCGGTGCGGCAAATTGGAAGTTAGGGTGGTTGAACGTGTTGAAAGCTTCGGCTCGAAACTCGATGTGCCTGGATTCACCCAGCGGAATCGTCTTGAGAAGAGCAAAATCCACGTTCTTATCGCTTGGCCCCTGAAGCGTGTTGATACCAACATTGCCGGTCGATCCGAGCGCCGGATTCTGGAACGCACATGTATTAAAGAAGGTGCCTGCCACACACGGCTTGGAGTTTGCCTTGACGCCTGGAACAACATCCGGCCTCTGCTGGCCGTCGGAGTTGGCGAAGTTTCCATTGCCGTCTGTGACAGTGAACCACGTGCCATTCGAAAGCGTCACAATGCCGGACCAATTCCAGTGGCCGATGAGCGCATCGATGAAACCAACGTGCGTTGCGAAGCGTTGACCGCTTCCGAAGGGAAGATCGTAGGTGTAGCTAGCAACAAATCGATTGCGAACATCGAAATCGAGAGGTCCATATTCCTGGTTGGGAAATTTGCTATTTCGGAAACCGTCGTTGTTCTGCGAGCCGAGATTGGCGCTGCTAGCGTTGCCGAGCGCTTTGCTGTAAGTGTAGTTGACGATGAACTCCAGCCCGCGACTCAATCTTTGCTGCAACGAAGTCTGAAGGCCATTGTAGTTGGACGAGCCGGCGGACTTTAAGTAGCCGATCGCTGCGTCGACAAATGGAAATGGGCGCCGAGGCGCTGTGGGTGCAGATGGATCTGCCGTAGGTTGCGCCTGGTTCAAGTTCAGATAAATATAGGAGCGATCGCTCTTGGATCCGATATAGGCGACCTCAAGCATCGTCTTATCGGTGATTTGATATTGATTTGCCAAGTGCCACTGGACAACGTAAGGCATCCGCAGGTTGGGGTCAAGCGAAAACAAGGTGGGCGTATTAGGATCGGTGAGCGAATTGGCAGGGAATCCATTTGCGAGCGTGCCGATACCGGGGACCGAACAATTCTCTGCGGCTGAGTTATACGATGGCAGCGAACAAGGCGCAGAAAAAGTCTCACTGATGAAATAGGGTGGATTGAAACCAGGACTCGGGTTGCTGTATGGCCCTGCTTCGTCGCCATTGAAGAAGATACCGAATGCGCTGTGTATGACGTAGCGCTTGGTGGGGCTATACGAAAGCCCTATGCGCGGAGAGAAGTCTTTGTAGTCGGAGCTGATCAGAGACGACGACGCATTGTGATTCACTGTGAGGATCGTAGCCAAGGTTGGCGTCAATGACACATTGCTGTCTTTTGGAATATCGAGATCACCCGTGTTGGGATTGAAATTTGCCTGCGCGTCATGCGCGGAATAGACAGGTGAGAAGAACTCGTAGCGAACGCCGAGGTTCAAAGTAAGATTCGGAAGCGCGCGCCAGTCGTCTTGCAGGAACAATGCATAAGTATGCCGATAGTAATCGATATTGTTGAGATTGTTGATGCCTCCGCCGTCAGGCTGACCGGTAAGCAGGCTAGCCAGACTGTTGCCGCCTGTGCCGGTAGCGCCCGCATTGTCAGTGTTCTGATGCGTGAAGCTGATGGTGCCGCGCGGGAATGCCGGCTCATAAATTGAGAAGTGCTCGGGGCGTAGCTCACCGCCGACTTTCCAGGTATTGTTGCCGGAGATCAGCGTAAATGTGTTGGATATCTGATAGGTCTTTTGCTTTTCGATCGCCGGCAGGAACGTTGGGCTTCCAATATTGGATGCGTCGGAGAAAGTAAGCTGCGGCAAGCCCCCATTATCAGTGCCAGGAGTGTAAGGCACGCCTGGGAACCCGATGGTCGCCGATACATTCTGATCGAAAAAGGCTTGATATCTGCTCGTCTTGATCCAGTTAAAGCCGGCGCGGAATTCGTTGATCTTGTGCGGCGAGAAGATGTGCACCTCGCTGGCAGCTCCGCTATAGGCAGTAATCTGTTGAATGCCGTCGAAGAATCCTCCGCCATCGGCGAAGCCGGGGAAAGGTGAACCAATATTCTCGGGACTGTTGGTCTCACTGAAACGGTAAAACGCGTTGTCGGACCTGGTCAGGACCTGATCGATGCGAGCATCACCCTGGTTGACTGTTTGCTTCGTGACGGGATCGGAAATGTAGTTGTATCCCACACCATTCGCATTAACCGCGGGATAGAGATTGATAAGAGTCTTTCCCAGCGCATCCATTTTGGTAGACGGAATCACGTTGCTCGGTGCACCGTTTGCATAGCCGAACGGTACTCCGCAAAATCCGCTTCCCGACGGCTGCGTACCGGTTGTATCGAATATTTCTCCAGCATAAGTGGCGACCCCATTGCAATCCAGTACTCCGGTCGGCGAGGTCAGGTCGAGTTGGCTTGAGAAGTCACCAGACTGCTCTGCGGCGGTGGGCACCACTGACGTAGTCGTTTGCGCCTGGCTCGTCCGCTGGCCTTGATAATCGGCAAAAAACAGCAGCTTGTCGCGAATAATCCTTCCACCCGCCGTCGCGCCAAATTGGTTCTGATGATATGGCTGCTGGGCAGAATCAAAGTAATTCAACGCATCGAAGGCCTGATTGCGCACAAACTCGTAGAGCGCGCCATGAAACCCATTCGATCCAGACTTGGTCGTTGCATTAATGATGGCGCCCGTCGCACGGCCAAACTCCGCATCATAGTTACCGGTCTCGATCTTGAACTCCTGCAGAGCGTCTGGCGGAGGCATCACAACATAGTTTGCTTCATTGAGCAAGTCAGGCAGGTTCGAATTGTTATCGACACCATCAAGCAGAAAATTGTTATCCAGCGAGCGGGCTCCGCTGGCGCTGAATCCGTATCCGCCGGAATCGCGCGCACCCGGTTCGCTCGTGGTAACACCGACTGTTAGCTGCGCGAGTTGTACAGGGTTTCGTCCATTCAATGGAAAGTTAACCATCGATGCGCTGTCGATCACCTGGCCGGTTTCAGAAGAATCGGTTTCAAGCAGCGGCGACGAGCCATGGACTTCCACGCTTTCACTCACATTACCAAGTTCCAGGCTCACATCGATGCGTTGTCTCTGTTGCACGTCGAGCGTGATCGGCCCAACCAGCGCCTCTTTAAACCCTTTCGCCGCAATCGAGATCCTATAGGTTCCAATGCGAACTGGGCTTATCACCCAGGCGCCCGAAGTATCGCTCACGCCCTGGAGACGAAAGTTGGATGCCGTGTTCACGGCCGTGATCGCGGCGCCCGGCACTACCGCTCCGCTCGCATCCGTCACGCGTCCTTCGATTGAAGCGGCATCGCGCTGCGCCAACAGCGGGCAGGACGCGGCAATGAAGATCGCCATCGAAAGTAGGCTCAGTCTGATTGAGTCCCGAAACATATTGTCGCCTCCTGGAACGGAAAACATCCTGCTTGGAAGGTTGCATATCCTGCCAACATCTGGGGTGGGTCCAAATCGGGTTCGCTGCCCACGCATCTTCGTATCGCTGCGATTATCTGGCTTTCACGCGCCTACTACCTGCGTTTGTGTTTCGTATTATTGCGAAACGATTAATAATTGTCAACACTCAAAATGCGACATCGGCGAAGTAAGCCGAAATAACACTGCAATTTCAATACGGCAGACGCGGCTCGACCGAGCATCTGGGGCTGACTGCCTACAATATCTCGCACATTAGCTATGACTTACCTCGAATAAAACCTGGAATAGACAATGATCTTCGACCCGCACACCTGATATTCTCTGTTGACGCATCGGCAAACGGCCTATATAGTTTCATTTGGTTTCGATAATTCCCCTAAACGAAAGAAACGTAGAGGCAGAGAATCGAAACCCTGGGAGGAAAGCTGAAATGCCACAAGACTCTACTGCACCTGCGAACGAAAACCTCCAAACTGATAGTTCCTTTACGAGGCAGGAGATATATGCGCAGGCGCATATTTGGTCGCAGACAGTTCGAGACATCGTGGCCGATGCTGACCGACTTCAACTATTCGACAAGCTCGCACATAAGCGGGTGGTGCTAACCGGGGCCGGAACATCTGCCTATGCCGCCGATGCTATAGCTGCGGCCTGGCCGCGCGCTCGAGCTGTACCGACGACCGATTTGCTGGTCGATTCGCAACGCTGGCTCTCCGAAACTGATGTCCTGATTTCTCTTGCTCGTTCGGGTGACAGCCCCGAGAGTGCCCCAGTCGTGCAACTCGCGCGGTCCTCGCACCCTGAGATTTTTCAGTTGGCAATTGTCTGCAATTCGAACGGCGCGCTGGCGCAAGCCGAAGTAGACCATGTGCTCACACTCGATCCACGCACCGACGACCATAGTTTGGTGATGACCAGTTCTTTTTCGAATTTGGTTCTGGCAGGCATGACCCTCGCCCGTCCCGAACAAACCCAGAACGACGTTGAGAACTTGAGCAAACGCACCGCGGCCCTCCTCAACACTGTGAGCCAGGCTGGCCGCACCGCAGCACTGCGCGCCATTGATCGGATCGTCGTGCTTTCGTCGTCTCCCCTCGCTGGCTGGCGCAACGAGGCAGCATTGAAATTTCTCGAGATGACAGCCGGCCGTTTCCCCGTGCTCGCCGAGAGTTTTCTTGGCCTTCGTCATGGTCCCATGTCCTTTCTCAGGCCGGAGACCCTCGTATTCTGCCTGCTCTCAAACGATCCTCTGCGTCGTGAGTATGAATTGGATTTGTTGCGTGAATTGCGCGACAAAAAAATTGGTTATCTCGTGGGAATCGCCGAAGAGGGAGAGGTCGCAGCACACTTCGACCAGGTGATTCCGGCGATTGCCCCGCACATCGAAGATGCGTTGCGTACCCCGTACGAGATCGTCGCCGCACAATTACTTGGATACCACCTCAGCTTGCTCTCCGGCTTGAATCCTGACAATCCAAGCCCCGACGGCGTCATCAATCGAGTAGTGCAGGGCGTAACCATACATCTGCCTGAGCCCCAGGGCTCGGTGATCTCAGGTCGCTGACGCGTATTCCTACAAGATTGCAGGCTCCGTGAGTCTACAATCAACGGCTGGTTGTGACTCAAGGAGGTTCCTTGCCGGATCTCGCTGAAAAATCGCAGGCTCAACCTGTACGTCTGCGACGCGCACTGGGGCTGTGGAACCTGGTCTTCATCGGCATGGTGATTATCCAGCCGACCGCGCCCATGGGCATCTACGGCGTCATCAGCAACACGGCCCATGGCCATGTCGTTACCACCGTCATCATCGCCATGGTCGCCATGCTCTTCACTGCGATCAGTTACGGAACCATGGCGCGCATTTATCCCAGCGCGGGTTCGGGCTACACCTATGTCGGCCAGGTAATACATCCGGCACTGGGGTACATTGTGGGTTGGGGCATGGTCATGGACTACCTGCTCAACCCCTTGATCTGCACGGCATTTTGCGCCAAGGCCGCAATGAATATTCTGCCCGGCATTTCCTTTTATGTATGGGTCATCTTCTTTGTCGCATTTTTTACCTGGCTCAATCTTCGCGGCATCGAGACTTCAGCAAAATTGAACGAGGCCCTATGCCTGGGTATGGTCGTCGTTGTCCTGTTGTTCCTGGGCGCAGTGGCACGATGGGTCTGGACCATTCAACACGATCCTGCTTTCTTCACGCGTCCGTTCTATGATCCAGCCACTTTCCATGTCAGCAATCTATTTGCCGGCACCTCGGTAGCAGTACTCACCTTCATTGGGTTCGACGCCATCTCTACATTGTCGGAAGAAGTTGAGAATCCCAAACGCAACATCATGCTGGGAACTGTTTTGGTCTGTCTCATCACAGGCTTGCTGTCAGGATTGGAAGTCTACGCAGCGCAGTTGATCTGGGGATCGAAACCATTTCAAAGTACCGAGGTCGAAACAGCCTTCGCTCTCGTTTCGCGACAGATTGGTGGCGTTCTACTCTTCCAGGTAATGAACTTTACCTTGTTGATAGCCAACCTTGGAACCGGCATGGGTTCGCAGTTAGCGGCTGGTCGACTGCTCTATGGAATGGGCCGTGGCAATGCCCTGCCCCGGAGCTTTTTCGGCGTGATTGAACCGAAGCGGCGCATTCCTCGCAACAACATTCTTCTGGTCGGACTATTTGCTTTAGCGGGCGCGATGATACTCGAATTCTTTTCAGACAAACTGGGCGGAGGCGCGTATCAGATCGGCGCAGAAGCACTCAACTTCGGCGCCTTCATCGCTTTCATGGGCGTGAATGCTGCTGCATTTGTTCACGGCGTTCGACAGCCACAAATCAACGTCGCCCGGCTGCTATCGCCGCTAACAGGGTTCGTGATTTGCGCCTTCATCTGGGGTCACTTGAACCGGATTGCCCTCATCCTCGGCGCAGTCTGGATGGTGTCCGGCATTCTCTACGGGGCATGGCGCACCCGCGGTTTCCGCAACGCCACATTCAGCTTTGATATTCCTCAAAACGACGCCTGAGAGAGTCACCTCACTGCACTTATGCAAGCAGTAAATTGCAGCCCAGGGTGCGCAGTCGCACTTGAACGTCTTCCGCAAGACTCGTATCGCTGATCACCGTATCGACCTCGCTGAAAGGCGCAATACGTGCCATGCTGCGGCGCGAAAACTTGCTCGCGTCAGCCACGAGAATAATCTCGCGCGAGATGCTCAGCATCGCTCGATTCACCATCGTTTCTTCCAGGTTGCCGCCGCTCACGCCAAAGTCAATGTCGCATCCGGCTCCGCTCAAAAACATCTTGTCCGCCGAAAACTCCGCCAGCATCTGCTCTGCAAATCGTCCGCTGATCGAGGCTGATTCACCACGAACCGTCCCACCCACGATAAAGACCTGAACGCCGCGCGCATCAAGTAGTTCGGCCGCGATATTCACGCCATTGGTGATCACTTGGAGTCCCTGTTTGTTCTTAAGCTGCCGCGCAATCTCCAGCGTCGTCGTCCCCGAATCGAGAATGATCGTCTCACCGTCATTGATCAACGTGGCCGCCAAAACACCGATGCGCAGTTTCTCGGCCGCATGTGCTTTCAGCCGTTCATCGACCGGCGATTCGCGGTGAATGGGATCCGGAAGCACCGCTCCGCCGTGAGATCGCAACACCAATCCCCGTTGATGCAGATCATTAAGATCGTTGCGGATCGTCACCGCCGACGTGTTAAATTGGACTGCCAGTTCATTGACCTTGACCCGGCCGGCGCTGCGGACCATCTGCAGAATCTGCATCCGCCGCTCTTCCGCCATCATTCCATCGAGGCCGGTTTCGATCGGCGCAACTGTTGCTATCGTCTCGGGGTGGCTTCCGCCCACCCGTGCAATTGAATTTCGGTTTGTCATTATTTTGCCAAGATTGAGTGTAACGCCTGATGCGAAAGCAAATGAAGGGAAATAGAAATAATTCCGGGGATCCACGGAAGAATGCTGGGGCCTAATATCACGGTTACGGCCGGAATTTCTCCGCATTCCGGCCGCACCCATCGTGTTTGCACCAGTCGCTATGCGGGCGTTTCGCGCATATCGAACCGAATGTGCGCACCCTTTCGCAGTACGTCATGGTCGATCGTAGTCGAGCGATGCTCAGCGTCGTTGACCGTAACGCGACCCACATAGTGTGTCTTTGAATCGTTCCCCGGCGCATCAATCCGAATGCTCTTTCCGCCGTCGAGGTGAATCTCTGCGCGCGGAAAGAGCGGACTGCCCAGCGTGTACTCGGCTTTGCCCGGACACAGCGGATAGAACCCCAGCGCACTCAGGATGTACCACGCAGCCATCGACCCGGTATCTTCGTCGCCGCAGAATTCCGACGGGCTGTATGCCTCGTTCAACACACGCCTGACCCAATGTTGCGTGCGATCCGGTCGTCCTGCCGCGGCGAACAGATAAAGCACGTTGTGCACCGGCTGATTGTTGTGCATGTACTGGCCGAAGGGCAGCGCCGCCATCTCCGACATCTCGTGGATCTCCTGCCCGTACACGCCAACATGGAATCGCGGCGGCAACGCCAGCATCTCGTCGAGAGCTGCCACCGTAGCCTGTTCCCCGCCCATCGCCGCGATGAATCCCGGCACGTCGTGGGGCACATTCCAGCGATGCTGCCAGGCCGCACCCTCTTCGTAAGGATTTCCCCACGTGAATGGATCGAATGGCTCCATCCATGAACCGTCCTGATTCTTGCCGCGGAAGAATCGAGTCTTGGGGTCGAAGATATTGCGCCAATTCTCAGACCGCTTCATAAACATCTTGGCGTCTGCGGATTTCCCCAGAGCCGCCGCGATCTGTCCAATGCAAAAATCTCCATAGGCAGCATCCGCAGTCTCGGCCACTGACTGGTCCACATGATCGGCAGGCAAATAATTCAGCTTGAGATAATACTCAATGCCTTGCCGGCCAAATCCCTTGTCTGGATCGCCAACTTGTGTGGCGTGCTTGCGAAGTCCCTCGTAGGCAGCCTCTTTATCGAAGCCGGGAATGTTCTTGACAACCGCGTCGGCAAAGAGCGAATCGATCAGGCTACCAGACATGCAGGCGCGATAACCAGGAGCCGGGAACTGCGGCATCCAACCACCCTCGTGATAGGCGTTGACCCACCCTTGCAGGATCTCGCCCAGGCGCTCAGGAAACAGCAGCGTCATAAACGGATACCAAGCCCTGTACACATCCCAATAACCGTGATCGGCATACATCACACCAGGCATGACCTTGCCGTTGAACGCACTGTAATGGTGCGGCTTTCCGCTTTCGTCCGGTTCGTGGAAGGTGCGCGGAAAAAGCAGCGCCCGATACATGCAGGAGTAAAACGTGCGCCGCTGCTCGTCGCTCGCGCCGCCAATATCAATCCGTCCCAGCGCGCTGTTCCATTGCTCGGCGCCCTTCGTCCGCAGTTCCGCCACCGACCGATCTCCGAGTTCGAGATGCAGGTTACGCGAGGCCTGCTCAAAGGAGATGAACGACGTGGCGACCCTCGCCTCCAGAGTGCGCCCGGCTTCAAACCGGATCGTAGCGACCCTGTCCGAACCTACTTCATGAACATCGAAACTTTGCCACGGCTCGGCAAATTGAACAACGTAGTAAGTTGCGAAATTCTCAGGCACGCCCCCCGCGTTGGAGCGCGACTCAAACCGTAAAATCCGCTTGGAAGCATCCGGCTCCACGCTACCCGTCTTGCCGGGCATCTCGACCATCAGTCCGTGAGGGCCGTCCTCGGCGAACTTCGCGCAGATGATGCAGCAACGGTCGGTGGGCACCAGTTCGGCGTCCGCCTCAAAACGCAACAACCTCAATTGCAACGAATGCGGCGCCAGCACCGCGTCCTCCGGGCGATACGAAGACGCACGCGCTTCGGGCTCCGGCTTGGTGTCTCCTGAAAACGGCAGAAACGTCGCAGCGCCGTAGTCCGACAGCCACGGACTGAGCTGATGTGTGCACCGAAAACCCTGCGTCCGCCGGTCTCCCGGCTGAAACATCCAGGCTGTGCCATGACGCGACTGCAGCGTCCAATGCGCCATGCCAAAGGGCATCGCAGCGATCGGCAAGGTGTTCCCGTGCGAAAAGGAGTGGTTCGAGTCCGTGCCTTGCAAGATGTTGACGAATCCCACCAGGCCGGCCGATGGTTCAACCGCGGGTCGAACTGCCGATTCTTGCTTGCTTGCTTTCTGCGCATCGGCATCAGGAAGGACAGCTACAAGCGCGGCAAGGCTTGAGGCCTTCAGGAAATTTCTTCGAGATTGTTCCAAAATCGGATTGTTAGATTTCATGTCGTTATCAAGTCAATCACAAGAGGGGGCACCTTGGGAGTGACAATCAACGGATTCGTGCATTCTAGATAGGCGTGACTCAACATTCTTTTAGGAAAGCGGGAAAGTTCATCCTAGTTAATCGCGATTTCTTCCTTTATCGTTCGCACCATCGTCACATGAAACAGGCCCAGTCCGCTGTCAAATGCAACCGTCGTTGAGCGATTGAAGTCGCACAAATGCGAGGCTTGACCGCCGCCATCCAGAACCAGCGGAAGCGACAGAGACATGCCCGGCGAAAAGAGTGATTTCAGATTCCCGCCAATCACGTTTGCGAGTTCGCCCAAAACGTCGCGAACGTCGTCGTTGACGTCTTCGACCTTTTCGCCCAGCAGCCTGGAAGTGAAATCCTTCGCCTGCTCTCGGGAGCAATGCACCAGCGCCGCTCCTGCCGACTCACCGAGAAACTGAATGGTAGCGGTCAGGCCCTCGATGGGCGCGAAATTCTCGCCGTCGACAGGGATGACCTCCATGTCGAGCATCGTCAGAAATACCTCGGTCACGACCTGTGAGATCTCGCTGCGGGTCGTTTCGCTTTGCAAAGTTCCTGACATAATCGTTTCCTCCTAAGGTGCTTGGTAGAAAATTGCTTTTCCCATTGGTACGCGCAAAAACTTGTCGTCAAGATTCAGCGTTGTCTCGGATCCGCCGAGGGCAAGATAGCCTCCGTGAAACAGCGACCCACGCAGTTCGCCCAGGATCTTTTTCTTGGTTGGCTGGTCGAAGTAGATAAGTACGTTGCGACAGAAGATGACGTCGAACGGCCCCTTGGTGCGCATGCTCTCGCGCAGATCGAACTTTTCAAAGCGAACCATACGGCGTACGTTCTCCTTGATCTGCCATTCCGTTCCGCTTCTCTCAAAATATTTGATCAGGTAAGTAGCCGGCAGTCCCCGGTTCACTTCAATCTGAAGATATCGGCCTTCGCGCGCCTTGTTGAGTATCTGGTCGGAAAGATCGGTGCCGAGGATCTGGATGTTCCAGTCGCCGAGCCCCATCTCCAGCAACAGCATGGCAAGGCTATAAGCCTCCTGGCCCGAAGACGCCGCAGCCGACCAGAACGTAAGCTTCCGCGCCGCCTTCCGCTGCGCAATCAAGGCCGGAAGAATCTCCGTTCGTAGAGCATCAAAAGGAGACGCATCGCGAAAGAACAGCGTTTCATGCGTGGTCATGGCTTCGACCACCTGCTTTTGCAAGGGAAGGTTGTTCTTTGTGCGAAGGGTAGTACAAAGCGCGTCGAACGAATCAAGCCGCTCCTGTTGCAGAATAGGCCGCAGGCGCGCTTCAAGCAGATAGTGCTTGTCCCCGTCCAGCACAATGCCAGACCCGCGATAAATGTAGTCGGAAAGAAACCGATAGCTCTCGGCACAGATTGGAAAGGCATCCGGAATCGAGGACATTTGGCCTAATTTCTCCTCGCAGATGCACTGCCGCAATACGCAACGCAACGACTGCTGCAGCGAACAATCTCCGGAACAATCTCGTTGAGCGGAAGCACAACATCAGCGAGACCGGCATTGACGACCGCGCCCGGCATTCCCCACACCACACTTGTCGTTTCATCCTGGGCAATCACATAGGCTCCATGCGCCTTGAGCACCTCGGCGCCACGCTGGCCATCGCATCCCATGCCTGTCAGGATCACGGAAATAACCCCCGGACCGATAGCCTCTTCGGCAGAACGAAACAACACATCGACAGAAGGGCGACATGAGTTTTCTTGAGGTCCCTGGTCCAATTGCACGCATGTCTTCGAGGCGGTCTTGCACACGCGCATGTGGTAGTTCCCGGGCGCGATCAGAACTTTGCCGCGCTCTACCACAGCGCCGTCGACAGCTTCCTCCACACAGAGTTTGCAAATGCTATCGAGCCGCTCTGCGAGCAGGCGCGTAAACATCGGAGGCATATGTTGCACAATCAGAATCGGCAATGGAAAATCCGCAGGAAACATGGGCATGATAGCGCCCAGCGCGTTCGGTCCGCCGGTAGATACACCAATCACCACTAACTCAGGCGCACTCCGCATTGACCTGGCGAGAGACGGCAAGAAAGGCCTGGGCGCTTGCACCGCTATTCTCGGCAACACCGTGGCTGTTCTCCCGCCTTCTTCAAAAGAAAAGAACTGCTTGATTTTCGGAATAAGCTCATTCCGCAAGGTGTCCATGGAGCGAGCCAGCGAACCTTCGTTCGATGCCTTGCTGACATAATCATCCGCCCCTGCCGAGAGCGCATCGAATGTCGCGGAAGCTCCGCGAGCAGTCAATGTGCTGAACATGATCACGCGAACATCGCGCAATGTATAGAGTTGTCGCAGCCGACGCAAAGTTTCGATTCCGTCCATTTCCGGCATCTCGATATCGAGCGTAATCAGGTCGGGATTCAACTGCGGAATCTTGGCCAGCGCCACTAATCCATTGGGCGCAGAGCCGACAACCTCGATTGCGGCATCTTCCTCCAGCGCGTGGGTCACGAGCCGGCGAATCACCACCGAGTCATCCACCACCAGGACGCGAATGCGGCTGCCTCTGCGAATTGTCTTCTTCGATATCACGTTCATAGGTAGCCTGGTCCTAAGCAATTGCTCCGACCAACCGCAGCTTGTCCACAATTACTTCCTTGGTAAACGGCTTCATCACATATTCGTTAGCGCCGGCATCGAGCGCGAGGACCATCTGCTCGATTTCCCTCTCGGTCGTGACCATCACCACCGGCACCGACCAATAGCGAGACTTGATGCGGAAACGCTTGATAAATTCCAGCCCATTCATCTCCGGCATATTCCAATCCACCAGCACCAGCGAAAGTTGCTCGCCTGCTTCGTCCGCGACCGTCAACGCTTCCTCTCCGTTTGCGGCCTGGAATACCTGGTACCCGAGTTCCGTAAGCATCCTGCCCAGGATCATGCGAGTCGAACGGGAGTCATCGATCACCATTGCTTTTGACACGGCTCGTCCTTTGTCCGCTCCCCGCAGGACGCGGAATTCAAGTTAAATTCGGCGAATCCTTCTATCACTTCCGCCATGCGAAACGCGCGATGTAGGCATTCGCGCTCTCAACTCTGCATGCATTTCACCCATGCTCATCGAGAGCGCGCGTACAACGCCCGGTAACACCACTTATCAACGAATCATCTACCGAATGCTCTTCGAATCATTGACCAGGCTTTGAAGTTGAGCAGCAAGTTCGCTCAACGCCTGCGCCGCTTTCTGTGTATCGCTCGCTGCCTGTGTTGTCTCGCGAGCCGCCGCGGCAACGCCCGAGATATTCTTGGCGATATCTCCCGTTCCTTTGGCTGCTTCGGCAACATTGTGAGCAATCTCATTTGTGGTGACCGACTGCTCTTCAACCGCCGATGCAATGTTGTTGGAGATATTGTTAATCTCATTGATAATGCCGCTGATCTCGGCAATCGCCATGACTGCGCTCTTGGTGTCGGTCTGGATCGCCTCGATCTTCTGGCCAATTTCTTCGGTTGCTCTCGCCGTTTGCTTGGCTAGTTCCTTCACCTCGTTGGCCACCACTGCAAAGCCCTTACCAGCTTCTCCGGCTCGAGCCGCTTCGATGGTGGCATTCAACGCCAGAAGATTGGTCTGCTGAGCTATCGACGTAATGACCTTGATCACTTTGCCAATCTCAGTGCTCGACTCACCCAGTTTCGAGATGGTCTTATTGGTCGACTCCGCCACCGCTACCGCGCTCTTTGCAACGTGAGCTGCTTCATTGGCATGCTTCGATATCTCGCGGATCGAAGCTTGCATCTGCTCCGCACCGGTCGCAACCACTGCGACATTGTTTGATACTTGCTCACTCGCGGCGGACACCACGTTCGCTTGCGTCGCTGTTTCCTCGGCGTTGCCCGCCATCTGCTGGCTGATAGCTGTCAACTCCTCGGCAGATGAAGAAACCGATCCGGCGTTTTGGGCAATGTCGTTTTCCATCTGCCGGCGCGCCGTAATGTCGGTGGCGTATTCCACAACTCGAAACGGTTTGCCCAGCTTGTCCACGAGGCAGTTACAGCTTGCCTTTACCCAGATCTCGTGACCGTCTTTGTCGATGTGTGCGTAGTTTCCAGTCACAACTTCGCCCCGGTTCAACTTGGCCCAGAATTCCTTGTATTCGTTGCTCCGCGCGAACGACTCGGGGCAGAGCATTCTGTGGTGCTTTCCCTTGACTTCGTCTAACCGGTAGCCGATCATCTCCAAAAAATTATCATTGGCCGTGATGATGGTGCCGTCCAACTGGAGCTCCATGAAGGTTTGGCGCTTCGTCGCGGCTTGTTTCTGGGCCGTAATATCGACGGCATACTGGACGACCTTGGTGGGCTTGCCATCGGTGCCGAGCAACAGATTGTACGACCCCTCCATCCAGATTTCGTGCCCGCCTTTGCCATAAAGGCGGACTGCGCCCCCTTGAAATTCTCCCCGGTTGAGTTTTTCCCAGAATTCCTTATAGGCAGGATGCTGTCGCTCAAGCTCGTCGACGAATATCGCGTGATGGCGACCTTTGATTTCATCGAGCGAATATCCCATCGCGTTTAGAAAATTGTTATTCGCGGAGAGGATCGTGCCGTCCATTTCGTATTCGGCGATTGCCTGAGTCCGCGAGAGAGCCTCGATTTGTCTGATGTACTCTACATTGGTTTTCTCCAGCCGTTTCCTTTCGGCGATTTCCTCCCAGTTGACGACTGTTCCGATGTATCTGCCCTGTTCGTCGAGAACCGCATTCACGTTCAGATCGAGAACGAATTCACCCAGTCTGATTTCCTTGCGAATCGGCAGATTGCGCACATCGCTCAACGCCTGGCGAATGTGCTTTGACTTATTCCCGTGAAATGCATCGATCTGCAGTCCAACGAGTTCATCCGCCTCCAGGTTAAACATCGCCTTGATTGCGGAACTAGCCTTGTTCAGCGTCTCTTGAGCGCGGCGATTCATATAGATGAGGCGCAGGTCGCGATCGGCAATGAATACATTGGTCCCCAGGCAATCGAGAGCACCCTTCATCCCCTCGACGGTTGACATCAGATCGAGCTCGGCCTCCAGGACCGTTGCACTTCCGCTCGCTTTACGTATATTCCGTGGCATGTCTTGTTTCCTCGTATTCCCAGCAAGTAATGGTCTATTGTTGATGCGGCTTATCGGCTGCGCTTTCGCCAGTCGAAGCCTTAGGTTTCGAGTGCGCGGTCGGCATCGAGCACGAGCAAAAGCCGGCCGTCAAGCTTGTAGATTCCCTTGATCATCGCCCGTTGTTCGGCAGGCAGATTGTCAGGGACAAGTTCATATGTGTCATGAGGAAGGTCGAGTACATCGCCGATCTCGTCGACCAGCAGGCTCACGGCCCCATCATCCGAGCGGACAACCATATTCATCGGCGTCTGCTCGTCACAGCGCTTGGGCATGCCCAGCCGTCTGCGCATGTCGATCGCCGTCACGATCTGTCCGCGTAGATTGATCAGGCCTTTGATTACGTCCGGCGCCAGCGGAACATGCGTCATCTCGATGTAGCGCAGAACCTCCTGCACGCGCAAAACTTCAATTGCGAAAAACAATCCTCCCACGTGAAATGTGGCGTATTGCCGGCTTATTGCCGTTCCATTGCCGTCGTTTCCGTTATATAAAACTTCGCGATTCAGATCGCTCATTTCGCGCTCCCCACCAGGTCCTTAACGATCTCGTAGACCTTTTCTTCCTCTGGTGCCCTGGACAAGTGTTCGAGCGATTCGATCAACCCCGCGCGGTCAAATTTTTCCAGGTAAACTTCCCGCGATGAAGCAGGCATAGCCGCGATCTCCTGGCGCGTATCGCACACAACTACCACTTCAAGTCCACACAATTCAGGTAAGTGGCGCACATGTTCAACGAGTTGCTGCGCCCCATGTGCGGGAAGATTGTTCGAGATGACGACTGCCTCAATTGCATTGCTGCCCAGTTTTTCAAGCGCATCCTCTTGGCCCGCGGCCTCAAGCACATTGTGGCCTGCAAGCTCCAAGTAATTGCGAATCACTCCTCGCGAAAAACTGGCGCTGTCCACGACCAGCACTGCCGATTCGTGCCTTAACGATTCGTTGCCCCATCCGGCGCCGCTCTTGCGCAGTATCGCCGGCAAATCGAGAAAATCAGTCACCTTGCCGTCAACCACCGCCGAGCCCACAATGCCCGCCCGATCGCTCTTCCTGGCGATGCGAATACTTTCACTGTGAATGTCGACAATCTGATCGACAATGAGTCCGACCATGCGGTCTTCCTCGGCAAAAACAATGACCTGCACTGGATCTGCGAACGCCGACAACGTGGGCACTTGATTTTCGAGAATGCTCGAAAGCGGAATAAGTTGCAGGATCTGATCGCGGTACTGAACCACAAGTTCTCCGCAGCCGTGCTCGATGCGCTCGTGAGGAAACTCTTCAAGGCGAGCCACCAGCGAAAGAGGAACAGCCAGCCGCTCGTGCATGCCGGCGCGGAACAGCAAAACCGTCTGCGTATTCTGATGAGCATTTTCGGACTTGGCGTTTTCGAGCCGCGCATGGTCGCGCAACTCGGATAGAACGCCGGAGAGCCGTCCAATGCCCATAACATCGAGGATCAGCGCAACGCCGCCATCCCCCATGATGGTTGCTCCGGCAAACGAAGGCAGCCCTTTTAGCTGCTTGCCCAGCGGCTTTACGACGATCTCCTGCGTGTCGTGAATGGCATCGACCACCAGGCCGAACTGCCGGTCTTCTGCTTGCAGTACGACGATGTTCAGTACCTCATTTTCGCCGCCGTCTTCAGGTAGTTTGAGAACCTTATTAAGATAGGCGACTGGCAGCAGCACTCCTCGACGGCGATAGACCGGCGTATCGTGAATGCGTTCGATCTGTTTGTCGACCGCCTCACCCTCCAGGCGGACCAGTTCGAGCAAACTCGCCTGCGGAATGATGAACCGCTCGCCCCCGCTCGCAATCACAAGCCCCGGAATGATAGCCAGCGTCAGCGGGATTTTGATCTTGATCGTAGTGCCGCGTCCAGCCTGGCTCACGAGGTCGACGATGCCGCCGATCTTTTCGATATTGGTCTTGACCACGTCCATGCCCACGCCGCGTCCGGAGATATTTGTCACCTTCTCCGCAGTCGAAAACCCGGGCAGAAAAACAAGATTCGCTGCTTCGCGTTCACTCAGCTGATCGACTTGTTCCTGGCGCAGCAATCCCTTTTCTAGAGCTTTGCGCTTCACACGCGCCACATCGATTCCGTGACCATCGTCGCCGATTTCAATGTTGACCTTGCCGCCCTCGTGATAGGCGCGCAGCGAAAGTCGCCCATGGGCCACCTTGCCATTCCTGAGCCGATCGGCAGGAAGCTCAATCCCGTGGTCGCAGCAATTGCGCACAATGTGCGTCAGCGGATCCTTGATCGACTCGATGATGCTTTTATCCAGTTCCGTTTCGGCGCCGTCCATATCCAGTTCAATCTGCTTGCCGCATGCGGTAGCAAGGTCGCGCACTACGCGCGGCAACTTGTTCCAGATCACGCCAATCGGCTGCATGCGCGTCTTCATCACGCCTTCCTGCAACTGCGTCGTAATCAGGTTCAGCCTCTGCGCCGTCGCATTGAGCGCCGCATCGTCCTGGCGCGTAGTGAACTGCAGAATCTGGTTGCGCGCAAGGACAAGTTCTCCGACCAGGTTCATCACCTTGTCGAGCTGGTCGACATCAACGCGGATCGTAGAGTCGGCGATCGATGCACCCTTGTCTGAGGCGGCCTTGTCGGCATGAATCGAAGCCTCTTGTGTCGCGGGAGGGGACGCAACAATGTTCTCTATCGGCTCCGGCATCGCCGGCGGAATAACCGCAACCTGAATCATCTCGACGGACACCGGCTCACCCGCCAGCGCCGCAGTCGGCTTTCCGTCTGCCTCTTGCAATTTCGCAACAGCCTCTGGCGTCTTCCTAACGGCGTTTGTCTCGTTGCAAACAAGCTCAAGCCGCTGCCGTAAATCGTCATGTGTCTCGCCGCTCTCGTGCATCGTAGACTCGATGCTGGCAAGCTCCATCTTGATCGCGTCTGTGGTCTCCAGAATCAAAGACGTCAGCGCGGTCGACAGGCTTCTCTCCCCGTTGCGCAACTGCGACAGCAGATTCTCCGCCACATGAGTTACGCGCTCCAGGTTGCTGAAGCCAAGGAACCCGCACGCCCCTTTGATGCTGTGCACCGCGCGAAAAATGCTGCCCAGCAACTTAGGGTCATTGGGGCGCTTTTCTAACTCCACGATCTCGCCATCCAGGCGTGTCAAGCCTTCAGCACTTTCGATCAGGAATTCTTTGATGATTTCCTCGTCGTCCACTGACTTCCTCCGGGGCGTCCCGATCTTTCAAACTTTGTTTGCGCCTGCCGCGGTCTGTTAGCGGTTGATGCGCGTTGTATCCTTGTCGACCAGGACTGACATCTTCCCGCTTCCAGAGCCCATGATCGAGACCGACAGATCGATCCGTCCCATGGGCGAGCGAAGTACCGCGCGTGCATCGTCGGGCAATGCATCAGAATCGATGTGGACTTGCTCGAGTACCTTATGTCCACAGTCCTTGAACATTTGCGCACAGATGTTCAAGACCTCGCGGACCGCATCGAACAACCCTTCTTCGATGGCTCCGGTTCGAAGCGCGTCGTTGATCGTGCAGGCCGGAAACGCCAACAGCGCTCCGGCCGCATAGACACTCAACGGAAGGTCAAGTACGCACACGCAAGTCATCAGAAGTTCCGCGTCGCGATACACGCCATAGACTCGAGTCGCTTGCGATCTCAGATCCATGGGCGCAGCAATTTCCGCCTTCACTTGTCGGTCAAGAATCGCCGAGAGCAGACTCGCGATCACGTCCACTTCTGGCACCGCTACCAGTTGATTCATCGCGCATACTCCCATTCCAGTGCTTCCTGGAATTGCTCGGCTGTGAAGGGTTTGGCAATGAGAAACTGCGCGCCCGCGGCTGCTGCGAGGCCACGCATCTCGGCTGTGCACTCGGATGTAACCAATCCAAAGCGTATCGTCGAACCGGATTCTCGAAGTTTTTTGAGAAATTCGATGCCGGACATCTCCGGCATGTTCCAGTCTGAGAGGATAAGGTCGGGTTGAACCGACTGGACAAGTTCGTATGCTTCCGCGCCGTTAGAGGCCTCAGAAACGGCATCAACTTCAATGCCGGCCGCGCGGAGCATGCGCTTGACGATGATGCGCATCGCCCTGCTGTCATCTACGATTAAAATCTTCACCCCGGATCACCTTTCAGCTGTCACCAGTAAATTCGTGAGTTGAGTGATCAAAAAACACGACTACCCAGTAGCTGCAAACTGCGTTAGACCCCAGGGAAGTGATCAATCCATCGGCACTTCCGTTGAGGAATTCTAGGTGATCCGAGAGAATAAACTTAAATCAATCGCTCGTCTCCTGCCTCTACCACAGAGTGTAGAATCTACGCAATTGAGAAGCGCTCTTTGTGCCGATGGCTTTAGCAGATTAGGCATCCCGATTGGGAGGGAATTTGCACCAGGCATTGAAAGATCTTGTTCGCAGTCAACTCGCCGACTCAATCTCCGTCATGCAATCGGTCATGGACGACACCAGCATCAGCGAGGCAATCGTCTCTGCAGGCGAAATCACTGCGGCCGCTATGAAAAGTGGACACAAGTTGATGGTGGCCGGCAATGGCGGCTCCGCTGCCGATTCTCAGCATATTGCCGCGGAGTTCGTTTCGCGAGTAACCGTTGACCGCCCTGCCCTTCGCGCTATTGCACTCACCGTCGACTCGTCGATCCTCACCGCCATCGGAAACGATTATGGTTACGGCTCGGTTTTCGAGCGCCAGGTTGAGGCCTTGGGACAGCCCGGCGATGTGTTTCTTGCCATATCCGCTTCAGGTAATTCTGAGAACGTCATCCGCGCTCTCAAGCGAGCCCGAGCCTTGGGTTTGACGACTATTGGTCTCACTGGCAACGGCGGCGGTGCCATGCGCGGCCTCTGCGATCACATGGCCATCGTCCCCTCGACATCGACCATGAATATTCAAGAGTCCCACCTCGCCCTCGAACACATATTTTGCATGGTCGTCGAGCACTGTTACTTCGGCACCGATTTTGGCGCCAAACATCAGGTTCTCTCCAAATAAGAGGCTGTTATGCCCGATTCTTCGCACTTCGGCTCGCTTTTCCGCCGCACTTTCTTCAGCCGGCCGCCGCCGCTATGGCCGCCCCCAAGTATCCGAACTGCAATAGTCAACGTCAGTCACTTAAGCAGGCAACTAGGCGAGGTTTTTCTCCGAATTCCCGGCACTTCTCGACCTTAGAACGACAACCGTGCGCTCAATTGAATCTCTCTTCCCGGCGTTGCAACCTCGGTAATGCTCCCGAAGCTCGATGTATTCACAAACCGGTTCGGCGTACCAAGATTGGTATGGTTAAACGCATTGAAAAACTCCGCGCGCGTTTCCAGGCGAACCTTCTCCGCCATGCTGAATGCCCGCACCACACCAAGATCCATCGTCTGCATCCCCGGCCCATATACTGAGTTCCTGCCCACGTTCCCAAAGGTATAGGCAGGCGGCGCCGTAAATGCTCTCGGATTGAACCACGTCGCGGAAGTCCGGCTGCCTGACGCAAAAACCTTCTGCCCTGTAACATTGGCGCGGATAGGATTCTCGCCCACCACCGTGCCCGCATTGGCGGTATCTCCAAAGACCGACATCGTCATCGGATACCCGCTCTGTACCTGGTATTCCAGCGACCCGCGCCAGTCGCGGGTGATCGCCCGCGTCACATTGTTGCGGCTATACGCCGGAGGATTGTAAACCGCACTCACGGCGAGCCGATTGCGAATATCGCATGCTGGCCCTTTCTCCGCATTCAGGTCGTTGTTGTTTTGAGGAGTCGCCGCCTCGAACATTGGCATGCGAAAGTCAGGAGCATTATCGAGCGCCTTGGCGAAAGTGTAATTCGCGAGAAAGCTCAAGCCATGCGCATAGCGGTGGCGCACATTTACATAGCCCGCGTCATACCAACTCTGCGCCGTGTTCTCAAGCAAGTTCATCGTGCTCACGGGAAACGTACTGCTCGTCATCGTCCCTGCCACTGCGGCCGGAAACACTGTATTGGCTACAAAGCTGATCTTCGGAAACGGACGCCGCGGTTGAATCAGCCCTGGCCCCGGCAGCGCGTTATTGATGAGGTGCGAGCGCTGCAAGTGGAATCCACCGGCGCCGAGATAACCCACCTCGATAGTTGTTTCATTGCCCAACTGCTTTTCGAGTGATGCGCTCCACTGCTGAATGTATTGCGGCGGCGCATGTAACTCGAGCCCCGTAAAACTGACCGCGGTCGTACCCAACACCGGCGTCGGAAAATTCAGCGTCTTGATGCTCGGAATGAAAGGATCGCTCTGCGCTGTCTCTGGGAAAACATAAGGCACGTTATGGCGCTGATTGCACCATGTGTTCATATCCACCGGCGAGTAGAAGATACCGTAAGCGACGTGCGCGACTACTCCTATATGTGGAAAGTTCTGCGCCAGGCCCAGTCGAGGCGCAAACTTCGTATCGTTGGGATACATCAATCCCCGCGGAAATCCATTTTGTCCGCCGATAAACACCTGCGGCACACCGTCAGTGATCACGAGATTGCTGTTGGTATAGTCCACATCGATCAGCGGAGCCATGTACTCATACCGGACACCATAGTTAAGCGTGGTGTTCGTGGTCAGCCGCCATCCATCCTGCGCGTAGCCATTCGCGTACCACTGGTGCAGATTCATCTGCGGTATACCCGCCTGGCCTTGCCGCGCGGCCGGCAGTCCAAGCAGAAAGTTGGCCAGCGCCGAACCCGTGCTGCCATCATTCAATGCATACTGCGTCGTGTAGCCGTTGGTGTACTGGTAGTAGCCACGATTTTGGAAGAAACCCCACATCGGCCAAATGAACTTCTGATACCCGCCGCCGAACTTCATGCTATGCCGGCCAACCTGCCAGCTCAGCGAGTCCCGGCCTTCAATCACCGTGTCCCACGCCTTCATCGGTGTAGCCAGGTAGTTGTCGCCCAGCGGCGAATAGCCCTGCACGGTAAAGTAAGGTGCGCCCCATGCCTTCGGTCCGCCAAAGCCTGTGCCCGTTATGCCAAGCTCATCGACTATGTCGTTCTTGCTCGCGCTTTCAGTCGTGTGCGACATCGCCAGTCGCGAAACCGCTAACGACGCCATGTTCACCATGTGCGTCGAAATTACGCGATTCCATCCCAGCGTTCCCTGCTCTGAAAGGTTCTCGTGATACAGACCAAATCCCGGCAATCCCTCCGGCATAAATCCGTACTCGCTGCCGATCGAATAGCGCAGAAATGCTGTGTCCCCATTGGCAAAGCTATGATCCACACGCGCGGTGCCCTGGTTATCGGTCATCCGCTCCTTGCGCTCGTCCAGGTAGTTATTTGCGTCGTTGCCGGCGCCAATCACCGTCGGCTGTCCCATCATTGTCATGCTGCCCATGTTCATCGTGTTAGGCTGCGGCGTATATTGGCTCAGCATGATCGATGCCGCTTTCGTCAGCTCCGACGGAGGTATCACGTTCTTCACGCCGTTATATTCAAACTGCTGACGAATGTACTCTGGGTTCGTCTTACTCACAGGCGCACTCGGGTTATAGCTCGGATTCGTTACCGTCGAATTCGGATCGTAAATATCCACGCCGCTCTGGCTGAAATCGCCTCCAACCTCGGCCGCCGTCGGCACCGTATCCACCATCACCATCGTCTCGACATGCTGCAATCCTTCGTAATTCACAAAGAAGAAAGTCTTGCCGGCATGCTTGATCGGCCCGCCAATTGCCGCGCCAAAGTTATTCTGTACTAGAAAATTCGCATTCCCCATTTCGTTGAATGAGTGCGCGTCCATATCGCCGTTGCGCAAATACTCATAGGTCGTACCGTGAAAACGGCTCGATCCCGAGCGCGTCACGATGTTGATCTGCCCGCCGCCCGCGCCACCCATGTCCGCTGAGTAACTGCCCGTCTCAACTTGAAACTCCTGCACTGCATCAGGCGAAGCGCTGAAATTCTGCGTGCTGAACGTCGGATCGGTATTTGTCGCTCCATCGAGCAAAAAGTAATTCGCGTTGGGGCGATTGCCGCCGATACTTACCGCCGACCGCTGGTCCGGCCTCCAATAAAGAGTACTCATGTCCCCGGTCGCGGCTCCGTGGCTCAGATGCGCGCCCGGCACAGTTAACACCAGATCGATAAGCATGCGGCCATTCAGCGGTAGCGACTCGACCGATCGCTGATCGACAACTTCGCCGACACTCGCGTCTTGAGTCTTTAGCAGTTCCCCCGATGCCTGCACGGTAACCGTCTGGTTGTCGTTGCCCAACCCTAATGCCACATCGATCGTTGCCTGCTGGCCCACTTCGAGCTCAACCGTCTGAGTCGCCTGTTTGAATCCCGCATTATTGACAACCAGCGTATACGTGCCAGGCTGCAGTCCCGCGACTTCATAGAGTCCCGTGGCATTCGAAATCACATCGCGCTCGGCCCCCGTCTCAGTTGCCGTTATGCGTACGTGAGCTCCCACGATCGGTCGATGCTGCGGATCAAGTACCGATCCACGCACCACTGCATAGTTACTCTGCGCGTCGCCCGTCATAATCGCGATCAGGAAAAATGCAAAGGCTGCGATGACTTTTCTGCTCATTGGCCCTCCTAATGGGTAGATCAATCCAGATCGCGTACATTGCGCGCCCGGTTTATTGTTTGCTCGTGCGCAACTCTCAATGCAGTCGCATGAGTGTGCCATCTCGCACTGTCAGGAACTGGCTACCCGCGACGATTCGGAACGCGTAGACATTCATTGATAATGCACTGTTTGGTTCGCGAGTAGCCTATGACACCATGCCCCCGGCCGCATCGGACTAACGATGTTCATTAACCTCCACCCAAAGTTGTAGGGACCGCAACAGCATTCTCGATCGGTAGCGCTACTTATCCCGTTCCGTCTTTCGCCACATCGGCACGGGCACCGGCTCAATTTCATAATCATTCCGTGCACCGCTTCGTCTCGCTTGCATCGAACCAAGTCACCTCAACCTATAGGATGATATCCGCCTCACACTTCTGGAGGTTACGCACCTTCTGTTCAATCCCGATAATCCGTCCTGAATTCTTAACTTCCCTAATCGCGTCGCCAATCTCGTCTTCCCCGAGGTACCACATGAGATCCCCTTGCCTTCCAGATGTCTTCTCCGGTTTTCGTCGGTCGTTGCGCGGACGCTTCCTTCATCCCATGCTTCACCTTTCGTCTTCGGTCGCGTTGTTCGTGGTGACTACATCTACGTTGTTCGCTCAACAATTCGCCACATTAAATCTCTCCGTCGCCGACCCCGCGGGAAGCATGGTTCAGAGCGCCACTGTCTCCGTTCGCAACAATGAAACCGGCGTTCTCCGCACCGAAGCCACCGACAAGCTCGGCCTCGCTGTGATCCCCGGTCTGCCCGCCGGCGAATATACCTTGAACGTCAACACGCCGTCCTTCAGCCCCTATCAGGCCCCTCTCACTTTGACCCTGGGAGAGGTCGCCTCCTTGCACGTCGCGCTTACGATCCAAGCCGCCACGCAACAGGTTGAGGTCCACGACACCGCCCAAGGCGTCGACACCGAACGAACCGAACGCAGCGACGTCATCGATCCCGCGCAGATATCCGATCTGCCCATCACCGATCGTGACTTCATCGATTTTGTGCTGCTCACTCCTACCGCCACCATCGGCCGAGACTTCACCACCGGCGCCCAATCTGCATTTCAAGAGACAGTACTCGAAATTAGCATCGGAGGCCTGCGCGAGACACACAGCGTCTTCTATGGATTGGATGGAATCAACTACACCACCACCGTCTCCGGCGTTCAGCGAGTTAGTCCCTCTCTCGATTGGGTGCAGGAGTTCCGCGTCGTCAATGGCCCCGATGCCACTGACGGATTGAATCTGGGCGCAGCCGTTAACACCATTACCAAGTCCGGAACCAATGACATTCATGGTTCTGCCTATGACTACTTCCGCAACAACCAGATCGATGCCAACAACCTTCTTTCGGCGCCCGGCTTCGACACACTCCGCTTCAATCAATTCGGAGCCACGGTCGGCGGTCCCATCAAGCACGATAAATCCTTCTACTTTGCCGGCTATGAAGGCCAGCGCCGCGCCCAGTCGCCCATCTACTCCCATTTCATTTTGAAGTGCATCGATACGGAAGGCTGCCTCGGACCCGGCACGCCCAGCATCAACCAGATCAAAACTCAACTCGGCCTCTCGCCTGAAAACCTCGGTTCGATTCTTCTCATTAACGACTACAACAACGCCTTCGGAAAACTTACCCATGTGTTGAGCGATAGCACCACTCTGACCGCCGGCTACTTGTTCACCGATGTTAGAAATGGCAATACACCCGCGGCCTCTCCCGGCCAGGGATTGCCATCAAGCTATCGCAACAATCTGATCCACGATCAGACAGCTTACGGCAATCTGTTTCATCTCTTCAGCAGTCGCTGGGCTTCAGAAACCTCGCTCACCTTCGGCCGCCGCATCTTCTATATGAATCCCGTCGGCGCCGGCTTCGAGCCCACCTTGAACGTCGCCGACACCCTCTACAGCGGCGGATTCCTCGGCGGCGTCGACTACTACAGCGAGCACCACTTCCAATCCCGCGAAGCTGTGACTTATACCCACGATTCCAATTCCATCAAGATTGGCGCGGAGTTCGAGCCCATCTGGTTTTCCGCGCAGACTCCTTACTTCACGCCCGGTGTCGGCATCTTCAGCCCGCAAAGCTTCTTTGGCGCTGGACCATTCGCAGCCTTCGGCCCCGCCACCGCCGTTGAATTTCTCTTTCAGCAACCACGATCGGAATTCAATACCCAAGTCCCCCAACGCGCTCTGCCTTTCGAGGGCGGTTTCTACACTGGTCCCGACGCAGCCGCGCGCGAAGCTGCCGATGCCGTGCAGTTCTGGCATAGGCTAGGCGGCCTCTACCTTCAGGATCAGTGGCGCGTGAGCCACAATCTCGCCCTGTCGCTCGGCCTTCGCTATGACCTCGACTTTTTCCCATCTGCCACCGACCTCCGCATCATCGGCAAAATGAATTCCAACAACTACGGAAACATTCAGCCCCGCGTGGGCCTCGCGTACTCCTATCGCAATGGCAAAGGAGTCGTTCGTTCCAGCTTCGGTCTATATACCGGCAGCTTTGAATACAGCAGCACTGTCAACGGATGGCACGGCGCTTCACCCTTCACCAATATGAACCAACCGTTGCTGCCTGAGTTCGCCGATCCCCCCAACGACCTTGTCGGATTTGGTCCCGCAGGCATGGTCGGAACAGCAGGTCCGGTACTCGCCGGCGCAGCTTTCTCTAACTTCACTCACAACGGCATCTATCCAAACCCCGCCATCCTCAAGCAATTTCCCCTCGGCTTCACCAAGCGCAATTTCCCCAGCGCCTACTCTGAGCAAGCCAATCTTGAATTTGAAAATGACTTGGGAAATCAGTGGCTCCTCACCGTTGGCTATCATTACCAGCACGCATCGCACTTATTGAGTTCGAACACCATCAACGGTCTCCCCGACGGCAACCTCTCCGATGGCCGGCAAAAGTTCACCCCCGCCGATCCCGCCTTTGGATTTGTCTTGTACGCCACTCCCTCAGGCTGGTCAATCTATAACGCGGGAACCGTCAGTCTTCGCAAACAGTTCTCTCATAACTTCAACGTGATGGCTAACTACACGTTCAGCAAATCCATCGATGTCGCCACTGAAAACCAGCTTCAAGACGAGCCGCAAGACTACCTCGAACCACAATTGGATCGCGCTGTTGGCGACAACGATGTCCGTCATCGCTTCGTCCTCACCCTCATGGGAGAATCCCCAAAGGAGTGGCCCGCTCCCCTGCATAACTTCGAATTCTCCATGCTCAACACCTTGCAGAGTCCGCAAGCCTACAGCATTCTCGCCGGTTCTGATGTAAATGGCGATGGATTCCCCTTCAACGATCGCGTCGGCAGCATCGGCCGCAACAGTTATCTTGGCGACTCTTACTACGACACCGATTTTCGCCTGCAACGGCTTATCAACCTGACCGAGCGCGTCAAAGCCAACGTCAGCTTCGAAGCTCTCAATCTTTTGAACCGCGTCAATGTCCAGGATGTCGATCAAGTATATGGCGCCGCTGAATTTGCCGGTTTAATTCCAAAACACTATGGCGACGGAGTCACGAGTTCCGCTAACCCAACCTTCGGCAGCCCCACCTTTGCCGGAGCCGCCCGTCAATTCCAAGTCTCATTGAAGTTCAAGTTCTAATAAGTCTTCTGACAGCGAGTCTCGCATCATCACCTCGCTGTCATCCTGAGCGAACGGGGCCCCGAACGCTTTTCAGTTCGGGGGTGGTAAGCGAAGGATCTGCAGTTGTTCTTCAGCGAGCTTCGGAGTCACTACACCACATCGATCGCTGGGTGCCCCATCCATCGAACGTCTTTTGTCCGATGGATGGGATACCGCAAAGGCTCACCGTCGACCGTCAGTCTTTGCTTCTTCCACTCTTGTTTCTTGTTAGAAAATCCATGTTCCAAATCGATCGCATCAGCTTGCCAAGGACCAGTTCGATGACCAACGAGTTTGAATCCAACAACACTGCAGAGACCTCGCTCCGTTACGCTGGATGGCCTGTCGTGCTTGCCTCCTTCTTCGGCGTCATGGTTAGCTTTGCCGCCGTCGTCCCTTACACCTTCAGCTTGTTTCTCGCGCCGCTCCACGAGGCCTTCGGATGGCAGCGCGAAGCAATCTCCATCGCGTTCGCCATCGCTGCCATGACCGTCGCTTTCTGTTCGCCAGGCATCGGCCATCTGCTCGATCGCTATCCCCCGCGCAGAATCATCCTTCCCGCCATCGTCCTCTTTTCAGCCGGGGTCGCGTCGCTCGCGTTTCTAGGCTCGCACATCATACAGTTCTACTTGTCCTATCTCCTCTTGGGAATCGTCGGCAACGCCACCGCACAACTCGCATATTCACGCTCCGTCTCCACCTGGTTCGTCGCGCGCAGAGGCCTCGCCTTCGCAGTCACTCTCACCGGCAGCGGCGTCGGCTCCATTCTTCTACCTCTCATCGCCCAGCGTACCCTCGAACTCTACGGCTGGCGCTCAGCCTACCTCGTACTCGGCGGGCTCGCTCTGTTGGTTGCCTTTCCACTTACCGCCATTTTCGTGCGCGAAAAGCCAACCGCCCTTCGTTGCGCTAACCATCCATCATCAGAGGGCATGTCTGTCAGTCAAGCCCTGAGCAGCAAAATCTTTTGGATTCTCATGGCCTCCATCCTGCTTTACGCGTTCAGCGCCAACGGCGTAATCGCGCACCTGTCGGCCATCCTCACCAACTACGGCGTACCCGCGCACAGCGCCGCGCTCGCGCTTTCCGTGCTCGGCGCTTCGGGCATCATCGGTCGCCTCATCACCGGACATTTTCTCGATCGATGCTTTGCCCCTCGCGTATCGCTGGTCATGTTGTTGCTCTGCAGCGGCAGCTTGATCTTGTTGGCCCACGCGCACTCTGCTACCACCGGCATCGCCGCCGCACTAATGCTCGGCTTCGGCCTCGGCAGTGAATCCGATGTAACTCCCTTTCTCATCGCGCGCTACTGCGGACTCAAAAACTTCTCCATGCTCTACGGCTTAAGTTGGACCGCCTATGCCTTCGGTGCTGCCTTCGGTCCCGTGCTTGTCGGCAAGGCCTTCGACAAAGCCGGCGCATATCAAAGCAGCTTCGTTATGCTGCTTTCGTTGCCCTGCCTCGCCGGCGCTTTGCTTACATTGTTACTGCCGCGATACGCACCGCAGTCCACCCCAGAAACCACTTTGGACGTATTGGTTCCTTCCCCCAGCACGAATTAATTCATTGAATGCACAATCATCGTTCTCATTGCGCATTTCAACCTATCGACGGATGTCGTAACTTCGCAAATCTAGTTAGCATACTCAAGTGACTCGCAAGCTTGTTCGATTCAACGGAGGCCACCCATGCCCGATCAACCCAATCCCCGACGCCCCAAGCGAGGCCAATATAGGCCGCGACCAGAAACACTCGCGCTCCTCAAGGTCTCCGGCAATTCCATCAACGGACTCGGCGAGACTGAACCCCGCCAGGCATCGCCGTTTTTCTGGCATCCTCCCACGCAGCATCCATACGGCGAACTACAAATAGTCGCGCGCCAAAGCTCACGCAATTGTCCTGGATCTGCTCCAGCCTTCATGGCGGCCTATAACTACCCCGACCTGATTCCAGTAGCCGATGCGCGCAATCAGGCACCACCCGCGCAGCTTGCCGCCGAAGCATCCGCCTTCGCGCTCGCTCACGAAGCTGACGCCGTAGGCATCGCCCCCATGCATCCGCTTTACGTCTTTGAGGGATACTCTGTCGCGGAGCCATGGATCATCATCCTCGTGCTCGCGCATAATTATGAGCGCCTCAGTCAACTCCCTTCTGACGAGACCAACGGCGTAGGCGTCACCGAAGTCGGCGATCAATATGCCCGCGGAACGCGCTCTTCCTATGCCCTCGCCAATTGGATTCGTTCGCAAGGCTACAACGCCAAACCTTATCCCGGCCCAGGCGCAGACGCCCTCTTGCTCATACCTCCTGCAGTCGACTCGGGCCTCGGCGAACTCGGCAAACACGGCTCCTTGATTACTCCTCAATTCGGATCGGGCGTTCGTCTCGCCGGCATCACCACGGACATGCCCCTCGCAGCCACATCGCCTCGCCGCTTCGGTGCCGATGAGTTCTGCACTAACTGCCAGGTCTGCACCAATGCCTGTCCGCCCGCCGCTATCACTGAGAGCAGGCAGATAGTGCGCGGCATCGAACGCTGGTACGTTGACTTCGATAAATGCATCCCCTACTTTGCCGAAGCCGCATCTTGCGGAATCTGTTTTGCCACCTGCCCCTGGACCCGTCCCGATGCGCGTCCCAAGTTACTCTCGACCATGGCCAAGCGCCTCAGCCAACCGCCCGAGGAGTAACCATAAGGCCAACTAGCCGCGTTCGGCCGCCCAATGGGGAACAGGTGACGGGAGTGAAGCAAGTGATTCTGTGAACATAGTGAAAACGGCAAGCACTAACTCTATTCACTTTCTTCACTCCTCTCACTTTTTTCATTTCTTTCATCCGCATAGACTTGAAAATTTGCTACAATTCATTTACTCAATTTGTCGAAAGGACTGACGCAAATGAAAACTCCATCATTTAAGCCTTGCGATCCACAAACGCAGCGGCCCGTCGTCCTTCCCGGCATTCCGCGCGCCTAGCCTCCTTCGTTTGCCGTGATACGCAGGTCTTGAGGGCAACCTCCGGATTCCTGCTGTGTGCGCGGTTCTGGATCGGTTCGCGCTTCTCAATGCAAAATCCGGCCCCACTCACCAAGGCATCGTCTTGGCCTCTAACTAATGCTGTCCACGAGTGACTTATGAATAAATCTCCGAGCAGAAATACCATGCGCGACGTCCTTGCCTTCTTATTCCGGCATTGGCGGCGCGAAGCAATCGTAGTCACACTCATCACACTCTGTATGTCGGTGGCGACAGTAGCCGACTTGCTACTACCTGTGTTCTCCGGCCGCCTCGTCGACGCCATCGCCTCGCACGATCAGCCGCGCACCCAAGCTCTTCACACCGCGATCCAAGCCATCGCCATCATGGCCGGACTCGGCGCTATCTTGATGTCCATGCGCTACGCTGCGCTTCGAGGCATCATTCGCTTGTCTCTGCGCCTCATGTCTCGCTTCGCCGGCGATGCCTTCTGGCGCGTTCAACGCTTCTCCACCGATTGGCACGCGAACAGTTTCGCGGGCGCCATCGTGCGCCGCATCACCCGCGGCATGTGGGCCGTCGACATCATGGACGACACCCTCCTGCTCGCGTTGCTGCCCGCCCTGCTCGTACTCATCGGTTCCTCGTTGCTACTGGGCTTCCGCTGGCCAAGCATGGGCCTCATCGTCGCTGCCGGATCAACAATCTATGTCACCATCTCCGTCGCATTATCGCTGAACTACGTGGCTCCGTCCGCCCGTTTATCCAATGCGCAGGATACAAGAATCGGCGGAGCCATGGCCGACGCCATCACCTGCAATACCGTCGTAAAATCCTTCGGCGCCGAAGCCCGCGAAGATTTCCGCCTCTCCCGCGTGCTCAACAAATGGAATCATCGCACCGCCCGCACGTGGATCTATGCAACCAACAGCGGCAATCTGCAATCCACAATGCTGCTCATCTTGCGCACGCTTATCACTTCCTATGCCTTGTTCCTGTGGTGGCGCGGCAAAGCCACACCAGGCGATGTAACCTTCGTGCTCACCAGTTACTTCATCGTTCACGGCTATCTTCGTGACATCGGTCAGCACGTGCGCAACCTGCAGCGCAGCGTCAATGAAATGGAAGAGATGGTGCAGTTCCAATCGCAACCACTCGGCATCGTCGACCACGCCCATGCTCGTCCGATCCGTGTCGATCGCGGTGAAATCCTCTTCGATCACGTGACATTCCGCTATGGCATTCAAACCCGGCCGTTATTCGACGACCTCTCGTTGCGCATCAAGGCGGGCGAGCGCGTTGGTCTCGTCGGTCATTCCGGTTCCGGCAAAACTACGTTCGTCAAGCTGCTCCATCGCCTCTACGATCTATCCGGCGGCCGCATCCTGATCGACGGTCAAGACATCTACTCTGTCACGCAAAATTCCCTGCGCGCGCAGTTGGCACTGGTCGCTCAAGACCCAGTCCTCTTTCATCGTTCGCTCGCTGAAAACATCGCCTATGGCCGCCCCGACGCGACCCTGCGCGAAATTCAAGACGCAGCGCGCCTGGCCAACGCCCACGACTTCATCCTCCGTCAACCCAAGGGCTATGCCACGCTCGTCGGCGAACGCGGCGTCAAACTCTCCGGCGGCGAGCGTCAACGCGTCGCGCTCGCGCGCGCTTTCCTCGCCGACACGCCCATCCTCATACTCGATGAAGCCACCTCCAGCCTCGACTCAGAGTCTGAAGCTCTGATCCAGGATGCGATGGAACGTCTCATCACCGGCCGCACCGCCATCGTCATCGCTCATCGCTTGTCCACCGTCCGCATGCTCGATCGCATCCTCGTCTTCGATCAAGGTCGCATCATCGAAGAAGGAACTCACAAAGCCCTCGTACAAAAAATGGGAGGCACTTACAAGCGCTTGTTCGAACGTCAAGCCTTAGGATTGATCGTCGATTGCGAACCCGAATTCTCTGCCGGATTTGAAAGTTAGCTTCCCACTCGTCCCTTGCCGCCGATAGAGAAGACAGCGAAAGAGCGAAGAGTTACTAAGCCCTGACCTCGTCGCCCTGATACGTACTAAAGGTAGCTGCGACAAAGCCGATAAGGTTGTCATTCCGCTGTCGTATGTCGGCGGGACGCACCCCGGACTCGTATACCCAAAAACGGGGGGGAAAACCGACGGGAAGAAGTTTATGCACATCATTCGAGATCTCCTGCGGGCTAACTGGCTGCGACGAGACAACTGGGCATTTACGCTATCGGCTTGTTTCCTCTTTGAAGCCGCGGCCAGCGCTTTCCCTTATTTAATCAAGACCCCGCACGCAATCGTGCCCCTCATCTGGGTGGCCAACGGGGTTCTTCTCGCCTATCTGCTACTCGAGCCTCGATCACGCTGGCTGAGTATCGCAGGCGTGGGTTTGGCCGCCCAGGCAACGGCAATCACGCTGATCGCTCCACATGCCAGCCCCGCCGATCTGTTGACGCCGTCACTGAATGTAGCAGAGGTCCTGATTTCCGCATGGCTCATCCGTAGCCGCTCGCCGGAGCTGCGCCGGTTCGCCGACAAGGTCTTCCTGACATCCTTCATTGCCTTCGCCGTCATCGCAGCTCCCCTCGCCTCAGGACTGATCTTCGCAGCCGTATCCGTCCTCCTCAGACATGCCAGCCTCTTGACCGACTGGAAGTCGTGGACCATCGCCCACGCCCTGGGGTCGGCCATCGCAACACCGGCCGCTCTCGCGCTCTTGCGCATCAATTTGCGCGACGTCGCCGATTGGCGAAAACAATGGGTCTTTCCCATCCTTCCCGTATTGGTGACGGTGGTCGCGTTCTCCCAGGTGCGCGTGCCGCTCCTCCTTCTGGTCCTTCCCCTCATGGTGCTGGTGTTCCTGCAGCTCGGCCTGGAGTGGTCGGCCTTCGTGCTATTCGTCGTCACAGAAACAGCAGCCTTGTTCACAGTGCACGGATTGGGCCCGCTCGCCTTGATTGCCTCCAGTGAGGCGATCGATCCCGCCGTCCTTCTTCAGCTGTTTCTCGCCGAGGGGGTATTCAGCCTCTACTGCGTTTCCGCTGTCGTCGAGCACTACAAAGTATCGGATTTTCACCTGCAGAAAATCGCCGAGTTGCATTCCCTCGTTTCAGAGAACTCCCGCGATGCCATCATCCTGTCGGACTTGAGCGGCAAGCGCAGCTACGGCTCCGCGGCAGCAGAGAATATCGGCGGTTGGAGGCCCGAAGCCTTGCTGACCGAGGAGGGCCTGGAACAGGTCCACCCCGCCGACCGTGCCAAAGTGCAGTCGATCGTCGAAGAACTCCGCGCGGGTGCCCAAGGGGCCGTGATGGAGTGCCGCATACGCAGAGAAGGCGACTCGGACTACATCTGGGTGGAGGCCAGCCTGCACATGCTGCGCGACCCTCAGAGCGGCGAGCCCAGGGGCGTCTTGAACTTCGTGCGCGACATCTCCGCCCGAAAAGATGCCGAGCTCCAACTGCAGGAAGCTTACAACGCCGTGGAAGCCCTTTCTGTTACCGATCCGCTCACCGGCCTCGCCAATCGGCGCCGATTTGAAAAAACGATCACCCACGAGTGGCGCCGCGGTATGCGCTCCAAAGAACCTCTCTCGCTGCTCATGATCGATGTCGACAACTTCAAGAAGTACAACGATAACTACGGCCATCCCCGCGGCGACAACTGTCTAAAACAGGTTGCCGAGGCAGCCATGGACTGCGTGATGCGGCCTGCCGATCTGGTCGCTCGCTTCGGCGGAGAAGAATTTGTCGTCGTGCTGCCCAATACCGATAATCCGGGCGCCATGCACGTTGCCAATCTGGCCTGTGAATTGATGCGCAACCGCAAGCTGCCGCACGCCGGAAATCCGCCCGGAATCGTTACGATCTCCGTCGGTTGCGCCACCCTGATTCCGCACCGTGATATGCAGGTTGCCGACCTGATCGACATGGCAGACCGCGCCGTCTACAAGGCCAAACAAAGCGGCCGCAACCAGGCCTTCAACGGCTCCCCCGAATGCGAACCCGTTACCGCCGCCGCAGGTGAAGCGCAATGACTCCCAATTCACCATCGCCTGCCGTCCGGAGCTGGAAAGGCCGCGAGCGCCGCATCAAGCCGCGATTCCCATCCGAAAAGACAGTAAGAATCCTGCTCCCCGGAAAGGGCGTAAGCTTGCACGGCCGGTTGCTCGATCTGAGCGAAGGCGGTTGCCGCGTAGAACCCTCGGACCCCTATCTGGTGTGGAACGAGATTCGCGTCGAAGTCCGGCTCGAATCCTCAAATGTGCAGTTCAAGCTCGAAGGTGTCACTAAAGGCTGTCGCGGCGGAAAGAGCTTTGGCATCCAGTTTGACACCATGTCCGCAGAACAACTTAGGCAGCTCCATTCGATGTTTCCCGCCTGTGCTCAACAAGCAGCGTCGGAAGATTCCCTACCGGAGCAGGTTGCCGCCACCCCCTCGGAAGATCCTAACCAGACCTTGCCTCTGGTCCGTAACGAAGGAGCCCCGGGCGGCAGGGAGCGGCGCAAACATCCACGCTTTATCCTGAATACTCCCGGCACCCTTCACGAGATTGCCACCGGAGATTCCACCCCCGGCACCTTGGTCGAGATAAGCCGTACCGGCTGCCGCTTTCACCTGGACGATCCGTTCGTTCGACAATTTGGCACCCCCCTCGAACTGATCCTCGACGTGAAAGGAATCACACTTCGGGTAGCAGGCGTAGTCCGGGCACAGATCAATAAAAAGACAATCGGAATCATGTTCGACACCATGAGCTTTCGCAGAGGCGACCAGTTGGACGAGTTGATATCCGAGATCAAATCGCACACCAAGCCAACCTGATACCACAGTTCCAGATGTGGGGCATCTCCTCCCTGCCCGCCACCATCCCATCGCAACATACAACCGTCCTCACAAATACCGCCTCTTTATCTTCAGCAAGCCGAGGCCCGGCAACACGACGAGTCCCAAAGATTCCCGCGCGTTGAATGAGATGGTTCATAAGACCGATCTTATCCATCGGACCGCGTAAAATAGAGCTTCAGTAACTTGCCGCTCATCCAGCAATAGCTATGTGCGGCGCTTACCATGAACGTAGCCAAAAAACGATTGCTCCAATAACTGTCGTAGGCTTACTTAATGCCTGTTTCCGATTCCCCCTTAACCAGGAGCTGGCGAATTATGAATGCGAATTTCAGATTGACTCTCGCGATGGTGGCAGTCCTCGCCCTCAGCGCATGTAATTCTTCCAAAACCACACCCTCCAACAACCAGGCTGCCGCCACACAACCGGCCAATCCCCCTGCTGCTGCGCCCGCTCCCACTCCGCCGCAGACATCCACACCGGCCGGGTCGCCCGCCACCGCACAACCGGGCACGCCCTCCAGCCCCGCGCCCTCAGCCGCGCCACCCGCACCCCCGCCGCCTACGGTTATCGTCCTTCCCGCCAGCACCCACATCCGCGTCCGCCTCGATCAGGACCTTGGCTCCAAGATCAGCCAGCCCGGCCAGTCCTTCCCTGCCACCATCGCCAGTGACGTGGTCGTCAATGGCGAAACCATCATCCCCCGCGGAGCTCGCGCCGAAGGCACCGTTGTCGACGCCAAGCCCCTCGGCGCATTCAAAGGCGGCGCTCTCCTCTCCGTGCGTCTCGACCGCGTTCACACCCGTTGGGGCAGCTATCCCGTCTCTACCGCAGCCATCGATCAGGTTGAACAAGGCAAAGGCAAACGCACCGCCGGGTTCATCGGTGGCGGCGCTGGCCTGGGCGCTCTCCTCGGCGGCATCGCCGGCGGAGGCAAAGGCGCAGCCATCGGCGCTCTCGCTGGCGGAGGCGCCGGTACCGCCGGCGGCGCTCTCACCGGCAACAAGCAGATCGTCCTCCCCGCCGAAACCCTGCTCACCTTCCGCCTTCAGCACCCAGTCCACATCACCGCGGAAAACTAGGCTGAATAGCTACACTTGCCCTGCCCGCCGACACAATCTTTCGATGGGCTTAGTACTACAGTTGCAGATGCGAATTTCGGAGGGAGCAGGGGCCTTCAGGCCCCTGACTGATCGTCGAATTAGAAGAGCCTTTAGGCCCGGATCGACCTGGTCCGAGATAACTGCAACTGTGGTATTAGGACTGAAACCGGGTTCGCGAATTCAAGGTACAAGTGCCGAATGCCCCATCCATCGAGCGTCTTTTGCTCGATGGGTGGGAAACCACAAAAACTTGCTGTCGACCGTCCGGTCTTTCCTTGTTCCACTCTTTTGCTTGGCAGCGAAGACCTCTTCACATTCATCAGCAATCTCTGTTTCGATCCACACGCCCCACCTCAGCGAAATGACAGGCCTGATCCTTCATGACATTGCGCGATGACTTCCGAACCACTCAAAAACTCCCAGCGAGTCATGGTTGGCGCTGGTTTCTGCTCGTGGTCGTTCTCATCCTCGCCACCGGGGGTGTCTACATCTGGCGTCAACAGGTGCTCGATCGCCGTCCTCTCAGCCCTGAACACGCCGCCCTCAAGTCCGCTGCCCAATCCGCAGCCACCGACCTTAAATTCAAGGTGCTTCGCGACGGCGGCGTGCTCATCAATGGCCGTCTCGCCGGCCGCCAGTTCACCACTCGCATTCCCCATTCCTGGAATCACCAGGCCGCCGTATTTGCCCATGGCTACACCCTACCCGGCGCCTCCATCACCATCCCCTTCGATCCCCTCAAAGAAGACAGCTTCGGCCTCCTCGCCACCCTCTATGCGCATGGCTTCGCCATCGGTGAAAGCGCCTTCGACAAAAGCGGTATCGCCGTCGAGTCAGGGGTTTACAACACCCTCCGCCTCACGGATTTCCTTGATCGCCTCGGCGCCAACCGTGTCTATCTCACCGGCCGTTCCATGGGCGGCAACATCACCATGGCCCTCATCGAGCAGCATCCCCACACCTTTGCCGGAGCGCTCTCGGCCTGCGGTGAAGTCGACGGCTGGCCTTCTGAAATCGGCCACTTCATCGACCTCCGCGCCACTTACAACTACTTCACCGAGGGCACCAAATACGCCCTCCCCGGCGATCACGACCTCGTCCGCAGCGCGCTGTCTTCTGAACCACCCCCATACCTCCGCGCCCTCACTCCCATCTACCAACTCGTCCAGATCAAGCGTCTCTCCGCCCCCATACTCGCCCTCTTTGCCGCCGCCCAAGCCCATCCCGAGGGCCTCGAATCTCATCTGATCGACAACATCTCCTCTGCCTCCGGCACTCCCGCCGAGGTCGCTTCCTTTCTGTATCCCCTCGTCACCATCGGTCTCGGCATGGACGACCTCAACCAGACCTTTGCCGGCATCATCTATGGCAACGACATGCGCGTCTACCATGCCAACTCCCTGAGCGACGACGAAAATGCCTCCTTCAACCAGACCATCCAGCGCATCCAGGCCAACCCCTACGCCGTCGGCCGTGCCGCCCTCTGGCACCAGTCAACCGGCGCATTCGACATCCCTCTCGTCACCCTCCACAATCAGGTCGATTCCGTCGTCCCCTACTCGCAAGAGGAATCCCTCCGCGCCTCCGTCGAGCGCAGCGCCAACCAGGCCAATCTCCTCCAGCGCACCGTGCCGCCCCTCAGCCTCAAAATTCCCTCCACCGACGTCATGGGCATCGCCCACTGCGGGTTCACCACACCCCAGGTGGCCTCCGCCTGGCAAGACCTCCAAACCTGGGTCGAGACCGGCCAGAAGCCCCAGTAGCTTTCAGAAATCCCCGCCCTGAGTCCTCGTCTCGATCTTGTCCGCCCGTCCGCGCCAATTTCCTCTAAAAAGGCACCTACAAACCACTCCAGAATCGCAAAAAAAAGCTTTCAAATTGAACGAATTTCGTGCTTTTTCATCCGTTTTCAACTCCAATTCGCTCTGAAAAGTCGCGCGGGCCTGCGACCTTTCCATCCTCACTCCGCTTCCGCTAAGTCGCGTCCCCATGCGACCTTTTTCCATCTCTCCCGCAAGCCCCCCTCCCAGTGGTAGCCTTCCCACGTACCCAAAACACAAGGGGGATTCATGCGAAATACCTTGCACTTCTTTGCAGTCATCGGAGCCGTAGTCGGTTTTGCATTCTCAATCGCAGCGCCAGCGTCAGGCCAGCGAGCTTTGATCCTCGCGCCGGACCCGCCGCTCCTCACAGCCGCAGCCGCACCCGATGTCGAGCCCTCGCAAGCAGAAACCACCGATCCGGTAGCCGATCCTAAAGCCATTGTTACCTTAGGCAAAGCCCGCTTCACCGTGCTCACGCCCCAGATGATTCGCATGGAGTGGGCCGCTGACGGCAAGTTTGAGGACCACGCTTCTTTCGTCTTTCTCAATCGCCGTCTGCCCGTGCCAAAGTTCGATCAATCCATCTCCGATCATGGACATAAACTCGCCATCAAAACCAGCGCTTTGACGCTGACCTACACCCCCGGCAAAGACGGCCGCTTCACTCCTGAAGACCTGACCATCGAGCTCACCGTTGATGGCAAACCGGTTACGTGGCGCCCCGGCCAGGTCGACGACCAGAATCTGCAAGGCACCACCCGCACCCTCGACGGTGCTCTGGGCGAAAAAACCAAAGAACCCATCGAACCCGGCCTCGTCTCCCGCTCCGGCTGGGCCATCGTCGACGACTCCTCGCGGCCCCTCTTCGATTCCTCCGATTTCAGCTTCAAAGACGGAGAAAACAGCCCTTGGCCCTGGGCCATTGAGCGTCCCGCCGGTGACCGCCAGGACTGGTACTTCCTCGGCTACGGCCACGACTACCGCCAGGCCCTCGGCGACTACGTCCGCGTAGCCGGCCGCATTCCTCTGCCGCCGCGCTTCGCCTTCGGTGCATGGTGGTCACGGTATTGGGCTTACAGCGATCAGGAGATCGAAGAAATCATCCGCGGTTTCCATGAGAACGACGTCCCCCTCGACGTCTTCGTCATCGATATGGACTGGCACCCCACCTTCGGCGGCGGCTACGCCACCCAGGACGCCAGCGGCCACGGCAAAGGCTGGACAGGCTATAGCTGGAACAAGCTCCTCTTCCCCGATCCCACCCAGTTCCTCGATAAACTCCACGCCGATCACCTCGAAACCAGCCTCAACTTGCACCCCGCCTCGGGCATTCAACCCTGGGAAGACGCTTACCCCGCCATGGCCAAAGCCATGGGCATCGACCCCGCCACCAAGCAGTACGTTCCCTTCGACATCACCGACAAAAAGTGGGCGACCAACTATATGAACCTGGTCCTCCATCCGCTTGAAAAACAAGGAATTAACTTCTGGTGGCTCGACTGGCAGCAGGAGCCCGATACCAAGATGGCCGGCGTCACTCCCACCTGGTGGCTCAACTACGTTCACTTCACCGATCAGCAGCGCGAAGGCAATCGCCCCCTGCTCTTCCATCGTTGGGGCGGCCTCGGCAATCATCGCTACCAGATCGGTTTCTCCGGCGACTCGGTCTCCGTCTGGCCCTCGCTCGCCTTCCAGCCCTGGTTTACAGCTACCGCTGCCAACGTCGGCTATGCCTATTGGAGTCATGACATTGGCGGCCACATGCCCGGCGTCGTCGAACCCGAGCTCTACACTCGCTGGGTTCAGTTCGGTGCCTTCAGCCCCATCCTCCGCACCCACACCACCAAAAACCCTGACTCCGAGCGCCGCATCTGGGCTTATCCCGAGCCGTTCTCGGCCATCTTGCGCTCCGCCTTCCAGCTTCGCTACGCCCTCCAGCCCTACATCTACACTGAGGCGCGCCGCACCTACGACACTGGCGTCGCCTTCTTCCGCCCACTCTACTACGACTGGCCCGATGCTCCCGAGGCCTACACCTCCAAGGGTGAATACCTCTACGGCGACCAGTTGCTCGTAGCCCCCGTTGTCACCCCCGCGGAGAAGTCCACTGGCCTCTCCACCGAGAAAGTCTGGCTCCCACAAGGTGAATGGATTGAGTGGCCTACCGGCAAGCACCTCACCGGTCCCGCCTCCTTCGACCGCAGCTTCTCGATCGATCAGATTCCGGTCTACGTCAAGGCTGGCGCCATCGTTCCCATGCAGCCGCCCATGCGCTACACCGGTGAAAAGCCAGTGGATCCGCTCATCGTCAACGTCTGGCCTCTCCAGCCCGGTTCGAGCTCCAGCTACTCGGTTTATGAGGATTCCGGCGTCGCCGTCGAATATCAGCATGGCATCTTCGCTCGCACTCCCATCAGGGCTGCCCAAACCGGCGACACACTCCGCGTCGAAATCGGCCCCGCCGAAGGCAGCTATCCCGGCATGCTCAAGACCCGCTCCTACGAGCTGCGTCTTCCCGCCGACTGGCCGCCCGCCACCGTAACCGTCAACGGCAACCCCATCCAACAGGCCGGTCCCATCGGCAAAGACGGCTGGTCTTTTGAGGGCAATACCCTCACCACCATCGTTCCGGTTCCCTCTAAAAGCGTTGATGGGAAAGTGATTATCGAGGTCCACCGCGCTGACGGTCTCACCACCCGCCGCACCGAACTCGACGGCTTCGCAGGGGCCATGACCCGCCTCCGCACCGCATACGACGCGCTCCACCAAACCTGGCCTATGTCAAGTCCGCCCGACATCCTGGTCGACGCCATGCAGTCCGGCGACCGCCTCGGCTATCACCCCGAAACCGCCCCCGCCGAGCTGGCCCACTTCCACCAGGTCCTACCCCTAGCGCAGGATGCCGTCTCTAAGCTGGGCGATGGGTTTACTCAACGCATCGAAGATTTCGTCAAGCGCATGAGCCAGGAAGACTGGAAACCCGCCGACATGGACGCCCAAAAGCAGCATCGCATCGACGCCATGGTCAAGGCCCAAAAACAAGTCATCGAAGCCGGTAAGTAGCTCAATTTAATCGACCAAAGCGAGAGGGGCGAAGCATCAAGCTTCACCCCTCTCGCATCACAACCTGACCCCTGACCCCTGACCCCTGACCCCTGACCCCTGACCCCTGACCCCTGACCCCTGACCCCTGACC